>Ga0208768_1000532_pt1 | contig 24865 bp, 40 predicted proteins | sample AntAceMetag02UK1_FD_184760 | JGI IMG/M metagenome (GOLD analysis project Ga0208768, IMG submission 184760) | Saline lake microbial communities from Ace Lake, Antarctica - Antarctic Ace Lake Metagenome 02UK1 (SPAdes) (version 2) | ecosystem: Environmental > Aquatic > Non-marine Saline and...
TATACATAGCAGTTTAAGTATAATACTTTTGAAAAACCCTGCTTTTTTAAGTGGGGTTTTTTATTGGCTTAAATATCATTATGAATCCAAAACAAGAAGACTGGATATACGAAAGTCCTGATCGTGGTGAGACTGTATTTAGGCGTAAGTTCGGTGACAAGCATTTCCAGCGAGAAGAAATAACACCCGACAAGCCATTAACTATCTATAATGACTTTATGTGGATATACAGAAAAGACTGGGATGACCTAGCTAATAAACATCCAGCAGTAAAAGAACTTCTTGGGAAACTAATCACAATTACAAAGTTAGTAGACGAATGATAGTCTGTTGGACATTGGCAGATATTACTAATACAGGAGTTACTCGTATGCCTAGTAATAGTCCAAGTATAAAATTACGTAATCAGCAACGTAATTACGAAACATTTTTGCAATTAATAAGTATGCGTGGTCAGCCTACAGTTATAATAGCTCCAACAATGTTGACTAATAGAGATATTACTACACTACCCTTTGGCAAAACTTATCTTCAGGACCTGGGATTCAAATACAATGTGTGGATGTTTGCATTTGAAAGTGAGCAAGAAAAAGTATTTGATAATACAAGTGGACAATTAGGAGCGTTAATGTCTGATTTTAATGGTTGTCCTATCATAATTGGTATGGACGAAAATGCTAAAATAACTAATACAATCAATACGATAGGTGAAAAGTGTAATACCTTTTTCCTACACCAAAACCAGTAACGATGATAAATAAACGCAAAGCATCACAGAACGAACACAAAGACTAGGCACATTAAGGCTCATTACCAACCCACTAGATTCAGTGATAGAAACCTATTGATGGAATTTATAAAATGAGTGCTGTAAAAATTGAAAAAGAAAACCTAGAAGCTCACGTGGAATTGTGTGCAGAGAGGTATAACGCATTGGAAGATAAACTCGACAACGTTGAGAGAAAAGTTAGTTCACTAGAACTAGTTGTTAATGAAATCAAAGAAATGATTACACATAACAATAATTCACGACAAAAACAATTAATCAAATATAGTGTAACCATAATCGGTTCGCTAATAGTATTAGTAGGATGGATGGCGGCAAACTATATGTTACCTTACATCTTTACTGCTGTATAATCGTGACTATGGCAACTTTAACATTTGATAAATTTAACAGTCTTGCCAAGCAGAGTCTTGCATCAGTATCTAAAAATATAATTGTAAAAAAACAAAACACATACGAAGTATTTGGAGAGTTTAGAATAATTAAAGATGAATATGGTTTTGCTGTCCACCGTAATGGAAATGAAGTTGCATCTTTTCTTTCATCACGCAATGCTCTTAGCTATTGTATATTTCAAAAATACTTTCGTTATGAGGATGCTGGCTTATTAGAAAGATTAGACGGTAGATTACAGTCAAAGATATTTGATATTGAGGTAGCAAAAAATATTTTGACTAACTCAGCAGACCAATTAAAGAGATTCACAGCTTTAGCCAGAGTTGAAATATACATTGATGACACAAAGGTGATTAAAGAACAAATCAATGATGTTGTCAACATGGCTAAATACTTCCAACAAAGGGAATTAAACAATGAAGTTAACTGATATACAACAAAAGACAGACGCTAAATTTATTAATCGCGTGATGAATGCACACTTTGAATCAAAAGTAAATGTTTCTGCATTGAAAGAAAATACTGCACGTACAATGCTTACTAAAGTTAGAGCGTTAATCAAAGAAACTAAAGGTACACACAAGTTCCATACCAGTGAGAAAAGCCCAGCTTATCTACAACTGCTTATGATGGAACAATCACTAACTGCTCAATTACAAGAGTATGGTGCTGACAGTGCTAGGTATCAGGGTGGAACTGCTTATTCTGCAAATACTACACCATCAGTGATGACAGACATTAAAGATGAAGATGAAGACGAAGACGAAGATGAAGACGAAATGGAAGAAGCATGTGGATCTTCACATAAAAAGAAAAAAATGAAAGAGTCTAAATTAACAGAATCAGAAGTTGAAACAGCACAGGTTGTTTTAGCCGCACAAGATATGTTAGATAAAGTACAAAGCATGTTAGAAGATGTTGCAGATATGCAATTTAAAGATCTTCCTAATCTTGTCGAAATGATGAGAAATGAAGTTGGTGTTAATGAAGCACAGGCTTACCTAGATTCACAAACAGCAACACTATCTAGTTTAGTAACAACATTAGAACAAGCTAAAGCCGCCATGACAACAACAATGGCACCGTTAACGGGTGACCAAGCATTAACACCAGATGAGTTTGCTACAGAACCAGACTTAGATGCAGGTGTTGACAACGATACACCACCAGATTCTGGCATTGAAGCAGATAGCGATGGTGACATCACTGAACCAGATTTAGAACCAGACCTAGGCAGAGAAAGAAGATAAATGAAACTGTTTGAGGTCAGTGGACCCGCACTAGAACTAGCCTCTTTAGTACAGTACCTAATAGGTAAGAGTGACGAGCTTAATACTAAACCTCAAATTAAAACAGATACATTCATTGATATGGCAAGACAAACAGGTATAAACATATCGTTTAGTAATTTGCAAGCACTATCAAATCAAAACCCTTTAAAAAATATGATCACAAATCTAAATCAAGACACTATTGAATTTGGAATTGCAAATGGTGATCAAAAAATGCCTGTTGATAAAGCAAGAGATGTTGTTAAACAAATGGCAAAAAGATCACTACGCAAAAGAAATTAGATAACTACTATTATATGCTCCAAGCAAGAACCCATTCTCTAGCCAGACTGGGTTTTTTTATGTCTTGACATTAGCTTATAAATAGTGTAGTATAATAATTGTATACAGGAGAAGTTTATTATGGCTTATAGCGAAAAGGTATTAGATCATTACGAGAACCCAAGAAACGTAGGTTCTTTTGATAAAACTGACCCAACAGTTGGAACTGGCATGGTTGGTGCACCTGCTTGTGGTGATGTTATGAAACTACAAATTAAAGTAGAAGATGGAGTTATTACAGATGCGAAGTTCAAAACGTATGGATGTGGTTCTGCGATTGCAAGTTCAAGCCTTGTTACAGAAATGCTCAAAGGCAAAACAATCGAGCAAGCACAAGAAATTAAAAATATGGAGATTGTTGAAGAACTATCTTTACCACCGGTAAAGATCCATTGCTCAGTACTAGCAGAAGATGCTATTAAAAGTGCATTAGCAGATTATAAGAGTAAACAAGAAACCGCATAATGGAAGAAACTCAATCGCCCTGCGTGTCGATATGTGCTATGGACAACGGTATATGTGTGGGGTGTGGGAGAACATCTAAGGAAGTTAGTGAGTGGCTTAACTATACAGATGAACAACGTATAACTATAATGGAAAGATTGGAGAAAGAACAAAATGATATCTTTAACTGATGAAAATGGAGAAATAAAATGAAAGTGTTATGTATATTATATGATGACCCTAAAGGTGGAATGCCTGAGAGTTATCCATTAAGCAATTTACCTAAAATAGACAAATATCCTGATGGCATGACATTGCCAAATCCTCAAGGACGAGATTTTAAACCTGGAGAATTATTAGGTTGTGTATCTGGTGAGTTAGGTCTTAGAAAGTTTTTAGAAGATGCTGGTCATACATTAGTCGTTACGTCTGACAAAGATGGCAAAGGATGTACGGCAGATAAAGAATTAGTTGATGCAGATATTGTTATATCTCAACCATTTTGGCCATATTATGTAACAAGAGAATTGATGGAAACTGCCCCGAATTTAAAGATGGCGATTACTGCCGGCATTGGTTCAGACCATGTTGACTTACAAGCCGCCATGGACCATAACATTGATGTTGTTGAAGTAACTTATTGTAACTCAAGGTCTGTTGCTGAACATATCATTATGCAGATTCTAGTTTTAGTAAGAGATTTTACTACTCAACATAAGATTGTTAATGATGGCGGTTGGCATATTGCTGATGCTGTTTCTAGGTCTTATGATGTAGAGGGTATGAATGTTGGTACAATTGCGGCTGGTCGTATTGGTCTAGATGTATTAAGAAAGATGGAGGCATTTGATGTACATCTCCATTACTTTGATAAACATAGATTAAGTATAGAACAAGAACAAAAGTTAAATCTTACATATCACGATTCAGTCGAATCAATGGTTGCAGTTTGTGATGTGATTAACATTAGTTGTCCTTTACATCCTGAAACTGAACATCTGTTTGATGATGAGATGATTGCTAAATGTAAAAAAGGTGCTTATATAATTAATACTGCAAGAGGAAAGATTTGTGATAAAGATGCAATTGCTAGAGGTCTAGAATCAGGACATCTAAGTGGTTATGCTGGTGATGTATGGTTCCCACAACCTGCACCTAATGACCATGTTTGGAGGACAATGCCAAATCATGCAATGACTCCTCATACATCTGGAACATCTCTATCTGCTCAGACTCGATATGCAGACGGAGTTAGAGAGATATTAGAGTGTGTATTCAATGAGGTTGATATCAGAGATGAATATCTAATTGTTCAGAACGGAGAATTGGCTGGTGTTGGTGCTCACTCTTACACTAAAGGAACTTCAACAGGCGGCTCAGAAGAAGCGGCAGAGTTCAAAAAGTAAATGATATCTTTAACTGATATAGCGGCAGAGAAAGCTAGCAAAGCAATTACAAGCAGAGAAAATACTGTAGGGCTTCGTATTGGTGTAAAAACTACAGGGTGTTCAGGACTTGCTTACGTAATAGAGTTTGTTGACAGTATATTACCTGAAGACAATACGTACACTGACAAGGGTGTTACACTAATAATAAATAAAAAAGATTTAACATACCTAGATGGCTTACAACTAGACTATCAGAAAAAAGGATTAAACGAAGGATATGAATTCATCAACCCAAATGAATCAGCAAGATGTGGATGCGGTGAAAGTTTCACGGTCTAATAGGCGACTGTTTACTTTTGGATGCAGTTTTACAAACTACCAATGGCCTACCTGGGCAGATATAGTAGGTCAGGAATTTAAAGAACACCAAAATTGGGGAGCAGTAGGAGGAGGTAATCTTTTTATACTCTGCTCACTCTTAGAAGCTATACAAAGAGAATCTATTAGTATTAACGACACTGTAATTGTAATGTGGTCATCTATAGGTAGAGAGGATAGATGGATCAAAGGAAGATGGGAAACTCCAGGTAGTATATATAATCAGCTTGTGTATCCCAAAGACTGGGTAGACAAATTTGCAGATCCAGATGGTTATTTAATACGTGACGCCGCACTGATATCTGCAGTTATGAATACCTTAGATAACATTAAGTGTGAATATTACATGTTAAGCATGTTACCGTTCAACATCGTCAATGACGCAGATCTTAATATCCTACAAAAAATAAAATCTAAGTTCAACTTACTCAATGGTACTGAGAGACACAACACCATTGATTCAATAAGTGATACAAGTAAAGTATTAGAAATTTATCAAGATGTGTTTGATAGAATACGCCCATCTGTCTTTGAGACCATATTTGATAATGATTGGTATAGCAGGAAAGGATTTAAGTCCATGACATGGATAGAAACCAGTTATAGAGATTCTAAAAACACATGGGCCCAACACTGGCCTCCCTATGAAGATTTTATTAACAAAGATGTTGATGATAAAACGCTACACGAAATAAAACAAGTTTATGACTTTGACAACCTAGACCAATTCTTAGAAGAAATTAAAAGATTTGAAAGTAGAAATGATCAGCACCCAACCCCCTTAGAGCATCTAGAATATCTAGATAGCGTATTACCAGAGATACTAATTAGCCAAGAAACTAGAAGTTGGACTGAAAAAAAACATCTAGATGCCGAAAAGGGAATTACCTGGGAAACAAAAAAAGTGGAGAGGCTATAGCACCGTGCAAAAGGTATTTACGAATGGCTGACTATAAATCTCTCTATCAAGAGGTCATCCTCGATCACAACAAGAAGCCGCGTAATTACGGTACCCTCGACCAAGCAAGTCACTCTGCGGCAGGCCATAACCCGCTGTGTGGTGATCACATTAAAGTGGCACTCAATCTTGAACACGAGTGCATATCCTGTATAGTATTTCAGGGAGAATCATGTGCGATCTGCAAAGCGTCAGCGTCAATGATGACGACAGCCATTAAAGGTAAGTCCCGTACTGACGCAGAAGTTCTGATTCAGGAATTTCTTGCCATGGCTACTGGAAAACTCAGCCTTGACAAACTAAATCACATTGGACGGCTTGCGGTGTTTGCAGGTGTGTGCGACTTGCCTACACGTGTTAAGTGTGCAATACTGCCGTGGCACACGCTTCATGCCGCATTTAACTCAATTAACAGCACATCGACTGAAGCAGATGCAGACCCGATGCACGCCACAATAGGCAACGCATGATGTAATGCCGAATTTTTAGGGGGTTAAGATGCCGAAAATAGCAGAAATTGAAGACACACCCAATCCGAACGCGGTGAAGTTTATTCTTAAAGAACCGCTGACTTGGGGGATAACACACTCGTACGACAACGCCGAGCAGGCGCAGGATGATACCCTTGCCTCCACACTATTCGATATCGAACACGTGACCAATGTGTTTTACATCGATCGCTGGCTCACGGTCACACAGGACGGTGAAGCCGACTGGCCAGAATTAGTTCGTAAAGTCGCCGTGCCGATTCGAGCCGCACCAGCGGCAGAGGAGCAATCTGCTACCACTGTTGCGGCCTCTGCTGATACTGACCTAAGCCCTGAGGATCAGCGGCGCCTTGATGTGATCAACGTGATGTTGGACGAGCAGATCCGTCCTTCGCTACAAGGTGATGGCGGCGATCTAAAAATACTTGATCTCAACGGTAACCAGCTAACAGTACACTACCAAGGTGCATGCGGAACCTGTCCGTCCTCAATAGCAGGAACGTTGCGTGGCATCGAGAATCTACTTCGATCAATTGAACCTGATATCGAACTTGTAGCTGTTTAAGTTATTAACTCTGACAAAATAATAGTTGACATTATTAAAAAATCGTGTAAAATTGTATTAAATAGAACTTATCCTACGTAGTAACACATTAAAAATCAAGGACACTGCATGATAACAAATAAATTTGATTATAAAGAGTTAACTAGAACAACCACAGAACATCAACGGTTGTATCAATGTCCAGATGGTAATGCTGTTCCTAGTGTAACAACTATCTTAGATAAAACAAAATCAGCAGAAAAAACTAAAGCATTAGCAAATTGGCGTAGGAGCATAGGTGAAGCAAAAGCAACTGAAATAGTTACTGAAGCCGCCAACAGAGGAACACGTATGCACACTTACTTAGAAAATTATGTTCTAGGTGAAGAACTAAAAGAGACAGTGTCTAATCCTTATGCTCAACAGAGTCTAGACATGGCTAAGATTGTTATTAAAGAAGGTCTATCAAATGTAGATGAGTATTGGGGGACTGAAGTTGCTTTATACTTTCCGGAAATTTATGCAGGTACAACTGACCTAGTAGGTGTACACAAAGGTGACGATGCAATACTTGATTTTAAACAATCAAACAAACCAAAGAAGCGTGAATGGATTGAAGATTACTTTCTTCAACTAGTAGCCTACGCAGAAGCACACAACGAAGTGTACGGAACTAATATACGCAAAGGTGTAGTACTGATGTGTACCAAGGACTATAAATACCAAGAGTTCATAACAGAAGGCGTAGAATGGGATATGTGGAAACAGAAATGGTGGGACCGGGTAGAGCAATACTATAAAAAACATAGATGATTAAGTTTGCATTTGGGTGTAGTCACACTGCCGGAGTTGGTGTAGAATTACATGAGGCGTTTCCTAATCTTCTTAATGCAACTAACTACGGAGTTGAAGGAATCAGTGCTAACTTTCTTGCCAGACATCTAATAGAAAAAGTACAAGAACAAAAGCCAGATGTAATTTATATTCTTTGGCCTGATTGGTCCCGCTTTGAATATATAGATAACGACGGTAATACACAACAGTCACTTCCTACAGATACTAATCGAATTCATTTTATGGAAACTGCTACTGACGATTGGTTAAAGAGCAATTTTAAAAAAGTTGTTGATAGCGTGCATACCTATTGCGTAGATAACAAAATTACGTTGATAGATGCAACACTGTATGATCTTATACCGTTTATTAATCATGCAGACAAATGGCCCGTATCTAAATTAGGACATCACTATAGCGAAATTTGGCATCAATGGGTAGCTGACATTTTTAATAACGCATTACAAAATAATACAAGATTTCCACTTAATAATGAATAAACATAAATGATTGACATACTATTTGCTCTCGTCGTTAAACACTGTATAATTGATTTAGGATTACAGAGCCAACTCCTTGCCAACAAAACACATAAAAAAGTGTTTTATTTTGGATGTCACGAACATTATATACATCATGCTATAGGAACATTTGTAGCACTGTATTTTTTTACAGATATATCAATAGTACTATTAGCAAGTGTTATAGATTACCTAGCACACTGGCATATCGACTTTGCAAAACATAATCTAAATAATTGGTTAGAATATACTAGAAAAGATAAACTTTTTTGGTGGGTAGCAGTAGTTGATCAGTTGTTACATTTCTTAACTTACTATCTTTTGGTCCTCTATGTTATTTCCTAGATAAATATACTGATAACAATGGAACTTTAAAAAAGATGGCTACAGTACAAATCTCAAGAATACAGCATAGACAAGGTCTAGCAGAAAACTTACCTCAACTAGCAGGTGGTGAATTAGGCTGGAGTATAGATAATAGACAGTTATATATTGGTAACGGAACCATTGCAAATGGTGCACCGGTAGTTGGTAACACAGAGATACTAACTCAATTCTCAGATATCGTTCAACTAGCAGATACTTACACATATAAAGGTGATGCCGCAGGATACACATCCAAGACAGGAGCATTAACAAGTACACCTGTAACAAGAACATTACAAGGTAAATTAGATGACTTTGTATCAGTAAAAGACTTTGGCGCAGTAGGTGACGGAGTTACAAATGATACACTTGCGATTAATAGAGCATTGTATGAAATATTCTGTCGTGAAGTAAACCCAGAAGTACGAAGAGGCTTGTATTTTCCAGCAGGAACATATCTAACAAATGATACAATATTAATTCCACCTTATGCTAAGATATGGGGAGAAGGAATGCACTCAACAGTGATCAAACTAGATGTTGATCCATCGAGTACTATTGCAACATATATGGCTAGAACAACAGACAGTCTACAACAAACAGGAATTAACATTGGTACTAACTCAGCAATAACACCTAAGAATGTTGAAATATCATCACTGACATTTGAAGCCGCTGAGATTACTAATATCTTTTTAGTAGAATCAATTGATCAAATGTATTTTGATTCAGTAGGTTTTAAAGGAACACTAACATCCGCAGATTTAAATGTAGCTACAGATGATGCAAGTTGTGTACGAGTTAATGGAACAAGTGCAAACATTTCACGTGCAGTAACATTTGATAAATGTGCATTTACTAATATGACTTACGCATTTAAAATTGATGAACGTTGTCAAGGATGGACAGTAAGTAACTCAAAATTTGAAACACTATACAATGGTGTAGTTTTAGGTACTTCACTAGTTGACGGTGGACCAGTCGGCTTCCGTACAGTACATAACTTCTTTGATGAAATTTATGGTTCAGCAATTGTTTATGATCTAGTTAGCACTTGTGCTACTGCTCATAACATATTCTTAGATAATTGTGGTAAACAATTCGGTGCAAGTCCACAGGTACCAGTAATTGATTTTAATACTAATAATAATATATCAATTGGTGATATGTTTGAACGTAGTGATGCTGATAGTTTAACATTCCCAAGAATTGATGTAGGCACAACAACATCAATTGGTTTAGACAATACTAAACAAATTCAGTTAGGTAGTTTTGTTCGTGAAAGTGGTAAAACTGCTACACTAACAGATAATACAGCAGTTGCGGCATCAGTATTCACAGTGGCATCTGGAGATATAACAGCTTGGTCAATGGATTATACTATAACAAGAGGATCTAACATAAGACATGGTAAAATGGCAGTACGCAATGCGTCTTCTCCGAGTTACTCAGATGAATATGTTGAAGATGCATCAACAGGTGTTACCTTAACAGTTGTTAATACATCAGGCACAACATATGCTTTGCAATATGTATCAACTAGTACAGGTAGTAACGCTACATTAACTTACAGTCTAACACAGTTAGGATAGTATGTGGCCCGTCGGCTATGAAGAACGGCTCCAATCCTGGGTTCAACTCAGACAAGATTGTGAAAACAAATCCCTTAAAGCACAACTTAACCAAATAGCAGGATGGTGGGGTCATGCTCCTCGAGTAAAAAATGTATTACATTGGCAGGATAAAACAACCTGGCCAACCCCCTGGGAACTTTTGGCAGATAATAACTTCGATGAGCTTGCTATTTCCTTAGGAATGTCATATACTTTATTGATGCTAGAAAGTAATAATACCACAGTTGAGATTGTACAAGCAAAGGACATCTCCGCTAACGAGTATAATTTAGTTATGGTTGACAATCAGAAATATATACTTAATTATGATCCGTGGTTAGCAATAAATAGCGAGCAGGTAGATTTTAAAATATTAAATACAGTTGGCAGTGATCAACTATTACAAAAAATAGGATAGAGATGGCAGAGATTATAGTTACTAAAAGAGACGGAAGTAAAGAACCTTTAAACATCGAAAAACTGCACAAAGTTGTAATGTGGGCATGTGAAGGTACCACAGGTGTATCAGCCAGTGAAGTTGAGATTAAAAGTCACTTACAATTTTACAATGGTATTAAATCGTCAGACATTCAGGAAACTGTTATTAAGTCTGCCGCTGATTTAATAACAGAAGATACTCCTAACTATCAACATGTTGCTGGTAGATTAATTAGTTATCATATTCGTAAAGATGTATATGCACAGTTTGATCCTTGGCATATTACAAAATTAGTTAAACAAAATATTGAACTTGGTCTGTATGATCCTCATCTATTAGAAGATTACACAGAAGATGAATGGGACCAAATTAATTCATATATTAAGCACAATCGTGATGAAATGCTAACGTATGTTGCTATGGAACAATTCCGTGGTAAGTACCTCGTACAAAATCGAGTTACAGGACAAATATACGAAAGCCCACAAATGACATATATGTTAATAGCAGTAACGTTATTTTCAACTTATGCAAGAAGCTCTAGATTACAATACGTTAAAGATTATTATGACGCAATATCAACTCATCAGATAAGTTTACCTACTCCTGTAATGGCAGGCGTAAGAACTAGTCAACGACAGTTTAGTTCATGTGTACTAATTGAAACAGATGACAGTTTAGATTCTATTAATGCCACAGCGGCGAGTATTGTTAGGTATGTGTCACAGAAAGCAGGTATTGGTGTAAATGCAGGTCGAATTAGAGCTATTAAAAGTCCTATTAGGAAAGGCGATGCTTACCATACTGGTGTTATCCCATTCTTTAAATTATTTCAGGCGGCAACACGATCGTGTTCACAAGGTGGGGTAAGGAATGGCGCGGCAACCTTGTACTATCCTATATGGCATTTAGAAGTAGAGGACTTATTAGTACTTAAAAACAACAAAGGTACAGATGATAATCGTGTTCGTCATATGGATTATGGTGTGCAGTTTAATAAATTAATGTATGAAAGATTGTTAGCAGGTGGAGACATAACGTTATTCTCACCACATGATGTTCCGGGTATGTATGATGCGTTCTTCCAAGATCAAGATAAGTTTAAAGAACTATATGAAACTGCAGAACGTAATACAAAAATTCGTAAGAAAACATTAAAAGCAATTGATTTGTTTAGTTCATTTATACAAGAACGTAAAGATACAGGTAGGATATATTTACAAAATGTTGATCATGCTAACACACACGGGTCGTTTGACCCTAAAGTAGCACCAATTAGACAAAGTAACTTATGTTGCGAAATTAATTTACCAACCAAACCGTTAAACGATTTAAATGATCCCGATGGTGAAATAGCATTATGTACATTAAGTGCTATTAATTGGGGTGCATTCAGAGCTCCGGAAGAGATGGAAAAGGCGTGCGGGCTTGCTGTGCGAGGATTAGACGCCCTTTTAACCTATCAGAACTATCCAGTACTAGCGGCCAGAATGGCTACAGAAAACAGGCGACCTTTAGGTGTAGGCATTATTAATTTGGCATATTGGTTAGCAAAGAATGACTTTACATACAGTGATCCTGGTTGCTTACCTGAATTAGATCGATGGGCACAGCACTGGTCATATTACCTGATTAAAGCATCTGCAGACTTAGCAGAAGAATATGGTGCTTGTCCTAAATCAGATGAAACTAAATATCATCATGGTATATTACCGGTTGACACATATAAACGAGATGTCGACGAGCTAGTACCACACAAAGATCTAGTTGATTGGTCTGGATTGCGTAAGCAACTTAAGAAGACTGGTATACGTAACTCAACACTAATGGCACTAATGCCAGCAGAGACATCTGCACAAATTAGTAACTCAACAAACGGTGTAGAACCTCCACGTAGCTATATTAGTATTAAGCAAAGTAAACACGGAGCGTTAACACAAGTAGTACCTGAGTTTAGAAGATTGAAAAACAAATACGAACTATTGTGGGATCAGAAGTCTCCAATAGGGTATTTGAAGATAATGGCTGTACTCCAAAAATATATTGACCAAGGAATATCGGTAAATACTTCTTACAATCCAGAGCATTATGAGGATGAAAAGATCCCAATGAGTGAGCTGTTACAACACGTTATTATGTTTTATAAATACGGTGGCAAGCAGTTATACTACAACAACACACACGATGGTCAAGGCGAAATTGATATTGACCGTGATGTAAAAGATAGTGTCGAATTTAATGAAAGTGACCTGGATGATGCAGACTGCGATAGTTGTAAACTTTAAATAACCACAATAAGAATATACTACATGAGCGTTCTAAATACAAAAACAAATCATCTTAAGAGCCTAGCATTTCTTGACAAAAGCGGTGGCCGTGGCATACAAAGATATGATACCCTGAAATATAAACAGTTTGATAAATTAACTGATCGCCAGTTAGGTTTCTTTTGGCGGCCAGAAGAAGTAGATGTAATGCGTGATAGTAAAGACTTTAAAGATCTTACACCGTATGAACAACACATCTTTACTAGTAATCTGAAACGTCAAATACTGTTAGATAGTGTTCAAGGACGTTCACCTAACTTAGCCCTATTACCTCTTGTTAGTTTACCAGAGATCGAAACCTGGATTCAGACCTGGGCATTTAACGAAACAATTCATTCACGTTCGTACACACACATTATACGTAATGTATTTGCTGACCCATCAAAAGTATTTGATGAAATGATGAACATTGAAGAAATAATTAATTGTGGAACTGAAGTTACTAGATATTATGACGACTTAATTGAATATGGATCTTGGTATAACTTACTAGGTGAAGGAGTTCATACAGTAAATGGTAAGAAAATTACAGTCGATCGTTACGAACTTAAGAAGAAACTATGGTTATGTATCAATTCAGTTAATGCGTTAGAAGGAATACGCTTTTATGTTTCATTTGCATGTTCGTGGGCATTTGCTGAACTTAAGAAAATGGAAGGCAATGCTAAAATTATTAAACTAATTGCACGTGACGAAAATGTACATTTAGCATCAACACAGCATATGTTAAAAATGTTACCACAAGATGACAAAGACTATATTAAAATTAAAAAAGAATGTGAACAAGAAGTAGTTGATATATTTAGAACTGCTGTTGAACAAGAAGGAGCATGGGCTAGTTACTTGTTTAAAGATGGATCAATGATTGGTCTTAACGAAGAACTACTAAAAGACTATGTAGAATGGATAGCATCAAAACGTATGAGTAGTATAGGACTTCCTCAAATTTATAAAGGTGGTTCTAACCCTCTTCCGTGGACACAGAAATGGATAGCAGGTGGTGATGTACAGGTGGCCCCTCAGCAAACTCAAATATCCTCATACACAATTGGAGCTGTCAAACAAGATGTTTCTAAAGACACATTTAAAGGACTTAGTTTATAAATGTGGAATAACCCAGATACAATTGACAATGAAATTATATCTATGGCAAAAGATCTCAAATGTAATTGGATAGGAGCAGTTAAAGTTGACGCACAGTCTGCATACGAGTATAATAACTGCCACAACAATGTTAGAATACACTCTAGTATATATGGGGGTAAGGAAGTAGTTGGCTATTATTTTGTGAAAGGGTTTAATGTTGTACAAGCTATAAGACATAGTGTATGGGAAGACAACACGTTAGTAGATGTCACCCCATACAAGGATAACAGAGAACATATTATTTTTGCATTAAGTGTAGACCAATCTAACGATTACTCGATACCTAACTGTTACTCTCAGTCTCTTTCTAAATACTTAGAACAGGAGAGTGAGAGCATGTATTATGTATATCAAATAGTAGATCCGAGAAACAACCAACCATTTTATATCGGCAAAGGTACAGGTAACAGAGCATCAACACATTTACGGACTGTGCCTGACACTAGAAATGTGTACAAAGAAAATAAAATCGCTAGTATAAGAAAGTCCGGAGTAGAACCAGTAATTGAATATATCGCTGAAAACATATTAGACGAGAAATTAGCGTATGATATTGAGGCTACTGTAATTAAAAAGTATGGTAGAAAAGGATATGACAAGAATGGCATATTAACTAATATATGCCCTGACGCTCGCCCACCTAATCACAAAGGTAAAACATACGAAGAAATATACGGGGTTAATAAAGCAAAGCAACAACGAGAATTAAGATCACGCCTCCAGAAAGAGAGAGGTGGGTATGGTCCTAAACAACATAGCATCGAAACACGAAAACGATTTAGTGAATTAAATTCTGGCACCGGAAACCCAATGTACGGTAAAACACAGAAAGAAAGTACTAAGGCGTTAATTAGCGAAAAAGCAAAGTTGCTTGTCGGCAAAAAAAATAAAAATAGCCACACTTACAGACTAACATCTCCAATTGGGGATGAGCACATATTATACGGCGGAGAAGCCGCTGATTTCTGTAAAACACATAATTTAAGTTGGAGTACTCTTAAAATGCAAATTGAAAAGAAATGGGGTATTCCAAAAAAAGGCAAAACTAAAGGGTGGAGGTTAGAAGATTTAACGGCTCCTACAATATTTAAAGGATTTAGTCTATAATGTTAACAATGTATTCAAAAACAAACTGCCCGTATTGCGACAAAGCAAAAGCATTTTTAGAAAATAAAGGTATAGAGTTCCGTATAGTTAAGATTGACGAGAATGAAACAGCAAGAGAATTTTTAATGCAACAAGGGTTTAAGAGTGTCCCCCAAATATTTAATGATAAAGAATTATTCGTCGAGGGTGGGTTTCAAGGGCTAATTAAGTTAACAGACGCCGAATTAACTAATAAACTAGGATAAAAATGAATATTACAGCAAACAGCATTTACACATTTAAACTGAATTCAGGCGAGGAAATGGTCACAAAAGTGTTAGAAGTAGAAGACACATTTTTTCTAATAGAAAAGCCTGTATCAATAGCCCCAGGGAAAAACGGTATGCAAATGATTCCAAGTGCATTTACTATGGAATTGGAAAAACCAGTAAGACTAAATATTAGTGCAGTAACAATGATTTTTGAAACTAACCCTGAAGTACAAGCTAGTTATAAAACAGCAACAACAGGTATAGTTCAACCAACAGAAAAGAGAATTTTACAAGGATAAACAATGGCCGGAGTTGTACGTAGAGGTGATATAAACTGGGCAGGCGGATTGGCCATCGATGCAAGCACGACTGTGCTAGTTAATGGTAGGGGAGTAGTATACCCAGGTAGTCGTGTGACTCCTCACCCATGTTGTGGGGCAAAAGGGTGCGATATTCACTGTACGGCTGTAGTAGTAGGTCCAGGCAGTTCAACAGTACTAGTTGAAGGCAAACGTGTAATACGCCAAGGCGAATACGATTTATGTGGCCACACTAGAGCAACAGCTAGTTTTGACGTGATCTGTGGGTAATTAAGAATGGCCTGCGGCGGACTTCTGACTTCAATGTTAATGACAGTAGGTGCTAGCCTATTGAAAGGAGTCGGAGAAGGCTTAATAAAAAGTTCAGGCATTGGTAGTGCAATATCTAAATTAGGATCAAATTTCCCAGGATTTAATACAATAACAGAAGCCATTGGGGCCGCTAGCGGCCAAGGTGGAACAGCCTTGATATCAATGGGAGGTCTTACATTTCCAGGAGTTGGTAATGCAGTACCTAGCAGTTTCTTAAGTAATCTAGGCAGTAATTTTAGTATGACAGGTCTTATTAATAATACAGCAGATCAGATAATGGGAGTTGACCTCGGCGTATTCACTCAACACTTTAATGCCGCAGATGCATTAGTCCAAGGGTCAAATCAATTTATAACTGCTCTCCAAAGTTTTGCCGGTGAGACATTTTCTTCATATAGTCAGAATAGTTTAATGACAGGGGCACTAACAGATGCCAACAAAGCCCTACCATCATTTGGCACTGACATGTTTAATGTAGGTAATATTGTTAACTTAGCAGATCTAAATAATCTAGGAAATCCGTTAAGCCTTGTTAAAAATTTAAGCCAGCAATCCGGCGGACTTGCTGTTCTAAATAAAAGTCTATTAAATGCAGGTATTGATCCTAACTATCTTAACACAGTACTGAATTCAACAGATGTTGGGGCATTAACTAATGCTACCTTAGGCGACGCCCTAGGAACAGGTGGCCTGGTAGAGTTCGCTGGCACAAGAAATTCTCAAGACTTATTAAGTGGTGGAAGTACAAATTATGCCACCTTAGGAAGTGCTCCTGCATCTAAAGGACTAATGAGTGCTGTATATGATGCGATGGCTAATATTAAAGGAGAAGACCTGGCCCAGGTACAGGCTATATTAGGAAGTAATGTATCAGGACTAGTAACAATGCAAGACATGTTAGATCCTGGTAAGATACTACCAAATAGTTTTCCTAGTCTTGCATCAATTCCTTCAGCTGGAACAGAAGCCGGTGCAAGTCAGCAATCAACAGCCGCAAGTTCATTGAGTAGGGTTTACGTATAATGGCAACACTAAACGAAAAATTTAACGGATTAGGACAAGAGCTATACACTGCTCTGCCTGAAGATATTGCAGATGCTAACAAAGCATTAGCAAGAGCACTAGGACAAATTAAAAATGTATTTGAACTAACAACTAGTCAACTAGGAGAGGTGGCACCAACTCTTGAAACAACTAAAGGATTGAGTTTAATTAGTAGTGGAGGCGGATTAGATCAAGATGTAATTGATTTTTACACTGTGGACTTAGCCACTGGCAGTGGACAAAATGGAGAATTGTTATTAACTGATGTTATTGGAACAGCCGCTGGCTGGGTCCACGTAGACGAACTTAATGCAGAAGCTAGTAGACTTAAAGCTATAAACGATCTGGGTGAATTTGATGATTTACAAGCATGGCCCGAACCTAAGGAATATGACAATGCTGGAAATGGAATGTATACTGTCTTGCATTATCATTGGGTAAGCAATGCTTATTACACTCCTATAGTTAACCCATTAGTTCTTGACGACGAAGGTAATCCAACAATAACACCTCAATGGACATTGCCATCTAAGATAACACTTACTGCATCTAAGGCCGCAACGTATTCTAGTAGATTAGGATTAAGCAATGCAGTATGTGAACTAGTAAACAATGAAATAGAACGTATAGCTAACGCATATCCATTACAAGCAGGTCAGAGTATAACATCGTTTACTAACATGGGTAATCAGATGACAAAAGAAAAAACAAATAGAGCGGCCGCAGGAATAGTACCAGCTGACACACAAACAGGAACTAAAACTCCTGTGCAAGGATTAGTTAGTAACTTACACAGCATAGGTCAAGACACTAGTTTAGGTGGCAGTGCTTATGTATTAGAAAAACTTGCTGATACTAGTATCAAAGGTGGTCAAGCAGTAATAGCCGCAATGCGAGAAGGACGTAACATACAAAGATTGGCGAATGCTGGAATACCAAGTTCACTGTTTGCAACATCTGCCTCTAAAACAACACAACAAGCAACTTTGCTTACATCAACATACACAGTTGATGAAGCAAAAGCTGATTTATAACTTAATAAGTGTTGACATCAATTATACAGACTGTATAATAAATTTATGAAATACTTTTCCTATGCGTTAACTGTAAACGAATTTACTATGATAGATATTTGTCCCGATGCAGTTCGTTTTGGCCCTAGCACTTTACATGGTCATGAACTACGCTTTGCAGAGTCAGCAGATATTATTCATAATATACAATCAACCGTTGACGGAATACTATGGGAAATTCCTGAAGAATACATTGATATGATTACTACTATAGAACATCATGATGATAAACAACAGGTACTAGTTTCATTTGGAAAACAAACAATTAGAGCATGGGTGTCAAAAAGAAAAATGCACATACCTCCTGATGTCCCATCATGGGAATATTGGGAAGAACTTGAAGATGCTTATGATCAACAAGGATTACCAATAATGCAAATAGTGAAAGCAATTGATTCAATTGAATATTATATAGATACAGGAATAAAAAATGATTGAAGGAAAAGTATGGGGAAATACTGAGGTAATTGAAGCCAATTCAAGTCTGGAGTTTCATAGAATTGACATTAAGAAGGGTGGAACTTGTTCCAAGCACAAGCACAAATATAAATGGAACGGATTTTATGTAATGTCTGGAGAGCTGTCTGTTAAGGTATGGAAGAATAATTATGACCTAATAGACGAAACAATATTAACTCAAGGACAATGGACCAGAATTGCTCCAGGAGAAATGCATCAGTTTGAAGCACTTGCTGATACAATAGCATTTGAACTGTATTGGGCCAATTTTGATCATAACGATATTGAAAGAGAATCAGTAGGCCACTTATCAAGTGAATGAAGAACTGCATAATCACCTAGCTGGACTAGACCATACTAATCATTATGGTGGAGGAATGTTATCGCCTGATGGTAAGTCGTTTTACGTAAACATACCTAAGAATGCTACCTCGTTTATTACTCAATGGTTATCAGAAAACAATTGGAAATTTCCACCTGGTGGAAATGCCGTTGAGGAAGTTGTTGTGGTCCTGCGTGATCCAATAGAACGTTTTGTGTCAGGATTCTGTCAATACATACAAGGAAGTATTCTATATCCAACATTTGGTAACATCGGACAGCCTTTCTCCATTAAAGAACTAACCAATTATTGGCCAATGGTCGAACGTTTTATGGCAAACCAAGTTGTATGGTTTGATGATCATACATGGTTCCAGCACTATTATATTAAAGATGTATTACCTAATATTCCGCGTCGATATTTCTGGCTAGATAAAACTCAATTAACCATTGACCTTAAACAGGCATATAATCTCAATGATCCTAGCCCGCAGGTACTTGCTGATACAAACGTCAGTAAAGGTGAGGCTATAGAGATACAACAACTGATTAGAGGAAGTCTAGATAATCCGGTAATACTTGAACGAGTTAAAGAAATCCTTGCACCTGACTATGCAATCATTAGTAAGGCCTTGACAAAATAATTAAATGACGTTATAATATATACACTTAAATGCCGTAAATAGTTAAACGAAAGGAGAATAAAGGTATGAAGTTAACCTTGAAGGTACTGTACGCAACACTAGCAATGATAATATTAGGATCAATAATTTTAGGCCCACATGTGATTAGAGTAGTTCAGGCCAATCAACAAGCTCATGAAATTGCTGAGAATATCACTAAATTAGAACAAGAAGAACAAACACGTATTGCTCATGAATTGCTTGTTCGAGAAGAGAGGTGGATGACAGAAATCGGATGCCTGGCTCGCAATGTTTATTATGAGGCAAGAGGTGAAAGCAGAGAAGGACAACTAGCAGTTGCTCTGGTCACAATAAACAGAACTGAGAACAACATGTTTCCAAACAGTATTTGCGGAGTTGTTAATGAACGCAAAAAATCTAAAGGTGAACTAGTTTGCCAATTTAGCTGGCGGTGTGAAGCACATACTAATCCAAAGAAAACAGTACGACAACAACATGAGAGTTATCAAGTGGCATTACAGGCAATTCAGCAATACGATTATCTATCAACAACACTAGTACCAAAAAGTACATACTGGTTCCATGCTAATTATGTAAAACCTACCTGGCGTAAAGTCAAACAACGAATAGTTAGAATTGATAATCACATCTTTTATAAACAAAAACCTGGTGACCATCGTCGATAATTGTTGTTAAAAAATCCCTAAAAAATAACAACAACCAAAATTGTTGTTAAAAAACAACAGGAAATTAACAACAAATACCTCTAAAAAAGAGGTATTTTTTTGGATAAAATGGTTGACCAATAAATCCAGAACTGCTATAATGTATTTAAGAAGTTAGGAAAGTAAGTTAATTATTTAGGGGTAGATAAAATGACTGTATCAACTGAAAATCCAACATTAGCAAAACTAGAAGAAAAGTACAACTCAACAGAGTTACGTGTTAATCCATTTGAAAAACAAGGTGGTAGAACATTTACAGATACTGTAGGTGAACGTAACCGTGACGGAGTTTGTATATTAGGTGATCGTCCAGATGATTACACAACCATTGACAGTATAGTTAGATGGGTTAGCAATGATAGTGTTCCTCCAATAGATATTTTAGAAATGGCAGTGGTTGATGGTACTATTACATTTGACGAGTTTCTTACTTCAGTTGAAGTTAGCTCTAAGGAAAGTGCTGAACATCTTGAAGCATATTTTAACATGCGTGCGAAACATGGTTATTCAGAAGAAGAAAAAGCTGAGATGCGTGCTAACTTTGGTGACGAAGAGGTAGTTGATATCATCACTGGTCAACAGGTAGCTATATAATGGAATATTTCTTTTTAGCATTTGTGGGCTTGGTATTAATAGTATCTTTAGCAACACACGGAATATTTGGTACATTATTGATTATGGGTGTTGGTTACGGCATCGGTTGGTATTTTTGGGGTGAAGGTGCCGGAGTTATAATTGCAGGCTTCTTAGTTTTTATGTCAGTAGCTGGAGGCGACAGTACTAATTTTAGAGTAAGAAGAACTAATTGGAGTCCGGAACTTAAAAAGAAAAACGGATTCATTGAAGACTTTGACATTGACATCCATAAGAAATAATAATGAATAGACCAACTACAAGCACTGAGGTAACAGTAACTACAGAAAGCCGTATGCGAAGTGTGTACGGTGACTATGGGTACCATGAGATTACAGGAACTGTGATAGCTAGTCCTAAATGGTTAAAGCCAAATGAGTTTGCTGTTAGCAATACTGAACACCCAAATGGCTTTTCAGTTATTAGTTTAGATCATGTGGTAGACATTAGAGATGTCAATGGCCGCGAACTTAAATTTACTACAGATAATTCAGTAAGAGTTTGGGCAATTACAGGTAGCAAAGGCGACAAATATACTGTAACATTAGAAGATGCTAATTACAGATGCACATGCCCAGGCTTTCAATATAGAAAACATTGTAGACATATAACGGAATGTATATAGGACTTAAAATGCAACCATGGGATATAATACAACTGCTTGAAGCAGACAACAGTAGATTAGCGAAGGAAAAGATACTTCGTGATGAAGCTGGTTGTGCGAATCAAGAGTTTTTTTCCGGAGTTCGACTAGCCCTCGATCCACTCACTACATTTGGTATTAAAAAAGTAGCAGAATCAGTTACGAGTGGACCTGGGTTAGATTGGACCACATTTAAGCAAGCCTGTGATGGATTTACATCACGAGAAGTAACAGGTAATTCAGCCCAAGAAGTTCTACAAGAACTTATGAAGACAGCTACACAAGAACAATGGAACAATTGGTATCGCAGGATATTAATTAAAGATTTGCGTTGTGGTGTGAGTGAAAAGACTGTGAATAACGTAGTCAAAAAAGATTACCCCTCTTACGTTATTCCGGTCTTCACTTGCCAACTAGCACACGATGGTGCTAATCATGAAAAGAAGATTGCAGGTAAAAAACAATTAGAAGTTAAACTTGATGGCGTTAGAGTTATTTGTATTCTACATAAAGATCGCCGTCCAGAAGTGTTTAGTCGTAACGGTAAACAGTTTCATAATTTTGAACATATTGTTGATCAACTAGCACATGTTGTTCAGACTTATGGTATCGCATGCGATAGGATATTAGATGGTGAGGTTATGTCCAACTCTTTTCAGGACTTAATGAAACAAGTACACCGTAAAACTAATGTCCAATCTAACGATGCCGTCCTACATTGTTTTGATATGATTACTCTTGAAGAGTTTCAACAAGGTGGATCACTTGTTCCACAATATGTTCGTTCAGGACTAGTTAAAGAGTTCATTGATGGGAATCAAGAGGAATTACCAAACGTAGCAGTATTAGATTGGATTAATGTTGACTTAGACACTCCTGAAGGTCAAGAATCGCTTAAACAGGTCAACAAGCAGGCTATTGACGGCGGGTATGAGGGTATTATGATTAAAGATCCAAGAGCAGGATATGAATGTAAGCGTAGTCATAGTTGGCTTAAAATGAAACCGTTTATTGAAGTAACATTAGTAGTTGAGGACGTTGAAGAAGGCACTGGACGTAACCAAGGACGATTGGGTGCTTTAATTTGTAAAGGAGAAGATGATGGACATATTATTAGCGTTAATTGCGGCAGTGGCTTTTCTGATAGCGATCGCGACAGTTTCTGGGATTCCAGGACCGACCTTATTGGAAGTTTGGTCGAAGTTAGAGCAGATGCGATCACGCAAAACCAAGACCAAACGTACTCGTTAAGATTTCCTAGATTTAAAGGATTCCGTGGCACGGAGCCAGGCGAGAAATTATAATGAAATATAAACTTCCGATCCTATATAGTCAAGCAACTTCAAAAGAACGTAGACTTGTTAGGGAACAGTATGTGGAAGAACAACACGGACTTTGCTATTGGTGCAAGTCCCCTCTAGATAGTAAACCAACAGTTGACATCACAAATAAAAAGATAAATTGGGAACTTTTTCCACCTTTCTTTCTTAAACATCCTATACACTTACAACATGATCATGCAAGTGATCTAACAGAAGGTGCTGTCCATGCCTATTGCAATGCAGTCATGTGGCAATATCACGATAGGTAGGCATTATGAGTATTCCACAAAAACCTAAACCTTGGCGCCAGCGTATACGTGACTTGTTCGAAAGGGACTTACCTTTTGGACATAAAGTAGAACGTGATCGTACCAAATATACTCGAAAAGAAAAGCATAAACCAAAGGACCTTGACGAATAAATGGAAAACGTATATAATTGTTCAGTATGTAGCACAGATTTCGATGAATACAACGAAGGTGGAACCGTTGGTAATTTTGGTATACTGCCAGTAGCATTTTGTCCAACTTGTTTAGCATGTATGTGTGATATGGCACAACAACTAACAAATAACTTTGAAGAGGGAGAGTAAATGAATATAGCAGAGGCAGTTGCGACATTACACGATATTGCTCGTAAACTTGAAAAGAATGATGGTCAGTTATCACTTGAGATCCGCTTAATTGCTGATAGACTTAACAAAAAGAAAACATTTTTAGATGAAGATGATATGGAAGAAGTTAGGAGGGCTACATAATGTTAAACATTACTTCGCTTAAACACACACTAGTTGGGAAAAAAGTACCTAGTAAGTTCAACGGAGAAGCAGGTAGATATGTTGAAGAGTTACTTCGATTAGATGGGTTTCTTATCTCTAAGAGAGGTGTCGACTTGTATCTACACAATCAGGGAATTGAGGTAAAGACTCGAGATATAGATTCTACTAGTCCGCACACACTTGGTACAATGATAATCAATGACATTATACAGTTACCATATGATATGAGTCCCATGTTTGACAAATTTCAAAAACAGTTTAGGGTAAAAACTCAAAACAACGTAATTATTAGTGCTGAAATTTACAATTTTAACATTCTTCACATACAGAGAAAGATTGAAGAAGGATACCAAGCAGGTCGCAACCAAATGATCGCCGGCAATACTAACTCCTATATTAGAGGAAACTATTGGTGCTATTGGGAAGAAATATCACCTGATGGCAATAGCTATGCGTTAAGATTTCCAAATTCTCGCATAGAAGAATTAGAGCGAATGACCAAGTCAACTTATAATACACTTTTTGAGGAGGTAGCATAATGTTAACAAAAACTTACGATGTGGTATATTGGGACGAAAGTGGAAAGAAAGAAATTGTTAACTCGTTCCCAACAATGGAAGAAGCTCAACAGGCATTCTTTAAATGTACGGAAGGTGATAAAGAAGCCCAAATTAATTCTAGCTACGATATTGAAGAAGGATACGTCGGAGTACCTGGATACTAATATGAGTATGCACATGGAAGGTCCTGCCCTAACTACAACAAGGACTAAAAAATACAAACTTAATTTAACTAAATCTAAACGTGCTGAGTTAGAAATGGATATGTTTCACTACAATAAAAAACAAAAACGTAATGGAGTACCTAAAGTTACATTTGAGGAATACCTAGACTTTAGATGTGGGCGTATAGTTAAGAAACGATTACACCCTAGTGAGCAAGGCACATTAAGAGCTGACTATTTAGAGCTACCGCCGCATAGACAAAATGA
>Ga0208768_1000535_pt1 | contig 24750 bp, 17 predicted proteins | sample AntAceMetag02UK1_FD_184760 | JGI IMG/M metagenome (GOLD analysis project Ga0208768, IMG submission 184760) | Saline lake microbial communities from Ace Lake, Antarctica - Antarctic Ace Lake Metagenome 02UK1 (SPAdes) (version 2) | ecosystem: Environmental > Aquatic > Non-marine Saline and...
GCGACTGCACTCCGTTCTATGGGGGTTCCGACGGCTGCGATTGCTGAAGCAGCCGGGGTTTCCTACAGGGCTATGGCAAGGCGGTTGAGTAAATGAAAACCTATAAGACAGCGTCCGGTTCCTACAACGAAGACGAGTTGGCTATCGTCGTGTGGCGCAACCCCGACAGCCGGAAGTCTAGCCAGGCACGCTTCCTGGAAACAATGACCTCCGAGGACTCCGAGTTCCCCATGGCGTTTCCCATAAAGTCTTTGACGTCCAAAAAGGAGTGGGCGCTTGCAGCCCGTGCATCTTCTATGCAGTCGGTTGTCGACTACATTCCCACCTCTACTCGAACGGAGCCCATGATTATTCCCCTCCCCATCGCCCGCGAGACTTTTGGTTGGGACACTTTCTACGTCCCCTCGGAGTTCACCACGTGAAGCGCGTAGACGTGTTCCCTGCAATTATCCGCCTAGCACCCCCGCAATCTCTGGCGGACTTCACCTCGCTCACCATGCACGGCGACGCCCCCCAGGGCACAAGGTTTCTTGACCGCTGTCGGATTGTGATTCTCAACGACACAATTATGATTGCCAACGACTCTCCTACTGGGCCCAATCTTGTTTTCCGCGAGAGGATTATTCAGGAATCCCACGAGGGCAAGATGTCTCACGCAGTGACTGAGTCCGGGAAAATCTTAGCCTTTACCAAGGATGAGAACTGTGGCTGTGGCTCTCGCTTGAGGACATGGAATCCCTACGGAAATATTGTGATGTCAAGTAAGGACCCCACCGAGTGATGGACGCCCTGAGCCTCATAATCCTTGCGTTGGCGACATTCAGAGTCACACGTCTGATGACAACTGACATCATCTTTGAGACCCCACGAAACCTGTTCTGGCGCCGGTTCCCACCCGAGACCAGCAAGCTTGGCTACTTATTGACGTGCGAATGGTGTTTGTCAATATGGGTGGCATCATTGTTATTTATATCAGCTATGATTAGTACAGTAGTTGTTATAGTCGCAGTGCCTTTCGCGCTGTCGGCAATTGCAGGACTGTTGACCGCATACGAGCATAAATAACTTGTATTCCGCAACACTGACGAGGAGCACCCCTAATGGGAATATTCAATAAAGAAGAGCCCCCAGCACCACAGCCGAAAGCAAAAGCCGTTCGCACGAGGCCCGCGAAAGCAAAGTCCTCGATGACGACCTCTGGGCAAGCCATTCGACTCCCGCGCAAACCTGCCGCGTCCGCTGGAATCTTCTTCAACTCCCCTACTGTTGTTCCCTACAACTCTCCCCGCTCTTTGACCGCTGCCGCTTCTTTGGTAAGCGCGACCGACAAAAACGAGTTTGAGCAATTCAAGTTGCGTCGCTCCGCTTCGTCCTCCGCTTGGCAAGGCGAAGCTTGGGAATACTACGACGCTATCGGGGAAATCAAATACGCTTTCAACCTGGTTGCCTCCGTTGTCTCCCGTATCCGTATCTTTGCGGGCGCGATTGACGACCCCGCACAAGCTCCTATCCCCGTAAAAGACTCCACCACCGTTGACCAGAACCTATCCTCCGCAGCAGAGCGGGCCCTAGAGCGCCTGAACTCCGCGTATGGTGGACAGCCGGGGCTCCTCAAGGATGCAGCCCTGAATCTTTCTGTTGCCGGTGAGTGTTACCTGGTGCAGATGCCCGCTAAACCGGCGTCTGGAGTCCCCGAGTCTTGGGACATCCGCTCTGTTGATGAGATTATTCCTGATTCCCGCGGGGGCTACAACGTTATCGGTCGACGCGAACAGGCTCAGGGGGGGTCCGGCGCGAATGGGAATCTTATCCCTCTAGGGAACAAAGCTTTTATCGGACGCATCTGGCGTTCGCACCCCCGCTTCTCTGACGAAGCCGACTCGAGCCTGCGCGGTCTATTAGACATGTGTGCCGAACTCCTTCTACTGAACAGGACATTCCGTGCAACTGCTCGTTCACGTCTTAACGCTGGGGCGCTTTATCTTCCTGATGGCCTCTCTGTGGCTGCTCAAGGTGATTCTGACCAGCCTTACGATTCTGAAGATGGGGTGGGGGAGGGGTTCACAGCTGAAGAAGCAGAGGACGAGTTCGAAGAGCAACTGATTGATGCTATGACAACCCCTATCAGTGATGAGGAGTCCGCCAGTGCTGTCGTCCCCCTGATTATTCGTGGACCTGCTGAGCTCGGGGCAGCTATCAAGCAGTTCAAGTTTGAGCGTTCCTTTGACCCCGCGTTGGCTACTCGTGCCGACCGCGTCCTCGAGCGCATCATGCAGGGCCTTGACGTCCCCAAAGATGTTGTATCCGGCATGGCAAACGTGAAGTACTCCAACGCCCTCCAGATTGACGAAAGCTTGTACAAGGCGCACATCGAGCCCCTTATGTTGCTTATCGTCGACGCACTCACCGTTGTCTACTTGCGCCCCTATCTTATAGCGAACGGCCACGCCCCCGAGGACGTAAAGCGGATTACGATTTGGTATGACCCCTCTGCGGTCTCCACTCGGAATGACCGTGCAGCTGACGCTGACTCTGGGTTTGACAAAGGCGCTGTGTCCTACTCAGCATGGAGACGTGCCCACGGATTCTCCGATGCCGACGCACCTACCCCGGACGAAGTCACTATCCGTATGTTGGTAGACAAAGGTGCCTTTACCCCCGAGCTCACCGAGGCTATGTTGGCTTCCCTCGCCCCCGGCATTATGAACGCCGTCCGAGGCAAGCAACAGGAAGATTCCATTGCACCCCTCCCTGATGAGGTACAGCAGGCACTCAAGGAATCCGTTCCCGGTGCTGAAGGTGAAGAGCCCGCCCCTGAAGAAGAAGCCCTCGAGGAGCCCCCCGTTGCCTAACGCCACCCACGAAGCCGCCAACACCGGCGAGCTCGTAGATGAAATTCCACCAGCAGGTTACCACTTCATGCCAGACGGTTCTTTGATGAAAGACTCTGAGCACGACAACGAAGCTGCTGCCGGTGACCCCTGCTGGGAAAATTACGTTCAAATCGGCATGAAAGAGAAAGGTGGCAAGCAGGTTCCTAATTGTGTCCCTGCCACCTCCACCGCTATGCTCGAGGCAGAAGAGTACGCTCTTTCTGCTAAGACTCCTGCCCCCCAAAAAGATAAAATCAAGGGCTCATCTAAAAATAAAAAAGATTCTGCTTCTGATGGCAAAAAGAGTAAAGAGATTACTTTTTCTAAGGCTGTTGAAAAGGCCATCTCTAACAAAGTTAAGGAGCACAATAAAAAAGCTCCTAAGGGCCGTCAGGCAACTCTTGGCATGTTGAAAGCTGTGTATCGCCGTGGCGCGGGAGCTTTTTCTTCTAGTCACCGTCCTGGCCAGACTAGAGGTTCATGGGCCATGGCTCGCATTAACGCCTATCTCCGTCTTCTTTCTTCGGGCAAGCCCTCTCGGGCTGCGTACACACAGGATAACGACCTTCTTCCAAGTTCGCACCCTAGGGCTTCTAAAAAGAAAGCAGACGCTTCTATTGAGTTAAGTGTCACAGCTAGGCCGGAAGCTGAGTACACGTCTACTCAAGACAAAATTTTAGCCATGACTGAGCTTTCTGGGCTCGGCTACGAGGCTGAGTTTGCTTTCTCTGCGAGCTGGCTCCGTGCCGTTCGCAACGGTGACGACCCCTTCAAAAGAATTTCCATGTTGGCAACCATGACGTACGACAGTCTGGATGCGGACCTTCTTCCCACTAAGAGAGATGAAGCCTAATGTTCGGTAAGCGGAGTGTTTCAAATAGACTTTTCACCCACGGTGACGCTGAGGCGCGAATCAAGACCGCCGCCTGGGAATTTGCGGACGAGGCCAACGAGGGACAGCACGGGATGCGCCTTGTCAACAAGGGCACCGCGGTAGAGGTTGCTAGCCGGTCCTTGGCTAAAACCAAAGACCAAGCCTTTTCTGTACGCCAGCAACACGCACTCAAAGCTGTCTCTGAACACATTTCTCTCGTTCAAACAAGCAAGCTTATCAACCCCGCCTCGGTGCACCTTGACTTGCTGGTTATCGGGCACCCGCTGTCCACTCGTAGGCACAAGATGGATTTTTCTAGCGTCAGAGATGCTCGGGCCCGTTGGTACGCAGACGACCCCCGAATCGTCGACACCGAGGTACGTTCCCTTGTTATCAAGGCGTTTACTGCCTCTGCGGGCACTCCTGAGCACGAATACGCGGCTGCACGTCTCAAGGCTATGGGTGTGGCATACATCCCTATAGTTGCTGCCGCTGGGTTCAACGACGGCGCCAACAACGGGTTCTGGCGTCGCCAGCTCCGCAACTCTAAGGGTCAGTTCGCCTTCATGGGCGGAAAGGCTCGTCTTCTTGTTGGCAGGAACGGGAAAGCCTACAACCAAACGGGTAACATCGTCTCGACCGACCCCGAGCGCAACACTGTCATTCTAGAAACTCCCCAGGGCAGACTCTTTGAGGCGGACGCTGACGCACTAGAAATTGGTGAAGTCAAAGCTCTCATCCCCGGGAAAAACGACGCAGACGGCCTGAGCGGGACACCCGCCAAGACTTCTGCGTCTGACACGATTGTTGACGAAGCCGACATGGTGTTTGTCGACCAACCTTACGGTTTTGACCCGGTGAGCACAGACGACATCACTATGCCCAAGGGCGTCAATGAAGCCGATGTCATTTCCGCGTGGGAAGACGAGCCCGGCAACTACCAGGTCCTGAAGAGCGACGCTGGGTTTATCCTCTCCCGAGTAGAGCTGAGCGGGATTGTCCCCATCTCTGCTCACGAGAATTGGGTGGGCATTCAGAAAGCTATTGACGACGACGAGCCCCTGTTCGCAAAAGGTAAAGACGCTGTAGCCATGATTCCCCAGGGTGAGCTTGACAGGGACCCCGAGACGGCACGTAGTGTGAAGGTACCGGTAAAGCCAAAGCCAAAGCCAGAACCAAAATCCACGACCGCCCCCAGTGTGAAGATACCGGTGGAGCCAAAGAAGGAGGACACCAGCGGGTTCTATGAAACGGACCGCGGCCCGTTCTTCCCCGAGGGTTCCAATAAGGATATCGAGTCCGGGGACTTTACCGACGACCCCTCGGAACTTGCCCAGCGCTACGATGAGAAAGAAATCACTGACGCCTTGACTGAGGCTGTACAAGGTGGCACCGGTGAGGGCATGCTCCCCTTTGATGACGGAGATGAGTTCCTCCCCGCTGAGGCTCTGTATCAAGCGCTAAAGACACAGGGCGCTGACGCTGACGCAATCCTAGACGCTATAGAAGGCAAGGACTCCTCTGATACCGAAGAGCCTGTAGCAGAGATTCCCGAGGCAGAAGAAGAAGAGCCTGTAGCAGTAATTCCCGAAGAGTCCAAAGAAGAGGAGACTCAGGAAGCAGAGGAAACCCCCGCTGAGCTGACTCCGGCTGACCTCCGTGAGAGCGGTGAGCTCCCTCCCCTGCTCGAGGCACTTACCGACGAAGAGCTCCAGGAAATTATTGACACCGGGGACTACCGAAAGTTCCTGCCGGACAACGAAGAGTTCCCAAACATTCCCGAGGGGAAGTATGACCTCGACGGCGGGCACACCCCTCCGGGCGAAGTCGTATCTGAGACCCCCGAGCCTGGGACATCCAACAGCCCCGCTGATTTGGCCATGGACATGGCGACTGAAACTTTAGAACAACTTCTGCGTGACGCTGTCGACGGCGTCGGCGGTCGCCCCGGATATGCACAGGTAACCTACCTGGACTCTAACGGGGAAGAAGCTTCGTACGATGTCCCCGCGGAGTTCTTGCGTGAGGCTCTTCAGTTGCAGGGCATAGACACCAACGAGATTTTGCGCGAAGCTTACGAGAACAACGAGCCAACACCTGAAGAAGCAGAAGAGATGATTGAGGAAGAGGGTGTGGAGGAGGAACCCGTAGCAGAAGTCCCCACAAGCGCCCCCAGCTCCGAAAAAATTTACAAGACTAAGGGCTGGACAAAAGTCGGCGAGCAGGCTGGCTCCAACCCCGGTGGGTTGTACGAAGACGAAAACGGGAAACAGTTCTATGTGAAGTTCCCCAAGTCCGACGACCACGCCCGTAACGAGGTCCTCGCTTCCGCACTCTACGAAGCTATGGGCATCCCCGTTGGCCGTGTGTACCTCGGTCTCGACGACAACGAGAAGACCATCCTTGTCTCCCCCATCCTTGACGGCGTAGATGGCGAACTCAATGAATTTATGGACAACCCTGAGGTTCTTGCCACTGCGCTAAAGGGCTTTGTCCCTGACGCGTGGCTGAACAACTGGGACGCTGTCGGGCTTGAGTACGACAACATGCTTGTCAAAGACGAAAAAGTTTATCGCATCGACCCGGGTGGGTCACTGTTCTACCGGGCCCAGGGCAAGAACAAAGACATGCCCGATGACGTGCTCCTTATCGAGAGTCTTCGGAATCCCAAGATGAATCAGCAGTCCGCCGACGTCTTCAAAGGGATGAACGACGCTGAACTGAATGAATCGGCAAAAGTGGTTGCCGACTTGTCAGAGGAGAGAATCAAAGAAATTGTCGATGAGATTTTCCTTGAGGACCCCGACCGTGGCGAAGAAATCTTAGACATACTCATCCTACGCCGTAAGTGGATTATGAATGAGCTCGATACGGAGTCCGAGCCCGTAGCGGAAATTCCCGACGAGGCACCCTCGGAAACCGCCGGACTGACCCCCGACGAACTAGCCGCTGGCTGGGCCTGGGACAAGACCGGGGAGAACACGTATCAGCTAGACGCCACTTCGACTGTCCCCGTAAGCGGTCTGATTTCCCTGGGGGCAAATGGCAAGTGGGTTCTCTCTGAGATCATGGGTGATGACCCCGATGGCATGGACCAGGACATTATGGACATCGGTAGCTACGACACCGCCGAAGAAGCTTTTGACGCAAGCATGGATACCGTAAACCTCAATGGGCTATTTGACATGGGTGCGGTCCAAGACCTGCGTGAGTCGCAGGAAGCGGAAGAGGGCCCGGAACCGGAGCTTGTGGTAGAGGCGGACGACCCACCTCCCGGTAGCAGCGAGCCCGTTATTCTTGACCTGGACGGCGATATTGAGGCCCAGGTAGGCGACGCTATTACTAATAAAAAAGTTCTTACTTTTGCTTACAAAGGCACTACGCGTGAGGTAACCCCCATACTGCTGGAGCTTAGCGACGGCGAAACCAACACAAATATTCTTACCCGTGACGCCGAGGGCAAACTCAAAAAGTTTACCGTCAGTAAAATGGTGCAGATTAGCGCTGTCGCCGAGGTCGAAGAATTTGACTCCCCAGGTGTAGAAGTCCCCGTGGAAGATGCCGAGCTTCCCGAAGCGAAGGGGAGTGAGACCGCAAGTCAAATTGATGGCCTGATAGCCCTCATGCACAACGCGCTGAACCCCACAACCACCGATGTAGAAAACCACGGTGAGGGTAAGGATGTCGACGACGACATCACTGATGAGGCAATTGATAAACTCGACAACCTGGTTGACGAAGCCGAGACTGCCCTCAACACCGCAGAGAAGCTTATCGCTGATGCCGTCCAGTCCGCACTTGATGGTCCCACCGAGGACGACGACACCCCCAGCACCGTAGACGAACTTGAGAAAGCGTCCGCAGCGATTGATGTGGACCAGTCAGCAACCGACCTTATCTGGCAGCAAACTATTGATGACTATGACGGAAAAGTTCTGCCCAATGGGCACATTGTTGTCTTCTCGACTATGCACGACAAACGTAGATTTGATGTTGTGGTTCGTCGCCAGAACAACAACTCCTTCCACATCTACCACCGGGTGACAGCAGAAAATGGGGACACCCGAATAAAGGAGATGGGGAAGAACGGCTGGCAGTCAACCAAGGCCCTGTTCTCAAAGATTGATGACCAAATCGGCAACGCTAGGGACACCCCAGCGCCGATCATAAAAAGCCTCACTGCGGAAAACCTAAAGACTTTGTACGCCGACACGGCAAAGCCCAAGCAGTCCGGTTCCTATGTTGACAGTAATAACGATGTCATTGTCATAGGCGACCGAGTTACGGTCACAAGCAAAACGCACAGTAAATACAAAATGGGCGCCAAGGTCAACTCCCTTAAGCGGAAGAAGAGCGTGGAGCCCACCACGGGCATATACACCTACACCGACTACCTTTCGGTGACCTACAGCGACGGCGAAACCAACACAATTGTTGCGCAGAGTACTACCCTTCAGACGGCCGCGTCTATTGGGACCCCCACGCCAGCCCCCGGAGCCCCCGAAAGCATCCCTTCGCAGCCCACCCCGGGCAATACCGTCACATATGCCCAGGCTGAGAGCCTGCTACCCCCGGGTGCTGTCATTATGTTCAAAGACACCAGCGCTCTAGTCCAAAAGACAGGTGTCGGCACGTACGTAGAGTACAAGCCGGAAGGTGGGTTCCCCGGGAAAACTATCCCATTCCTAGCAACCGATACAGCAACAGTTATTTCTCTAACTGGCAAAACCGGTGGGGCTGTGGATGTTACCCCCGCGGCCCCCACCCCCGCGCCTGCCGCGCCCGCTGGGCCCCCCAAGCCCGGGCCTATCGCCGGGCAGGGCCCCAACGGCGCAACGTCTAACCCAGACGGCACACCTCTCAGTGGTAAAGAGGTATCGAGCACCGGCACCTCGATAAGTTCGTACACCGAAGAAAGTATGGTGCTTACGGTGCAGAAAACATACTCGCCCCTAATCACCGGGACTTCGGCATTTTACGACGAGTTCCAAGGGGCAAAGAGTTTTGATATGCTCAACGGCTGGGTACAAACCGGAGTGGATTTACTAGACGGTGAAAAGAAAAAGAATATCCCTAAGGACAAAAACAACCTCGAACTTGTCCCTGGCGTGCTTGTCTGGGTGGGTTCAGGTAGGGCGATAGTCAGCGGCATAAATAAATATGCGTTCGATGCGAGCAGCCCCGCAGGTAAAATCTATGGTGAAAAGCCCGGAAGTCTCAACGTCGTCATGCTATCTGGTCCGCAAGCGGGCAAGACCTTCAACAACGTCAACGCCAAAGACCTTGTCTCAACTGGCAACTTTATCTCAAAAGATAGTGCCCAGGACAAGTTCAATGTATATTTTGACCCTTCGTTCGCTGTAAAAGTTTACAAAGGTAAAGAGACCACGATCGCCAGTCTCAAGACTAACGACCCCGATAATGTGTCTGGTCCTGGATTTGATGCGCCGGAACTCGAACAACTCCCTAGCTGGGACGCATCTGCAACAGGCACCAAGACCATCGAAAGTATCCTCGCGCTGTTGGCCGATACGGCGAACAAAGACGGTGCCGATGGGTACTACACGCTAGTAGACGGGGATTCGGTAGAGGACCTGCAGATTAGGGTGCAAAGGGTTATGAAAGGCAAGAAAGCCCGTATAAGAATCACAGGAAGGCTCACGGACTGGGCCGGAACCAACCTGATAAAAAATATCAAGGAGGGCAACCCCTCGGAGTTTGTCGTAACCCCCACTATCAGTCTAGACAGGTTCAAGAAGGACGTGTCGGGAGAACTTGTCCACAAGGGAGTAAGCCCAGCTAAGTATGTCGACCCACAGGACAGAGGGGCTTCGTACACTATTGCTGACGCCGACGGCGCAAAGATTCAAGTCTTCCGGGCCATTGATGCCTCGCAAGAGGACACCGAGAAAGTTGACTTCTTCCAGCACGTCAACCAATCCACAACCCCGAAAGCTTTCCACAACTTCTTTGACATAAATCTCCCCGGTGGTGCGGACGCCGCTGCTATTGAGAAGGCGCTGGCGACAGCGGGTGTCCAAAGCTCCCGGCCCGCCACGGACGTAGACGTCAAGAACCTGGCGGAAAACAAGCTTCTTACACTGTTTGCGAATCTTAGCGACGGGACAAAGAACCCCCGGGGTGCCCTTCGCCAGAAGGAGTTACAGAAAATCAAGGCGGTGTGGGGTGTGACTCCGGAGGATGTTGTGCTGGCCTCCGACGACACCACCCAGGGGCGCCCACTTCTTAGGCTGCCTGAGAGTGTTGTCAAGAAGATAATCAAGCAGACTAAACTTGGCCCGGTACACCACGATGTTTATGTGCCCCAGGTCTCCGGGGAAAGCTCAACAGCCCGGAAACAAAGACACGTAGACGCGCTAGTTAACATTTTGGCGAGTGGCCGACTTGAAAGCACCGTAAGCAGGCACGTCACCGGGGACTTCTCCCGGGGGAACTCCTCGGCCGCGGATGTCAAGGGTGCGGGCGCTGGGTACGTGTTCTTGTACATGAATGGTGGCATTTTCCCCCAGACCAACATGAGCCAGACCTACCAAATTGTGTTTGACCCTCGGGAGGTTCTGGCCAACATGGGATTTACTGCCAACAGTGGCGACGGCTGGGGAAAGCTAACACAGAGCAACACGGATATCTTCTCGGAGATAGAAAACCGTGGCCACTATGGGGAGCTGATGATCAAAAACAATCTATCCCTTTCTGCCTCGGTGGGGGTCAACATGCCAGCTGAAATGGCTGTACGAACTATAGCGGCACTTAGGGCCCGAGGGATAGATAGGATAGCAGGTATGTCTTTGGAGGACTACTTTGCACTAGACGTAAAGAGCCTAAAACAAAAAATAAAGGATTACTAATGAGAGATAAAACTCTGTTCCACAAGCCTTGTGTCCTGCACAGGTACGCCAGCCTAGACGAGTCGGACGATTCCGCGGAGACGTATCAGATAATTGTCCTTGGTGCGTACTACCAAACTCCCCCGGGGCTTTCCCCGGCAGTTTTTGTTGCCGCTGGCAATATGACTACTAAAGGATTTGGACTGGTGGACGGCACAGAGCTAGTTCCAGAGGGCCCAGGGTATCGCTTTGAGTCGGGCACCGGACTCTTTACAATTGGTCCAATCCTGCCGTTCCACAATATTGAATTCTTTTTTGGAATCCCTATGGGTGTCCCAACAATGGAGGAGCTTTCCGGCACTGGCTACGAGTTTGTAATTCCTGTGCCTGGCTCCCCCGAGGCGCCTATTGAGAATCTCTACATCAGAAAAGAGGACGACACTCTTCTAAGAAGGGTAGACGAGCGTTGGGTCAAGTTTGGGGGCGATGATTCCAGAGTTGAGATGCAAGCCATCTCTGGCCTGAACGCGTCGATAGTCGCCGCGGCACAAACCCCCATTACTGCCCAAGAATTAAACATACCCACCGCCTCCGGCGAGATACAATTGTAGAAGGAGATAAACATGATTTCAAAAGGAACTTTGATAGTCGATTACATCACACTTTGGGTCGACAACAAAACTGGCAAGCCGTCCGAGCTGGTCTACACGGTTGAAAACTACGGGGTATTCCACCGTAGAGAAGGCCGTTGGGCGCCGTTTGATACGGAGGAAACACCTGGTATGTACGACGACACTAGGACCATCACCCTAGAAAAAGAAGACTCCAAGGAACTTAAGCTGCTCGAAAAATTTGACAGCGGCAAAGAAATTGACATAGCTGAGGTGGCCGAATATGAAACTAGAAGGTACAATGACTAACGCAGTTGAGCTTGTAGGCAGAATCGGCACCCAGTTCTTTTTCAGTAAAGACGGCATGGGTGTTGTTGTCGATGAGCTCAGCAACACGGTTGTGTCGGTCAGTGCCGTCGCAACTATTACCGCCTCCCTTGCGTGGAAAAGGACTGTCAAGAAGCCAGCCAACTCTACCCTAGAACTAGCCAACGCCGCTCTCACTGAGCTTGATATCACTGTCGTCTCTGCCAACGACCGCATGTACACGGTCCCCAAATCTGTCTCCTCCGAGGCTAAGCGCGGTCTGAAGTGGCGTGAAGATATGGGACACGGCGGCTCATGGGTTGGGCTCGCCATTGCACACACTTTAGTTGCGGGTGGCCAGATCAATATTGACCAGGTTCGGCACATCGCTGAGTACTTTCCCAGGCACGAAATAGATAAAAATGCCACGGGCTATACCCCATCTGACGATGGCTACCCCAGTGTTGGACGTGTGTCCTCAGCCCTTCGTGGTGGCGACGCCGCCCAGCGCTGGGCCTCTGGAATTACTGACCCTCTGACAGCTTCTATGTACGGTGACCCCGGGGGCGCTGAGCGCACCGATGTCAGCTCGTTTTCCCACGAAGGCCCCCCCACAGAGTTCTTCATCCGAATCAGCCTGAACAAGGGCGCGGTGGACCGTCTTTACCGTCTTGAAGAAGACGGCAAGTGCCAGGTTTGGGATGACGGCTACTGGGACGACATGGGGAACATCGACCACGACTTTGACACCTTCGACAAAGTCCTAGATGACCCATACGACATGAGTGAAAAGATTTATGTTCCCATAGACCCCGAGACGGCTGTCACTATCTCGGCGATGTTTGACGGTGCACCCTTCAAGTCAGTCACCCTTAAAGAAGTAAATTTTGACGAAACAGATATGTTCGAGCACGCAATTCCAGAAATGGATTGGGACACGTACGACCGATTTAGCACTGAGGCAGTCCCTGAGCTGACGGACTACCGCCCCGGATACGGCATGAGAGCCGCCGGTGAGGACCAGACCCCCGGTGTGTACACAGACGAAGAGCGCTCCGAGAACGCTGCAGCCCAGGTCCGAGATAAGTTTGGTCGATTCACTCAGACAGGCTCCACCGTTATTATTGGCGGTGACGCTAATTACTCTGGTGTTGTTACTGCGCAGAACCCCGAAGCCGGGTCTGTCAGCGTCCAACTAGCCGATGGGAACACAGTTGAGGTTCCTGGTGCGACTGTCCAAGAGTCCAGCACATTTGAGCCTGTCTCCCAGGTACCCGCTAGCAATCTAGATTTTAGTGGGATTCTTGGGGAACCTCGAACACCTATTGACCAACCCCAAGCCAACCTCCCCGGGCGACTACCCGCACTCAACGCAAACGACTTAGGCTCCCTTGTCACCGACTGGGGCACCTGGGCTTCCGACCAACGCCTTGCCCCCGAATACACACCGGGCCCCGCGGAGCCTTTTATCCCCAAAGCCGTTCCAGACTACAACACAGCAATGGGTCGCTACTACCAGGGCGCCTTCAACCCCAACGGAAGCCCCAGGGCGGGCTGGAACCCCGCAATTGCACCCAACGTTGCCAACGACCCCCTTCTTCGGGATTGGCTGGACAACAGCCTTGGCGGGCCCTCAAACTCCTACCAGGGCGGGTGGTACAACCCAATAGTTCCCACAGACGGTAAAAACTCTCGTAATGAGGTCTATGGCAAAGAGAACACGGATGCGCTCGACAAAAAGTACAACATCTACGCTTCTGGTGTTGTTGCCGCGGGTGCAAAGCCTGAGGAACTCACTCCTGAAACTTCCGACGTAGCTCCCATCTACATGGCTATTGTTGCGCCCGACGACCCCCAAGCTGTTATGACCTTGCTGTCCCTTGTCCCGGCCCACGCCAAAAGCACATCACCCGCCACCTACCGGCGTGAACCGGGCGAGTGGGTCAAGGACGACAAGCTTATGAACGACCTCAACAGCCCCACACCCCCGCCGGTGGTGGTGCTAGATAACATGTCTCTCTCTGCTGTCATCGAACAGATTGACGGCAAAGAGGTCACCCCTGTAGCTGCCTCAGCTGCTTTGAGCAATAATTTCCTGCTTCGTAGCATCATGGCTGCTGGTGGCGCTGACCGCAACAGGGGCAACGCTGAGACTTTGCGTCGCTACTGGACCGTAGGTAAGGGTGGTGTCAAGATTCGCTGGGGCACTGGTGGTGACTGGACCCGCTGTAACCGCTATCTCAAGAAGTACATGGGACCAAGGGCGAAGGGCTATTGCGCCCTCCGGCACAAAGAGATGACCGGTGTGTGGCCCGGGGACAAGCGAAACGCTGGCAAGAAAAAGTCCGTACGCGCCTCCGCTGAGCCTCAGATGGTGTCCCCGGAGATTGAGACACTAAAAACTACTGAAACTATTATCAGCGAGTTCACTCTGCGTGCCAGAGCCTACTCAGCAAAGTCTCGTCTTGTAGGTCGCTCAGGACCTACACCAGAGCTTGGGCAACGCGGCGCTCAGTTTGTCATCCCTCTCGTCATCCCCGAAGGTGTAGAAACCGGAGACGGTCGAATTTTCTACAAAGACTCTATCGACCTCCGGGTAATGCCTGTGCCCTTGCTATGGCAGATTAAGACTGGTCCCGGTCATGACGGCTCGGTTGTTGTTGGGCAGATTGTTCACATGGAGCGAGTGGCGGCTGGTATCGGAAATGGCTACGGCTACTTCGACACAGGGGATTACGGCGTAGAGGCTGAGCGTTTGGTCCGGTATGGGTTTATCCGCGGGGTCTCTGCCGACATGGACATGTTTGAAGAGGACGAGCCCGACGAGCCAGAAATTCCTGAAATTGACGCGGAGCTGTCTGAATCTGAAGTAACAGAAGAAGAAAAGTCCGATAAAATATATATTAGACAAGCCAGAGTTATGGCTGTCACGATTGTACCCAAACCAGCATTCCAAGAATGCTACATCCAGGTGGTCGAAGAGACCGATGGACTAGAGGAGGAACCAATGCAAGCAGACGGTATCTATGTCGACGGAGTCAATCCTTTGGACGCATCTGCGCTGGTCGCTTGCGGTGTGGTTGCGGGTGCTATCCCCGTGGCTCCCCCAAAGGCTTGGTTTGCCAACCCCAAGCTGAACAGACCCTCCCCTGTTGTTATCGACGATGAGGGACGAGTCTTCGGACACATTGCCTCCTGGGGAATTGACCACATCGGTATGACTGCCGGTACACGCCCCCCGCGTTCTCGTAGTCAGTACGCTTACTTCCACACCGGCTCGTTGCAGACCATGGAGGGGACTAACGTCTCTGTGGGTCAGCTGACGCTTGCTGGTGGCCACGCTGGCATGCAGGCGGACGCAGCTCAGGCTGTCCGTCACTATGATGACACAGCCTCCGCATTTGCCGATGTATTCGCTGGCGAGGACGCATACGGAATCTGGGTTGCTGGTGCTCTGCGCCCCGGTACTAGCCCCGAACAAATCCGTGCTGCCCGTGCATCGGCCCCCTCTGGTGACTGGAGGCCCATCAAAGGCCGCCTTGAGCTGGTAGCTGTGTGCCAAGTAAATGTCCCTGGGTTCCCCATTGCTCGTGCCCGTGTTGCGTCTGGTCAGATTATGGCCTTGGTTGCAGCCGGGGCTAGCACTTTGGCCCAGTTGAAGTACGACCCCCTGGCTGAGCTGACCGCAAAGGTCACCAGCCTCGAGACCGCTCGCTACGCCCCGGGTGCAGAAGCGGCCAAGTCCCGCTTCTCCGCCATGCGCCAGGAAGTTCTTGCTGCTCGCGCAGGCGAGCTATCAAACCGTGTGAAGGAAGCCAAAGAGTCTAAGAAGGGTGAGGAGGACGGCGACTGGGAATACATGATTCAGATGATGGATGGTGACCCTGAAGATGAATTAGCTGTTGTTTCCCGCCGTGTCCGTGAGCGTCTTGCTAAAGAAGGCAAGGCACTCCCTGATGGCTCGTTCCCCATTCGTAACGCAAACGATTTGCGCAACGCGGTCAAAGCATACGGCAAAGCTAAGTCCGGAGCCAAGGGTGCCGTTCGCAAGCACATCATGGTTCGCGCTAAGGATTTGAAAAAAGAGGACTTGCTCCCTCCCAGATGGAGTACTGCGTACTCTGCCGACGGCGAGGAAATTTCTTTGCGCGACCGGGCACTCACTGCTGCATCTACATTTGAGGCGCCGGTATCAGACATTGTCACTGATTTTCGTAAAAGAGCCGAATTAGCACTCAATTCTCTAAATTCGAAAGCACTTTTTTCAAAACAGAGTTTGACCGCTGCAGCCGAGGATGATGTGCTTGAGGACCTCACTCGTGAGGAAATTAAAGCTCTCAAGCAGGAAAAGCAGTCCCAGGACAACGAGGACGACGGCATAGTCAAATTTACCCCCGACACACAGCCCCGGGACGACTCTGGGAAGTTCCGAAAGGTGCTTGCCAGGCTGAAACAAGACCTTGGTGCGGTTGGTTTGCAACGTGTTGTTGAGAAAGTTCAAGAGGCAGAGAACCTCGACAACGCTGGGAACTACACCGCTGCGTCGCAAGCTGCCGATGATTTGATTGGAATTATCGACAGATTGGACACAAAAGCCCTAAATCCTGACTCTTTGGAGAATGTCCGAGAGAGCTCGGCGGAACTTGGCAAAGTTATTGCGAACTTGCCTTTTGACTTCGGAGCAGACGCTTCCAAGATTAGATTCAGCGATGTCCCTCCTGCACTCCGCAGTTTGATGGAAGACATGATTGACAAGGTCGAGCAGAAAATTGGTAAGGAAGATGCAGACATTGCGACCTCCGACCTGAAGAGTTTTATGTCCGGTGCCGACTATTACAGCCAGTCAGAGATATCATCTCAAATGTCTAAGTTGCTACGACTCCTAACATAATGTCCGTAAGGCATTAAAAATTGTACAATCACGCACACACTGAACCTGTAATATATAAATAGGTAGAGTGCCTCTGCGCCTTGCGCGTCCTTGAGTCCCTCAGCCTCGACTAAACAGCAAGTAAAGCAACCCCGCTTTACTGTAACTGCCCTAAGGAGGGACAGTGGACCAGATTAAAGAGTCGATGAATCAGCTCTCTGAACTAGATGACGCTCAAGTCAACGAACTTCAAAGTGCAATCATCGCCGAATTTGAGACGGTCGAATCAGAAGACCCTTCTTCACAAACAGTCGATGCTATGACATCGCTTGCCGACATGCTTGACGGTGTTCGAGGAGAACTCAAGCAGCGCGAGGCCGCAGTTTTGGAGCTCGCTACGCGAGCCACCGAGGCAGCCGCACGTGTACACGGTGAGACCGATAAGCCAGAAGAGGGCATGCCCTCCGAAGAGTCTGAAGCAGTGCCCGTCCCCGAGTCTGAAGCAGCAATGCAGAAAGACCCAGAAGATGAGACTGCCGCGGAAGAAGCAGCACCCGTCATGCCAGACGCCCCAGCGGCCGAGGCAGACGTACCTGTAACCCCCGCCCCCGAGGAAGCACCCGCTCCCGAGGATGAAGACGAAGAAAAGAAAAAGGCTATGTCTGAAGCGCCAACTGAAGTGAAGAAAACCTCTGAACTTTCGACCGAAGAAGTCACCGCCCCTGCAGAAGCAGAAGTAGCAGAAGTAGCAGCCGATGGGGCTGTTGCTGAGGTTGCCGAAGCCGAAGCAGACCCAGAAGGGGAAGCTGCCGAAGAAGGAGCATCCGATGAGGACGCATCCGTAGATGAGGATTCAGAAGCTGAAGCTTCCGTTGAGCCGACTGCGACTGCCGAAGCATCTGTGGATGTTCCCGCCGAGGCTGAAGCTTCTACTACAGAACCAACCGATGAACCAACCCAACCTGCAGCTGAACTTTCAGCGCAAGAAACTATGGAGGCACCCGTGACCGCTTCTGCAAACGCAGAAAACCTCGACCTCGAGGTCCCAGCGGACCGCCGAATGGAAATCAAGGAGTCTTACGCTCCCGTGGCAATCACGGCGGGTGCAGACATTCCTGGTTATACAGCCGGTAGTACTCTGGAAAGCATGGACACCGTCGCTGAGGCGATGGCAAAACGAATTCACTCGCTTCGGCGTGTGAATGGTGGAGATGGCGAACAGCACATTGTTGCTTCCGTCACGACCACTTTCCCCGAAAACCGTACTCTCGACAGCGATGCTGAGAGCAACTGGGCCAAAATCAATGAAGTAGTTTCCCCGGAAGCAATTACCGCCGCTGGTGGTCACGTTGCTCCCTTCGAAGCTCGCTACGAAATCTTCGGATTCGGCACAACCGCCCGCCCTGTGCGTGACGCGTTGCCTCGTTTCCAGGCTGACCGTGGTGGTATCCGCTTCATCACACCGCCCATTCTGGAAGACTACGAAGATGCGACTGGCGTCTGGACTGCTGCGAACGATGCTGCAGGTAGCCCCAGCCCCGCAACAAAGGCTAGCCTGACAGTAACTGCTGCCGGAGAGATTTCCGTCGCAACTGACGCGATTACCCTTCAGATGCAGTTCGGTAACCTCGCAACTCGTGCGTACCCTGAACTGATTGTTCGTCACAACGAACTTGGTCTGATTCAGCACGCCCGTGAAGCTGAAGTACAGATTCTCTCGAGAATCGGTACCCTGTCCACAGCCGTCACAACTTCGAGCCTCCTGGGCTTCGGTCGTGACTTCTTGGTCCAGCTCGGTCGCGCCGCGACTGCCTACCGGTCTCGCCACCGTTTGGAAGTTGACACTTCCCTTCGCGTCATCATGCCTTCATGGGTGAAAGATGCGATGGCAGCCGACCTCGCTCTCTCGATGCCTGGTGACAGCACTCTCAACGCTTACGCGGAGATTGATGGCTACATCGCGGCTCGTGGGCTCCAGGTCAGCTATACCCTTGACGGAAGCGTCTTCGGGGCTCAGGGTGCAGCCGCACTTCTCGAGTTCTCTGACACGTTCGTCTGGTACCTCTTCGCTGAAGGAACATTCTTGCTCCTTGACGGCGGAACCCTGGACCTCGGAATCATCCGGGACTCCACCCTGGTCGGAACTAACGACTACAAAATGTTCATTGAAACATTTGAGGGTGTTGCCAAGGTCGGTATCGAGTCGCTCGCTATCACTTCCACCATCAACGTGAACGGTGCAGCTGCGGCTCTCCGCGACACGCTCGGTGGGGTTGCTGCGGCGGTAATCGAGTACTAAACCCTAAGTAGCAACAGCTACTTCGTAACAACACAGCAACGCTCAGGACAAGCAAGGAGATATAGGAAATGGCACAATTCAGAGGAGTTTACCCCGCTGGAGAGCTATACCCTGCTCCTTGTGGCATCCTGAGCGTTGCACGTGTTGAAGAGCACAAAGGGAACGAGTACAACGAAGAGTGGGTCCGGGGGCTGGACCAAGAGTTTGACACCATGCCCTCGTACGTGCGCCTTCTCACCATAAACGACGCCGTGATAACTGACGGCGAAATGTCTGATAACCAGGCTGACGCCAGGCACCTCAGGTATGTACCTTTCTATATTGATGTCGAAGACTTCGCTTCTACCTTTGGTCTTCCTGGGCAGGACAGGTTCGAGAGAGTTCTCAAGGAACTTGAAGCTGTCACACAAAAAGCCCTTGAGTTTGAGTATTGGACCGGCACAGCCGCCCGGGGACTAATTAGTACTGGGCCAGACGTTTTCGACACCAACGAAGACAACATGTACTTGAGCAAGACCGGATCGTCAACCGTTCCCGCAACGGGCGCCTTTGCCCCGCACATCGCACTTATGTACCTAGAACAAGCAATTGCCGAATCTCCCACCGGTGAGTGTGGTGTTATCCACATAACTCGTGATATTGCTTCTTATCTGGGTAGCCGCCTTATCTATAAAAGAGGCGAAGATTCTTATTCGGGTCAGGTTATGACCCGCCTTGGGACCAAAGTTGTTATTGGCTCTGGCTATACAGGAGGCGGGCCTATCGGCACTGCCGGTGCTGCGCCGAGTGCCACTAACAAGTGGATGTACGCAACCGGAAAAGTTGAAGTCCACCTCGGTAAATCTGAAATTGTAAACACAACACCAGAAGGTGTAGATGCTACAATTAATAATATGACAATCAAAGCATTCCGCCCCGCGGCGGTGTTCTCTGAGCCCTCAATGCACTTCGCGGTGCGAGCGACAATCCCAACCACCTAACCAACAGAACTAAATTTAAGGAGCAATATAAATATGGCTACACAAGATTACGCAGCCAGCGTTCAAGGTGTGGTGATTCGTGTCACTCGGCTGGATGTTGCTGGAAACCTTCTCAACGAGCCTGGCGATTCTTACACCACTTCCGCATTTATGCGTGCATCGTTTACCCCTGAGTACGAAGAGGGCGACGAAATTGTTGAAAAGGGCGCCGACGGAACAATTTGTGTCTCGTACAAAGCCCCGGACACACTGAAGCGCATCACCATGGAAATCGCTATTTGTGAGCCCGACCCTGAGCTTACAGCGCTGATTTCCGGTGGTCTTCTTCTCCGCAAGAACTCCGGGACTTTCGGGTCCCCGGTCAACCAGAGCATTGGTTGGGCAGCCCCTAACGTCGGGGATGACCCTGCCGGTAACGGTGTCTCCATCGAGGTTTGGTCCTTTGCGGTGAAAGACGGCAAGCGTGCTTCGACACTCCCCTTCTTCTACTGGATTTTTCCCTATGCCAAGCTTCGTCAGTCTGGTGACCGCGTCATTGAGAACGGTCTTCTGGCTAACACGTTTGAAGGCTATGGCCTCGGTAACGCTGAGTTTGGGACCGGTCCTGCTGGCAACTGGGAATTCCCCATTGCAACAGAGCGCCCCTACAGCTACGCACGTGGCTCTACGGCACCCCAGGGTCTCAGAGGATTCTACACGTGGCACAAGGAAGCAACTAACACAATCAGCAACAAGACCTTGACCTCTAACGTTGCTACTCTGACCACAGGCTCCGCCCACGGGTTTGCTGTTGGTCAATCGGCAGTTGTCACCGGTGTTGACGCAGATTTCAATGGAACCTACCTCATCACAGCCACCCCTTCGACAACAACCTTCCGGTACGCCAAAGTATCTGCAGATGTTGCCTCGACCCCCGTGTCCCCCGCCGGTACAGTTATTCGCCAGCGTGGTTACATCGCAGTCTCCGACTTCGGTGGGCAGGGTTCGACAAGCACCTACAACGTGCCTGGTGAGGACGACTACAACCCAGACCTTCCGATTGACTTCATTATCGCATCGTCTGAGGACCCTACTTCCTAAGTAGTTGAGGCGGGCAGTAGGTGAGTGCTCAGTACTTATCAACTGCCCGCCTTTCCTCACAAATAAGGAGAATTATGAGTAATCTGTGGGTTGACACCGCCGAGCTTGGCGAATTTGCCGAATCAGAATACGCGTACGATGCGGTCAAAACCGCGTCATATCTTCTGTGGGGTCTTTCTGGCCGCAAGTTCAGCGGGACAACCACCGTCACTGAGCGTTATGTCTCCACGCTAGAACCACTTCTTTCCGGGGGCTCCAGCGTTGCTGCTACCCCCGTGCTCATAAACGGACGTGTAGAGAACCTTGCCGGTGGGCGCAGCAATGCACGCCAAGATTTGCAGGGGGACGGGACCTCATCTTCCCGGAGGGTCCGCCTTCGTGGTCGCAAAGTTGTTGAGGTTCACAGTCTCCGCGACAGTTCCGGAGAGATTGTTGACCCCAGTACTTACTACATGGGTGACCACTCCACAATCTACGGCACCCCCAACGCCAAGTGGACGTCATCCAACATCGAAGTTACTTACACTTATGGTAGCCCCCCGCCCACAGCGGGACGTGCAGCTGCCCGGATTCTTGCCACCGAGCTTGTCAAACTTTACGAGGGCGACGACACTTGCGCTCTCCCCCAACGTGTCACTTCCGTTGCCAGGCAGGGCGTGTCCTACACCGTCCTCGATAACCAGGACTTCATTGACGAACTGAAGACTGGAATGTACGCGGTTGACCTCTTTCTCAGGACAGCCAACCCCGACAAAGCTCGGGCCCGTTCACGTGTCTTCAGCCCAGACATCCCCAGAGCTCGCCGTATAACCGGGAAAAACCCCGCCTTTGAACTCAGTGCTTTTGATTTGTACTTCAATCAAGAAGGTGGCACAAACATTTATTACACTAATGAGCTCGGCGCAGACTTTCTTGCCGACGACTCCGCCTGGGTTGTGTCTGCTGTTGTCTCTAACTGGGCCAACACAGTCACAAAGACTTTCCCAAACGCTGCCCTGTACGACAACGTAGAGGGGACTATTCGCCTCAACGTCAGCTATGCGAATCTTTTATCTGTTTTAGGTCCACGTGACCCAGGTACAATTGACTTGTATGCAACTCGTCCAAGTTTAGGTAATCCTTCAGTTGATGAGATTATCAATATTTTGACAAGCAATATTATTTATCAATTAGGAAACAGACTAAAGCCGATAGCTATCGCTTAGCAGTTAGGAAAATGACATGCCAATAACAGACGTAAGCTCCGTGAATGACGAAGCAAAAAACCTTGTCAATTTCCTTCAAGAAGTTCTTGACCGAATTGTTGTTGTCTACGACTCGTACAACATGCCCGTGCCTAGCAGACAGTACTTCACAATGGGCAACCCCGTTGTTGACTGTGAACAGATTTCTGTCTCCTTCACCCAAATGTATATCGGCACCCCCGGGGACGAAGCCACTGAGCCTCGCCGGTGTGCTGACCCACGTACTGCCACTATCCAAGTCCAGGTAGCCCGTGGGGTCCCTGTTGCCCAACCAAACGGCAACCCACCCACGGCAGCAGACATCCAAGCCGGAGCGACTCTTGGGGCCCTAGATGCCTGGATTCTGATAGAGAGCGCAAGTGAACTAGACACCTGGGGAGAGACCGGTGGCTACGGCTTGGGAGTTATTGCAACTGTAGATTCTGACCCCCCTGAAGGTGGCTACCAAACCACTCGGCTGACTCTCACGATGTCGATTCCCTAATGGCTCGAGTTACTTTCTACGAGCCAATGATGGACTTCTACTTGGACCAGCCCCTTGGTCAAGTTGGTAGATACATGAAATATCAGGGCAGAAAAATCATGGTTCGCGCCAAGGCACAAGTGGGAGTAAAGAGCGGTGCGTTGCGGGCAAACATTCACATGCGACACGTTCGTATCAAACGTGGGCAATACATCAAAATAATTGCCTCCCTGAGATACGCACGTATGCACCACGATGGCACACGTCCCCACGTGATTCTCCCAAGAAAGCGTCAGGTCCTTAGATTCATGTCTAAGGGGCAGATAATCAACACGCATATGGTGCTACACCCCGGTACAAAGCCAAATAGGTTCCTTACAGACCAACTCAAGATGATAGACTAAACAAGACAGTTCAACCCCATCCAATAATCAATACACAAACAGTAGGAGATAGTATGACATCCAGATTCAAAGATTTCGGCGCAGACACCGGAGCCTCGACTGAGCCACTTTCTTTCATGATTCATGGAGAAACTTTTGAGTGCTACCCAGCTATGCAGGGCAAAAAGCTTCTTTCCCTGGTTGCAACGACTGAGGGCGGGGACACCGCAGCAGTGGTAGCAACCATCAACAGTTTCTTCGAGACCACGCTCAAGCCGGAAAGCTATGCAAGATTTGACTTGCTTATGGAGGACCCGGAAAGAATTATCTCCGTGGAAGCGCTCGGGGACATCACAGCTTGGTTGGTGGAAGAGTACACGAACCGCCCTACGAAGGAGTCCTCGGACTCCTAGATTGGGCAAAGGAGTTGTGGCCCTACGTCAATGGTAAAGCTTTGATGAGCGGAGTCCGGCTCCTAGAGCTGGACTCTGTTGACATGCTTGACATTGTTCACTATTTCTTTGAAGAAGATAACACGTACAGCACCCCCGAGGGTGTCGAGAGTCGTTCTAAATTGAGGACTCTCCTGTACGGTAAATTGTACAATAAAGAGTATAAATTTCCATACACTTCTTCGGAAACAGGGTACAATTATAGTACAGATATTGGCGAGCCCGAGTTAGCCCCGCACGGCAATAGCTCCGATATTGAGGATGCCCTGCCAAAACCAGACAAAGGACCGACAAAACCTTTTGTACCCACTACAGATTCGAATTCCGACAGCCCCTTGCCTTTCGGAAAACTTGTCGACCCCCCCGCTGAAAACTGGGGGAGGTGGTAGCACATGGCAGTAATCGGCGAAGCCTCAATAATTGTCCGTGCCCTCACTGGTTCCGTAAGAAAAGATATTGAGAGGGCCTTTGAGGGCGCGGATAGAATTGCGGAAAAAGGAGGCAAGAGCGCTGCCGATGGGTTCCGTAGAGGTTTTGGCGACGGAGGCGCCAGCAGTTTTGACGCTTTCGCAGAAAAAGCTGAAGCTTCCAGAGTAAGGCTGAGACAACTGGCTAACGCCGGTCGTATCCTCGTTCCGGCTATTGCCGGGGTGATTGGTATTATCGGCGCGGCGGTTACAGGGCTGGTCGTCTTGACTTCCGCTCTCGGGAATGCTGCTCGCACCTCTATAGTCTTGGGTGCGGCGCTTATGTCTCTTGCCCAGGCAGGCATTACCGCAAAGCTAGCGTTCAAGGGAGTGGGAGAGGCTATATCGGCGGGTAACAAGGCAAACGAGGCGGGCACCGGGGCAGCAGACAACCAAACTGCAGCTCTCAGGAGACTGAGGGACGCACGTATCGCCCTGAAGAGACTGGTCGAGGACGAGGCACCTTTGGTCCTCGCTGAGGCCCGGGAACGTGCAGCGGAGGCCGCAACTGCAGCAGCAGACGCAGTTCGGAACTCTGAGAAAGCTACCCGGTCGTATAACGACTCCCAGCTGGAATCAATTAATGCCATCAATGACCTCAACAATGCACGGGACCGCGCCCGGGAGAAAATCCAACAGCTCAGGTTCGCGCTTGAGGGTGGTGCTATCTCCGAGAAGAAAGCACGCCTTGAGTTTGAGAAGGCCCGTGACTCTCTGCAGGCCGTCCAGGACCTGCCCCCCAACTCTCGAGCACGCCAGGAGGCGGAGCTTGCTTTCGCTCAGGCAGAGCTCAACTTGCGCAAGGCTATTGACAGTAACTCTGACCTTAGGGAAGAGGAGGACGCTGCAACCCAGGCCGGGGTCGAGGGGTCCAAGGATGTTGTAGACGCAAAAGACAGAATTGCCCGGGCTAGCCGGGCTGAGTCAGATGCTGCGATTGCCGCGGCAAGGGCTATGAAGCAGGCCGCCGAAGCGCAAATGGCGGCACAGAAAGCCGCAA
>Ga0208768_1000536_pt1 | contig 24730 bp, 23 predicted proteins | sample AntAceMetag02UK1_FD_184760 | JGI IMG/M metagenome (GOLD analysis project Ga0208768, IMG submission 184760) | Saline lake microbial communities from Ace Lake, Antarctica - Antarctic Ace Lake Metagenome 02UK1 (SPAdes) (version 2) | ecosystem: Environmental > Aquatic > Non-marine Saline and...
AAGAATTAACATCTATTCTAAATATTGAGAGAGCCAAAGCAGATATATATCGAGAACTTCTAATATATAATACTGATATAAAATTCAAACCGGAACAACCCAAACCACATAAGAAAGCAGTCGTAAATTTGGATATAGAACTAAAAACAAATAATAAAGTAGTTGTCGAAGTAATAGATACGGTTCTACCAATCATATCATACGACAAATTAATCACTGAAACTTATAACACCATGAACGATTCACTGGTAAAAATACGCTCTTTAAAAACATTCAGTAAGTCGATGAACGACCTTCAAAAAACAAGGGATACATTACTAGTTGTAATCGGTCTTGAAGAATACAAAAAACTATGCAATTCACATGTTACGGCTCTAACTGAAATTTTCACAGAAAAAGGTTTTTCCGATAAGAAAACAGAAACACAAATATCAAAAGGGTTCTCATCACTAGAAATGAGACTTATAAAATATACAAACTATTTTAACTCTCATCTTGCGGTAGACGATGTCAGGAAAATAACAGAAGCATTGGAACGCAGTCAAACGAAAACAATTGGATATACCGTTTTTTCAAGTACAGAAGTAACAACTGGACTTATTAATTATGGTTCTGTCCTTGTTAACATGAAGTTAAATCTACAACGAGTTTTATTCAACCAAGGTGGTATGAAGAATATAATATACATTGCTAACCCGAAATCAACAAAATGTGACCCGTTTAGTTTTTATACTCTAGATTCTATAACCGACAAAAAACGTAGTTGGAACATGGATTGTCGTCTCGAGGAATTGACGACATCTATTCGCAACGATCTTTTACCTTATATGATAAATACTTTCAGAGAATTATACAAGGATGTTTTCGGCGACAACGACTACCGAGTCGATTACAAGATGAAGTGTCAATTGACAGAATGCGACTGTCAACAACTGCTTACTAATATTTTCTTGGTCGTTAGCAACAATCAACTTAATTCCTTGTTGAAAACATTAGTGAGAGACAATTCAACTCATATTAAGACTGATGACGACAAGTTTAATATACAATCAGATGACGCTATGCAAAAAAGAAGATGGAGTTCATTTTGCGATTCAGAAGATTCTGTAACTAATCAGTTATTCGACACAATTAAACTCGATGAAATTAAACAATTTGACATGCTATACAAAGCTAAATAAATTAAATTTGATTTTTCTAATTAAATAAAAAATCAAATTAATAAGAACCAAGATGGAAAATGCATCGTTTTTCATAGAAGATAAGGCTTTGTTTGGTAGTTTCCCAACACAGACACAGGTTAATAAATTAGAGGCGATTGGTGTTAGACATTTCGTAAATCTGACACACCCAGATGAGAGTAAGATAAATCCTTATACTACTAATCACAATTATATATCATACCCAATTATAGACAGATTCATACCTGAAGATAACTTAATTTTTTCCAGATTTATATATACTTTATGTAATCTGATATCCTTGTTACAAGAAGGGGAAAAAATTTACATTCACTGTAAAGGAGGACACGGAAGATCGGGATTGGTTGTTGCATGTGTAACTACCAAATTTTTCGATATCTCACCTAATACTGCACTTAAACACACGACCAAATGTCATTCAAATAGAACGATAATGAGAGATTCGTGGAGACGGATTGGATCACCGCAAACATCACATCAAAAAGACTTCGTTAGAAGTGTATGTGGTATTATAAAAATCGAGATAGGTCATATTCTACATCCGTCATCGGATAGCGACACGATCGAATTAAACAGTGAATTGATGAATACAGGGTTGAAATACATAAAAATAGACGGAGAAAGTAACGATGATTTGGCAAAATCTATGATGCTCTCTAGATACAATAATTTTATATTATGAGTTTTGTTTTAAAAGATTTCTTGTAATAATATAAAATGACAACTAGGTATATAGAAATTGATAGTACTTATAGAAATCGTCGAGACATTAATAGCGGATTTCCAGGAGAATTCAGAATTCTTTCACAAGACACAGAACAAAGAAATGAAATATTAGTCGACGTAGTTTCTGATCACGTACAGATGGTTCAATGGCGAAAGGGTAATTTCTCATTAACCCCAACAGACACACCTACAACTTTTGCAACCAGACAAGGAACTCATGGAGTGCAATTAAAACCATCTACTAACCAGTTACCAGACGGTTCAAATGTATATATTGGACATGTAGACGAATTACATTTAACAAGTATGTTAGGTAATAGTCCAACTTATAATGGTATATTACAGATACATGATGACTATTATTGGGGTTGTAATACTTCAGTTATTACAGATGGAATCTCTAGTTCCGCTAGGATCATCTCATATAAATACATTGGTAACAACGAGTGTATAGTTGGGCTATCAAGCCCGGTTGTTATCGACGATACGTCATTGGTTGAGATATCAGATCCATCTAATAACTATGATAATGAACAGGAGTCTGGTAAATCTAATGCATGGGAATTCGTACCAGGTGGTCCCCAAAATATTTCATATCTTGGTGCCATCGTTTACGTAAACAGTCAAGGTATCTCACCGTCTGAGTCGAATCCACTAACATATACAATAACAAGGCATGATAAAGATCGTAACATGATTGAGTTAAACAACGGTCTAAATCTAGGGTTGATTGGACCCACTGACGAGTTTATGATTAGACGTCTTCCAATTAGAAATACAGCACTCCGTAATATAAGTTTACATAACTTCTTTGGTAACGCATCATTTCCAAATTCAAATACTGACTTTCTAAATTCTTTCTCGTTTAAAGGTGGTACAGACATGAATAATATACGAGTTCATGATTTTATAGAAATCGAAAAACCAGTTGAATACGGACATATATTATTGACGAGAATATCAGAAACACAATTCACAATGAGTGCGGCCGGAGACCCAACACCATCCACAACAAACGACGCTTATATCGGGTGCACTATTCGGTTCATTATGGACAAAGGGTTTGGAGATTCTGACTTCGTAAGTGAAGACAGGAAAATAACCGCTTATGTCGGGGCTACTCGTACAGTAACTATCAACAAGGCTCTCAATAACCCTTTGTCAGATTACTCTGGAAATGGTGCTACCGTAAGTATAATGATTATAAGTGATGTAGAAATAAAGGAGATTTCAGGTAAAAAAGATTATAACTTCAGCGTTTATTCACAGACTCTGAATGGTTCGTCTATAGGCGGTGTAACAGGTACTAACATCCTTAATCTATTAAATTATTCTGCTAATCCATCTGACCCCTTGTATTTTAATGCTTCTAATTGGATAGATGATGGAAACCCTATTAAACCTTTCACATCATCAGTTGATGACAAAATCATATCCGAAAACATATTATTTGGAGCAGTTAATTTGTTAAGTGGTTCAAGTGGACCTCTGAAAGGTTGTGTTATTATTTGGGATGATGCAAATGGTGGATATAAGTATGGTTGGGTTCAGGAACATGTAATTCAATTCGAAAGCGGATTTGGTGGAAGGAGATTACATAAATATAATTACCTAGTAATTGATACTGATTTAGCAACTGAGGTAGGATTTATACAGCAAGGAAACGCTTTCAACTTTCAAATTAGAACAGCAACTATGAAATTTCCTTTCATTCGTAATCCGTATGCAAATTACACAATAGACACTAAGATAAATTTAGCAAATGTGATTCCCTTTACTGAAGAAAACTCTCGTAGATTAATTATTCCCCAGAATTTCACAGATGTTAAAGAATATAAAGTTACACTTGTTAATATATCTTTACCAAACAAGGAGTTGCTATGTTCAAAGGGTGGGTATATAACGGAATATCCTTTCGTCTATGTGAAACTCAGGACGAAAGAAAACTCGAATAAAACAAATAATGGTTTTTTTTACTCTAATAATCCTAACAACAACAAGATGGATTTTCGAGTTATCATTGATAATTTTGTAGACGATATCACAACGAGTCATGTTGCACTTCGAACTAGTGATATGTCAGTAGAAAATTTTAAACTTGACAAAAACGATCAAATTGAATTTGCTGTTTTCATGCCAGACGGCTCCAGATTCCAGACAGTAGATGATGATCAGGTTTCTCCCTTCAGACCAAATCCAACATTACAGATTTCTGCTCTATTTGCATTTAATGAAATAATCAAATAATATTTCTTATAAAAGTGAAAAACTTAATTTTTATTTATAACAAAAATAAAAATATGTCCATAGAAATCAATATAAATGAATTATCTGATTCACACTTAGCAAAAGTAAACGAAGAACTTAAGATTGAACTAAATGACAAATACAGTTTCGGACCTACTAAATACATGATTCCGTACGAAATTACTGATTACGATTCCGTATTATTACCTTTCGCATACTCAGTCCAAAAACTGAACTTAAAACGAAGAAGTCGTGATTTGTTTACTCCTATGACTTCTCCATTCGAAGGGGAGTTAAGGGACGAACAGAATGTAGTTAAAACAGAGGCTATATCAATATTGAATAAGAAAGGTTCTGTGATATTGTCAATGTATTGTGGATTCGGTAAAACGATCACAAGTATAAATCTAGCATGTGCTATCGGTATGAAAACATTGGTAATAGTAAACAAACTGGTCTTGATAAAACAATGGGAAGAAAGCATTAACCGTTTCTGCCCATCTGCTGTAGTTCAAAAAGTTACACCGAAATCTCAACCGGAACCATCCGCGAATTTTTTAATTATCAACGCTATCAATACACCCAAACTAAGCAAAGAATTCTTTTCAACTATAGGTGTTGTAATCGTCGACGAGGCTCATTTAATAATGGCAGAAACTGTAAGTAAGTGTATGCAATCTATTTCACCTAGATATCTGATTGGGTTAACAGCGACTCCGTATAGACCAGATGGTCTTGATGCTCTTTTAGAGTTCTATTTTGGCGTAGACAAGATCATTAGGGAATTATGGAGGGAGCATCTGGTATACAAAGTTGAAACGGGGTTTGAACCGATAGTTGAATTGACAGCGCAAGGAAGAATGAACTGGGGATCTGTTTTAGACTCACAATCCAAGGATAAAACTAGGAACGAGTTGATAGTTGATATTATCTCTCATTTCAAAGAACGCAACTTTCTAGTAATGGTTAAACGAGTAGAACAAGGGGAATTACTTGAAAAAATGCTATTAGAACGAGGTGAGGATGTTACATCTTTGGTCGGTGCTAGGCAAACTTTCGAAGTGTCTTCACGAATACTGATTGGAACATGTAGTAAGGTTGGAACTGGATTCGATCATCCGCGGTTGGACACACTTTTACTTGCCGCTGATGTAGAAGAGTATTTCATTCAATATTTAGGGAGGTGTATGAGAACTAGAGACGGAACTCCTATCGTGTTTGATATTGTAGATGATAATGGTGTTCTGAAAAAGCATTACAATACAAGGAAAAAAATATATTTAAAACATGGTGGTAAAATTCAGATTTTTGATAAAGGGATATTATAAAAATGAAATAATTAATTGTTTCTAGAATAAGATTTAAAAATGAAGATTCTAAATCTCCCAAAATTTGATGATATTAGAGTATCTACTAAGACATTCACAGCAAATTCAAATATAACGATTGACATCCATCAGTTGTTCGATATTATATCAGTTGTTCCGTATGAAGTACAACCAAAGAAAAGAGGTCGTAAAAAGAAAGGCGATGTTAAAATTGAGCAGTCAACTGTTCCGTATGGCTCCATAGTCACGGTAAAATGTGAGGGGAAGATGAAAGGAGTGGAACTTAAACCTAAAAGTAAGAAGAACGAAAATAAAACAAGTTGGTTTAGGAATGCGGTAACAGTAGTTATTATACTTGACAAACCTATTAATTTTAAGGTATGTAAAAATGGAACATTTCAAATGACTGGTTGTACGAATGATGTACACCCTGAAATGTGTATCAAAACAATATGGAATCTTATAAAAGAACACACATCAGCCTATTCTTTTACTAGGTCACCAGGTTCTTTTGATGTTTTAGTTGTTCCGTCAATGAGAAATATAGATTTTGATTTAGGTTTTAACGTAGATCGGGATAAACTAAGTAGATATCTAAATAATGAAGACACTAATTTACATTGTCTATTAGAAACGTCTTTTGGATACACTGGTGTAAATATCAAGATACCTCTTCAGAATACACGTGACAATATGGAAGTTCAGAAGATTAAATGTATTGACGGTGTATGGAATATGTCGATTACTAATTATTTGGAATATCTAAGTATATTAGATGAAAAGAATCGTATAAAAAAAATCAACGAAACACGTTACAATACGTTTCTTGTATTTCATAGTGGAAAAGTTATATTCTCAGGGTTGACGGCTGATTTCATGAGAGATACATATTACTCTTTCACATCAATTATACAAGAAGCGATTGATATAATTGAAGAAAAATTAGAAAAAAAATAAAATAAAATAAAATAAAAAGTTTACAATAAATAAAATATGTTTAATGATCCTGCTATGCTCGCTAAACTTTTGGTAGTTGTTATGGGAGTTGTCGGTGTTTTGATTATACTTCTTACTTGGTTCGCTTCCAGTGCTTCAACCGGTTTTATTAAACCATCAGACGATGTTGATGACCCAGAAAAGAAAGAGAAATCATTCACTCAAAGTATGATTCTTCTCATCATTGTCGGAACAGCATTATTTGTTGCTTCCCTTGTAATTTTTGGCGTAGGAAGTAAATTACCAAATGGATTCCAGACGATAGGAGAAGCCGGTGGAGTCAAATTGTACATGGGTTTCGCTGCTTTATTAGCCATCACAGTTCTCATCCTCGCTTCGATTTCATTGTCTCTTCTCAAACCATCAGATAACACTAAGGAGGATGGTAGCGAAGGTACCGCTGAGAATCCAAACAATGCAGCTGGATTCCTTGTCACGATGATTGTTCTAAGTTCTGTCGCACTTGTTGTTGGTGGAGGATGGGTTGCGAAAGGACCTCTTACCAAAAAATATGGCGAATTTCAATCCAGAAGAATGACTGGTGGTAATAGCCCAGACATGAGAAGTGAATTTGGTTTCGACTTTGAGTTCTAAAAAAAATAAAAATTATTAACGTTACATAACATTAATAATATAAAAATGATTTTTTCAATAATTTTTGTGAATAAAATTACCGCAATCTACCATGAACACTACAAAAGAAATATATTCGATTACCTTTGGTATCAACTCTCCTGAAGAAATAATCAAAAATTCAGTATGTTGTATTAACAACACAAAAAAAACAGGACCCGGGAGTATTTACGATTCTCGTATGGGTGCTAGTCTCACGTCTAGTCTTTGCGAAACATGTAATGAAACCCCAAACGTATGTCCAGGACATACCGGGCATATAAAACTCGCTATGCCAATAATCCACCCCCTATACTACCGAGTTGTAGAAAAGATACTTAACTGTATCTGTTTTAAATGCTACAAACTAATGGTGACTAAAGATCAGTTAGACTTAGATAACATTCTGTGTTTACAGGGTCTCAAAAGATTTGACGCGATATTTGAGAAGATCAAAAAGGTTAGTATATGTTGTAATAATGGGTGTGGTTGTGAAAAACCAAAACTAAAGTTTTCACCTATTAACAACACAATCAGCATGTATCACGATGTTAAGAAAAAGGTCAAAGACGTGTCAATTGTACTCAAGACCAAAGAGATCGACACCATTTTATCTAATATAAGCAATGAAGATGTAAGGTTGATGGGTTTTAAGCCTGAACTATGTCATCCTAAAAACTACATATTATCTGTTCTACCGGTGATGCCACCAGTTGACCGACCTTTCGTTCAAGTGAACGGTAATGTATGGGACGATGATATTACGATACAATACATAGAAATTATAAAAACTAACGAACAATTGATTCAACTCAATGAACAGGACGCCCCAGATACCGACCCACGTCGTTTAAAGTCAATCACTAACCTGATATTTAGGGTAAGCACCATGTTCAATAACAGTCAGAACAAGGCACGACATACTACTAACGGTAGACCTATCAAAGGAATCAAGGAACGTCTCGCAGGTAAAGATGGACAAATTAGAAACAATATGATGGGAAAACGAGTAAACCAGACTGCTCGAACAGTAATTGGGCCTGATCCAACTCTAAAATCAGGACAGATAGCAGTACCCGTATTTATAGCAGCAACATTAACGGTTCCAGTTAGAGTCACTCCTTATAATATTGACGAAGTACAAACACTAGTTGATAGTGGTCTTATAGAGACTTTACATAAGGATGACGATAAGGACACATGTATAAATATTAAGAGATATCGACTTGGGACAAGAATACTAATTGGAGACATTATACATAGGGATAACGAAAAGATAAAGGTGATTGACAATAAACAGATATGTCTAATAGGTGACAGATTAGAAAGATCCGGTAAGTTTATAGATGATATAAAACCAATCGATCGGGAATATAAATTGTCTTTTGGTATGGTTGTAAACCGTCCTTTGAAGAACGGGGATATCGTTCTCTTAAATCGTCAACCCACATTACACAAAGGTTCCATGATGGCTATGGAAGTGGTTATCCGGGACTTCAAGACTATCCGCATGAATCTGGCAGTATGTAAGTCTTTCAACGCCGATTTTGATGGAGATGAAATGAACCTTCATGCACCTCAAGGTATTGAGTCACAAACTGAGTTGAAATATTTATCTGTTGCGAAACACAATATTATATCTGCTCAGAGCAGTAAACCGAACATGGCAATTGTACAAGATTCTTTACTTGGTGCGTTTAGAATGACTAAGGGGGTGATACCGATAAACAAAGGACGTTTCTTCGATATTTCCATGCATCTTGATCTTAAATCACCAATTATGGATAGGATTCAGCACATACGTCATGTTTTGAAAGATAAAGGTAAAAAGGTTCAGTGTTTCAATGGTCGTGGTATTATATCTTTGTTTCTACCTATTGATTTTGAATATGAATATAAAAATGATGCAGACCCAAATGAACCGGTAGTTCGGATTCACAAAGGTGTTTTATATGAAGGAGCGTTAGATAAGTCTACTCTTGGTTCATCACATATATCATTGATCACGCTTATCAATAAAGAGTATGGTCCTGATGAGTCGATGTATTTTATAGACTGTATCCAATTCTGTACAACTCAATGGTTATTAACTCATGGATTTACTGTAGGTCTTGGTGATTGTCTAATCGTAGATAAGAATAAAGAGATAGAGATACAAGATACAATAAAAAAATGTTACATAGAAGCAGACGGTATTAAGACAACTACGACACATAATGGTGTAAGGGAGATGAGAGTAAATGGAGCATTGAACAAAGCAAAAGATATCGGACTTAAAATTGCTAAGGATTCACTTGACGTCAATAACAATTTCATGTCTACCGTCACTTCAGGTAGTAAGGGAGATTTCTTCAACATCGCACAGATTACAGGATTGCTTGGTCAGCAAAATTTAAGAGGTAATCGAGTACCATTGACTATGAATCATGGTAGGAGGTCTCTTCCACATTACCCTTTTGAAAAAATGACACCAGAAATGGAATACGAATCTCGTGGTTTTATTGCATCTAGTTTTATTCGCGGACTTAATCCAAGACAGTTTTATTTCCATGCGATGTCTGGACGTGAGGGTATCACAGATACTGCAATGGGAACCGCTACATCTGGGTATATGCAACGAAGGATTGTTAAATTGACAGAAGATATTATCGCTCAATATGACGGAACAGTTCGAGACGCATCCGGGAAGATTTACCAGATGTCTTACGGCGATGATGGTTTAGATCCAACTAAAACAACCAAGGTCGGTGGGGGGCAGGAAGTGTGTAATATTGATCGTCTCGTTAATAGACTGAATCAAAAACATTGTAAGGTTACTTGAATAAATAAATAAATAAAAAAGTTTTATTTTCAATATATAAAATGTCTATGCCAGAAAAAAAAGTTATGTTTGGTGGTGGTACCCTTCGCTCACGCGGAAGTTATGAAAATCGTGAACAATTTAAAGGTGGTATTAGAACCAGTGGTTTCTCTTGTGGTTTAGGTAACCAAAATTGTGATATGTTCAGGGCCCGAGAAGGTTTTCAAGTCAGTACCGAAGAACCATTAACTGGGAGTTTATTTAATTCACAACAACGTAACAGTGGAACCTTCTTTGGAAATTTGGGACCTAAGAATGTTTCAGGAAGTCCAGTATTAACAGTACTATCAGAATCTGAAAAACAAAAAATTGCCCAGTTAAACCAATTGAGTAACCTCACCAAAAACAGCGACCTAACTAATTTTACAAACAATAGAATAGTCGGTGGTCAAATGATTTCCGACATGAGGGATTCCAATAGTGAGAATTTCAGAGGTAGGACATTCTTTCCGCGAGATGAAATGGAACCTTTCGTTCGTACTGGTAATATTATGGATTACTCAAAAGAAAATTTCAATAACAGATGTAGTCGTGAAAACATGGCCAGAAGGACTGTTTATCAGCCTCAAATCCGTAATAAGATGATCGAGCAGTACATGACAAAGATCCCAGCCACAAAGGGAGGAGGACTTCGTGCTCAGTACGGACTCTAAATAAATTACAATTATTTTAATTTTCATTACGAATATTAAAATGAAGTCTGTCTTAATAGATATCACATACCTTCGTAATAAATATAACCCTAGTGTTTTTTTCCAACATATATATCCTATTCCTACAACAACTGGACGGATTGGCGTAGTATTAGTTCTTACAGATAAAAATATGGAAATTTTGAAACATCATCGTATAAAATGTTTAAATTCGGCAGAATTCATGTCAAAAGTTATAAGTTTTGGTTTTTTATCTTATGACCAAAATTCAGGTAGATGTGTTCTGGAAAAATCATGTAAAGGTATGGTAAAGCAAGTAGTAGATTGTACCATGAGGTACGTACCTAACAACACGATTTTGGTTGCGAATACGACGGATGATGCTTTCCGTGAAGAGTTGATTAGTCTCTTTTTTACAGACGATAATGTTAATCCACTAACTCGCTTAAACGATGTATTCTTTTATGATTATAATAATTTAACAAATAGAAATAAATATATTTACAATTCTTCTAATATTTCTAATATTGTTTGTTCATATTCTTACAAATTAACTCCTAAAACGGTTGATTACCTGAAGACTTTGCCTTTCAGTGGTACTACTAGAAACAACGACGGAACACTTAGTCAGAAAGAATTCGCCGGTAGTATGGTTACGAAATTTATAGACGATAACTTGGTTCATCATTTATCAATCGAGAATAGACCACATAACGGTGGTGAAAAGAACGTTAGTAATAATGTTGAGTTGGTAACATTCCATTCTCATCCCGAATCAGCGTATGACGATGCTTCTGTAAAATATGGATTTCCGTCGATCGCAGACTACACGAGTTTTCTGACAGTTGAGAGTCTAACAAATGTAATAACACATATGGTGTCTTGTATAGAGGGTATTTATTTTATTTCAGTACCAAGTGAATTTATCGAGTCAGGTTATGAAATAGATAGTAGCATAAGGGATTTAATATCAGATAGTGGTGTGACTGATAAGAATAACGGGATGTCACCTACAGAACATGCAATCGAGATGTCGAAACTGACAATCAACGGAAAACGTTTCGTGACGGTAACATTTCTAAACTGGGAAAATTCTAATTCTATAATAAAAATAAATTATAGGAAAGAAAATGGAATATGTAAAATTCCTAAAACTTAATAATAATGTATAATAAATGCCTCGAACGGAAACCCATAGAGATTCAATTACAAATACTTTCGACCCATATAACGGGTGGAGTGAAGATATAGAAAATGTATGTGAGGCTATCAGGGGTAACTCATATGCTATGAGTGACAAACATAAAAAATTATACATATATTACAAGGGACAATTAAAATATTACAAAATACCTGTTATAATTATATCAGGCCTTAACAGTGTTATCGCCGTAGGTCTTCAACCATACTTGGAACAAGGTATAATTTCAGGTTCTAATTGTCTCCTAGCCTTACTTTGCGGAATAATAGGTAGTATAGAACTATTCCTCGGAATACAGACTAGTATGGAGACCGAGATGGCTGCATCTAAAAATTTCTACCTTCTTTCCGTGAATATTTTCAAAGTACTTTCACTTGAGAGACATCGTCGCCCTCACACAGGTAAGGAATATCTAGAGGAAGTTTATAGCGAATACAGCAAGTTATTTGAAAGTTCTGCATTATTAAACACAAAGGTAGTTGATAAACTATCTAATATACCTATGCAATATGTTACAAACACTCCAGTTTCTTCTATTTCCGGATCACCTCGTCAATTTATTAATGGGTCATTATTCAACACAAAACCAAATACACGTATGGATGTTAAAATACCAGATTATGATTCATCCGAAGGAAGTGATTTAGAAATAGGTAAAATGATTGATCCAAAGACATTCACATCGATTGGTTTGAAAAATATGTTACCAGCAGATAAGATAATGAAAGAGGGTGTCAAAATAATTAACGGAGGTGGTATATTGTCTGACATGGTAGATGTACATACCAATATGAAAATTACTTCTAACGCATTGCAAAAAGGAGCTAATATGAAAATATCAAATACTATTAACAAAACAGAAAATACATTATCCAACACTCTAACCGCGATTGAGATCGAGAATAATAAAATTGTTAATTCGCTTATTCAGGAATTAGAAGAATAGCACATTGTTATTTTATTTTAAAAATAACAATCTATGTATATTAACATAAATTTACAAAGAAACTTCATATCCACATAAGTTACACTTTTTACATCTATCATCGTAACCTACTGTATATCTTACCATTTGATGTTTACATAATTCTCTGCTTCGAGACCGAGACATACACTCACGCCTATTTACTTCTAAACTACCGTGATCGAACGAATAAGTACGTGATCTACCCCTTTCAACAACAAATGGTTGATCTTCTAAAGTGGAACCAATCATACCCCCTTCAACAAGTGGTTGAATCAAAGTATCATTATCTTCTAAACTGGAACCAATCATACCCCCTTCAACAAGTGGTTGAATCAAAGTATCATTCTCTACCAAACTGGAACCAGAAATATTATTCTCAATAGACTCGTAATCGACACATACATTATTCATAGAACGAAGATTATTCTCGATAGCGTCAGTTTCTTTCGTAATCCTGGTTAGAAACTCAACTTGGTTTTTTATATACTCGTCAGTGTATGGTTGTATCGAAACTGTTGGAGAATTAGGAGGGTTTGGAGGAATGTCGAGTTTAAACTCGTCAACAACCTTCTTCATCTCATTCGAAAAAGCATGGAGCATGTTATCAAACATCACAGCCTTGTTATTCAACATTATCTTATCGTTTGGTGAACATTGTCGGTAACAGATATACAAACCACCGCCAAACATCATGCAATTAGACAAAGGTTCACGAATATTGGAATCAAGCAATCCAAGTGTTTCCATAATACTCATCACCCATAACGTTACAAACCCAGAGAAAACCCAATCACTTATATATATATTCTTATTTAAAATCTTAATCATATTAATTTGTTTTATTAATATTATTATATATAGAATTCAATTTTAATGATTGTCTAAATCAAGCAATATAACATTTAACGGAACTCTTACCATACCAACTATGTCGCTCTCACAATCCTTATTATTGTTAACATGGAGCATATTTTTTTGATCTATTCTTTCTAATACAACAACCATAACCTTTTTACTGTAGTCGTCTAATATTATTTCTCTTTCACTAGACCATATTGGGTTTAGGTTCTTAAGTTCACCTAAGATACAAACACCAAACTTAAATTTTAAGTATTTCGAATTAGATTCTACCCAATTAGGAGACAAATCAACATTCAACTCTTCGATTATTTCCCGCCTCATCGTCACCAATCTATGCTCGTCGTTTTCAAGATTACTGTTACGTTTAGATTTACCAGTTACTGCTGGTTGATAATCAAATGCACGAGGAAACAACCAATCATCGGCAGTAGGACTTGTACCTTTACGCGCTTTATGATGTTGATAGAACGGACACACAACTACGAATTCATTCACCCGTTCACCCAGACTTTCCTTTATTTCATTAAATATATATTTATATTGACCCAATATTCTAGTTTTCAGATACAAAGGTTTGATATCAGGTATAGTATCACTGATATCATTTGACCCATTTCCATTAAAAGTAACTCTATTCATTTTATTTTGTAACTTACAAATTAAAATAATAATTCAATATTATTACATTACAATCTCATAGAAATCAATACATTTCTGGTTAGCATTTATACTTTCCGGAATGAACTCACCTACAATAGATAGACCGTCCAATCTTTTAACTCTACTCATAGCAACATACGCCTGACCCTCACAAAAACAATTTCTAATATCAACTTCTGCATAATCAAGAGTTATACCTTGCGACTTATGGATTGATATCGCATACGCAATTTTAAGAGGTAATTGATTCAAAAGGAATTCAACTGTACCATCTCCGTCATTCACCTGAAAATCATGTTTCCCAATCTCAATAATTACCCCGTTCGAAAAACGAACCACTGGTAGATCCAGTAACGAGAATTCTTGAACAACACCACGACTACCATTAGATAACCCAATATCGATCTTGTTTATGAGAAGCATTACTTGAGCACCTACACATAATTGAATGACTTCAGGTGCTATACACTTTTTCTTATACCCATCGATAGTTGTATCGCTTACTTTCTTTTTGACCATCTTGAGAACACTCATTTCATACTCATTAAAAAGTAGGTCTGTATTTTCAATAGCCAGTTTATCTAACTCCTCATCATTAACACGGTCAACTTCTACATTTGTCGAGTACAACTTTGTAGGTATTATGCCATCACGCCCTACCTTAACACCAACACGAGAACTGAGGAGTTCATTTGCTTCAGGCTTCACATTTCCAACTCTAATATCAGACAAAATACTACTCCATATATTATCACTAGATTGTCTTACGTTCTCGGTCAATACTATTACTTCACTTATACTCTCAGCCCAAGACTCTGCTTCGAATGTAAACTTACCAGATCCAACAACCGGGAGTTGTAAAAAATCACCAGATAGTATAAGTTGAATACCACCCCATGGCAACACTCTCTTATGTTCATTAGATTGACCGCGAATAATTCTCCCAATCTTATCCAATTTATCAAATAAGTCAGGGTTCATCATACTCACCTCATCAATCACCAATACATCTAAATCTTTCCAACGTTTCTTAAGATAATCGCGTCCACGTATCATCCCTACAAGATAATCGACAGTACCATTACCGAGACCTATACCCAGATAAGAATGTAATGTAGTCCCTCCCATCAACAAAGCACTGGTGCCTGTTGTAGATGTCAATGCGATTTTCAACTTTTTGGAATAATCTCGGTGAAACTTTTTTATTATCTCAGTTTTACCTGTTCCCGCTTCTCCGGAAAGCAGTATAGACTTACCACCGCAAATAGTCTTGAACGCATAAGCCTGTTGTTCATTCAAGACTATCGTAAAATTTTGATTTGTTTGAATTACACTCTTAATAGGAAGAGTTGTTATACTTGTTTTTATAACATCTATCATTTCCTGAGAAGCCCCAGCAGGAATATTAATTGTTGGGTCTTGTATCATAGCGATAACATCAACTCCATAATTTGCAATTGTCTTAGCCCCCCATCCCTTTATATTTACCAGATCCTCCACAGTTTTAGGTTTCATGGATATCGTATTTTCAATAAGAGAATTATTAAATACACAATACGGCGGTATACCCCTTTTTAAAGCCTCTTGAGTTCGATATTCGAATATTTTAGTTAATGACATGTTAATTGTTATATTTTATTATTGTTACAAGAATAACTTTCGATTTTAATTATAATATTTAAAATTGACATACTTTACAATAAATATAAAATAATAAACAATGAAACGTAACGTCCCTGAATCTATAAAAAAACGAGTCGCGTTTGAACAAGAATATAAATGTCTATCGTGTAACATTCTACTCCCATCTTCTTATCAGATAGATCACATAATACCACATTCTATATCTGGTGACGATACCAGATCAAATTTAGTTGCATTATGTCCAACATGTCATGCCAACAAGACTCAAGACGAATCCACACGTATTATATACTTCAAGCGGATGGTTGCAACTCATGGTTGTCAATTTTGTTATTTTTGCCTTGATATAATTGATAGTTACCATTATTGTGGTCAGATTTTGTTACCAATACCATCACCACCCCTACAACCTGTATCTTCTCTATACAAATTTGCACATATAGACAATGTCATAAACGAAATAACAAACATGAAACTAGACGATCGCCATGTTCTCAAGATATTTATCACAAAGGATCACATCAAAGTAAACAATTATTCAGTCAATATTATAGACGAAATTCTAACGCCTCATGACATAGGAAATGTAGTCCGAAAAGCGACATGTAAAGAAAGGTCTAAGTACACAGAAGTACATGTTGATATCATTGTTAAAAACGAAGGAGGTGACGGAGGGGATGCATGTATTGAATATTTCTCGAAAAATTTACCATCTGAAATTCCAAATGAGATATTCAAAAATAAAAACATATCTTATGTATATTTTTGCGACGATGATTAAAGAATACGGAATATTGTTTTATAAATCAATTTGGAAATATATGATAATATGAAAACCCAATAAAAGTAGACACTAAGAGTACGGAAGCGACACGAAAAAAACAAACACCTACTTCATTGATAAAATCATGACTCGCATTGTTTAATAAATTTAATATCATTTTATAATGAAAGTCATATTTTTATTATAAAAAATCTATATAAATATGACTTCTTACGTACATACCAACCCATCATTACTTAGAACAAAAATGTCTAAAATTAGTTAGCCCGATTAATCCACATATGTTTTCCATATATCCATTTACAAAATCCATTTCATCTCCGTGAGCACCAGACGTACAAATTACAACTCGTTTACCTTTTAATAATCCAACCGGACCGGATGGTGTATTTTTAAAGGTATAACCTTCCCTACATATGAGATCGAAGTAATTCTTCAATGACACAGGTATTGAGCAATTAGATACCGGACATCCAACAACAATTATATCGGCTAATTGTAATTTATTAATCAATGAATTAGACAATTCAAGAATTACTTTCTGTTTATCGGTTCGTTCCGTCTCAGGTGTTTTATTCGCAGTTACCCATTCATCGTTGACATATGGGTATGGTTCCTCTCCTACATTTAAATATAAGCATCGGCTACCTGGTCTATCTTCTATGATATCAAGAACAACCTCTTTAGTTAATGCATTAGACTGATATCCTTGCAACCCAACAGAAGAATTTATTACTAGTATATTTGGTTTGTCAACACTTGTCATTTTATTTCATAATATATTTAATATATGAAAATCAATTGTATATAATTTTAAGAAAGGTATGAATTCAATCTAGGTTTCATCTAAAATTTCTGGTAATATAGTACGGTCATCTAATTCAACTTCATTTATGGATTTTTCAAAGGAAGTAATAATTTTATCTATATCAATTTCTTCAAACATACCTTCTTCTATATCGAAAGGTTTATATAAAATAACAGGCTCTGATGGTCGCAAATAACGAATGAATTGCCCTAAAATTAGACCAATATTAAACCCAAAACCCCAAGCCACCAATAATTTCCAATTAGGAGTTAATTTATTTTGCAACATTTTATATTTATATTTAATACTTAAGATTTAAATTCTACCTATACTCTCCCACCGTAATCAAAGTATTCTTCCGTATCAAGAAACTCATCATCTCCATCCCATGTAATTACTGTATCATCGTCATGTAGCTCCCTTTCATGATTCGAATAATTGTCATCTGTATCCCATGTCCTCACCGTATCATCGTCTTCATCTTCACTATAATCTATATAATGAATCGGCGGTACCCAAAGTCTTTCAATATAGTTACTTTCATTTATCTCTTGGACCGCTGGTCCCTTAGTAATCGTTGAACATGTTTCGCATAACATGTGCCAATTACAAAACCTAATATTCTTACACCATCGACCACATAACATATTCTGACAATTAGAACCATAACCAGTTTCTTGACCTCTTGGTACAGACGAAAGTGCCTTACAAAACCACAAAAAAACACGAGTATCTGAACGCCAATGACGCATGATAAACGGTGAATATTCTTTACGTCTTATGTGTTCGTTAAGTATTATCTCTGGTATTTCTTCATTAATTTCTAAACCAAATCTCGTATCCGATGTATATGATAACAGATCTTCATATCCATCCATAATAAACCGTCTACCGTAATTAGACATAGGAGACAAATCAGCGCCATAAGCAAGTAATAAACGCAATTTGTCAGGATGATTATATGATACCGCATCCTGTATTGGAAAAAAACGAACACTTCTTATGTTTTTTGGGTCATTTTCATTAGGCACAGTAGAACGAATCGCATTCAAATCAACGCCTAGAGATATAATATGTTTCATGGTGTTGATAGAACCTGTTCGGATTGCCTCACTGAACAACAACTCTTTCTCAATCGTACTTCTAGTGTAACCCCATTCTGTGAAATAGCACGGATTTAGACCTAATATAGTTGATGTAAGATCCGTTGTATCCAACGGTAGGAGGGTGTTTGTGTGATTAAATGACATAAAGTAGTCTGTCATAGTGTTGACACTTTTATTGAGTTCTTTTGATAGGAGTGCAAGTTTGGCGAAAGAAGTCCCGGCGAAAGAGGCGATTATAAGGAGTACGTCATCCGGTAACCGTTTGGTTAAGTAGATAGAGGTAGATATTCTAGTTGTATTAGTAATGTTCATAGTACGCTTTTTTTGTATAGAAAACGTAATTAATAATCAATTTTTTAAATGTATTATATATATATATACCATAATATGGTTCTATCCAAATTTAATAGACGTAGTTAAATTTGTTTAGAGGATGTGATGATAGTGATGCCATACAAGTTGTTGCGGGTGATTCGCGTGATGGCGATAGGCTTCATCCTCATCCTCATCCTCATCCTCATCCTCATCCTCATCCTCATAATCATCATGATCCTCATCCTCATCCTCATCCTCATAATCATCATGATCCTCATGATCCTCATGATCCTCATCCCCACCATAATATTCATAATACATATCAGAATATGGTTCTATCCAAAGTTTATCGATGTAGTTACCTTCGTTTAGAGGTTCTTTTCCAGGCCCTTCACTGGATGTGGTACACTCCCCACATAAAAACAACCCATTACAAATCCTAAGATTATCACGCCATTTACAACATGATACGTTATCACAATAAGAACTAGAACCAGTTTCTAAACCTCTTGGTAAAGAAGACAATGCATCACAAAACCATTTAAAAACACGAATATCTGAGCGCCATTCACGTTTAAAAAATGGACAAAAATCTCTTTGTTTTATGTGTTCATTAATTATAATTCCTGGTATCTTTTTATTAACTTCAGTAGGCTGTAACTTCGTATCAGATGTATATGACAAAAGATCGTTGAAATAATATGTTGCTTTACGTGGTATAGTGGCGCCGTGGTTAAATAACAAGAGTATTTTTTCAGGATCGTTAGAATAGATAGCGCTATGGATTGGGAAAATCCGAGGTTTTCTAACAGTTTGTGTAACTCCCAATTGTACAATCGCACAGTTAATATCAACACCAATAGACATAATTTCTTTAACCGTAGATATAGGTTCGTTTTCGAGTGCCTTAGTAAACATGAATTCTTTGAAGGTTGTAGAACGGGAAGCACCCCAATTTTTATAGTAGGAAGGATTTAGACGTATGATAGCTGATGTAAGATCAGTTGTATTATGAGGTTCAATTATTTTTTTATAATTAGTTGACATTAAGTATTCTGTCATGTATGTGATATTTTTACAGATTGATTTGGATGTACACTTTAGTTTGGTGATAGCAGACCCAGTGAAAGAAGCGATGATAAGAAGTACATCATCTGGTAAAAGTATGCTTAGGTAGGTAGAGGAGATAGAGGAAACAGGAGATGGTAACAGTTTGATAGAGGAAAAGGGAAATGACAACAATTTGGTTAGGTAGGAGGAAACAGGAGGAGAGGAGGGAATAGAAGAGGGAGAGAAGGGAATAGGAGATGAGGGAATGGGAGAGGAGGAAGCGGTAGATGGAACGGGAGATGATAATATTCCAATGACAGTATTAATGCTCATTGTAATTTTTCTCTACAAAAGTATAAAAATAATCAATTTTATAAAAAATATAGGTTAGTTCTGGTATAAAAATATAGGTTAATTCTGGTATAAAAATATAGGGTAGTTCTGGTTTAAGAATTATTTGTTAAATAAAATAATTAATTTAATTATATAGTTACTTTTCTCTATTCAATCTTCAATCCTCCTCATCTTCCTCATCTTCCTCATCGATAAACTTTGGATTTCGTAAACGAAAGGGTACATACTCATCAGAAGATCGTTCTATCCAAAGTTTATCGAAGTTACTTTCGTTTAGAGGTTCTTTACCTGGTCCTTCACTTGATGTTGCACACTCCTCACATAAAAACCACCCATTACAAATTCTAATATTATCACACCATGTACGACATGATATGTTATTACACCTAGCACGATAACCAGTTTCTAAGCCTCTTGGCACAGAAGACAATACATCACAAAACCATTTAAAAACACGTTTATCTGAACGCCATTGACGTTTAAAAAATGGAGAAAAATCTTTTTGTTTTATGTATTCATTTAGTATTATTTCTGGTATTTCTTTGTTAACTTTGTATCGAAACCCTGGAAGTCCATTTAGTATTCTTTCTGGTATTTCTTTGTCATTGTCAATTTTGTATCCTCGAAGTTGATTTAGTATTATTTCTGGTATTTCTTGTATTTCTTGATTAACTTTGTATCGAAACCCTCGAAGTTGATGATGTGTATGCGACAATAGATCATGAAAACCGAATCTTCTTAACGGTGGAATAATAGCGCCATGATCAAGCAACAAACGTAATTTTGCAGGATCGTCAGAGTAGATAGCGTAATGAATTGGGTAAATGTCAATAATTATATCAGTTTCATTAGTAATTATTCTAGTCGGACAATTATTATTGAAAACGTTAATTTTCATATTAATATCAATATCAATAACACAAAGGGACATAATATGTTTAACTACACATATATCTTCATGTTCGATTAGACGACTAAGCACCACTGACCCGGATAAACCCTTATAGGATAAAAGATCTAGATGTCTTATAAGATCTAGATATCTTATGTATGATCTAAGAGTATTTGTATTTGTAGGTAAGGGGATATTTTTATTATAAACAACAGATGACATAAAGTAGCGTGCCATTTGGTCGAGACTTTTATAGATTGTTTTGGATGTAAGCGCTAGTTTCATGAAAGGCCGTCCGGTGAAGGAAGCAACGATAAGGAGAACATCTTCTGGTAAAATTTTGGTTAGGTAGATAGAAGAGAGAGATGGTAACAGTTTGGTAGAGGGAATGGGAGATAACAGTTTGGGTAGGTTGGAAACAGGAGATGAGGGAATGGGAGAGGAGGAAGCGGTAGACGGAACGGGAGATGATAATATTCCAATGACACTATTAATGCTCATTGTGATTTTTATCTACAAAAGTATATAAATAATCGATTTTATAAAAAATATAGGTTAGTTCTGGTTTTATAATTATTTGTTAAATAAAATAATTAATTTAATTATATAGTTACTTTTCTCTATTCAATCTTCAATCTTCAATCTTCACTCTTCATCATCATAATCAACCTAGTGATCCGAAACATACCAATCATCCTGATCATCTTCCTCATCGATAAACTTTGGATAACATAGATAATGATCAGCAGAATATGGTTCTTCCCAAAGTTTATCGATGTAGTTACTTTCATTTAGAGGTTCTTGACCTGGTCCTTCCCTTGATGTTGTACACTCCTCACATAAAAACAACCCATTACAAATCCTAAGATTATCAGACAATTTACGACATCGTATGTTATTACAAATCCTAATATTTTCACACGATTTAGGTATGTTATGACCAGTTTCTAAGCCTCTTGGTACAGAAGACAATATATCACAAAACCATTTAAAAACACGTTTATCTGTAGTCCATTTACGATTAAAAAATATGGAAAAATCTCTTTTTTTTATGTATTCATTAAGTATTATTTCTGGTATTTCTTTGTTAACTTCGATACGAGACCCTAGAATTTTATGATGTGTATGCGACAATAGATCATGCAAACTATATTTTGTTAACGGTGGAATAATAGCGCCATGATCAAGCAACAAACGTAATTTTGCAGGATCGTTAGAGTAGATAGCGTAATGAATTGGGTAAATGTCAATATCTATATTATGATGAATTGGGTCGTAAATAGTTACACTACGATCTATTCTATTTATTCTAATTGTTTTAATTGGATAATTATAGTTAATATCAACACCAAGAGAGATAATATGTTTAGCTATAGATATATCTTCATGTCTGATTACATTACTAAAGATCAATGACCAGGATAAACCCAAATATGATTTAATAGGGGATGTGATATTTTTATAAATTTTAGAAATAGATGACATAAAGTAGCGTACCATTCGGTCGAGACTTTCATAGATTGGTTTGGATGTAATCGCTAGTTTGATGATGAAAGAAGGCCCGGCCAAGGAAGCAATGATAAGGAGAACATCATCTGGTAAAAGTCTGGTTAGGTAGGTAGAGGAAACGGGAGATGAGGGAATGAGAGAGGAGGAAGCGGTAGAGGGAACGGGAGATGATGGAATGGGAGATGAGGAAGCGGTAGAGGGAACGGGAGATGATGGAATGGGAGATGAGGAAGCGGTAGAGGGAACGGGAGATGATAATATTCCAATGACACTATTAATGCTCATTGTGATTTTTATCTACAAAAGTATATAAATAATCAATTTTATAAAAATATAGGTTAATTTTGTCTGTTAAATGACTCTCTTTCGAATTTATCATATCTTCCATATTTTTCATCATAATCCTCCCCATGATCCTCATCATACTCATCATGATACTCCTCATCCTGATCCCAATCCAAATAATCATCCTCATTGTGATTATAATATTCATAATACATATAAGAAGATGGTTCTAACCAAAGTTTATCAATGTAGTTACCTTCATTTAGAGGTTCTTTCCCAGGCCCTTCACTGGATGTGGTACACTCCTGACATAAAAACAACCCATTACAAATTCTAAGATTATCACGAAAATGACCACATGATACGTTATCACATATAGACCTACAACCAGTTTCTAAACCTCTTGGTATAGAAGACAATGCATCACAAAACCATTTAAAAACACGAATATCTGAGCGCCATCTACGTTCAAAAAATAGAGAAAAATCTCTTTGTTTTATGTGTTCATTAAGTATTATTTCTGGTATCTCTTTGTTAACTTCGATAGGCGGAAAGATCATATCAGATGTATATGAAAATAGATCATATACCTCATTGTTTTCTAAACATTCAATTAAAGGTGGGATGATAGCGCCATAATCAAGCAACAAACGTAATTTTTCAGGATTGTTAGAGTAGACAGCGCAATGAATTGGGAAAATCTTATCATTTTCTTCACCATGTGTTTCATTCGGATGATTACAGTTAATATTAACACCAAGAGACATAATATGTTTAACTACAGATATAGGTTCCGTTTTGACTGCATTACTAAATATCAATTCCCTTTCGGATGTAGTCCGGGATAAACTCCAATTTTTATAACATGAAGGATGTAGATGTATGATAGTTGATATAAGAGCAGTTTTACACAAAGGTAAGATGATATTTTTATAATTAGATGACATAAAGTAGTTTCCCATTAGGTCTATACTTTCACAGATTGATTTTGATGTAAGCGCTAGGTTGATGAAAGAAGGCCCAGTAAAGGAAGCAATGATAAGGAGAACATCATCTGGTAAAAGTTTGGTTAGGTATGTAGAGGGAATGGGATAGGAGGAAACAGGAGAGGAAACGGGAGATGATAATATTCCAATGACATTATTAATGCTCATTGTACTTTGTGCCTATAAAAGTATATACATAATCAATTTTATAAAAATATAGGTTAGTTCTGTGTTTTATAAATTTACATAAAACCTGGTGAAGGAAGCGATGATAAGGAGGAGTACATCAACAGTATGATATTTATATGATTAGATGGAATTAAGTAATTGGTTCTAGTTTTGTTATGTAGATAGAGTTGGAGTGATCGTACGATATTTTTAAATTATTAAATGATTTTTGTATACTTTACCTATTCTGAAAATTATGAGATCGTAATAGAACGAAACGCAGTTTCGTAACACGACTCAGTCTAATGAACACGACTAAACTTTAGAAGGAAATTTCTTGTAATACTTTAAGCTTGGTGGACCTCGTTGGGTTAAGTCCTGTTTGGATTACACACACTGATGAAGGAAGCGATGATAAGGAGGAATACATCAACAGTATTATATTTATATGATTAGATGGAATTAAGTAATTGGTTCTAGTTTTGTTATGTAGATAGAGTTGGAGTGATCGTACGA
>Ga0208768_1000546_pt1 | contig 24593 bp, 23 predicted proteins | sample AntAceMetag02UK1_FD_184760 | JGI IMG/M metagenome (GOLD analysis project Ga0208768, IMG submission 184760) | Saline lake microbial communities from Ace Lake, Antarctica - Antarctic Ace Lake Metagenome 02UK1 (SPAdes) (version 2) | ecosystem: Environmental > Aquatic > Non-marine Saline and...
ATGTCACTGGAAAGTCTCGCCCGAATAGTCGATAACCCTGTTCTCAGCCTGCCCGGCGTGGGCAGCTGAAACCGTGATCGCAGCCGAGACGGCACGCACGATTTACACCATCTGATGGGACGCTACCTCCCTTTTTGGCTGATTTTTCTCAAGATGACACCCCTCGTCCGTCATGCCGAAGGACCCCCGAGGCTTTCCAGCAGGGCGGCGACCGATATCTCTTGGCCGTAGTTCCGCAATATGGTGCTTAGCCGATCAATGAGGCGCCGATTTTCGCGTATCTCTTACACGAGAGCCTGCACTCGCGGTTCTCAGCAGTGCTTATGCCGAAAGGGCGCGCGGATGCATCGCGCACGATGCCGAACGCGACTCGCGATCACGCTGCGCGCTTGGGGCTTTCTGTCGCCAGCGATCTCGGGTCGCATGACCAGGATAATATTCACGAGCGACTCATCTCGATAACGTTTGCCCCGGAGGAGCGTCCAAGTGCTTGTTTACTCGATAGCGCGGCTCGCCCGTCTGGCAGCGCACCATGAGACGAAACAGTATTTGGGCGGACGACGGCTTTTCATTTCCCTGTTTTGGTTTGTTTTCAGGATGTTCCCCGATAGCGGCAAGCGGCGATTGATGAGCTGGAAAATTGACGCCAAGAGCCCACCGGCCTGGTTGCGGCGGCTCGCGAAATTGATGCGTCGCGGAGCCTAGCCCGTCACACAATCACGCGATCTCAGTTCTTGAATGTATCCGAACACTGGGGCCGGTTGTCGCCGGCGGCGCGGAAGCTAACACAGTAGTATGTTGCCTGCGTCGGGGCCTTGAAGGTCGGTTTGCCGTGCCAATCGTACTGCGCAGGCGAGCCCGTCCAGATATTCATGATGACTCGGCCAGGTGTCTGCGGAATGGGCCGATCGCTTGATGTAATCGTTTGGACAAGTTCGTCATCCACATACCATTTAACGGAATTTGGTTGCCAGTCGAAAGCATAGAGATGCACTTCTTCGGCCGCGTCAAAGGGGAGGTCAACGTAGGTGGAGCCTTGGGTCTCGCCCTGCGCGAAAATATTTGGGTGTAACCGCCGGGTATTGTTGCCGAGAAATTCGATGTCAATTTCGTCGTGCGGGTCGCCGAAAGTCGAGTCCGTGTGGGTGAAAAACGACGAGACCACGCCTGAGCCACGCGCTGCCTGCATCACCACTTCGTAGCGTCCGAATCCATAGAAACCGCGCTTTTGAACTTCGGCGCCTGAGAACGGTTGGGGTTTAGCCGGCTTGCGATTCAATTCGAGCGAAATACTTGGCGGATGGTGGTGAACATTTTCTGGAACCCAGCCGACCCGAAAAAAAGGTCACGCTCAGCGTGAAATCCGAAATGTACCAATCCGCATCTTCGAAACTGTCGCTGAATGACAGGTTGAACGATTTTCCGTCACCCCGATCCGGGGTGAGCACCGCACTTGCCGGCTCCTGCAATTTGACGGCTGCAATCACCACTGCTGCGACCGTCAAGGTAACGCATGAAAAGATGATGATTTTGGAGCGGGTCAATCGCGTTTGGTTCCATTCGTAACGGACGCACTCGTCATCCGTATAGGTTAAACTAGCGAGCGCCTTTCGAAATCAGGACTGCTGGCACGGTCATGATCATGATCTTGATGTCACCCCAGAAGGAACGGTTGCGGACGTACTCAACATCCGTTGCAACGCGCTGAGGATAGGTCGTGTCGCTGCGGCCAGTGACCTGCCAAAGACCGGTGATGCCCGGACGAACGGAGCAGTAATGGCGAAAGCTGTCGCCATAGCGAGCGATCTCGCTCTCGACGATTGGGCGGGGGCCAACGAGAGACATGTCGCCACGCAAGACGTTGTAAAGTTGCGGCAATTCATCGATCGACGTTTTGCGGAGGAAGTTTCCAAACGCGGTGATACGGGGATCGTTCGTCAGCTTTTGCGTCTGTTCCCATTCTTCACGGGCAGAAGGATCGGCTGCCAGCAGGGCTTCGAGTTGCTCGCGAGCATCGGGCACCATGGAGCGCAGCTTGAAGCAATTGAAGGTTTCGCCATTCAGGCCGTAACGCGTCTGCGAGTAAAAAGCCTTGCCGCCATCCTGGTGACGGATGAAGAGGGCAACAGCCAGACCGAGGGGGGCGACGAACAACAATGCTGCGCCTGCGACGACAATGTCGACGAGTCGTTTGAATTGCGTGTGATCGCCGCTCGAAGGCTGGCCCATCCGGGTTGCTGCGTATGCGGCGGCTTCTGCCTGCCTTGACGGGTTACTCAATCTCAAGCCCATTCTGGTCCCCTAATAATCTACTTGCGGTATTGCTCAATCGGCCGCGTCCACTCAGCCTATTTGCAATTTCCTTGCCGCATCGCGATCCCACGCTTATTGCGTCCGACCCCTGATTTGCAATGGTTATACCGCGAATTACGCAAATAATTAACTGCTCGTATACTTTTTCTGTCGTTTTCGCCTGTTTGGGGAAGTATTGGATAAATATTCATTCATACTCGGCATTTCGCCAAGATTTATGTATCGTTACGAGACAGAGCGCCTAAGCTTTTGGCATAAAGCGATTGCGCCCGCGTGTCCCTGATCAGGACACGCGGGCGCAAAATTCTACAGCCTGGTGCGTATGATTCGCGGCGGACCTAAAAGATTCGCTCTTCGATCCTCAGTGTGTCGCCCGGCTTCACAACAGTGTTGGTGTTGAGCTCGTAGGCTACTTCCTTGTCGGCGCCGACACTCTTGATGTAGACGACCGTTTTTTTGGCGCGATAGGTGAAACCTCCAGCCGCGGCTACAGCATTCAAAACGGTCAGACCGGAATTGAAGGGGTACTCACCGGGGCGTCCGACTTCGCCAATAATGTAAAATGGCCGGTAATTGATGACTTCGACACTCACGCGTGGCTCCAGAAGGAAACCACTTGCGAGCTTCGTGGCGATCGTTTCTTCCAGATCCTGGGTGCTGCTGCCGGTTGCTGCGACCTGACCGATCAAGGGCAGTGAAATCGAGCCGGTTCCATCGACCACAAATTGACCCGAAAGTTCGGGCTGTCCGAAGACATTAATGCGGAGCTTGTCACCCGTGCCCAAAGTATAGGCAGTATTCGTCTGCGCTTCAGTGGGCGCCGATCGGTCGACTACCTGACGTGTGACGGTGCCGCCTGACTGACACGCCGTGACGAACATGAAAATGGCGATCGTTGTCGTAAGAATGGCCGAACGAATCAGCGACATTGTTGAACTCTCCATACTGAGGCGCACGAGAGGCGCCGGTCATGTTTCACGCTGACACATTCATGTTGTCAGAAAGGTAATATTCGTGCCGAAGAATTTTGCTGCAGACAGCTTCCCGCTCAGAAAGGCCCCGGTGTCGAGTCCAATTCGGCGATTGTCCCGGAATATGCCCTCGGCAGGCGTATGTCCGTGGACTATGAGATGCGAAAATTGCTTCGTGTCGTCAAGGAACTCGTCTCGGATCCATAGCATGTCGCGAACGGTCTGCTCCTGGATGGATTTTTCAGGCCGCAGGCCTGCGTGGACGAACAAGTAGTCGCCCGCCGCATAATAGGGTTTCAAAGACCGGTAAAAATCGAGATGCGTCTCTGGCAGCTTTTCCCGGAAGGCGGACCAGAGCGTCGTCCAGGCATCCCGGGCCGCAGCCATCGCATCATGGGAGCCGAGGCTACCGCGCGTATTCGGCGGTTGGAACCCGTAGGAATAGAGTGTTTCACCGCCGCCGAAGCGTACCCACTGGCTGCCGAAAGAGGCGTCGTCCAGGAATTTGAGAAATGCCTCTTCGTGGTTTCCCATCAGAAAGACCGTGTTGAACTTGTCCAACCGGTCGCCCAGGAAGAATTCGATGACATTCCGCGATTGCAAACCGCGATCAATATAGTCGCCAAGGAAAACCAGCGTGACCGTGGTGCCCTCAGGCAACGAGGCCGAGTCTGTTTCGATCTCCTCGACCAGGCGTTCGAGCAGGTCTCTCCGCCCGTGAATATCGCCAATGGCGTAAAGACATTCACCATCCGGAGCCGTCGTTATGCGGGTTATCGCCGAAGGTGCAGGTTGTGCGAGTTCAGGCGTGTCGATGCTTGCTGAGCTTGCGGCGCCGGCGCGAATTCGAGCGCGCAGTGAAGTCGCCGAGCGCGTGAGGCGCCCGAACTGCTCCAAGAATGACCTTTGCAAGAGTTGTGGCAATCTGGACATAGCGACTTTCTGATCAATCTCTTTCTTATAGCTGTTTTACGACAAACGCCAATTTCCCCAAGCGCCTGATTATCGAGGCCCGACAAGGGATTGCTTGATGAATCCGGCTGCCCAGCTCATGTGCATAGTGCCAGAAGCAAGGCCAGCAAGCAGCCCGCAGGGCGAGCGCTTCACAATGCCGATGAAGACCGAAGCTACCGCGAGAATAGCCAAATACCCAGCAGGCAGGATCAGCGCCGGGACAAAGACGGGGGCAGCAAGCAAACCAAAGAGGCTGCCAAAGAGTGCGAGAACCGGCAACATCTGGCGAAGTTTAGGCCGCTGACCGTGCTTGAATATGGTCCGGGCGCGGCCCTTTCCATAGTTGAAATATTGCTTGGCCAGCGTGCCGACCGTGCCACGTGGAAAGTAGATCTTGCGGATTGTCGCATCGAGGTAAATGCGGCCACCGGCCTGCGCGACGCGTTCATCATACTCGGCATCTTCATTATGCGAGAATGACCCGTCATAGCCACCGAGCGACCGGAAAATGGTCAGGTCAAAGCCAGCATGATGGCCATGATCGACATAGCCTGACTGGCGACCACCGCGGTGAGCAGATCCGCCCGATCCGAGCGGCGTATCTACGATCCAGGCATTGGCCTTCTCGAAACAAGTTTCTCCCCGGGCATCCATGGGGATAACGACCGACGCAGCGTTTGTCCGCAGAAGGGCAGAGGCAACCGACAGGATGAAGTCTAGCGGAAACACGGAGTGGGCATCGCAGCGGACGAGATAGCGTGCGTCCGCGCTTGCGCATTCGGAAACTGCGCGGTTAACGGCGGCTGACTGGAACCGTTCCGGATTGTGCAAGATCCGGAGATTGGGGAATTCTGCGATGAGGCCTTCGACTATGTCGGCTGTCCCGTCGGTGCTCCCGCCATCGACCACAATAAGCGGAACGCTGCGCAGCCAGGCGTCGCCGGCCATAAGCGAGCGAATGCAGGTCTCGATATGACGCGCCTCATTAAGAGTCGGTATGACTGTCAGGACCTGAGATGGGTCGATCCCGCTGTCTGAAGGCTCAAGAGTGCTTGCGCGCGATTCCACTGTGAATCCTGTTAATTGGGTTGTTGCGGCGAGACATGAGCAAGTCCTGTTCCAAATTGCGCCTAACACACGAATTTCACGCAGCTGGTTCGCGGTCTTTAGCGTCGAGTCAGTGCCAAGAATGCCTGATTCTGCGTGGTATGATCCCCGTTTCCAACATCTTGGCTGATGGTAAATCGTGTTTTTTGGATACCGCGCCCCTAGGTCAAGCTTGCTCCCGCACCGGAAGCTCATAGTGTGGAGAAAACATAACGCACTTAAGGGAGAGACAAGATGATTGGCGTTGTTGCGAAACTCAAAATCCAGGACGGCAAACAGGCTGAATTCGAGCAGATCGCCAAGGATCTCATGGCCAAGGTCAAGGCGAACGAGCCGGGCTGCCTGACCTACCAGCTTTACAAGACCAAGGGCTCTGAAACCGACTATATCTTCATGGAGCAATACGCTTCCGCCGATGCACTCAAGTCGCACGGCCAAACCGAGTACTTCAAGGCGGCAGGCCCGAAAATGGGTGGCGTCCTCGGCGGCGCTCCCGAAATCCAGTATTACGACATCGTAGAATAGGTCGGGGCGCCCAAGCATGGACCTGTCATTCACGCCCGAGGATACTGCATTCCAGAAAGAAGTACGTGACTGGATTGCGAAAGCCTACACGCCTGACCTACGGGCCAAGATGGCCATGTCGAAGAACGGCTATCTCGACAAGGAGGGGCAGGTTGCCTGGCAAAAGAAGCTCCATGAAAAGGGCTGGATTGCTCCCAACTGGCCTGAGCAATATGGCGGCCCGGCGCTAACGCCGTCTCAGCGCTATATCCTGAACATGGAACTTTCCTTGGCGGGCACGCCGATTGTGAGCCCAATGGGCGTCGCAATGGTGGCGCCTGTGATCATGGCTTTCGGCTCCGAAGCGCAGAAGAAGCAACATCTCCCGTCGATCCTCTCATCCGATGTCTGGTGGTGCCAGGGCTATTCCGAGCCTGGTTCAGGCTCCGACCTCGCGTCCCTGCAAATGAGCGCCGTTCGCGATGGCGACGAATACGTGCTTAACGGGTCAAAGATCTGGACGACGCTGGCACAATGGGCCGACTGGATCTTCTGTCTCGTGCGAACCGACAAGAGCGGCAAAAATCAGGAAGGCATCAGTTTCATTGTCTTTCCGATGAACCTGCCAGGCATCACGATTTCGGCCCTGCCAACGCTCGACGGCCCGCCTGAAGGCGAGCAGGAGATCAATCAGGTCTTCTTCGAGAACGTGCGCGTTCCGATCGCGGAGTCCCTGATTGGCGAAGAGAACAAGGGCTGGACCTACGCAAAGTACCTGCTCCAGTTCGAGCGGGGCAATGCCTATGCACCCGGCCTTCGCAACATGCTGAAGAAGGTGCGCAAGCTGGCCAAGGTCGACAGCGTCACGGGCGGAGACCTCCTGAGTGATCCGGATTTTGCGCGCAAGCTGACCCAAATGGAGATCGGCATCGAAGCGCTCGATGCCACGGAGCAGCGTATCTTTTCTGCCTTGTCGGCAGGTGAGGCGGTTGGGCCGGAAAGCTCGATGCTGAAATGTGCCGGTTCGGAAATGCAGCAAGCCATCACTGAACTCGCGATTGAGGCTGCCGGGACATATGGCGCGCCATTCGTCCGCAACACGCTCGAACTGGCGCGTGACGGTGCGAATGCCGAAACGCCCACGCCGATCGAAGCGGTGACGGCGGTGCCAAGCTATTTCAGCTATCGCAAGACATCGATCTACGCGGGGTCCAACGAGATCCAGCGGAATATCATGTCGAAGATGGTGCTTGGTCTTTAACGTCTCCACGTTGAAAAGGGGCTAAGCATGGCCATTGGATCCCAAGGGAAGCCGAGTCATCTGACGCGCATCGCATTCGGCGTGGGCGGCATTGCAGACGGCGTGAAGAATAACGGCTTCGATTATTTCCTGCTGTTTTACTACAGTCAGGTCCTGGGCGTGTCGGCCTCGCTCGTCGCGGCGGCCTTGTTTATTGCCCTGATTGTCGATGCAATTTCAGATCCCGTCGTCGGATACTGGTCGGACAATTTCCGGACACGTCTCGGGCGGCGGCATCCCTTCATGTACGCATCCATGGTGCCTGTCGCGATCGCATATTTCTTCGCCTGGAACCCGCCCGCAGGTCTGGAAGGCAATGACCTTTTCGGCTGGCTGGTTGCGCTGACGATTTGCGTCAGGCTGCTCTTCACAATCTATGAAGTGCCCCAGAATGCGCTGGCAGCCGAACTGACCAGTGACTATGACGCGCGCACGTCCCTGATGTCGTATCGCTACTTTTTCGCTTGGGTGGGCGGTCTGAGTATCCAGATTGCGCTGCTGGCTTTGCTGTTGCGGCCAACCGAGGCGGATCCGTCAGGCTTTTTCAACAAGGATGGCTGGCATACCTATGGCCTTTGGGCGGCAATCGTCATCTTCCTGGCGGTGCTGGCGACTACGGCAGGCACGCACGGTCATATCCCCCATCTCAAATCTCCACCGCCCCAGCGAAAGCTGACGGTTGGCCGTATTTTCAAGGAAATCCTGGAAACGGTTTCGAACCCGTCATTCCGTGCGCTCTTCCTTGCGACCCTGTTCGGCCTGTTGGCCACAGGCATTTCCGCTTCGCTCAACCAGTATATCAATGGCCTGTTCTGGGGGTTCACGACGGACCAAACGGCCCTTCTTACGGTGGCTGTTTATATTTCGGCGGTTATCGCCCTGATCGTTGCGCCGCTTATCGGTAAGACGCTTGGCAAGAAGCGGGGGGCGATAATCGTGGGCCTATTGGCATTCACGATTGCACCGGCGCCGGTTCTGGCCCGCGTGATTGGTATCATGCCGCCCAATGGCACGGACCTTCTGTTCAATATCGTCATATGCGTCACTGTGTTTGACGTCGCCCTGATCATCGCCACCCAGATGCTGATGGGGTCCATGATTGCCGATATTGTCGAGGATAGCGAGTTGCAGACGGGGCGTCGGTCTGAGGGCATATTTTTTGCGGGGATCAGCTTTATCCGGAAGCTCGCACAAGGGTCTGGTGTGATGCTTGCGGCGATTGTTCTGTCCGTCGCCTCCATTACGCCGGGCATGCGGCCGGGCAATGTGCCGGAGTCCCAGTTGCAGATGCTCGGCATCGGTTATGCTGTTTCGCTGCTGTCGATCTGGATGCTTATGATCTTCTGCGTATCCTTCTACCGGATCAGCCGGGAAGGGCATGAGGCCAATCTTCGAGCACTGGCCGAGCGGGCTGGGACGATTGGGCCGAATCCGCATTCTGACTGAAATGTCATATAGAGACGAATTGCCTCCTGCGTGATGCCGCAATAGAGCCATAGTCATGATGCACTCAATACCCATGACGAAACACATCTCGAAACTGTTGGCTGTAGCGGGTCTGGCAGTTCTGGCGCTCCTCATGGTCGCGCTTTTGCCCCTGTTTGCCGAAGCAGAGGAAATCGTCCCGCAGAGCCGCACCGAGATGGAACTCTCGTTCGCGCCACTGGTGAAGCAGACCTCTCCTTCCGTCGTAAACGTCTACACACAGAAGCGTGTGACTTCGCGCGTTTCGCCGATGGAGCAGTTCTTTTCCGGCGGTGTTGCGCCTCGCGAGCGCGTGCAGAACTCTCTGGGATCAGGCGTGATCGTCGGGGCGGATGGTGTGATCGTCACCAATAATCATGTCGTCGAGGGCGCGGAGTCATTTCGTGTCGTGCTCAGTGATCGCCGGGAATATCCTGCTGAACTGGTTCTGGCGGATGAGCGCACCGATTTGGCCGTGCTGAAGATCGACACGGATGGCGCCAAGCTGCCAACCTTGACCTATGCCGATACGCGCGCATCGCAGGTTGGCGATCTCGTGCTGGCCATCGGTAACCCGTTCGGTATCGGGCAGACAGTCACCAGTGGCATCCTGTCGGCAACGGCGCGTACGGATGTCGGCATTTCCGACTATGCCTTCTTCCTGCAGACAGACGCTGCCGTGAACCCGGGCAATTCCGGGGGCGCGCTGATCAACACCAAAGGTGAACTCGTCGGCGTCAATACGGCGATCTTCTCACGTTCAGGAGGCTCCAACGGTATCGGCTTTGCCATTCCTGCCGAGATGGTGAAACGGGTGGTGAATGCGGCCATCAATGAGGGGTCGTTTGTGCGCCCCTGGCTGGGCCTTGCCGGGCAGGCCGTCAGTTATGACATGGCGAAGGCGCAAGGGTTGGACCGCCCGATCGGCGTGATGGTGACTGAAGTTTATGATGATGGTCCTGCGGATCGCGCGGGCCTGCGGCGTGGCGATCTGGTGACGGACATCGACGGTCGCGAAGTGTTTGACGAGAAAGGCCTGAAGTTCCTGGCTGCCATCAAGAGCCCGGGTGAAACGACAGAGCTGACCCTGTTGCGCGGTGGCAAGCAGATGACCAAGAAGGTGAAGCTCGCGCCGCCGCCGGGCGCAACCGAAGCGGACGTGGTTTTGCTGGATGGTCAGAACGTTTTCTCGGGCGCACGCGTCGTAGAGCTTTCACCCCGCCTCGCGGAAGAGAATGGCCTCGACCCCTTCCAGAAGGGATCCGGCATCTATGTGCACTCGGTTCTTCGCCGTTCTGTGGCGCGGGGATACTTCCGGCCAGGTGACATCATCCGCTCGGTGAATGGCGTTCAGACCAAGTCGGTGAAAGACCTGAAGGCCTTGCTCAAGCCCGATACCCATACATGGAATATCGAACTTGAGCGGAACGGGCACATGATCCAGGGCACCGTCACCCTTTAGTGCAGTTAGCGTGCGTGAACGATCACCGGCACGTTCTCAAAGCCGAGTACGAAATTCGACAGGACGCGCTGCGGCGTGCCGACGACTTCGATGTGATCAAAGCGGGCGAGGATTTCTTCCCACAGAATGCGTAGCTGCATCTCGGCGACGCGATTTCCCATGCAACGATGTATGCCGAAACCGAACGAGAGGTGCCGACGAGAGTTCGGGCGGTCGATCATGAACTGGTCGGGGTTATCGATGACGGTACCGTCGCGGTTACCTGAAACATACCACATGACGACCTTGTCGCCCTTGCGCATCTGTTTGCCCTGAAACTCCACATCCTCAAGCACGGTCCGGCGCATGTGGGCCAGCGGCGTTTGCCAGCGAATGACTTCTGACACCATATTGGGAATGAGGGCAGGATTTGCCTTCAGCTTCGCATATTGCTCAGGGAATTCGTTCAACGCGACGACTCCGCCCGAGATGGAGTTGCGGGTTGTGTCATTACCTCCCACGATGAGCAGCATCAGATTGCCCAGAAGCTCCATGGGGTTGTTGATCATGTCCTTCGTCTCGGGGTCATGGGCGAACAGGGAGATGAAGTCGAACTTGCGCGGCTGGGCAGCGCGTTCCTTCCAGAGCTCACTGAAGTAGGCGAGGCATTTGTGAAGTTCGGCTTCACGGTGCTTCATGTCCACTTCAATGCCGACAGTTTCCGACGTCGTCGTCACATCAGACCAATAGGGCAGGAGGTGGCGATTCTCAAACGGGAAGTCGAACAGTGTTGCAAGCATCTGCGTCGTCAGTTCCTTGGAAACATGCTCGACCCAATCGATTTTTTCGCCGACCGGGAGGGCGTCGAGAATGTTGCACACGCGTTGGCGAATCAGCGCTTCAATATCGCTCAATTGAGTGGGCGCGACAGCCGGCTGGACGGCTTTGCGCTGCACGTCATGAACAGGTGGATCGCTCGCGATGAACATGGGTGTGTCGAAGTCGGCCGGCGCATCGCCGATTACAATGTCGCGTTTTGATGAGAAGACGTGGTGATTGGAATCGACCGCCACGATGTCTTCATACCTTGTGATCGACCAAAACGGTCCGAACTGGCTTTCTTGGCAAAAATGGACCGGGTCTTCCTGACGCAACCGACGAAAATACTCACCATGCTTGTTGTGCAGAAACAGTTCCGCGCGGGAGACGTCGAGCGTGTCCAGGGGCAAGTCCCACGGATTGGGGATTTCAGGTCCCACGGTTTGGATCGTGTCAGCCAAGATTTTCCTCCCACATTGTTCTTATTCTTGTTGCATGCACGCTACGCCCGAATTTGCGGACCGGAAAGGTGCCAGGCCGAACCGATTGTTGTGCGGTGCAGCAGGCGATCGAAGCCCTTGTAACCGCCTGTGGCCATGTGTAGGAGGCTGCGATTGTCCCACATCAGCAACATCGTTGGCTGCCACTTGTGGCGATATTGGAATTGGGGCTGCGTCTGCCAGCGGAAAATCTCGGTGAGCAGGTCCCACGATTCCGCCTGCTCCATGCCTTCAATTCCGATGATGTAACCAGCGCATCCGAATAGCGCCTCGCGTCCCGTTTCTGGATGCCTGGAAATGATGGGGTGGAGTTGTGTTGCTTCGGCCGCGTCCGAGGGGCGAATGTCCATTGATCGTCCGGCAGCACGATCGTCGGCGCCGTAAAATCCTGTTGGTGCATATGCGTTACGGGCAGAGTGGATTGCTTGCCTGCCTTCGATGCGTTGGCGCAAAGCATCCGGCATGTGTTCGAGAGCAAGGTGCTGGTTCACGAAAAGCGTGTCGCCACCTTCAGGTGGGATCGTGATGCCATACAGGCATGTCCCTGCCGGCGGGACTTCTTGAAAACTCCAGTCCGTGTGCCAGCTTTCGGCAAAGATCGGTGCGGTTTCGTCTGCGGCCCGCTTCACGGCTATGATGTGCTTGCGACCAGGAATGGGGGCGATGAAAGGATCATCGCCAAATGGTCCAAACAGCAGCGTAAATCTTTCGAGGTCATCGTCGCTGATTGCCTGATCCGGAAATGCCAGAACGTGGTGTTGCAACCAGGCGTCTCGAATTTCGGCCACAACGTTTGATGAAACGGGCATCGACAGATTCAGGCCCGTAACCGACGCTCCGAAGGGTTGCCCTGACGGGCTGATCTCAATCGGCATGTTTTTTCCTCCTAGATCACCTTATCACGATGCCCGTTCCCGCATAGGAGTGCTGTATGTCCGACTTGTTTGCTGCCTCAGGCCTCTCCGATTCTGCGCCGCGTCCACTGGCTGACCGATTGCGTCCGGCCCGGTTAGCGGATGTCGTCGGCCAGGATCACCTGATCGGTTCTGGTGCGCCCCTGAGCCGGATGCTCGAAGCTGGCCGACTTTCGTCGATTATTCTTTGGGGGCCACCTGGTGTCGGAAAAACGACTATTGCCCGTCTCTTGGCAGCAGAAACGGACCTTGAGTTCGAAGCGATAAGCGCAATCTTTGCGGGAGTAAAAGACCTGCGAACTGTGTTCGACAAAGCTGAAGCTCGGCGCAATGTTGGAAAGGGAACTCTGTTATTCGTCGATGAGATTCACCGGTTCAACAGGGCTCAGCAGGACGGGTTCCTGCCATATGTCGAGAGCGGCGCCGTCACGCTCGTGGGGGCGACGACTGAAAACCCGAGCTTCGAAATCAACGGAGCCCTGTTGTCGCGATGCGCTGTGCTTACGTTGAAGCGGCTCGAGCCCGTCGATATGGAAACACTGTTGGCGCGCGCGGAAGCGCTGGAGGGGCGCCAGCTACCGATTGAGGATCGCGCCCGCAAGGCGCTGAACGATATGGCGGATGGCGATGGCCGTTACTTGCTGAATCTCGCTGAACAGGCCTTCCTGATGGCGGAAGCACCGTGCCTGTTGTCGCTTGGGGAGTTGAGCGCAGCTGTTCAGAAACGAGCGCCCGCCTATGACAAGGACCGTGAGGAACACTACAATCTCATTTCCGCCTTGCACAAGTCGATCAGGGGCTCCGATCCCGATGCTGCGCTTTACTGGTTCGCCCGAATGCTTGAAGGAGGCGAAGATCCCTTGTTTCTTGCGCGGAGGTTGGTCCGCATGGCGAGCGAGGATATTGGACTTGCCGACCCGACGGCGCTGTTGATTTGCGGCGAGGCTGCGCGAACGTACGAAAGGTTGGGAAGTCCCGAAGGCGAACTCGCGCTCGCCCACGCCGTGATTCATCTGGCGACTGCCCCCAAGTCAAATTCTGCCTATGTCGCCTACAAGGCCGCGCGACGCGCAGCTGTAGAAACCGGCAGCCTGAAGCCCCCGAACCACATTCTGAACGCGCCCACGGCGATGATGAAAGAACAGGGATACGGCTCCGGATACGAGTATGACCACGATGCCGAAGGCGGCGTGTCCGGACAAAATTATTTTCCGGACGGGATGGAAGCCGAGTTATATTACCGGCCGAAAGGGCGGGGTCGCGAGCGACCTATTGCTGAACGGCTCAGCGAGATCGCCGAGATCCGCTCTCGCAAAAAGGACCAGGCGTGACCCGCAACAAGCCATTGCCAGCCATTTCGCCAGAGGATGGCGCATTCATCAAATCACTGATCGTACATCAGGATGATGATATCATCGCATTCAACAAGCCCTCGGGCTTGCCCGTGCAGGACGGTCGCGGAATTGATCGTTCGCTGGATTCGCTGTTGGCGGCCTTCGCGCGCTCCAATGGCAAGCGCCCCAGGCTGGTGCATCGGCTCGACGCGGGCACATCTGGACTCATTATTGTGGCAAAGACGCAGCCAGCGGCGGCATTCCTGTCAGAGGAGTTTGCCGAACGACGGACGAAGAAGACCTATATCGCGGTCGTCGGTGGCGCCCTTCCCAAGGACAAAGCGGGGTCAATCGATGCGTCGCTCATGAAGGTCCAGGAGGCGGGACGGGCGCGAATGATTGTGGCGCGTCCTGATCGCAAAGGTGCCCTTCGGGCGAGAACGGACTGGGAGATACTGGAAGTCAGCGGCCCTTGCGCTGTTGTGCGGCTCACTCCGGAAACCGGGCGCATGCATCAGATACGCATTCACTTGGCGCATCTTGGATGTCCAATTCTGGGTGACCCCATTTATGGAACCGGCAAGCAAGGTACGCCGCGTCTGATGCTGCACGCGCTTTCGCTAGAGATCAGGCGCCCTGCGGGTGATGTTCTGACAACGCGCGCTGCCATGCCGTCAGATTTTGAGGATGTCGCGCACAATCTCGGTTTCAAGATGTATTCGGGATTGTTGTAGTCGAAGCGCCAATCTATGGGCGGGCGGATGCTCCCCTGCACATTAGCAGCCGGAATGGCCCCGAGAATACCTCAAGCATGCTGGCGACGGCGCGAAATCAGGTGCCGCATTTTATCGGGCATCCGACATATATTGGCTGACTGGAAAAGCACCTGAGGTCGAAAACCTCGAAGGCCCGCCAGTATGCCGGCGGGCCTTCAGAAAATTTTCAGTTGCAGATCACTGTTCGCGCAGGCGCGGGCCGACGGCCAGCATCTGGCCCGAATTGACGGAATCGGCGGTGGCCAGGTCGTCGATCAGGATTTGCACGCGGTCGTCATTTGCCACCGAGCCGAGCATATAGGCTACGCGGGCGGTCTCTTCCGAAACGCCGAACATACTTTCCAGAGCTTCAAAGCCAGTCTTTCTGCGCGGGTAGTATGTGAGGCGGGGCGTGATATCTGCGTCGATGCCGCCCAGTTCTTTCGCCTTCTCGATCGCGTCCATGAACCCGCCGATCTCGTCGACGAGCCCCTGGTCAATTGCGTCTTCGCCGCTCCAGACGCGGCCTCGAGCAACGGCATGGACTTCATCATAGGTCATGCCGCGACCGTCACCAACGATGCCGAGGAAGCGGTCGTAGCCACGTTTTAACCAGGCCTTGACTTCGGCTTCCTGTCCTTGCGTGAATTTTCCGGCGCCGTAGGCGTCAGCAAAATCACCGCCCACGCTCACCGTGTCGAAGGTAATGCCGACCTTGTTGAAGGCGCCTTCCAGGGCAAATTTGCCGCCAAATATTCCGATCGACCCAGTAATGGTGGACCGGTCCGCCATGATATAGTCGGCTCCGGCCGACACGTAATAGCCGCCTGACGCGGCTACGGACCCCATCGACACGACGACCGGCTTGCCTTTTTCCTGAACGCGTTTGATGGCGTGCCAGATCTGATCGGAAGCCGTGGGAGAACCGCCGGGGCTGTCGACGCGGAAGACGATCGCTTTTACTTTTTCATTGTCACCTGCATCGAGAATGGCGCGGGCGATGGCATCGGAAGCAAATCCGGGTGGACGCGAAAATGGCGATCCACTTTCAGACCCGCCTGTAACGATGGCGCCTTCACCTCCGACGACCGCGATAAGCGGGGCCTTCAAACTGATTGAAGGTGGGATGTAGGATGCAAGGTCGATGACGTCGGAGTCTTTGCCAGCGCGTTCTTTGGCAGCGTCCTCCGCCTCTTCGGGCCAGCCGAGCTTGTCCATGATCTTAAGGTCGATAACTTCCTGTGCTGTTTTCGGGCCACTTTCGAGTGCAGACCTCACCGCGTCGACAAAAAGCCCTCGGTCCTCCGCGATATCGGCAAGCGAAACATTCCAGATTGATTCGGCCAGAGCCGTCATCGCCTCGCGATGAGGCTCGGTATAGGCCTCTTCATTGTAGGAATTCGGTGCATTCTTGTATTCGTAGAAAGGATAGATTTCAGATTTCACGTCAATCTTGTCGAACAAGCCTTTGAGGAATTCCGTTTCGAACGTCACGCCGGTTGCGAATAGGTCCGTACCGGGCTGAATCCATATTTCGTCGGCGGCAGTCAGCGAGCGGAGGGCAGACGGTCCGCTCATCCCGTACGTGCCTTGCGTGTGCGCGATGATGAATTTTCCGGAGTCGCGAAAACTGTGAAACGCCTTACGCAATTCTTCTGCACGCGCGCTGCCGACGCCGATCATTGCGCCTCGAACATATACGCCTTTGACCGAATCGTCGGTCTCTGCTGCCTTCAATTTGGTCAGCAGGTCGATAAAACCTGGCGTTTGTGAAAATGCCGCCAATCCTCCTACCGGGCTCTGGTCGGAGAATTCCATGTTCAGATCGAGGCTGAGTACAATTTTGTCCGGAGTAGGGGGGGCGGAACTGGTCGCCCCTGCAATGAGTATGAAAACGAACGCGACCATAAGCAAGATAAAGACGAGCATCGCGGTGAACGCGCCTGCCATGGATAGAAAGAAGGTTTTCATGGGTACGCAAACTCCGTGCGATGCGATCGGGTGTATTGAATTTGAACTTTGCCGATTATCGATAAAAATGTAAAGGGCCGGGAACACGCGACATCGAAATTGGCGGCTTGTCACATCTTAGATGTCCCGTTGCGACTGAAACAATGTGATCGGGTGTTGCCAGAGTCAGTAAGAGTGGCTATCTCGCCTGCTTCGCGTTGGGGTGTCGCCAAGCGGTAAGGCACCGGTTTTTGGTACCGGCATTCCCAGGTTCGAATCCTGGCACCCCAGCCACCATTTTTTGGTGCACGCGATAAACCATCGACATGGTTACTGTATTGCACGTGTTGCGTTCAAATGCGGCGTGGATATTTTCTAAACGAATCGTAAAGCCTTGTTGATCCCACCGTTCAGGGTTGTTAGCGTCGGATTTCGCAAATAAGGGCGTTGCGGACTTGTTGCCAGAATGGCAAGGGTCAAAACGAGAGAGCGAGCAGCGCTCCAAAATGGGTAGGTGTCGGGCGACTTTGCCTTGCGACTTCCAAATAACTCGGCCGGTGTGTTTGAGGCCAGGCATTGAAACCGGGACATCTTCGTTAGCAAGATGCCTGATTGTCGAATTTTCCGCGCAACAATGCGCGACCGTTTGGAGAGTGAGAGGCAAACCTCATGAAGAAACTTCTGTCACCAGCACACGGCGTCATCGCCGCTGCGCTGATTGCTGGACTGGCCATCCCGGCCCAGGCTCAGCTACGCGAAGCACTTAACACGGGCGAGCAGGCCACACGGCGTGCTGAACAAGTCCAAGACCAAATCAACCAGCTTGATGATCAACGGACCGATATGGTTCGTGAGTATCGAACGCTGCTCCAGCGCCGCGATGCTGCCGAGCTCTACTCAAAACAACAAGAACTTGTTGTGAAGAGTCAGCGCGAAGAGATCGTTTCCCTTACCGAACAGCTAGGGTCGATCGACGACATCACGGCTCAGACGGTCCCAATGCTCCTGAGCATGGTTGAAGAGCTTCAGAACTTCGTTGCAGCTGACCTTCCATTCAAGCAGACGGAACGCGAAACCCGTCTCGAGGGTCTAGTCGGCATCATGCAGCAGCCCAATGTAACGACTGCCGAGCAGTACCGGCTCATCATGGACGCCTATCAGGCTGAAATGGAATATGGCCGCACGATCAGCACCTGGCAGGAAGAAATCGACCTCGACGGTAACCAGACGACAGTTGACATGTTCCTCTATGGCCGCGTTGCACTCGTCTATCTGACGCCAAACGGCAAGGCATCTCGCTACAATAGGGCGACGGGTGCTTGGGAATCGCTTCCTGGCAAATATGCGCCTGATATCGCTAAGGCGGTCCGCGTTGCGCAGGGCAAGGCACAACAGGACGTCCTGTTTGCTCCGGTTCAGAAATTCTCGGTCGAATAGTCGGCGCGATCCAGGGAACAAGAGGTACAGAAAATGTTGAATATTAAATCCTCGCTGAAGGCTCTGGGCGCGGCAACGCTGCTCGGTCTCAGCTCAGTAACACTCGCGGCTCCGGCTGATGCACAGGCGACTTTGAAGTCGGTTCTGGATAGTATCCGCAAGGACTCAAATGAAATGTCCGCCGCCGACCAGGCTCGCCTTCGCGAGTTCCAGCAGGACAAGAATGCCCAGCAAGCCAAGATGGCTGAGGCGCGCAATGCGCTTGCAGTTGTCGAGGCTCGCGGACGTGCACTCGGCGCTGAATTTGACGCCAATGAAGCAGAGCTTGGTGCTCTTGAAGCTCAAGTATCTGAACAGGCTGGTGACTTCCAGGAACTGCTCGGCCAGTTCCGGACTGCAGCTGGTGAAACGATGCCAGAGATTGCGAATTCCTTCGCCAACTTTGACTATCCTGACCGCGTTGAAGGCATTGCAGAAATTGCCGAAGCCCGCACACTTCCTAACCGGGCTCAGCTTGAGCGTCTGCCGAAGGCAATGCTGCAGGAAATGCTGGCGCAGTCGGAAGTGAAAACGTTTACCGCCGTGGTCGATGGCATCGGTCCTGACGGCTCGAACGCTGAAGCCGAGCTGATGCGAGTCGGCGTGTTCACCGCCGCGACAACGGACGGCAAGAAGTTTGTTGAAGTCAAGAAGGCTGGCAGTGGCGACACGTTCCTGCAGGCCTTCAAGCAACAGCCTGCTGGCGCGTTCGCGTCGGGAATGGGTTCGCTGATCAATGCCGGCCCCGACCAGATCGTTCGCGCGCCGGTTGACCCTTCGAAGGGCAATCTGTTCGGCATTCTCGGCGATCTTCCGAAGTTCAGTGATCGTCTCCAGCAGGGTGGCCCTGTTGGTGCTGTGATCGCAGTGCTTGCAGCTATCGGTATCCTTATCGGCTTCTATAAAATGTTCACGCTCTTCACGATGGGCGGGGCCATGCGGAAGACCGCGAAAACTCGTCAAGCAGGCACCGGCAACCCGCTGGCCCGCGTATTTGAAGCATATGAGACGAACCGTAACACCGACATCGAGACGCTTGAGCTCAAACTCGACGAACAGATCCTCCGTGAATCTCCACGCATTGAGCGCTTCAACGACATCATCAAGGTGTTCGCGGCTGTGGCGCCTCTGCTCGGACTTCTCGGTACGGTTATCGGTATGATCATTACCTTCACCACGATCACGATCTACGGTGCAGGCGACCCGAAACTGATGGCTGGCGGTATCTCGGTCGCACTTATGACCACCGTGTTTGGCCTTGTGGCCGCCATTCCGCTCTTGCTGATCCACGCTGTCGCTTCGTCGATGGCGCGTGCCAACCAGCAAATCCTCGATGAACAGGCTGCTGGTCTGGTCGCTGAGAAAGCGGAATCGCTTCATGGGGTGGTGGCGTAAGCTACCACCCTCGTTTCACTCGAGGAGGAGGAACCCGATATGGGTTTTGCAGATCTACAAGCTTTCCTCGATCGTGGCGGTCCCGTGTTGATTGTCATTATGGCAGCAACATTCTTCATGTGGGCTCTTATCCTGGAACGGTTGTTCTATTTCAGGTTCGCTCACAAGCAGGTGGCCGCAGAAGCGATCGCGGAGTGGCGCTCGCGCTCCGATCGGAAATCAACATTAGCCCATTGGGTGAAAGACAAGCTGGTGTCTGAAGTTCGTGCTAAAGCCGAACAGAACGTCCAGTTGACGAAGGCCATGGTGGCGCTCGCGCCGCTTCTCGGCCTGCTTGGAACGGTGACAGGGATGGTGGCTGTGTTTGACGTCATGGCCATCACCAATGGCGCGGATGCAAAGGCCATGTCGGCCGGTGTGTCGCGTGCCACGATCCCGACAATGGCCGGCATGGTCGCGTCGCTTTCTGGCATTCTCTTCACATCCGGCATGGATCGCCGCGTGAACAGGTCTGTCCAGTGGGTTGAAGACGAGATGGAGATCGGTTGATGCGCGGACGCAAAACAAGAAATGTGGACGAAGCGAATGTCGATCTCACACCGATGCTGGACGTTGTGTTCATTCTTCTGATCTTCTTCATTGTGACGGCTACGTTTGCTCAGGAAGAGGCGTTGGGGCTTGAACCTCCACCTCCGCCTGCTCCGGAACAGGAGCTAGACAAGCAGGTGCCCGCCATCCTGATCCTGATTGACGAGTCAAACCTCATCACCGTGAACGGGCGCGCGACAGACATCGGTTCGGTTCGGGCGAATATCGAGCGTGTCCGGGCCGAAACACCGGAGAGTGCCGTCGTTATCCAGGCCCATCCCAAAGCCAAGAGCGGCGTTATCGTTCTGATCCGGGATGCAGCTTACAACGCTGGCTATATGGACCGGGTAAACCTTGTCCTGACAGCAGTAGAATAAGAGGAGCGACAAGACATGGCACGCAGAAAACGCCAGTCCGCCAGTGGCGGCGGAGGAGCGGAAGACGACGTCAACTTGACGCCAATGCTGGACGTTGTGTTCATCCTTCTGATCTTCTTCATTGTGACAGCCCAGTTCATTAAGGAGCCCGGGGTTCCAATCGTTCGTCCCGAAGTGGACAATAAAGCCCAGGTGAAGCCGCTTGCGATCCTCATCGCAATCAACAAGGACAGTGAAATCTACATCGACAAAAAGAAGGTTGACCCGAACGAAATGGGTTTCACATTCAAGCAGTTGCGTGAAGACAACCCATTGGGTGAGGTCGTCGTTCAAGCCGATGTGGATTCGCAAGCAGAAGTGCTGGTCGACGTGATGGAAACGATCAACAAGATCGACGGCGCGACGGTCATGAATATTTCGGCCAAGCGAGAGTAGGAGCCCAAGACATGTTCAACAGTCCTTTTCTCAGGTTAGTGGTGGCATTCGCCATTGCTGTACCGATCGTCTACTTGCTCTTCATTCTTATGAGTTCTTTGATCAACGTCACCGAAATCAGGGTTGATAAGGGTGAGCAGCGGGTTCTTTCGGCTATTACGCCGCAGCAGCAGGACAGCGAAATCCGGACGCGCCAGCGTTCCAAGCCGAAACGTTTGGACTCAGCTGCAAAGCCGCCGCCACCACCCAAAGTGTCTGCCACCAAGTCGCAGATTAACCTGCCGACTCCCCGGATAGCAGGTGCCGCACCGACGGAACTGAACTTGGGTAGGATGCAGTCTCTTGCAATCGATCCGGTGGCGATTTCCGATCGGGATGCCCAACCGATCCGCCCACCTACGCCGTCATTTCCTCAGCGTGCTGCAGAGCGCGGAATTGAGGGAACATGCGATGTTCGGTTCGATGTCGACACACGTGGACGCCCGTACAACGTCCAGGCTAACTGTTCGAACGATATGTTCACGCGGGAAGCAGAGCGCGCCGTTTCGCGTGTGGAATTTGCTCCGAAGATCATTCGCGGCAAGCCGGCAGAGCGCAAGAACGTGGTATATCCGCTTGAATTCAAGCTCCAGTAGGCCGGGGGTTGGTGACGCTCGACCAAATATATGGAGCGCCCCAGCTATGGGGCGCTCTTTTTTTGAAAGCCCGTATAGGGCGAGAGCTGAAGATGCGGCGAGAGAGTGTCCGACTTGAGTTGCTGTTGCCAAAATGATATAAAGTAACAAATTGTATTTTTAGAGTGACATGTGATTTGGGCAAATGTGGATGATGTCAGGTGGCGGCTCGGGCGCCACAAGCGTTCGCGGATTTACGTTGGATGGAAATGAACGCGCATGTCGACCATTGGTCTGATGCGGCGCGAACTAAAGTGATTTACGTGCCGATTGGCATTGACGAAACCGGGCGTAGCGACCCATACATAAGTGGCAAGCGTTACACCTAAAGATGAGCAGAAATGCGCTGCGGAAAAGCTTGAAGTAGCGCGTAGAAGTTCTTGATCCCGCCCGACAATTCCGGTTGATTGGGCCAAACCCCGCGGGCTGCGCGGAGAGGAGAGGAAACATGGGAATTAGAGCAACTCTCAAGGGCGCCGTGATCGTTGGCCTGATGGCGACGATGGGCGCAGGTACCGCATTGGCTCAGGCTTGCACGGAGACGGAGTTCACGTCGAAAACGGGTCAGATCTATCTTGAGGCCGAACAGGCCGCGATGGTGAAAAAGGACTTCGCGACCGCGATCGCCAAGCTGAACTCGCTGCGCACGCAGACTCTCAACTGTTATGAAGAAGGCGCAGTTATCAAGCTGTCAGCCTACATCAAAATTGAAAACGGTGACCGCAAGGGCGCCGTTCAGGATCTGCTTACAGCGCTCAACAAGGGTTACATTCCCGAAGCGGACGCCGCTCAGACATACTACAATATTGCTCAGATCTATCTTCAGGAAGAAGATCTCGCCAAGGCGCTTGAGTATATGACCAAGTGGCAACAAACTGGTGGCAAGCCGGATCGCACGCAGAAATGGCAACTTGCGGTTCTCAACCAGCGTGCTGACAAATTCAAGGAAGCGGTCCGTTGGGCAGAAGACGTTCGTCGTGAGGACGGATCGAACTTCAAGCAGGAAGTCTACGACCTATTGTTGTTCCTCTACAACCAGACCGGCGAGAAGGCGAAAATGGCTGAGGTGCTGGAAGTTCTGGTGGAACGCAATCCCACCGAGCGGAAGTACTGGGATGCTATCGCCGGCAACTATTTTGCCGATAATGAAGAACGTAAAGCATTCGAAGTTCAGAAGGCGATGTATCTCGGAGGTCTTCTGACGACACAAGACGAGCTGATGCGGATTGTGAACTTCTACAATCGTTTCAATGCGCCGTACCATGCCGCTCGCGTTCTTGAGAAGGAAATGAACGCCGGGAGGATTACGAGAAACCTCGAGCGGCTGGAACTACTTGCGAACCTGTACCAGGTCGCTCGCGAGCATGAAAAGGCCATTCCGGTCATCAAGCAGGCAGCAGATGCCGGCGGCGGTGGCGCGATGTATGAGCGCCTGGGACGTTCCTATGCCGACCTTCAGAAATGGAAGGAAGCAGAAGACGCACTCACCAAAGCGATCAGCATCGGTGGCGTCAAGGATCGCGGTAACGCATACGTGTTGATTGGTCAGTCGCGCTATGAGCGAAATGATCGGACCGGCGCCCGTGAGTCGTTCAAGACTGCTGGCAACAGTGCCGGCCGCAGCTGGCTCGACTTCATGAACTCGGAAGAAAATACCAAGCGGGCACTTGTCTGCTTTGAAGTTCAGTCGGCCTGGCTCAACATCGAGAATGAAGCCAAGATTTGTAAGCGTCTCGCGGTTCTCGGCGAAGAAAACCTGCCAGAGAATTGCAAAACCATCAAAGATCGCCTGAATGCGGCAGAAGCGAAATACAATGCGACGCCAGAGTGTAAGGGGCAGGGGACCTGATTGCGCTTTGAGCGCGCTGTCACTTCCTCACATGCTGTCTATTGGAAAGGCCTCGAGCAAGTTAGGCTCGGGGCTTTTTTCTGTCTCGTCATTGCGAGATGGACGTAACCGTCCAGTCTTCAAGTCCTTGTGGTGAATGCCTCGATGTTGATTTTTGTTGGTTCCTTTGAGGCTGGGAGGATCGACGATGGACGAGAGAGAAGGCAGGCCGATGGGGAACGTGATCCACATCGATGAGGCTCGGATCAGGGACCACCTGGGCGAGATGGTGCGCGGGACGGTGGAAGAAGCCCTGAACGCGATGCTGGATGCTGAGGTGGACCGCTTGTGCGGGGCTGATCGCTACCAGCGCAGTGAGGCCCGCAAGGATACGCGCGCCGGCCGCTAAGAGCGCGGCCTGCAGACCAAGGCTGGCGAAGTGAAGCTGAAGATGCCGAAGCTGCGCCAGTAGACGTTCGAGACCGCCATCATCGAGCGTTACCGTCGGCGCGAGAGCAGCGCAGAGGAAACGCTGATCGAGATTTACCTGGCCGGTGTTTCAGTCAGGCGGGTCGAAGACATCACCGAAGCCTTGTGGGGCACGAAGGTGTCTCCCTCGACGGTGTCCAACCTCAACAAGAAGATCTATGCGAAGATCGAGGCCTGGCGGAACGCACCGATCGAAGGCGACCATCCCTATATCTATCTCGACGGCATCGTTATGAAGCGCAGTTGGGCGGGCGAAGTACGCAACGTGTCGCTGCTTGTGGCGATCGGGGTAACCTCAGAACGCTTTCGGGAGGTGCTTGGGTATCTGCGAGGGCGCGAAAGAAGACAAGCCTGGCTGGTCAGGCTTCCTGCGCCATCTGGTCGACCGTGGCCTGGTAATCATCCCCGAAAATAAGCGGTTTGAAAACTGGACTTCTCCGGCTTTGATAAAGCACGGAGAGAGACATGAAGAAATCGAGATTTACCGACGCGCAGATCCTGGCGATCCTTAAGCAGGGCGAGGGCGGTGTGCCTGTTGCAGACCTCTGCCGGGAGCATGGCATCAGCAACGCGACATATTACAACTGGCGTAGCAAATATGGCGGGATGGATGCGGCGATGCTGTCTGAGATGAGCCGCAGGCAGGCGCAGCCAACGCGATGGCCGAGGAAAACCGGCGGCTCAAGAAGATGTATGCCGAAATGGCGATGCAGAATGAGCTGCTGAAGGATGCCCTTGGAAAAAAGTAGCACGGCCATCTCAACGACGAGAGATGGCCAAGGGTGAAGCGGATTAGAAATCGCATTGGGATTTCCCGCGAAACGGTCGGAAGAAGGACGTGAGTGTGGCGCTGGCGTGCCGTGCCTTCAGCATCAGTGTGGACCTGTCACGCTTTCGTTCCGACCCTGAGTTTCATTTAAGCTGCCTTTCTTTCGAATGCCAAGGGACTTTTCCATCCGAGGGCTGAGTGCCTGCGACGTGGGTTATAGAAGCCGTTGATGTATT
>Ga0208768_1000549_pt1 | contig 24434 bp, 24 predicted proteins | sample AntAceMetag02UK1_FD_184760 | JGI IMG/M metagenome (GOLD analysis project Ga0208768, IMG submission 184760) | Saline lake microbial communities from Ace Lake, Antarctica - Antarctic Ace Lake Metagenome 02UK1 (SPAdes) (version 2) | ecosystem: Environmental > Aquatic > Non-marine Saline and...
ACTTTTTCAGTAAACCCTAGTTAAAGAGAATGGCTCTGTAAAAACTGTAAATCTTATTTCAAGTGCTTCCGATGCGATAGGGAAACTTAAAGATATGTCCGTAACCCCGGACCCAATAATGCCCGACTTGATTTTTGTAGATTTAAATATGCCTGTCATGAACGGTTGGGAATTTATAGAAACAGTTATTGGGCTAGATTTGATAGATTATAACCAAACAATGATATATATTTTAAGTTCTTCCCTTGATCCCCGAGATTTAGAAAGGGCAAAATCCTATACTCAAATCAGTGGCTTTGTCCCAAAACCTATAACTCCCGAACATTTTAACGGCCTTATCGAAGAGGTAAAAACGAAACGTGAAATTATTTCTTAATTTGCATAGCACTAATTGCTAGTGTGAAGTCAAATTTAACGTGGCGTATATAAATGGATTATCTTTAAGGTAGGCAATACTACAAGGCAATGGCAGATTTTTACAGGGTCACCTTTACCTTAGGGTTGTGCGAAGAACTTTTCGCGACCATTAAAAAGAGTTGGTACACCTCCCTAGCGTACCGAAACGCCTACATCCTTATCAATACCAATACCGGGAAACGTTCAGAAAATATTACCAACGACTAGATATACTTGCTTATAAGTGCAAGGGTTTAATACTTGAATCTAAGAAGAAAGAACCATCCGATTTTTTAATTTAAAATATTGATTATCAATACCTAAAAAAAGTGGGTGTAGAAAATAAGCAATCCCTAAATAGGATAAAGGTGCTTTCGAAGCATAATTAAGATTTACATTATTGGCAACCTGATTAATTTAAGATTGTCCAGTTTTAATGTTTGGAGGTGAGTCCTCTGTTTCTAATATACGTCAATAATCATTTCTACTATCAGTATCAACATAGAAATGAAAAACATACTGCCTGCAACAATTAGCATTTTATCTTGATTTTTTCTCATACCCACATGTTAGGCAAATGCAAAGCCGGACATTAATCTAAACATAAAAGCATAAAGCACTAAAACGAACATGGCTATTGTAAACCATGTAAACGCCCTCAAGTAATGCTTGATTATGTAATTGCCCAGATTTCTGAATCCTTCAAAATAAATTTCTCTTACAAGTAAAACTGTTTTCATATTCTCAGGTTTTATTTTGAACAAACTTCCAATTATTATTCAAACCAAGCCTGAAGATTCGACCAAAATGGCTTAACCATGGTTAAAATACACTGCACATACCATTGATGGAAAAAATAGTCCCTTTATCGACCCGATAGTTTCTTAATCTTTTTCGGTAAAAGGGAAAATTTGGAGATGAAAAGACGATACAGTGAATATTTTGAAAACTTCGATCATTTCCAATTCAATCAAAAATCAAGGGTTGATTCAAGTTTATATCCTAAGAAAGAGGGAAAAGTTCATTTAAAAAAGTGAGCTGAATCCGTTCTTCCTTTTGAGCCTCTTATGTTTTCCTTTAATGTGGATTGTAAAACTAAGGAACATAGGTAGCTTAAACTTTTTACAATTTCATTGTTTTGTGTAAGTTCATAAGTCTAGGATAGCCCTATTCATTATCATTATGCGGATCATCAATCCTAAAAGTAGAATTAACGGTGCACACAGAACTAAATGAACATCTTTCTAAATACGTAAAATCAAAAAATGATGAAATTTATCTTAAAAGAAGAGATTTCAAAGATGTACAAAAACTGGGCATTGTGCACAATAGAAAGATAAGCACATACGTGAACGCCCTTAGCTATTTATAGAAAATAACTGAGTAGTTCTTTTGACCCCTTCCCCAAACCTGCAACGGTAAGGTTTATAGTGTAGGTAGGTTAGGTAGCATGTTTATGTTAGAACCTGATTTAAGTTAGGCCGGCTCATTAAGCAACTTAATGCATTTGAGGTAAGATGGTAGCTACTTTTTATTTTTCTCTTCAATGGCCAAGTACCTTTATTACGATTGAAAAATAATAACTCAATATTCAACATTAAATAAAAGCACTTTGATAGTGCTACGATAATCAAAGAGGATTACTAATACGCTGCTGCACCAGTTTGCTCAATTTTTCTGCACCTAATGGTTTTGAAACAAAATCCTTAACGAACTGCGGGAAAGTTTCGGCCAGAATCCTATCCTCATAGTAAATGGAAGAAGTCACTATGACCACATCAATATTGGAAGGGAATTTTTCAAGCAACATAAATTCGAGGAACTCAAAACCGGTCATTACGGGCATATTGATATCCAAAAGAATCAGGATAGGTTCTGAATTAGTTTCCTGGAAACGCAAATGATCCAAAGCTTTTTCAGGATCAGTAAAGGAGATTACCTTATCCTCCAATCCTAATTTCCTGAGTAGGACAAGATGCATTAAATTTACCAGTTCCACATCATCGATCAAATAGATTTTGGAATACATTCTATATTGTTTTAAGATTGCTTTTTAAAAGTAATTGTTTGTTTCGGATGCTGGGCAGAAATGTTGTCGCCCCTGTCCAATTAGTATGCCAAACACCATAAATCCGTTGTCATCAATTATCAATCTTTTATTTCAACTTTGATATCGTCCCAGCTCCTATTTGAGGGCAAAGCTATAAATAAAGTAGTACAAGTAAGAAAAAGGTGGACTTGGGGGCCAAGGTACCACTCTATAATCACCCGCCTGCAACAAATCGATTCCCAATGTTAAGGTAAATGTCCATCGGCCCAGCGCAGTTCGATAACGCATTCATGCCGGGTTTTGCTGACCGCACTAATGCTCCGTTATTGCGGGAAGGCTTCCCTCCCGTACCTTCTTCGCCTGTACTATGTGGCGTTCATTATGATAGACCACAACTCTAAATGTATCTCCGAGGTTTAATTTAATCAATTTTGAAATACTTATCGCTGTTTTGGTTTTGTACAAATTTATTTCCCTTGATTTATTCTAAAGGTTCAATATTTTGCCTGCGCAAAGAAAAAAATAAATTTGTCAAAATTTTCGGGTTTTCATTAAGCATGAGTTTAAATCCCGATGCTCTGGAGATTTGCGACGAATTTAAAGCAGTTAATTGAAGCCGCCTGGTGGCGGTTAGGCTTATCGTGCTTTTTGTGCTGCTCCGTTTCGGGGGTTCCAGCATATAACGGCATATATAGGTTTAATACCTCTTAAGCTTGCCCACTTGCAGAACAGGGCCTGCCCCGAGGTTTTTTATTTCTGTAAGCAGCAACCGTCTTAGCCTACTCTTACTCATTACTCCCTAATATACATTTATGCACGATTAGCATTACAGTTTCAGAACTAATCACAATTTGGACGTAATGACTAATTTACAATATCCTAGTAGCCTTAACAAAAGCACTATTCCAAAAACCTTCGCGCAGCGATGAAACCGTTACCCCGCGAGATGTGGAGGCATGTATGAACTTGACTTCGTCTCCTTCTATGTACACGACCATGCCTACATGGTTGATACGTTTGGCCTTCTTGGATGTTTTGAAAAAGAGCAGATCCCCTTTTTCAACATCCTTGATCTTTATTTTTTCCCCTTCTTCCGCCATTTGAAAAGAGGTTCTAGGCAAATCTACATCGTGTTCGGCAAAAGAGACATAGAGAAGTCCGGAGCAATCCATTCCTTTTCTGGTGGTGCCTCCAAATTTATAGCGTACCCCAGAAAATGTAAGCGCCGTGTTGATGACGTTATCCGCTTTATTGTTGTTTTTATTGACGGTTCGGGGTTCTTCTACACTAGACTCCGTTGGCTCGGTACCGCCCCTTCGTTCATTGTCCGCGGCCGCCACGGAAATCTTTCGTTCCTTGGTAGATAAAGTCGTTTTTTTACTGCTTCCACAACTGGCGATAAGCAAAAGAAGGAGTAGGTAGCTGAGTTTTTGCATAGTTTTCAAGAGTGTTAGTACTTGAGCCTTAAAATTATAGAATTATTTTGTATGATAGTACTTCTTATGGCAGACATTTGTTGATTTATTGTTTTCAAATTTATGCCTTACTTTAGTTTTTGGGTTTAATGCCCCAAGGCTTGCCTTGTTTTTTATAATTTGGAATTTTATAATTTGGAATTTTAATGCCTCGTGGACTTGCCCCGAGGTTCTTTACTACCTACATAAATCAATTTTGCCGCCTTGGCACTGGCACCTGTACCTCCTAATTCTTTTATCAATGTATTATAGTTTGCCAGTTGTTCTTCTCTGGCAGGGCCAGATAGAATGGCTTCCAACTCCGTTTTCAGTTTCTTTTTGGTAAGATCGTTTTGTATGAGTTCCGTAACGACTTCTTTTTTCATGATCAAATTGACCAAGGAAATGTATTCCAAGGTAATGATGCGTTTTGCAATTTGATAGGATATCCAGTTTGCCTTGTAGCAGACCACTTGCGGGACTTTGAACAGGGCAGTTTCCAAGGTAGCAGTGCCACTGGTAACCAAGGCCGCCGTGGCGATGGAAAGCAGATCGTAGGTTTTGTTCTGTACAAATTTCACGTTTTTATCCGTTAGGTAAGGCAGATAAAACTCCTTGTCCAGACTAGGTGCACCTGCAATCACAAATTCATGATCGGGAAAATCCGATGTTAGGGACAACATAACGGACAACATCTTCTGCACCTCTTGCTTGCGGCTACCAGGAAGTAGCGCTATAATCGGTTTTTTAGCATCGATTTGATAGCTTTTTCTAAAAATGGTTTCGTCCAGTTCTGCTCTATTGGAGATGGCATCGATTAAGGGATGCCCAACAAAATTTACGGGATATCCATGTTTTTTATAAAATTCTTCTTCAAACGGAAGGATAACATGCATGGCATCTACGTCCCTTTTAATGTTTTCTATCCGGCCTTCCCTAGAGGCCCAAAGTTGCGGCGATATGTAGTAGTTCGTCCTAAATCCGTTTTCCTTAGCCCATTTTGCAATGCGGAGATTGAATCCGGAATAATCGATAAAAACAATCATATCGGGTTGGAATTCGGTAATGTCCAACTTGCAAAAAGCAATATTTTTAAAAATAGCGTTGAGGTTCATGATCACTTCCAAAAAACCCATAAATGCCATTTCCTTGTAGTGTTTTGCCAAATCCCCGCCGGCTTGCTGCATTAGACCCCCGCCCCAACAACGAACATGGGCATCGGTGTCCGTACTTTTCAAGGCTTTAATAAGATTGGAACCATGTAGGTCTCCAGAGGCTTCGCCAGCGATGATATAATACTTCATTTAAAACACTTTATAATAGAGAATAATGAAGGCCGTTAGCATAGTGGCAATCAATACCCCTCTTGCACGTTGGTTCCTTTTCAACTTTAAAAAACCGAAGAACGCCGCCAAGTTCAATAGGGCGCCCAATGCCAAAAGACTTCCAATATGTCCCTGTTCTACCGCTGCATGATAGGTTTCTACAATGCTGAATTCTGAAAACAACAGAATATAGACAAGGGTTCCTATCGTATTGGCTATGATACCTACCATAAAACCAATGACCACTTCTTTTTTATTGTTCATAATACAAGTTCAAATACAAATGTCAAATACAAATACAAGTTCAAGTGTCAAGCTCAAAATTGCTTTGCGAATGTCGCTTTGTGCTTATTACTTTTACTGCTTATTTTTTAAAGTTAAAAACGCCTTTGCGCTTATCTCTTTAGGCTATTCTCTTTATACTTAGGTATTTTACTAATTACTGCCAACAGCCTACTTTTCACTACCCTCTACCTAATATTTAAACAGATTGCCACGTCGCATCAACCTTATTTTATCACTTCCCCTATCGTCCTGCTCTCGCAAAGACCTCCCCTAGCCCCTCCCAAGGAGGGGGTTGGCATAGGTGCTATTCCAAATCACTTTTTACTTATTACTTTTTAATGCCAGCAGCTACTACCGTCTACGCTCTACAAACTACCCACTTTTCATAGCTCAAGTTAAAAATGGCTTTGCGCTTTTAACTTAAGTATTTTTAGTAATTACTGCCTACTGCAACTGCCTACTTTCAAACCACAAACCAATCATTGCCCTCTAAAAACTACCCTCTACCCACTTAAAACCTCCAAGAATTCAGCTCCTGTATAACATGGTGGGCGGTAAGGTCAAATTGTGTGGGGACAATGGAAATAAATCCGTTTGCCAACGCCCATTCGTCGGTATCCTCACCTTTGTCCAATAGTTCAAATTCACCTGTAAGCCAGTAGTAATCCTTACCTGTAGGGCTCTTGCGTTTATCAAATTTTTCTTTCCAGTTGGCTCTGGCCTGCCTACAGATTTTAATCCCTTTTAGATTCTTTTTTTCAAGCTTTGGAATATTTACGTTCAGGACTACGCCTTTAGGGATTCCGTTTTTTAATGCCTGGCTCACAATTTGGGTAATGAAATTGCCTGAATGTGAAAAATTGGCATCCCAACTATAGTCGCAGAGCGAAAAACCAATTGCCGGGATACCCTCTATTCCTGCCTCTATGGCAGCACTCATGGTGCCGGAATAAATAACGTTGATAGAGGAATTTGACCCATGGTTGATGCCGCTTACACAGATATCCGGCTTTCTGTCCAACAGTTCCTGTAAGGCCAGTTTTACACAATCGGCGGGGGTTCCGCTACAGCTATATTCTTCATTTCCAGTATCGCCTGTATCGGTCTTCATTTTTTTGGAATAGAGTGTGCTGTCAAGCGTAATGGCATGTCCCATGCCGGATTGCGGACTATCCGGTGCCACCACGATGACATCGCCCAGTTGCTTCATCAGCATAACCAAGGTGCGAAGGCCTGGAGCGGTAATACCGTCATCGTTCGTAACCAAGATCAAGGGTTTTTTCATAGTATATACTTTCTAGGGTAAAAATACGTTTTTATGTATGATCGGGCGAAGCTGCCCTTTAACAAAAAATTAATTCCATGATGCTTTATCGGCATGGTTTTTTCTTTATCTTAGAGGATTATGGCGTCCTATGAAGCGCTTTAAGCCCCAATAGTTTGAAAAAGAAAACAAAAAACAATTTTATGAAAAGAAATTTCGTGTACATATCCGTAGTGCTGCTGGTAGCTGTGGCTTCCTGTAGCTTTACAAACAAATCCTTTGAGAACGATGACAAGGATAAATTGTTGTTGGACCTTATTACGTATGTTCTGGAGAAAGGTCATTACGAGCCCAAGCAGATAAACGATGATTTTTCGGTAAGTGTGTTCGAGGATTTTATAGACGTCGTAGATCCTACAAAGCGTTATTTCCTGGCATCGGATATTGCCGAATTTGAACAGTACAAATTTCAGATAGATGACCAGATCAAGAATACCGACATCACTTTTTTTGATGCAGTGTATACAAGGTTGATGGAGCGTATGGAGGATGCAAAGGATATCTATAAGGAAGTGCTAAAAACACCTTTTGATTATAACGAAGGTGAAAGCATCAATATAAAATATGAGGATGAGCCTTTTGCTGCCGATAAGAAAGAATTACAGGAGCGCTGGAGAAAGCAACTGAAATATGCCACTTTGGGTACTTATGATTCTAAACTGGAGCATGCCGAAATGAAGGAGGATGATGGCGCCTTTGACGATCATGAGCATAGCGCCCATACTGCGGAAGAAGCGGAAAGGGAATCCAGGGAGTCTACACAGGAAACCTTGAACGAATTTTTTGACTTTGTGAGTGATTTGGAACGTAAGGACTGGTTCGTACAGTATATTAATACCATTGTAGACGAGTTTGACCCACACACTTTCTATTTTGCACCAGAGGAGAAAGAACGTTTTGATGTAAGTATGTCCGGTAAATTTGAAGGTATAGGTGCCAGACTACAAAAGAAACCGGAAGGGGCAAAAATCGTAGAAATTATTTCTGGAGGCCCAGTTTGGAGGGATGGTTCGCTAGATGTGGGCGATGAAATCATTAAAGTAGGACAGAACGGAGAGGCACCTATAAATATAGTAGGCATGCGTTTGGACGACGCCATAAAATTGATTAAAGGTGCACAGGGTACTATAGTAGATTTGACCGTAAAAAAAGTAGATGGTTCGTTGGAAGTGGTTTCCTTGACCAGGGATGTTGTGGAGCTAGAAGAGTCCTATGCCAAATCTGCATATATTCTCAAAGGAGATGAAAAGTTCGGCATTATCAATCTGCCAAAATTCTATGTCGATTTTGAGGATTACAGCGAGCGAAACGCAGCTACCGACGTAGCCAAGGAAGTAGAACGCCTAAAGGAAGAAGGAGCGGAAGGCCTTATTTTGGACCTAAGGGACAATGGTGGTGGATCTTTGAAAACCGTGGTGGAAATGGCAGGTCTGTTCATTAAGGACGGTCCGGTGGTGCAAGTGCGTTCTAGTAATGAGAAGAAAGATGTGTACGATGACAAGGATGAAAGAATACAATGGGACGGCCCATTGGTTATTCTGGTCAACGAACTTTCCGCATCGGCTTCGGAAATATTGGCAGCGGCAATGCAAGATTATAAAAGGGCCATTGTAATAGGTAGTAAACAAACCTTTGGAAAGGGAACCGTACAAAATGTGATTCCTTTGGATAATATTGTGCGCAGTAGCGAGCATGGCGATCTTGGGGCAATTAAATTGACCACACAAAAGTTCTACAGAATAAATGGTGGTTCTACCCAATTGGAAGGCGTAAAAAGCGATGTTATTGTTCCGGACAAATACAGTTACATAGATCTGGGCGAGAGAGATCAGTCTAATCCGCTAAAATGGGATAAGATTTCCCCTGCGGAATATAAGCTCTGGGACGGTTATATAGATTATGACAAGACTATAGCAAACAGTATGGCCCGTATGTCTAAAAATCCTCAAATTGATTTGATAGAGCAAAATGCAAAATGGCTAAAGGCAGAGCAGGACGAAACGGAAATCTCGCTTAACTACACAACCTATAAAGAAGAGCGGGAAAAGGATAAGGTGCAGTCCAACTTTTTCAAAAAATTGTCGGACTACGATTCCAAATTGACTTTTGAGTCCTTACAGTATGAGCAGGAACTATTTACCAAAGACAGCGTTTTAAGGGAGAAGAGAGATCGTTGGCACCAAAATTTGGCCAAGGATGTGTATGTGGAAGAAGCTGTAAATGTTTTGGAGGACCTAAAAATGAACAATCTAAAAAATATGAAGTTAGCCAGCAGTGTTAAGAACTGATAGCCTAATATCAATGTAAATTTTAGTAAAAAAGCCGCTCTGGAAAGAGTGGCTTTTTTATGTTTTCAACTTATCCCTATACAGTTTACGCAACTTCGCCAATTTGGGATTAATAACTAATTGGCAATACGCTTGGGAGGTATTTTTCTTGTAATAGTCTTGATGATAGTCCTCCGCATTAAAAAATATGCGTAACGGACTTATTTCGGTTACTACTTTGTTTTTAAAATAACGTCCTATTTCCTTTACGACGGTTTCCGCTATTCGCTGCTGTTCCGAATGGTGATAAAAGATTACGGATCGATATTGTGTGCCCACATCGCCACCTTGTTTGTTTAACGTGATAGCATCATGGGTGGTCATGAAAATCAATAGGATTTCCGAAAAGGAGATTAACGTGGCATTAAAGCTAATCTGTACCACTTCGGCATGTCCTGTCAGGCCCGAGCAAATCTCCCTGTAGGTAGGCCTGCCCGGAACGCTACCTCCTGTATAGCCCGAGACAACGGAGGTCACTCCTTTTACCTCCCTAAAAATAGCTTCGGTACACCAGAAGCAGCCACCTCCTAAAGTAGCAACTTCACTTGTTCTAGGATTCATTGGTTTCAAATTATGGGGGTGAGCGCACCAAGTTTGTAGTTGCGGGAGGCAGTTTAAAAACCTCTAAAGTTTCTTGCCGCTATTACTTAATTTAAAATACACATAGATGACCTTTTTTCGTATTTCAAAATCTATTTCAGATTGATCTATAACAATTCTAGGCTCTAGTTTAATCTAGCTTTGATATTATTGTTAAAATTGAGATTACGAATGTTTAAAATTGGTTCAAAGGTAGAAAATCCGATCATTCCCTTTAGGGTCAGGGAAAAAATGATCGGATTTTCGGCATTTTGTTCTTGCCCGTCCCGAAAGGGAGCCAAATCGCCAAAAATTGGGTATTTCAACCATAATGCCATTTTAAACGAGAAGCTAATGCTATTAATCCGCCTTGCTTATTTTCATGGATTCCGAATTAATGCAGTAGCGTAGGCCGCTTGGTTCCGGACCGTCCGGGAATACATGTCCAAGATGGGCATCGCAGGTATTGCAAAGCACTTCTACGCGTACCATACCAAAAGAGCTGTCCCTTATATACTTTATGGCGTTTTCAGCAATGGGTTGGGTAAAACTCGGCCATCCAGTTCCGGATTCAAATTTTATGGTGGAATCGAACAAGGGAGTGTTGCAGCAGATACATTCGTACTTTCCGGCATCGTGCATGCTGCACAGAGCACCGGAATGTGGTGCTTCCGTTCCTTTTTTTCTGGTAATCCTGAATTGCTCCGTTGTTAAGAGTGCTCCCCATTCACTTTCGGTCTTCTCCACTCTTTTGTCCGGTTCAGGGTTTCCACTTACCGAATAGTGAATGACATCTTTCCATGTAATCATCATAAATTTTCTTTTTTTTTAATTTTTTTACTATGAGGTTGGTCGTGACCATAACCTAAGTCTTACAAAATTAAGCTAAATTTGACCAATGCGCAGGTACTCAAAAAATAGGACAATTTATACCGTTTTAATAGGCCTATGTCTTCTAGGTTTTTGGATTTTTGAGAATTTTTATACCCCTGCAAGCTATTCTCAAAGTGAACGGTCGAGCGGAGAAACTTCATTTCCTAGCGACTATTTACCGAGCTCCACCACAGATGATATTGTTCACCATTCCTATTTCTCCCTCTCTTATAATGAACGGTATGAGCAGGCGGAGTGGGTGGCTTATGTTCTAAAGAAGGAACATTTGACCTCAAATGATCGGAAACGGCCATATTTTATAGAAGACCCCTATGTAAGTACAAAATCTGCCGATTGGCGTAATTATAAGGGTTCTGGTTACGATCGGGGACATTTGGTTCCTGCAGGAGATCGCAGATTTTCAGAACAGGCATACAATGAAACATTTTATACCAGTAACATTAGTCCCCAGGACAGGGATTTTAATGCAGGGCTTTGGAATAGATTGGAGGTGCAGACCAGAAACTGGTCCAAGCGCTATAAAACCCTATATGTATATACGGGAGGTGTGCTGACAAACGGATTGGATGAAATTGGGAGCGAGGATGTTGCAGTGCCCGAATACTTTTATAAAATCATAGCCAAAGAAGATAGGGGACAGTTAGCCGTTTTGGGGTTTTTAATGAGGGCTAGTGAGCAGACCCAGCCTTTGGAAAATTTTGTTGTTCCAATAGACCGTATAGAGAACTTGACCGGGATCGATTTTTTTTACCAATTGAATACGGACGAGCAAGTAAGATTGGAAGAGGGTACACAATTGAAAAACTGGAAATTTTAAACGCTCTCCTTTAACCTATTGGTGTCCATTTTTAGAAAAATGAACAGTAGTATGGTAAAGAACAATAATCCCGATCCACCATAACTAAAAAAGGGTAGGGGGATTCCAATGGTTGGCAAGACGCCAATAACCATGCCTATGTTTATAAAATAATGAATCAACAAAATGGATATGACACCATAGCCGTACATTCTTGAGAAGTCGTTCTTTTGACGTTCGGCCAAGGAAATCAACCTTAAGAATAAAATTGTAAAAAGAAGAATAACCGTTCCTGTGCCTATAAAACCCCATTCTTCGCCAACAGTGCTGAAAATATAATCCGTATGCTGTTCCGGCACAAAATCTCCTTTTGTACGGGTACCTTCTAAAAAGCCCTTTCCAAAAAAGCCTCCGGATTCTATCGCTTTTTCGGATTGATAGGTGTTGTAGCCGATCGTTTTTCGTATTTCCTCCAATTTGGATGCATCTTTCTCTAAGCGTAACCATAGCCCAAAACGGTCCCGGTGGCGCTGTTCAAATACATTAGTGAAGACAAAGTTAACGGAGAGCGAGAATAGGATTACGATTAAGGAAATTAGGGATAAGGGAATGACAGGTATTTTAAGACTATTTCTTTTAAGCGCATAAATCAAAACAATCAATAATGCCAATCCTATGATGAGCCAAACAACGCCAAATTTCAAGGTAATCACGAAAATGAGGATAAGAGAAACACCAATAGCAAGATAGAAATGGGGAAGACCTTCCCGAAATATTACGAAGATCAATGCAAAAAATACCAAAGCACTTCCGGGGTCCGGTTGCGGAATTATGAGTAATGCGGGAATTATAATGATGAGTAAGGACAAAAATTGATCCTTTCTTTGTTTAATATCCGTCTGTATATCGCTAAGGTACTTTGCCAATGCCAATGCCGTTGCTATTTTTGCAAGCTCGGATGGCTGAAAATTAAAGAATCCCAAACTATACCAAGATGTAGCTCCTGCTATAGTTTTGCCAAAGACAAATAAGCCCAACAAAGATAGCATGGACAACAGGTAAAAAAGACTCGAAAAACGTTCGTAGAAATTTACTTCCAAGGCCATGACAAGGACAATGGCCGCAAAGCTAACGCCAATAAAAAAAAGTTGCTTGCCGTGTAAGGAGCTAAAATCGAATAAAGAGGAATGACTCTCTGTAAAAGTGCTGGAATAAATATTGGCCCAACCAATAAGGACCAAGGCTAAGTAAATAAGTACCGTTAACCAATCAATACGTCTAAGGATACTTCTACCAGACACGTTCGTTTATTTTGAAATCCTCTCCACTATATGGCTTCGCATATTCACGTTCTAAGGTTGTTTCCAACATCTTTTTCTCCAAATCTTTTCTGGTGATAGCTCCGTTTATATATTTTTCGACCATTAAACTGGCTATTTGGCCGGCATATCGTGCACCGAAATAACCATTTTCTATATAAACTGCTATGGCAATTTTCGGATTCTCTACCGGGGCAAAAGCAATAAACACAGAATGATCTGTAAGCTGTGTGCGCACCCCGTTTATTTTTGTAAAGTTCTCGGCTGTTCCCGTCTTGCCTGCCATGGTTATACCTGGTATTTGCAATCTACTTGCAGTTCCTTTTGTATATACATCGGCCATGCCTTGTACAATTGGATCAAAGTGCCCTTTGTCAATGGAGGTTTTATTTGCTTTTGTAAATTTTGGATCTTTTATGGGGCTGCCCTCTATTTTTTTTAACACGTGTGGTGTAAAATAAAATCCCCTGTTTGCTATGGCTGCCGTCATATTGGCCAATTGTACCGGTGTCGCCAAAACTTCTCCCTGGCCTATGGCATTTGACATAATGGTGGATGAGGACCATCTATTGTCCCCGTACCATTTGTCATAAAATTCTTTATCTGGAATCCTGCCCTTTTGCCCAAATGGCAGGTCGTAGCCTAAGTAATCTCCCAGTCCAAAGCTTTTCATGTGTTTTTCCCACATATCCATTCCTTCGTCCGTGGTGTCGTATTTCTCATATATTTTGCGAAAGGTACCGGCAAAATAGGCATTGCAAGATTTGTAAATACCGTTTACCATACTGCGCGAACCGCCGCCGCAATGACATCCCCTTTTTTTCTTTCCTACGTAGAAACCATTATAGCACGTGATGGTCGTGGAAACATCCATTACCCCTTCTTGAAGAGCTATAAGGGCATTTAAGACCTTAAAAGGGGAACCCGGTGGTTGTTGGGCGTGTATAGAGCGATCCCATGTTGGGTTGGCTATGGTGTCGTTATAAAGTTTGGTATAATTTTTTGAGCGTTTACGGCCTACAAGTAATGAGGGGTCATAAGTAGGGCCGGAAATCATGGTAAGTATCTCCCCCGTTGCCGGTTCAATGGCCACTATGCCGCCCCATTTACCGTGCATAAGAAGCTCGCCGTATTCTTGTAGGTTTTTGTCCAAGGTAACGGTGATCTGTTTTCCCTGTTCAGGCAATGTGTCCAAAGCGCCATTTTTATATGCACCTATATCTCTATTGAATCTATCTTTTTGAATGTACTGCACCCCTTTTCTGCCCCGTAATAAATCTTCATAATAGCGTTCTATACCTGTTCTTCCTTTAAGCTCCCCTTGCTCATAATATTTATTGTTTGCAAGATCGCCTTCGTTTACTTCACTAATATAGCCCAGCACATTGGCCGCACTTGGCGTATCGTAATAGCGCAAAGATCGTTTTTGAATATAGAACCCTTTGTATTTACGCATCTTTTCCTGTAGCCTGGCATAATCTTCTTTAGATAGTTGGGGTACCAAAACTGATGGTAGCCGAGGCGAATACACTCGTGCTTTGTGCAATTTATCTATAAATACCGTTTTGTCCAGGCCTATGAGGTTACAAAACTCCAAGGTGTCCAAGGCCTTTACCTCCCTTGGAATGACCATAACGTCGTATGCCGGGTCGTTGCCTACCAATAATTCACCGTTTCTATCATATATATAACCCCGTTCCGGATAATCGTATATTGCCTTTATAGCAGGGTCTTCCAAAATTTGATCTGGGGAAAAACTAAAAATCTGAAGATAGGAGAGTCTGGTCAGAAACGTTATTCCGATGAGGATGATGAAAGAAGAAAGAAGAATTTTTCTCATTCTTTTTTGATGCTAAACAGTGAAATGAACAATAGGCACAAAACCAATGTGGCCAATCCGATAAGCATTGTTTTTTGTAAAATTAACAAGCTATTGGTGAAACTGAAAATTTCCAAGGTAAAGTATGTAAGGTGATGTACTATAATTAATAACGCTAGAAACGTAATTTGTTGTGCTTTGGTGCTATTGTTTAATTTAAAACTTTGGAATTCATAATTTACCCCAAATACAAAACGCATTAATACAGGTCTAAAATACGCTATGGTGCCAGTTGCGGCCGCATTAATGGCAAGGGTGTCCGAAAATATATCAACACAAAGACCTAGCAGAAAACTTAGGACTATGAACGTAGTGCGGTTCTCCTTTATCGGGTACCAGTAAACGAAAAGGATATAGACTAAAGGGTTAATGAACCCAAAGAAATCTAGCCTATTGAATACCAGTATTTGCACGAGCAGGAGCAGTGTAAATCGTAATGTAATTATGAAGAATGAATTACTGATCATCCGCTTGGGTTTTTGCTTCTAGTTTTAATATTTCCGGGCGATTCAGATTCTTGATAACGTATACATTTTTGACATTGGTCATATCATTAAAAAGGGCTATGTCTAGGACATAGAAACTCTTAGAGATGTCAAGATCAAATTTGGATATGGTGCCTATGGGGATATTCTCGGGAAAAATACTGCTACTTGCCCCGGTAACAATGGTATCGCCAATAGTCAAGGGAGCCTGCCTAGGAATATCTATAAGTTGCACGGTGGTATACTTTTTTGCATCCCAAACCAAGGATCCAAAATGGTTGGAATTTTTAATTTTGGCGTTGATTTTAGACTTTTCGTTTAGAATGCTCTGTACAGATGCAAAGCCATTAGACGCATTTTCAACAATGCCCAATATACCTTTATCCGTTATTACGCCCATGTCCTGTTCTATGCTATCCGCGCTTCCTTTATCTATGGTGATATAGTTTCGTTGGCGCGAAAAACTATTTTTAACTACGTTCCCGCGCACCACAGTATAGGTCACGTTACTGCTATCCGTTGGCGGGGCATAGGGTGTTTCGTTGTAGAGCTGATATCTTAGCAATTCATTTTCCTTAAGCAGGGACTCGTTTTCCTCCCGAAGTCCAAAATAGGAAGTGAAATTATCCGAAAACTTATAAATGCTTCCGGTAACATAGTTGGCAGAATTTAAAAGTTTCGATTGATGGTAAGAATGCGATTGAAAAGTAAATACAAAGGAAATTAGCAGTAGAAGGATATAAAGTAGGAACGTTTTATACCGAATCAGAAAATTTATAATCTGCTGCATTTACCTCTATATTTTCAAAATGCTTATTTAATTTTCTTGATATGAGCTCTAATTTTTTAAGTCTTCAGCTACCGTGAACCCTTGTTATCTTATCAGGATGCTTTTATAACGTTCCAGATTTTTAAGGGCAATTCCCGTCCCCCTAACTACCGCTCTTAACGGGTCTTCTGCGATATAAACAGGTAGATCCGTTTTTTGGGACAACCTTCTGTCCAAGCCTCGCAACATGGAGCCTCCTCCTGCCAAATAGATACCTGTATTGTAAATATCGGCTGCCAGTTCTGGCGGGGTTTGGGAAAGGGTTTCCATAACCGCGTCCTCTACACGCAGAATGGATTTATCCAATGCTTTTGCGATTTCCCTGTAGGAGATTTGGACTTGTTTGGGTTTCCCTGTTAATAGATCCCTACCTTGCACGGATTTTTCGTCCGGTGGTGATTGTAAGTCTTCCGTTGCGGATCCAATTTCTATTTTTATGGCTTCCGCCGTAGTTTCGCCTACATATAAATTATGTTGGGTGCGCATGAAATAGATAATATCGTTCGTGAATACATCGCCGGCAATCTTTACAGATTTGTCACAGACAATACCGCCCAATGCAATTACCGCAATTTCGGTGGTACCGCCTCCTATGTCCACGATCATGTTTCCTTTGGGTTGCATGATGTCCAGTCCAATACCAATAGCTGCCGCCATAGGCTCATGGATTAGATAGACTTCCTTGCCATTTACACGCTCGGCAGATTCCTTTACCGCACGCATTTCCACTTCCGTAATGCCCGAAGGGATACAGATCACCATACGCAATGCCGGTGGAAACCATTTTTTCTTTAAGGCGGGAATGTTTTTGATGAACATACTGATCATCTTTTCCGATGCATCAAAGTCGGCAATTACCCCATCTTTTAGCGGACGAATCGTTTTTATGTTTTCATGGGTCTTGCCCTGCATCATACTGGCCTCCTTGCCAACGGCAATGATTTTTCCTGTGATCCTGTCCCGTGCCACAATAGATGGACTATCGACTACTACTTTGTCGTTATGTATGATAAGCGTGTTAGCCGTACCTAGGTCAATGGCTATCTCCTCGGTCAAGAAATCAAAAAATCCCATAGATTAGAGTTTGGTTATGGATTAACGGATGCATTTTATCGGTAAAAGTAGTAAAATTAATGCTTGAAATGACGCGTACCTGTCAGCACCATCGAAATTCCGTTCGCGTTGCAATAATCCACGCTTAATTGGTCCTTAATGGAGCCTCCTGGTTGTATCACACTTGTGATGCCTGCGTTGCCCGCAATCTCCACACAATCGGGGAAAGGGAAGAACGCATCGCTTGCCATAACGGCTCCTTTTAGGTCAAACTTAAAGGACTGCGCCTTGTGTATGGCTTGGTTCAATGCATCTACTCGGGATGTCTGTCCCGTACCGCTGGCGCATAATTGTTTGTTCTTTGCCAAGATAATCGTGTTGGACTTGGTATGCTTGCATAATTTGGAAGCGAAAATAAGATCTTCCAATTCTCGGGAGCTGGGTTTATTTACGGTGGCGTAGCTCAAATCTTCCAAACTATCGGTTTTATGGTCCTTGTCTTGGAGCAGTATGCCGTTCAAACAAGTTCTTACCGACATTTCCGGCATTTCTGTTTCGTTCTGTGTCAGGATAATCCTGTTTTGCTTGCCTTTTAATATCTCTAGGGCATCCGCGGCGTAACTTGGTGCGATGACCACTTCGCAAAACAGCTGATGAATTTCTTCTGCCGTGGCTTTATCTATTTCCTTGTTGCTGATGAGTACACCTCCAAAGGCGGAAACCGGATCGCCCGCCAAGGCATCTACATACGCTTGATGTAAGGTATCGCGTTGCGCCAATCCACAGGCATTATTGTGCTTAAGAATGGCAAAGGTAGGGGCATCGTTCTTAAACTCGTCCATTAGATTTACCGCCGCATCTACATCCAATAGGTTGTTGTAAGAGAGTTCCTTGCCGTGTAACTTAGAGAACATCGCATCAAAATCGCCAAAAAAGAAACCTTTTTGATGTGGGTTTTCCCCATAACGAAGCACTTTCCCGTTCATCTCGCTGATTTTCAATGCGGCCAAATCATGGTTCTTGTTGAAATAATTGAAGATAGCCGTATCGTAATGAGAAGAAACGTTGAAGGATTTTGCCGCAAAACGTTTGCGATCTTCCAAAGTGGTGCTCCCGTTTCCGTTGGAAATCACCTCTAAAAAATCTAAATAATCTTCCATGGAAGAAACACATATGACATCTTTAAAGTTTTTTGCGGCGGCACGTATCAATGAAATCCCGCCAATATCAATCTTTTCTATAATATCTTGTTCAGATGCGCCACTGGCCACCGTTTTTTCAAAGGGATACAGATCAACAATAACAATGTCCAATTGCGGAATGTCAAATTCGGCCAGTTGGGCAACGTCGCTTTCATTGTCCTGTCGGTTTAAAATACCCCCAAATACTTTTGGATGTAAGGTTTTTACGCGTCCGCCCAAGATGGAAGGATAGCTGGTAACCTCTTCTACCGGAACAACATCGATACCTAGATCCCTTATGAATTTTTCGGTGCCGCCGGTTGAATATATGGTAATGCCGAGTTGCTGGAATTTTTTAACGATGGGTTCCAATCCGTCTTTGTGGAATACGGAAATTAGCGCCGAGGTGGCTTTTTTAACAGTGTTCATGTGTTGTGCTTATGGTTCTTGTGATGAGTGCACAAAAGTAATTTTTTTAGAGCGGCATTTTGGTTTAGGTTATCAACAAATAAGGGAAAGTTTTGAACCGTAACAAATACTATAGTTTTATAAATAGGACGGAAATAGTCTTTGGAATTCATGCAAAAAACCACCTGATTTCTCTGTAATGATGGTGAGATTCTTCCTAAGGTCGTAATGACAGCAGTTTTTAGAAATTATCCTGCGGTTTTGTAATTCCGACGGAGGAGGAATCCCGCGTTTTGAGAATCCGTCCAGTAGTATCAAACTTTTTTCGTGATTTTAAATATAGAGCCTGCCTCGCCCGTACAAATATTCCCGTTTTTTGTCGTAGAACAAAATAGAAAGTGCTCTCTTGGGTAACGAGCTGTGCTATCGGCCCTAAGGGCTAATCTTAAACCTTTCTAAATCGGTATATTTTAGCAATTTCCGCGTTCACGAATTCCAAAAATCGCTCATCAGCCTCTGTAAACGGATCAGGCGTATTGGAATCGATATCTATTTGGCCAATATTTTCCCCGTTTACGAAGAGTGGCACCACAATTTCGGCCTTTACGGTAATGCTACAGGCAATATAGTTGTCCTGCGCTTGTACATCGGGCACCACAAAGTTCTGATTGCTCACCGCCACCTGTCCGCAAATGCCTTTTCCAAAGTGAATTATAGTGTGGTCTGTTGGTGCTCCGGCGTAAGGGCCTAATTTCAATTCTTCCTTGTCGCCGTTTCTAAAATAGAAGCCTACCCAATTATAATAGGGAATGTTTTGCTCTAGCAGATTGCAAATCTCCTGTAGTTTGGTGTTCGTTTCCTTTTGGGAGGTTGTAATGACGGTAATTTGAGGGCGTAAAGCGTCGAGCATCTTAGATTTGTTGTGAATTTTTGTCAAAATTCGATTTTTAATAGCAACCCCACAATACCAAACCACTTAAAAATTCGTTAAGTCTGTATCGCCTAAACAATGAAATTGTACATTTGCGTCGTGAAAAAGTTTTTTCAGAAAATAGCATCTTTAACAATGGCAGTACTGCTCTTGCTGTCAACGGTCTCTTGGACGGTTGACAAGCACTTGTGTATGGGTCGCGTTATGGATGTTGCTTTATTTGCCAAGGCAGATGATTGCGGTATGTACGCCGTAATGGAAGCCATGGGAGCTACTTCTGATGAAAATCACTGTTGTGGGGATGAAAGGTTTACCGTGCAGGGACAGGACGACCTCAAGATTTCTTTTAACGATATCAGTTTTGACCAGCAGGTATTCTTAGTTGCATTTACACATGTGTATCTTGGCTTGTTTCCGGATGCACAAGAGCACGTACTTACCAACGAACATTATCCACCTCCTATACTCATTAAGGACATTCAGTTGCTTGATGCCGTCTTTTTAATTTGATGTACCTCCTCGCTTGAGGCTGTTTTTGGATTCCTATTTTGAATTGGTTTTATCCGATTCGGACGATGGACTAAACAAAGCGTAACCCGTTTCTTCGGGAAAACATCAAATTGAAACTTCATGAAATATACACCTTGGCTAGTAGCCATTTTAGTACTGTCCGCAGGTTTTTCTGTCGCACAGGGTCCGCCAATTACTTCAGATAAACCCATTATGCTGGGCGCAGGCAGTTTTACCGCCAGAAGTCTGGTCGAGATCAGAAATACCGAGCGTGGCAATTTCGCATATGTGCCGTTCATGCTAAATTATTTGCCTTCATCAAACATTGAGCTGGGCGTGGATTTACCGTTTCTGGATTATGATATCGAAAATGGTGCCTCTGGCAGTACTTTGGCCGATATCAAGATTAACGGCAAATACCAATTTTTTAGGAAAGATGCCACCGGCAAAACCTTTAGGATGGTAGCTAAAACGGTACAGACCTTGCCTACGGGAGAGGACTTGGACCTCATGGAGCTAAGTACTGGTAAATACGCCGGTTACTACGGTGTGGTCGCTGGATATGAGACCCTAAAATATGGTATCTCCAATGAATTTGGCTATAATTGGATGCCGGACGGCACAATGGACGAACTCCGCTACAAACTGGGTTTTGGCCTGCCCCTCCTAAAACCGCAGTACCCGAACAAACAAATCAACTTGTTTTTTGAATATACCAATTCATGGCTTTTGGAGCGCGACTGGTATCAGTTGCTCTATGCCCAAGGCATACAATACGCCAGAAAAAGCACCACGTTCGATTTGGCCATACAGGTGCCCTTGGTCAATGATTTTGAGACGGGCAGAAAAATGCGGTACAGCTTGTTATTCGGAAGCAGGTTTACGTTTTAATTGATATAATTATCTTGTAATCAAATGGTTGCAGAAGTTTAATTTAAAAAAGTAGTATAACACAGATTGAAACCTAAAGTGAAAAAATGATGCGTTTCAATCGCAATAAAAACAATATGATGAAAAAAACAATAATTACAACATTAGTTATCGGAATGATGACCGTGTTCGGGGCAAATGCCCAAAAGGGAATGGATAAATTTATGGTACAGGTAGACGGGCTCGGTTGTCCGTTCTGCGCTTACGGATTGGAGAAAAAATTTAAGGAGTTTAAAGGTATCAAGGATGTAAAGATCGATATAGAAACGGGCGATTTTAGTTTTGCCTATCCTACCGAAAAAGAATTGACCATGGCGGCTGTTGAACAGCAGGTAGAAAAAGCTGGGTATACGCCCATTACCTCAAAAATAGAAAGGGCGAACGGTAAAATTGAAGAATCTGCCGCAGCGGCTTTATCCGCAAATAATTCCGGTACGGTCACAAAGAACCTTATGGTAGCGGGCAATTGCGGAATGTGCGAAGCTAGAATTTCTAAAGCCGCTAAAGGCGTGCAGGGAGTTTCGGAAATTTTATGGGACAAGGACACTAAAATGATGAAGGTGTCTTTTGACGGTGGTACAACCTCTTTATCCGAAATAGAAATGGCCATAGCCAAAGCAGGGCACGATACCAAAAACCATAAGGCCGAAATAGGTACTTATGACGGACTTCCCGCTTGCTGCCATTATGAAAGAATTGCAAAATAGGAATTAAATTTTTAGTGCGGTTCAGAAATGCTTTTTGGTTTTTGAATCGTACTAAAAAAATATAAAATAAGACAGAAATGAAATACATATATAGTATGCTTGGAACGGTGCTACTGCTCGCCTCCTGCCAAGAAAAGGAGGCGCTACCGACAGCATGGACATTCTCACGTACGATTCAGTTGGATGGCGTAAACCCTATCGGCATTGTAGAGATGGATCGAAAACTCTGGCTTTCCGACGGAGATCAAAATCGTTTGGTTCAAATAGACAAGGAAGGTAGGATTGAACAAACTATCGACTCTTTGGGCAGACCGATGCATTTAGATGCCCAAGGTGCAACATTATTTGTGCCGCAGTACGGCATGGATAACATTGCAACAATTACAGATGGTTCCTTGGGCGTACTATCCTTAAAAGATAGTTTGGATGCCCCGGCAGGTTTTTCGGTGTTCAAGAACGAAAAAGCCATTGCCGATTTTTACAACAACAGGATTCTCTACCACAATGGAACCGACTGGATTTCCTTCGGGAAAGAGGGTAGGGCGGAAGGCGAATTCTACTACCCTACGGATGTACAAATTACGGATTCCCTAATTTGGGTGGCCGATGCTTACAATAATAGGATTCAAGTTTTCGATAAAAAAGGAAACTTTGTAAAAATGATGGGTCAGGATCAGAAGATGAATGCCGCTACGGGGATTTTTGTTTCGGAAACCGAGGTCTTTGTCTCCGACTTTGAAAATGACCGCGTCTTGGTTTTTGATATGGATGGAATTTTAAAACAAGAAATTTCTAAAAATATTGAAAAAGCTACTGATATGCTCCTAGTGGCTAATGAACTTTATGTCATTAACTACAGAAACGGACAACTGAATATTTTTGAATTGGTGGAAGTCGACCCTCAGGCAAATGAACAAGTAGCCAACAAAAAAGAGTAATATGATACAGACCTATACAATAACGGGAATGACCTGCGGCGGATGCGTTGCATCTGTAAATGGTTATTTATCCAAAATAGAAGGTGTTACCAATGTGGCCATTGATTTGGAAGACGCAGAGGCGCAGATCACTATGGTCAACCTTATTGGGCTCCAAACGTTTAAAAACGCATTGCCGGAAAAATACACCATTGAGGAAAAAAGTCACGATGATGCTACCAATCAAACAGTTACACCACAGCAGAATCCTAACGCGTTGGAGCAAAGCAAATTTCAGCAGTTAAAGCCTTTGTTCTTAATATTCGCATACCTGTTTTCAGCAGCCTTTTTGCTCAATTATATAGAATGGAGTACTACTGAAGCCATGTTGGATTTTATGGGGCTTTTTTATATTATTTTCAGCTTTTTTAAGTTGCTGGACTTGAAAGGGTTTCCTGAGAGTTTTCGCATGTACGACCCTTTGGCAAAACGCATACCTGTCTACGGTTGGGTATATCCTTTTTTGGAACTTGCCTTAGGACTTCTTTTTTTAATGCGGATTCAGATTCCATTGGCGCTGATCGTTACCATTATTGTTTTAGGCATAACCACCATCGGTGTTTCTAAAACCTTACTGGACAAAAAAAGTATCCGATGCGCCTGTTTGGGTACCGCCCTAAAGTTGCCCATGACCGAGGCTACGTTTATAGAAAATGCCATTATGTTGGTAATGGCGGTTGCCATGCTCATTCAAATGGCCTAGAAAATAGATATGAAAAAGTACTTACTGTTATGTAGCTTATTGTGCTGCGCGTCGCTCGCCTTTTCACAAGGTACCTTGGAAGGTATGGTGTTGGAGCAGAACAATCAAAACAAACAGTTGCCACTCTACGGAGCCAATGTGTATTGGATGGATTCCCAAATAGGGACGGTTACTAACGCAAAGGGAGTCTTTACTATTCCGTTTTCTGGGGAATACAATAAACTGATTATTAGTTATGTCGGTTTTGAGTCGGACACTTTAGACATTAGCGAGCCCAGAAAAATAAATCATTTCTTAAAACCTTCCAATGCCTTGGATGAGGTGGTGGTTCAGCAGCAACGTGATGTGGTAGAGAAAACATTTTTTAGCGCACAAAACGTGGTAACCATAAATAGTGCTGAATTACTCAAAGCCGCTTGTTGTAATCTCTCCGAGAGTTTTGAGACCAATCCCGCCATCGACGTTAATTTTTCCGATGCGCTAACGGGTACCAAGCAAATTCAAATGCTGGGGCTTACGAGTCCCTACCTGCTCATTACCCAAGAGAATATTCCCATGGTGCGCGGCGCTTCACAGGCATACGGACTCACATTTACCCCCGGTACGTGGGTGGAGAGCATACAGATTACCAAGGGTGCGGGCAGCGTGGTAAACGGGTATGAGAGTATTTCGGGGCAGATAAATACAGAACTGGTAAAACCCATGACGGACCAACGTTTGTTTGTTAACGGGTATGCCAACCAGAACGGGCGCTTGGAGCTTAATACGCACATCAACCATAATATATCTGACAAGTGGAGCACCGGTCTGTATATCCATGGAAATGGAAGAACGCAGAAGGAAGACGGCAACGATGATGGCTTTTTGGACGCGCCGCTGGCGAATCAAATAAATATTATGAACCGTTGGCAGTACCAGAATCCGGAAACGGGCTGGGTAAGCTTTATTAATCTTCGCTACCTGAACGATGAAAAGCAGGTTGGGGAGGTCGATTTTAATGCCGATAATTGGGTTCGGCTTCGTACCGCGAATGAAAATGGGGAGTTGACGGATGCCGAATATCGGAGCCTGAGCGAAGCCGAAGGCTGGGGA
>Ga0208768_1000552_pt1 | contig 24362 bp, 16 predicted proteins | sample AntAceMetag02UK1_FD_184760 | JGI IMG/M metagenome (GOLD analysis project Ga0208768, IMG submission 184760) | Saline lake microbial communities from Ace Lake, Antarctica - Antarctic Ace Lake Metagenome 02UK1 (SPAdes) (version 2) | ecosystem: Environmental > Aquatic > Non-marine Saline and...
GGACTAAGTAAACTATTCCGCCATTGTATAGTAAAACTTTGCCTTGGATTCTAGTCAGGCCCAACTGGCGAACTACATCAAAACGGGAACTGTGAAATGACTTGCCCCAATCAATAATCCGAATAGGAAGTCGGGTAGAGGAGCATAACCTCCGCCTTCTTCATATTGTTTTTATAGTATTCATCTTCTTTTAATTCGGTCCATTTATCGGAAGAAACGAAATCCTTCCATAGTTCGTCCCTTTTAGCCATGTCGGGAAATGTGGTCATATACATGAGATTTGGCATGGCATCGCCAGAGAGCACCTCTGCATAGAAAACTGCATTAAAGCCCAAACTATCAAAAAGGCCAATTTCGCCTCCTTCGTTAAACATGTGCACCTTGTTTTTATAAGTGGCCTCTGTGGGCGATTCATAACTTCTAAGTTCGTACACCCGGTTTGCCCTTGGCCCTTCCACTGTTGTGGTAGTCATTTTGGGCATATCCGCAAATGCGCGCATTAAGACGGAGTTGATCTGCTCGTAGGGCGGGTTGTCGTGAGCAGCTTGCAAATAGGACTCGCCGGCAGCTAAATGCGCTTTATCCTGGATTAAATAGTCTTCCAGGGCTTCAAATTGCTCTAAAGATGCAAAGGGGATGAGAACGTGGATTTTATCGGCCTTAATAAATTTGTCATTGTGTACTTTAAATACTCCTACGGTATTTACTCCGTACCTTTTTAAGGAGGGCAAGAACGCTTTTTCAAGATAGGTATCCACCACTTTTTCTTGCGTTTCATTTTTTACGGTGTAGGTTTTCAATTGATAATACTCTTTGTTCTGCTGGGTATTGCCAACAAAGCAAATAAGGGCTGTAAATAGTATTAGTGGCGCCTTTAGTATAGTATAAAATTTCATATTTGGTATTTTGTGTAAGGTTTATGCCCAAAGTTACTAAATGGTGCGAGTTAATTGCAAAATATAAAAACAAAGGTGATGAATTGTTTTCAAGCCATAAAACATATTACCTTTACAAAAAGTTACCAAATGGACAAGAATTTAGCGGTGCTTATCGATGGGGACAATATCCCATCGGCCTATATAAAGGAAATGATGGAGGAAATTGCCAAGTACGGTAACCCCACTATTAAACGAATTTATGGTGATTGGACCAACCCACGATTGGGCAAATGGAAGAACGTGCTGTTGGAGAACGCCATTACGCCCATTCAGCAATACGGGTATACCCAAGGGAAGAACGCCACGGATTCCGCCATGATCATTGATGCCATGGATGTCCTATATTCCGGGAAGGTAGATGGTTTTTGTATTGTAAGTAGCGATAGCGATTTTACCCGTTTGGCCACTAGGCTGCGCGAGGCAGGAATGCAGGTGTTCGGCATAGGGGAGCGCAAAACACCGAATCCGTTTATCGTGGCGTGCGATAAGTTTATTTATCTGGAAATTCTAAAAACCCAGGGCGGGGAAGAACCTACGGATACGGATAAATCCAAAACAAAGACCGAGAACAAGGTAGATAAGATTACCCCCAAGGATCTGCGTTTTATGGCCAATACCATTGATGATGTTGCCGATGACGACGGTTGGGCGTTTTTGGGCGATGTCGGTAGCCTGTTACAAAAGAAGCAGCCTAATTTTGACTCCAGAAATTACGGTTTTCAAAAACTGATGCCTTTAATAAACAGTATCCCGCATTTTGAAATTGAACGTAGGGAAGATTCCAAAGGCCGCAAGAAACTTATTTACGTGCGGATAAAAGAGAAGAAGACCACCCGTTCCACAAAATCTTGATTTGCTTACTTTAGAGGGTTAATTCCCTCGCTGCCCGCAACGTTAATTTCATTTTTTGTAACCTACCAACCGGCCTGTTTTGAAATTTGGATTTTCTTTTTTGGAATTTTACTCTCCCAACATCGTTTGACCGACTTCGATTATTTTGAAGGTTGATGCCTAATCAAAAATCCCTCGTTATCTTTAAATTCATAGAGCATCGGAATAATTTTATAACTTAGTCGTTATTAAGAAAATCTAAAACTGAATTAACATGATCAAACGATTTCAAATTTTAACTGGGCTTTCACTATTTTTTTTGGGAACAAGTTTTAGTGCAATAGCCGCGCCAAGTATTAAGGCACCAATAGCGGATTCAATTACTTTGGTTGCCGATAAAGGCCCATTGGGCGTTTGGGATTATGAGGTACAGGGTACCGAGGAAGCCTATCGTAAGGGTGTGTTATTTGTACGCTTGGAAAACGGGCAGCATATTGTTGAGGTGCATTTGGGTAACGGGGTACTGAACGGACAAGACGTACAGGTACAAGGCGATACCGTAAAATTTACAGTTAACATAGAAGGTACGGAACGTGTTTCCGTAGTTTTGAACGCCACGGCCGATACTATGCTTGGTAAAGCCTCCTCTAGCCAAGGAAGTTTTACAATAAAGGGCAAAAGGAAATTACCTCCACAATAGGGGTCAGCCATTTTTTCTTCTTTACCATTGACCCCTTCTAAAGGCAATGCCATATTTCTTTGAATAAAAGTATGTTACCTATTTCTGTATTGGCAATCCTTGTAGGCTTTTGTGGTTTATTTTGACACAGGACGTGTTAAGATAGAAACGCGCAAACTCATTATGGAACTAATTTTATTGGCGTATTCAATCCCTTAAAACCCCAAAAATAAAAAGAGGCCGTTATTTCTAACAGCCTCTTTTACACTAAACGAGTTACAACAAACTCAAACAAAAACTAAACTTATTTTTAATTAACGTCCCAGAATAATTTACTGGTAATTACGTCACCATTGGAAAGTTTTGCTGCCGCTGCACTTCTGTTGGCACCGTTTAAAGTTTGTAAAACCTGAGGATATCTTAGTCTGAATGGTAATTCGGTAAGCGATGGATCTACAGGTCCAGATTCGAATACATAGGTAGTTACCCTGTTATCCGGTGGTAGTCCGGCTACCTGCCGTGCAGGAAGTGTAACGGTCTCCCCTGGCAAAACCAAGGTATTTGGGAAACCTGTTCTTCTGTAGTCTGCATAGGCCGTATGTGCCTGCATGTAAAGTGCAACATATTTTTGGTTTAGAACGTTCTCTTGGTTTGCTGTTGGTAGCGCACTTACAAATGCGGTTATGTCCGCTGCCGCAACACCCCAACGTTCCATAGATGCCCCAACTCCGTTTTCATAGTTCTCTTGGGCAAAACCTTCATGTTCGGATATGATGAACTGTACTTCGGCATACTCCATAAGCACTTCCTTATAATCTGGACTTAATATTTTACTGCTCATAAAAGAGTAGGTATTTCTATCCAAGAAGTTGGTATTTCTAAAAGCGTAAGGAATACCGAGGTAATCGTCATAATCTTCACTTCTTGTATATGTACCGTCTTTTACTTCACCGATGGTAGCGGTAATGGGAGCTGCAAACTCGAATAATCTTGGATCCTCCCCATAATTGCCAGTATCCCCTTTCAACAAGTCTACAAATGGAGCTGCAACAGCAAAATCCGTTCTTGTGATATGTGCGCGCCACATGGGAGATGCATTATCATCTGCAGTATCATACGTTTGTGCTGCATTATCATCGTTAGATGTCATTACACCATCAGCTATGGCCGCATCGATAGCCGCATTTGCAGTGCCAGCGTCCACAGCTCTCAGGTTATTCGCTACTCTTAAGATAAGGGAGTTGGCAAATTTTTTCCACTTTACAGCGTCACCACCAAAAATGTTGTCTCCGCTAATGAATACAGGTTCATTGGTGTTGATCATATCGGCCGATTCCCGAAGTTCCTTAAGGATGTCTGCATAGATATCCACCTGGGCAGCAAATACAGGTAAGCTTGTTTCGTTCACCGCTAGTCCTTGAAAGGTTTCGTTCTCACTACCATAAGAATAGTAGGGCACGTCTCCAAAAAAGTTGGTCAACTCATAGAACATTAAGGACAACATTACCCTGGAGGCCGCTATTTGGTTGTCATTGTTGCCATAAGCCGCTGCATTGCCGCGTGTATCCTCATTGGTGTTCTGATCTAAGATAGCTTTAAGGTTTGTAGCCACTAGATAGGTGTTGTCATATATGTTCTGAGCCGTTGTTTCCCTGTATAGGAAACGGTCCTCATCTGCATACGCTGTCTGGCCCCAATATTGCAACCAAGGCAAGGTTAAACGACCCGAGTTAAAGGAATCACGACTAAAATCCGTATATCTTTTAGTAGCGTAAGTAAAAATATTACTCGTTGGTACAACTTCCGGCTGATTGGGGTTGATGTTAATGTCTTCCAGGCCGTCGTCACAAGAATATAAACTTGTAGCGAAGATGGCCAATAGGATTAAAATATATTTATTTTTCATTTTGTTTTAGAATTTTAGTTGAACGTTTAAACCGTAGCTTTTTGTAGAGGGTAGAGATCCACCTTCAGAGCCTTGGATATTACCACTACCACCTGTAGCTACTTCTGGGTCAAAGTTCTCGTTGTCCAAGCCCCAGACGCCTAGGTTTCTACCAAATGCCGTTATGGTAACATCGCCAATTCCTTCTAACCATTTAGAGGGTAGTTTGTAGGCTAAAGTGATTTCTCTTAACTTTATGTAATCTGCATCGAATACGTTTTGGGCGTCGTTGCCAAAAAAGTAATCAGTACCTGCCTGTTGTGCCGGTATTACTTGGGTGTTTGTTGCGGTATTACTTACCGTGTAATTTCCATCGGCATCATAAGTAACCGTTCCTGTTACACCAGGTAGCACAAGCCCTTCCTCACGAACATTATTCGCAGCGGTCTGCTCCAAAATACCGGAGTAATTACCCCAAATATTGGTCAAAGATCTATACTTACCACCTTGTTGTATGTCAATCAAGAAACCAAAACTCAAGCTTTTGTACTTAAAGCTATTTCTGATACCCATATTGAAATCGGGTAAAATAGTTCCCAAATTCTCTATGTTTTGAGTTTCGGCATAGCTACCGTTGGAATTTACGACCTTGTTACCTTGGTCATCAAAAACAAAGTTGGTACCGCGGATAATGCCATAAGGCTCACCAACAACTGCGTTCAAGGTAACCCCGTTGAACGGGAATCTAGCAATTTCCAAGGTTTCAACACCGTCTATAAGTTCTAGAAGCTCACTTCTGTTTCTAGCAAAGTTCCATGTAAAATCCCAAGAAAAGTCTTCGGTACGTACCGGAGTGATGTTTACCAAGGCCTCAAAACCGTTATTTCTCAATCTTCCCGCGTTGGTAAAGCTAGAGGTAAAACCGGTGGCTGGATCTATTTGGATAGGGATTATCAAATCACTGGTTTCCTTATTGTAATAACTAAGGTCCATACTTAATCGGTTTTTGAAAAATGCCAGTTCCAAACCAACTTCGTAATCCTGTACCAACTCTGGCTTGATATTAGGGTTTCTGTTAGAATTTGAAAGATCAAAAGGAACGGTTCCTAGGAACGGAATTCCACCAGCGAACGTATTCGCTAGTTGATACGGATCTGTATCATTTCCTACTTCGGCATAGTTCAATCTTAATTTACCAAAGGATAGCCATTGTGCATCCATCAAGGAAGAGAATACAAAACTGGTACTTATTCCAGGGTAAAAGAAAGAGTTGTTTGCCGCTGGTAGGGTGGAAGACCAATCATTACGACCGGACAATGTTAAATATAAGAAGTTATTGTAGCCAAGTGATATTTCACCAAAGGCACTGTTAATTCTTCTCCTAGAATCAAATTCCGTAACCTGTGCAGGGTCTGCCGAGTTACTAAGGTTGTATAATCCTGGAACTACCAAGCCACCGGAAGTCTCTCCTGTAATTCGGCTGAATTCATTGTCCCTTCTGTTCATACCTGCAAAGGCACTGATGCTTAATTTGTCGTTAAAAACATTTTTATTAAAATGCAAGCGCCCTTCATAGTTTATTTCCTGAAAATTACGATCAATTTCTGTGTAAAATGGCTGCGCTTGTGAACCAACGGCAATGTGGGAATTGATTTTGAAGTTGTACGTATCACCATAAATTTTACCAACAGCATAAAGGTCGTCTGTTATATTATATGTGGCACCAACATTCCCAAACCATCTGGTACGTTTATCCTCAGCTGTATTTTCATACAAGGTCCAATAGGGGTTATCTGAATATCGAATAGAGCCATCAGCTGCGGACACCCTATTCCAAGTTCTTTGGGTTCCGTCGGCTGTTTTGTAATTTTTAAGTCGGTCGTAATCCAACTGGGTCTGTCCAAATTGGTACAGTTGCTGAATTACACCTTCTCCGGTATATCCTGTAGCAGGTCTGTTGAAACCATCGGTGATCGTGAGGTTTACAGAGGCATCAATCTTTAAACGGTCGGTCATTTGAGAATTACCGTTAAGGTTAACGGAAGTTTTGTTTAATCCTGTATTTGGAACAATACCTTTCGTTTGTGTATTGTTCAAAGACATTCTAATACTGGACTTCTCCGTTCCTTGTGAGAACGCGACACCGTTGTTATAGGTAATTCCTGTATTAAAGAAATCATCTTTATCAGTATTGGGGTACACCCAAGGTCTAGGTTTTAAATAATCATCGGCGAATTCCGGATCAAATGCGTCCCAGTGCAATACGCTGCTATTGGGATTGTAGCGTGGTCCCCAAGACTCATCTGTTCCGTAATCGGCAACATCGTATGTTACACCGTTTATGGTAGCTTGTCCAAATCCGGATTGTCCAATAGTTGTTGCATCACCGGCACCACCACCGTACAAACGTTGTATTTTAGGGAGTATGTTTACGCGATCAAAAGTAACTCCTGAGTTTACAACTACTTCCGAAACTCCATTTTTACCAGATTTGGTAGTAATTAAAATTACACCATTACTAGCTCGTGAACCGTAAAGTGCCGCTGCCGCACCACCCTTAAGTACGTTCATGGTAGCGATATCATCTGGGTTGATGTCGAAACCGGCATCGCCAAAATCACGGCCACCACCACCGGTTTGTGTACCTGTGGCGTTGTAATTGCTGTTATCCAAGGGAATCCCGTCAACCACGATCAACGGTCTGTTTTCTTGTGTTATAGAACTAGCGCCCCTAATAAGAATCCTAGAAGATCCACCTAAACTTCCGGTGGAGTTGGATACCTGTACACCGGCAACGTTACCCGTAAGGGCGTTCAAGGCATTGGTGCTTCTGGTTTCGGTAAGTTGGTCACCCGATACCTCCTGAGTAGCGTATCCCAAGGATTTCTTTTCTCTGGTAATACCAAGGGCACCTGTAACTATAACTTCCTCCAATGCTTCTGCATCCTCTTCCAGTACCACGCTAATAGTATTGGAGGCACCTACTAGGCGATCTACAGTGGTTTGGCCAATATAGCTGTAGCGCAAGGTCTGGCCTTCATTTACATTTATGGCGTAATTACCGTCAAAATCTGTCTGTGTTCCTTGGGTTGTACCAAGAATAACCACAGATACGCCTGGTAAAGGCGTATTTTTCTGATCTGTAACCGTACCGGTAACCGTTTTTTCCTGTGCAAACGACAGGTGAACTACAAACGCCAATAATAGCGTAAGTATTCCTCTTGTTTTTGTTCTCATGTAATTCATTTGAGTGTTAGTACTTGTTTTTAATAAATAATAATATTGGTTCTTAAGAGCCGACGCTATTTTCCTGGCAGCTAATCCAAATAGAAAATGAAAGACCAAAACATATAATGCTTTAGGTGCGGTCAGCTCTTTCGAACCTTGTTAACAAAGGAACTGATGAAGAATTGCAAAAGGTTTAGTTCCGACCTAAGTTAACGGTAAACCGATGTATGTTAACGTTTACTATGTGTTTAATCTGCTGTTAAACAAATAGTTAAAATAGTTAAAGTGAATTTTAGATTTTTTGGCAAAAAAGAGGTGAAATGTTAAAATGGGCATAAATTGTAGTCCAGTTACTTAAACCACTATAACTGTGTTATGTGCTTTTTAAAGTCTTTTCCCTTATTCAGTTGGCCTTGTTGCCTGGCATTTATGTTGGTTGGCTTCGGAATTTAAGCAGGTGTTAACCAAGGATGTTGCCCTATCATCTTGGTGGCGAAGGATGGTTTAGGAGGCAAATTAAAAAAGTTTAATGGTTTCAAATGATGTTAAACCAATACACTTTAGTACATCTCCCTTTGCGGTTCCACTAACTGTCTAAATACAGTTGGTTTCCGCTAGTTTTTGGAACTGCTGACATCGGTGACTACGGTTACTGATTGCTGCTACTGCATACTTTGGATTGGTTGGATGCCACTGAATTTTAATCCTGTGCCAAACCCATGTAGCTTTAATCTTTTAGTATAGAACCTGCTAGCCTGTCTGGTTCCCGATACCTATATCGTATTTTCTTTTTTGGTCTGGAGAATTCAGGAGGGAATTTTAATTTTTGGCTCCGTATTTCGGGGGATACCTCCTAGTATTGCATCAGGGCAGAAAGCACTAGTAGTGTCATTTTTTCTTTAAAGTGGTACTTTTCTAGATTATAAAGTTGCAGAAAACGTCTTTATAAATTTAGCAGGGGTCATATGTTTGCGCTTTTTAAAAGCTTTGTAAAAAGACACTTTATTGTTAAAACCGGATTCGTATATTAAATCGAGTACAAACTGTCTCCTTTCCGGATTATCTTTTATGAGTTTTACACTTTCGTTTATTCGGTAGTCATTTAAAAATTCGTAAAAGTTCTTGTCAAATTCCTGATTTATAACTTGGGATAGACTATAGCGGTCCGTGTTCAAAGTTTCAGCAAATGTTTGCAAAGTAAGTTTATGGTCTAAAAACAACTTGTCCTCTTCCATGGCCTGCGTTACCTGTTCTTTTAATAATTTCAACATATCAGGGGTAAGACCACTGTTTTTATATTTCTCTTCAATAGAAATAGGATTCATTGGGCTTTGGCCAAGTTTACTTATTGGGAAAAGAATATTTAGGAATCCCAGAATCAATATAAATATGGAAAAGCAATAGGCAGCCAAATATTTGGATAGGAAGTCAAACGTATGAAGGTTATTAAATTCTGCACGAAATACGATTATGAATAGTAATAGGGAAAAGAAGGCTATTAAAGACTGGGCCCACCTCTTGCTCATGTGGTCCATCCCCATTCGGTAGCCCATATAAGCGTCTACCATTAAAGTAATGTAGCACGCGGAGTATATGGCCTTTACCCAATTATTGGTTAAAAACCCTATAACGAACCAAGACAGACTGTATTCAGAAGTTGCGGAATCCATTTTTATGTTTCCAATAATAGATAGGAATACCAATGATAGGACAAAAAAGGCATAGTGTTTAAGGACCGGGGTTTTCGATGTTTCGCCAGAAGCACTTTCTGCTTTCCTTTTAAGATAAAGATGTAGGGAAGGTCCCCACAAAAAAATTAAGCTTTTATAAAATGGTACCCTAGGATTGTAGGCAATAGCGTCCCACCAAAACAATACAAGCTCCAGAAGAATGAGGGCGGTAGTGAAGGTAAAAACACCCAAAAAAATATTGAAGGTTTCCTTCTTGCGGTAGCTTAGGATAATATAGAGCCCTAGGATTATACCCACCACACCAATGCCTCCAAAAAATATGTTCTGTAGCATATTGGTCTCGCCACCGCCTATTTCGTTTAGGGTAAAACTAGATAAGCCATAACAAGACAGGCCCAATAAACCAATATGTGGTACTGTGGTGTTCATAATTTAGCTACCGAAAATTGGGGTAAAAATAGGACTTATGCCCAAACAATGCTGTTAAAATAAGCTTACAAAAATGGATAACATTAAGTTTTTAATTGATAAAGGACAGCTTGGACTGTTCAGATTTCGCTTAAGATTTTATGTTATGGTCTTTGAAGGTTTGAGGTATATGTTTGTGATAGTAGTTACTGGTTTGTTTAATACAGACTTGGAAAAGGAGTGGATTTTTACCTTTAGTTATATGCGGAAGTAATAGACCTTTTGTGCCTTAAGTTTTGGTGGTATAGTTTGTGCTAGGTTTTTAGTATTCGCTAATTTCGAAATATAGTTTAGATTATCGTCTTTAGGAGGTCTGCCAATAAAAAAACCCATTGCTCGTGCAACAGGTTTTAAATTGGATACTTTTTCTAACCTTTATGTTGAAAAAGATTGAGGCAAATGGTTTACCACATGATAGGCACGGCTACCCTAGCGGTATCCCAGCCCATAATCATGTGGGCTCCACCAGCTACATCTTTAAAGGTAATAGAAAACTCTTCTAAGGGTTCCCCTTTGCTTGTGGCTCCCATAACACGTATGACATCGGAGGCCTCCTTGTAAAAGTAAGAGCCCCATTGGTTTAATTGGTTGTGAAGTATCACTGTCCATTCCTTTTCTCCCGGGATTGTCAATAGCGCATAGGTACCGGCTTTTACGTCTTTTCCTCCAAAATTCACATCCTTGTAAAAGGTTATTTCCGGGGCCTCGTTGGCACCGGTTCTCCAAACTTCCCCGGTTGGTGCGAGTTCTGTAAGCGATCTTCCATTCAATTGGGGCCTGCCATAAGAAATACGGACTACTTTTTCAGAGATTTTATAATCACTGGGATAGGAAGCCATATCCAAAGGACTTTTATCCAATCCAGAAAACTTTTGGGCATTGGTGTTGGTCGTAAAAACCAAGGCAAATACAAATACGGTAAGGGTAATTAATTTTTTCATCATCAATGTTTGTTTTTAAAGTATTTCAAATCTAAGTAGTTCGGAAATTAAATTTACTTAAAAGGTCGTTAATTTTTTGAATACTTACAGATGATTAAATTATGGGAGGTATTTTTAAATTGAAATATCAATTGATAGTAATAAACTTAAATATGGTTATGTATTGAAACTATATTACCTCTTAAGGTTTGATATATGAAACAATAAAATGATATTTGTATTCAAATTGATATAAAGAAAAAGATTATGTGTGGAATTGTTTGTGCATTTGATGTAAAGGAAAGTACAGAGCTATTGCGTCCCCAATTGTTGGAGATGTCAAAAAAAATACGCCATCGAGGCCCGGACTGGAGCGGAATTTTTGCTAATGATAAAGCAATTATGGCCCATGAGAGATTGGCAATCGTTGATCCGGCATCGGGCAAACAACCTTTGTTGAGTCAAGACGGTAAATTGGTTCTGGCCGCCAACGGTGAAATTTATAACCACAGGGAATTAAGAAAGCAGTTTTCGGGCACCTATAATTTTAAGACAGAATCCGATTGCGAGGTGATTCTGGCGTTATATCAAAAAAAGGGGCCTGCATTCTTGGATGAAATGAACGGTATTTTTGGATTTGCCATCTATGATACTGAAAAGGACGAGTATTTTGTAGCCCGTGACCACATGGGAATCATTCCTTTATATATGGGTTGGGACCAGAACGGTACTTTTTACGTGGCTTCGGAACTAAAAGCATTGGAAGGTACATGCACCAAAATAGAGCTTTTTCCTCCGGGACATTATTTACACAGTTCGGATGGCGAACTTAAAAGATGGTATTCAAGAGACTGGATGGATTATGAAGCCGTGAAGGAAAATAATACCAGTATCCAAGAAATAAAGACAGCGCTTGAAGCTGCCGTGCATAGGCAATTAATGTCCGATGTTCCTTATGGAGTCTTGCTTTCCGGCGGATTGGATTCCTCCGTTACCTCTGCCATTGCAAAGAAATATGCCCAAAAACGTATAGAATCCGATGATACGACGGATGCCTGGTGGCCACAACTGCACTCCTTCGCTGTTGGCCTGGAAGGTTCTCCCGATTTGGCTGCTGCGCGAAAAGTGTCGGAGTACATCGGTACGGTGCATCACGAGATCAAATTTACCATTCAAGAAGGTTTAGACGCCATAAAGGATGTCATCTATAACCTGGAAACCTATGACATCACTACGATAAGAGCTTCCACCCCTATGTATTTAATGGCAAGGGTTATAAAATCCATGGGTATAAAAATGGTGCTTTCCGGTGAGGGTGCTGACGAATTATTTGGCGGGTACCTCTATTTTCATAAGGCACCAAGTCCAAAGGATTTTCATGAGGAAACCGTTCGTAAGCTGGATAAGTTGCATATGTACGACTGCCTTAGGGCTAATAAGTCCCTGGCCGCATGGGGAATAGAGGGTCGTGTGCCATTTTTGGACAAAGAATTTATGGATGTAGCGATGCGCATCAACCCAAAAGATAAAATGATCAATGGCGAACGTATGGAGAAATGGGTGCTAAGAAAAGCCTTTGAGGATATGTTACCGGCGAGCGTTGCATGGAGACAAAAGGAACAATTTTCGGATGGTGTAGGATACAGCTGGATCGATACCTTAAAAGAAGTAGTAAGCGTAGAAGTTACCAACGAGCAATTGGCCAATGCCAAGTTCAGGTTTCCGTTACAGACCCCGACCAGTAAAGAGGAGTTTTATTATCGCTCAATATTCGAGCAACATTTCCCATCGGATGCCGCAGCACTTTGTGTGCCACAGGAGCCATCGGTGGCCTGTAGCACCAAAATTGCTCTAGAGTGGGACGAGGCATTTAAAAATATGAACGACCCATCCGGTAGGGCGGTATTCAAAGTACACGCAGATGCTTATGTGAAATAAGTAGCGTAAAGGTTCTGTTTGCTGTTCCTTTCCGGGGGCAGTTCAGTTTTGTTTTTTTAATTAGTCCTTAAGAGGTGCCCTTTGTCAGGCACCTCTTTTGATTTTCGGCCAAATAGTTCCTTTGTTCTGAATAGCACTTTTGTAGATTGATCTCCGTATTCAGGGGAAAATGAATATATTTAGAGCCATATTTAAGATGAGTGGTATGAGAAAAAGTGTTCGGGACTGTATTTTTGTTTTAGTGTTACTATTTTTTATGGGAATTTTTATCTCGTTTTCTCAAAAACCTGAAGCACAACCGCAAAAACCAAATATCCTTTTTATTCTTTCAGATGACCATACGGCGCAAGCTTGGGGTATTTATGGCGGGATTTTGGAGGACTATGTCCAGAACGGGAACATCCGGCGTTTGGCTCAGGAAGGTGCGGTGTTGAACAACGCCTTTTGTACCAATAGCATTTGTACCCCAAGTAGAGGAAGTATTTTAACAGGGCAGTACAGCCATATTAATCAGGTATATACATTAAACGAGCCAATTCCAAGCGGACATCCGAACATCGCCAAGGCACTAAAGGCGAACGGCTACCAGACCGCCGTAATCGGGAAATGGCATTTGGTGGAACAACCGGAAGGCTTTGATTATTTTAATGTCCTTCCCGGACAAGGCGAGTATTGGAACCCCATTTTGAAAACAACGGAAAACTGGAAAGATGGGCCAGATAGTTCCGGAGGAAAACAATATGAGGGTTTCTCTACGGATATTATTACGGACCTTACCATAGATTACCTTGAAAAACGCGATAGTACTAAACCCTTTCTAATGTTCTGTAATTTTAAGGCTACCCACGAACCTTTTGATTATCCTGAACGTTTTGCATCACTCTATGAAAATGACACCATACCGGAACCAGTATCTTTATTGGATTTTGGTAAGGAGACCACGGGTCGCACATTTAAGGGGCAGGTGTTGGAGAATTTAGGGGAGCGTTGGAAGAAAGCAACGGATACCGATGATTTTTGGACCACCTATCCGGGACTTCCATACCCTTTAGATGGCTTGGATAGCGTTCAGAAGCGCAAGAAAATCTATCAGAAACTGGTAAAGGATTTTATGCGATGTGGCGCGGCAGTAGACGATAATATCGGAAAATTATTGGATTATTTACAACAAGAAGGTATTGCCGATAATACTATTGTCGTCTACACGGCGGACCAAGGTTATTTTTTAGGGGAACACGGTTTTTTTGATAAGCGTTTAATTTATGAGGAATCCCTTCGAATGCCCTTTGTTATCCGATATCCAAAAGAGATAATGGGCGGACAGCGCATAGACGATATCATTTTGAATATTGATTTCTCCGCTTTATTGGCGGATTATGCGGGTATGGAGAAACCCGCCTACATCCAAGGCGAAAGTTTCAGGCAGAACTTAAAAGGTAATACACCGGTAACTTGGCGCCAGCAGATGTACTACCGGTATTGGTTACATCATCCGGACAGGCCGGCGCATTTCGGTATTCGAAACGAGCGCTATAAGTTGGCCTTCTTTTATGGTCAGGCCTTGGGAAAAAAGGGTACTGATAACCAAACAACTGCACCCGCTTGGGAATTTTATGATCTGCAAAACGACCCAAAAGAACTTCATAACAGTATTGATGACGCAGGCTATGCTACTATTATTGCCGACATGAAGTTACAGCTCTTAGAAGAGCGAAAGAAGTACTCGGATTTGGACCAAGAATACCCAGAGATGCGGGCGATATTGGCTAGAGCGAAATTGGAATAAACTCTTAGTTTTAAAACGATGCCTTGGACTTAAGAATCTGGCGGTGTTAGCTATTTAATATACCGATTTAGGCATTTATCCAACATTACAAAACGCTACATGAACCGTTTGGGCTAAAGCCCAAATTTTCCCATATATAGCCCGCAGGCTACAGACGCGGTGCAATTAAAAGATGTTTTAGATGAATTGCACGGCTCTTTAGACCATGGGTAATTGCTAAAAATTGTCCGGACTCTAGCCCAAGCAGTCAAGGTTCAAAAGATAGGCACGTTATTATAAATAGAAATAATAGTACATAGGATACTCGCATCTTTCACTAGGTGCCGAAGTAGATTGATCCAATGCATTTATACTGCTTTAATCGGGAATAAGCACTTTGTTCCATAAGGCATTTTACAAGTTAAAAACACATTGGGTTTTTCCACAATTTTTGTTGATAACTTACATATGTCAAAAAGCCATAAACCTTATATTTCATGGGGTATTGCGTATATTTGCAGGATTGCAAAATTTGAAGTACAAACAACCTTAAATTTATGAGCGAAGAAGCAAAAAACGAAGACGAAGTAAATAAGGAAGACGCCTTGAAAAAGAAGGTGGATGGTCCTGAAAAGGATTACTCGGCAGATAGTATTCAGGCATTGGAAGGGATGGAGCATGTGCGCATGAGGCCGTCCATGTATATTGGGGATGTGGGTACTAGGGGGTTGCATCACTTGGTGTACGAAGTAGTGGATAACTCTATAGATGAGGCCATGGGCGGTCATTGTGACACCATAAGCGTTATTATAAACGCAGATAATTCGGTCACTACCAGGGATAATGGTAGGGGAATTCCCGTGGATATGCATAAGAAGGAAGGGGTTTCCGCCCTTCAGGTTGTAATGACAAAAATCGGTGCGGGAGGGAAGTTCGATAAGGATTCCTATAAAGTATCCGGGGGACTCCATGGTGTAGGCGTTTCTTGTGTAAACGCCTTGTCCGCCCATTTAAGGGCAACTGTTTTTAAAGATGGTAAAATTTGGGAACAGGAATATGAGCGCGGAAAAGCACTATATCCAGTAAAGACCATTGGGGAGTGCGCCCCGGAAGATAGAGGTACGGAGGTAACATTTTTGCCGGATACCACTATTTTTACCCAAACCATAGAATATAGCTATGAGACCTTGGCCAATAGAATGCGCGAGCTTTCTTTCTTGAACAAAGGGGTCACGATTTCGATAACGGACAAGCGCCACAAAGATGACAAGGGAGAATTTGTATCCGAAGTTTTTTACTCCACCGAAGGCCTAAAGGAATTTGTTCGGTTTTTGGATGGGAATAGGGAATCGCTCATAAAGAATGTCATTGCAATGGAAGGGGAGAAAAACGACATCCCCGTAGAGGTTGCCATGATTTACAATACGAGTTATACGGAGAATCTTCATTCTTACGTAAACAACATCAATACACATGAAGGCGGTACACACCTAGCCGGTTTTAGAAGGGGTTTGACCACCACCTTGAAAAAGTATGCGGATGCTTCCGGAATGTTGGATAAATTAAAGTTTGAAATACAGGGCGATGATTTCCGTGAAGGACTTACGGCCATTATTTCGGTAAAAGTGCAGGAGCCACAGTTTGAAGGTCAGACCAAAACCAAGCTTGGTAACAGGGAAGTTAGTGCGGCCGTAAGTCAGGCCGTATCGGAAATGTTGACCAATTATTTGGAAGAAAACCCGGAGGACGCCAAGGTTATTGTGCAAAAAGTAGTTTTGGCCGCAACGGCACGGCATGCCGCAACCAAGGCACGTGAAATGGTGCAGCGTAAAACGGTAATGAGTATTGGTGGTTTGCCAGGAAAATTATCGGATTGTTCCGAGCAGGATCCAGCTTTATGTGAGGTGTTCCTTGTTGAGGGAGATTCGGCAGGAGGTACCGCCAAACAGGGTAGGGATAGAAAATTTCAGGCAATTTTACCGCTTCGTGGTAAGATTTTGAATGTTGAAAAAGCAATGCCCCATCGTGTTTTCGAAAATGAAGAGATAAAGAATATCTATACGGCACTGGGCGTAACTATTGGAACAGCAGAGGACAGTAAGGCCTTGAACTTAGAGAAATTGCGCTATCATAAGGTAGTCATCATGTGTGATGCCGATGTAGATGGTAGTCATATTGAAACACTTATTCTTACCTTTTTCTTCCGTTACATGCGCGAGCTAATAGAAGGAGGGCACGTATATATTGCCACACCACCTTTGTATTTGGTAAAAAAAGGTCAGAAAAAACAATACGCTTGGAGTGATAAGGAGCGGGATGCCATTGCTGAAAGTTACAGTGGCGGTGTTGGTATACAACGTTACAAAGGTTTGGGTGAGATGAACGCCGAACAGTTATGGGATACGACCATGAATCCTGAGTTTAGAACGCTCCGACAAATAGCCATAGAAAATGCAACGGAAACAGACCGCGTATTCTCTATGCTTATGGGAGATGAGGTGCCACCTCGTAGAGAATTTATAGAGAAGAATGCCGTCTATGCCAACATTGACACATAGAAATAGACGTTTACACAACAAAAACCTGCACATAATGTGCGGGTTTTTTTATTTTTAAGAAGTATAGTACTGGTAAATTTAAACGATTCCCTCTGGGCTTAGAACTTAGTGTGTTTAAGGGAACGTATTCAAGTAAGTACTTATGCCCTTAAAAATCATATAAAATGAAACATCTTCTAACTGGATTATTTATTTGTAGCTGTTCTTTGGCAGTGGCACAAACAAGTCTTAATACAATTTTTGCAGCTGGCGTCGAGGACGCGGAGCGTTTTACAACAAATTATTTGGCGCCGTTTTCAGAAAGTACCGTGTACGGCTTTTCTACAGGTTGGTATAACACCGCAGATGCCAAGCCGCTCGGCGGTTTTGAGATTTCAATTGTAGGTGCCATAACAAGTCATCAGAATAAGGAAGACAAAAAAACCTTTGTGCTGGACCCTAATGACTATCAAAATATGGATTTTGTTGAAAACCCAGGAACGGCAAGAGCTGTTTCTTCTGCTTTTGGGGATATAGAAGGTACACGTGTATTTGTAGAAAGCCAGGTGGGAGGCTCAACTGTCCGTCAAGAATTTGAGCTTCCAACCGGTATTTCTGCGGAAGGTTTCAATTTTGTGCCTTCCGGTTATTTACAGGCAAGTGTAGGAATTCTAAAGGGAACAGAGATAAAAGCCCGATTTTTACCAAAGATTACTTACGAAGATGCCTCGGTAGGTTTAATAGGCTTTGGGGTACAACACGATTTTACGAAATGGTTGCCTGCGGATAAGATATTGCCAATCGCCATATCCGGAGTCATAGGCTATACCAGAATTACGGGCGATTATGATATCTCTGATTCTGGTCTTGTGGGTGGACGTGATCAACGGATAGAAGCGGAAATGAGCTCTTGGGCCTTTTAGTGCCGTTTTGTCCACTAAGCTTCCTATAATCAATTTTTATGGCGGTCTTGGGTATATTACAGGAACATCCCAGACCGATGTTCTGGGCGAATACCAAGTAATGGCCGGGCCGCTCGTAACCGAAACCTATGTAGATCCCTTTTCCATTACCGAAAAGGTAAGCGGAGTTACCGGAACCCTAGGCGCCAAATTAAAATTAGGATTTTTTAGGTTGAATGCCGACTACAGTATTGGGGTTTTTAATACAGCAACTGTTGGGGTTAATTTTGGGTTTCGGTAAATGATGTCATAGCCGCGTTTCTTTTAGTACTTCGTATAATTGAACCGAGTTGATAGCGTCATGTGATTCAATTTATAACATAAAAAAGCCTGCCCAGATTGCTCCAGACAGGCCCTTTCCCATGGCATTGTTAAGATGGTTTACTCCCTTATTGCAAGCAGATCTCCATTATTTTGTTGGAGCAACGTGCCGTCGGGAGTTGTCTTTATGGTCACGATATCGTTGGGTTTGTCTTCCAAACCTCTGTATTCCACGGTATAGATACCATCCTCTTGAGACCATTTAAAATCGGATTGAAGTAGTATTTGTCCGTTGTTGATTTCGTGGTACCTTCCCAGATAGACATCGTTAAAAATCCATTCTTTTCGAGTGGTACTTTTGGCCGTGCTGCCTTCCTGGGACGATGCGGCTTCTATCCATATCCCGATAATGGGATCGTTGTTCTGTTCTATTCTGGAGCAGTTGCTAGAGAATATAATGGCAAGTATTGCCAGTAATGAAAGTAACTTTTTCATCATTAAGTAGGTTTTTTCGGATTTGGGTATCCAGAAATGATAACGAGCAGGTAGATCGTATTAGTACTAAAATTCGTTGTATGGTAACGATTTTCCGATATCTTCGTTGAAGTGTCGTTTTTTTTGACCCATCCTTCCGTTCATCGATAGTTGTTAGGTGGCATTTATCATATATAATTAGGGGCGGCAACTCCGTTTTTCATCAATAAATACCTATTTTTGAATTTGAAATTTTATAATAACTAGACGGATACGTCTTATAGTGATAACTATATAAATTCAGCTAATAGATGAAAGTTACAGTAGTAGGAGCAGGAGCGGTAGGCGCAAGTTGTGCAGAATATATCGCGATCAAGGATTTTGCATCGGAAGTGGTGCTTTTGGACATCAAAGAAGGATATGCAGAAGGTAAGGCGATGGATTTAATGCAAACCGCCTCTTTAAACGGTTTTGACACAAAAATTACCGGCATTACCAACGATTACTCCAAAACGGCCAATAGCGATATTGCCGTGATCACATCTGGGATTCCAAGAAAACCAGGTATGACAAGGGAGGAGTTGATCGGTATAAATGCAGATATTGTAAAGACGGTCGCCAGTAATTTAATAGCACACTCGCCCAACGTAATCCTTATTGTGGTCAGTAATCCTATGGATACCATGACCTATTTGGCGCACAAAACAACAGATGTGCCCAAGCATAGGATCATAGGTATGGGCGGTGCTTTGGATAGCGCGCGTTTTAAATATAGGTTGGCGGAAGCCATGGATGCCCCAATATCCGATGTAGACGGTATGGTCATAGGAGGCCATAGCGATACCGGGATGGTTCCATTGACTTCCCATGCTACCCGAAACAGTATCAGGGTATCCGAGTTTTTGTCGGAAGAGCGTTTACAACAGGTATCCGAAGATACCAAGGTAGGAGGTGCTACCTTAACAAAATTACTGGGAACAAGTGCTTGGTACGCGCCGGGTGCAGCAGTGTCTTCTATGGTGCAGGCCATTGCTTGCAATCAAAAGAAAATGTTCCCATGTTCGGTGCTTTTAGAAGGCGAATACGGTCTTAGCGATATCTGTATCGGGGTACCGGTAATTTTAGGTAGAAACGGAATAGAACAAATCGTAACTATTGCTTTGAGCGCTGCCGAAAAGGAAAAAATGCAGGAAAGTGCCGAAGGCGTTACGAACACAAACGCCCTTTTGTCGCTATAAGTTTCCATATAAACAGGATTGTAAGCCATCCTTTTTTGATGAAAATCAACAGGGATGGCTTCCTTTTTACAATTACTTCTAAATATATTGTCAATTCTTAGGGTAAATCATATATTTGCACGCTGTTGTAAAAAGCACTCATAAAATTCACATAACCAATGCAAAATAAAGGACTTATAAAGCTTTTTGCTTTATTATTCGGGTTAGTAAGTATCTACCAGCTATCCTATACTTTTATCACAAGTAAAGTAGAAAACGAGGCAGAGGTATTCGCCACAAGCCGTATTACAGCCTCGGAAGAGGACTATGTCTCTAAGCGGGAAGCCTTACAGGCCGGCTATTTGGATTCTATTGGCGACAATACCATTCTAGGCTACACCAACTATTCAGAAGCCAAGAAAAAAGAGCTGAACAAAGGTTTGGACCTTAAAGGAGGAATCAACGTAACCTTGCAGATTTCTGTAAAGGATATCCTTAAGGGCTTGGCCAACAACACTAAAAATCCTGTTTTCAATAAGGCTTTGGCAGATGCGGACGTAGCTTCCAAAAATAGTGACGACACCTATCTAGAGCTGTTTTTTGATGCTTTTGATAAGATAAAAGGGGATACAAAACTGGCTTCTCCAGAGATTTTCTCCAACAAAGGCCTTAGCGATCAGGTCAACTTTCAGATGACGGACGATCAGGTAAAACCCATTATCCGAACTAAAATCGATGAGGCCATTATTTCCGCTTTTGAAGTATTGCGCGAACGTATCGATGGATTTGGGGTAACACAGCCAAATATTCAGCGCGAGGGAAGTTCTGGACGTATTTTGGTGGAATTGCCAGGTGCCAGGGATATCGCCCGTGCCCAGGACTTACTTTCCAGTACGGCTCAATTGGAGTTTTGGGAAACCTATCCACAGAGCAATACGAGCTTTAGTACCTTTATTATTCAAGCGAACGAAAAACTAAAGGATATTGTTAAGGTTGATCGGCCTAAACAGGTAAAGCAGGAAACAGAATTGGATTCCTTATTATCGGATGTGGCGGCAGATTCTTTGGATTTGGCTTCTCAGGTAAATCCGCTTTATGAGTTACTGATTCCAGCAAACCCGGGAAGTAACGCCATGTTTCAGGCGGCAATAAAGGATACGGCTACCATTGGTGCCTATTTAGGGATGCCGGAAATAAGACGATTGTTGCCGGCGGATATTCAGTTCGTGAAGTTTGTATGGGAGCGTCCGTCCACGGCCGATACTGAGGTTATAAACCTATATGCCTTAAAATCCAACCGTGAAGGTGCGCCAAGAATTAGTGGCGATGTAGTGAGCGATGCCAAGGGCGAGTTTGATCAGTTCAGTAAGCCCGTTGTAACCATGAGTATGAATTCCCAAGGCTCGAAACTTTGGCAAAAGCTTACAAGTGATGCCAACGTAAACCAAACAGGTATTGCCGTTGTTTTGGACAATAAAGTATATACGGCGCCAGGGTGCTCAGTAGTAGGGGGTATATCTGGAGGTAGAACAGAGATTTCAGGAGATTTTTCTGTAAACGAAACCAAGGATATCGCTAACGTTTTAAGAGCTGGTAAATTACCGGCTAGGGCAGAAATTATTCAGTCGGAAATTGTAGGGCCATCTTTAGGACAGGAAGCCATTGATAGCGGTTTTATGTCGTTCTTGATCGCTATGTTAATGGTGCTCTTATGGATGATTTTTTATTATGGTAAAGCAGGTGTTTTCGCTGATATCGCCTTATTGTTAAACATCCTTTTGATATTCGGGGTGCTAACGAGTTTAAATGCGGTATTGACATTGCCCGGTATTGCCGGTATCGTTTTAACCATTGGTATTTCCGTGGATGCGAACGTGCTCATATTTGAACGTATAAAGGAGGAATTGGCCAAAGGTAAAGGAAAGAGTCAGGCCGTTTCCGATGGTTTCAGTAATGCACTATCCTCTATTTTAGATGCCAACATTACTACGGGACTTACCGCGATTATCCTCTTTGTTTTCGGTTCTGGCCCTATAAAAGGATTTGCGACTACCTTATTAATAGGTATCTTAACATCCCTGTTCACGGCCATTTTCATTACAAGACTATTGGTAGACTGGTACATTGGGGGCAAGGGAAGATCATTGGATTTCTCTACCGCTATCACAAAAGGACTCTTTAAGAATATGAGCATAGATTTCTTGGTAAAAAGAAAGATTGCCTATATTATTTCTACCATATTGGTTGCCGTTGGATTGTTTTCATTATTTGCAGGACCTGGTTTGCAACAAGGTGTAGATTTTGTTGGCGGACGTTCCTATACGGTGCGGTTTGAGCAACAAGTGAATCCTTCCGAAATAGCTTCGGAACTAAATGATGTTTTTGGAAGTGGAACCAACGTGAAAACGTTTGGGGAATCCAATCAAATTAAGATAACTACACCCTATAAGGTAGATGTTGAAGGTATTGAAGTGGATACCGAGATACAGGATAAACTTTATGGCTCCTTGCAAAAGTACTTGCCGGACGGCATTTCCAAAAAGGATTTTATGGTAGGTAGTGCCGACAAGTCCATTGGTATTCTCCAATCTGTGAAGGTGGGGCCAACCATTGCCGATGATATAAAGAAAAATGCATTTTTGGCTATCCTTGGTTCTTTGGCGGTTGTTTTCCTTTACATCTTATTACGTTTCCGTAGGTGGCAGTTTTCCTTGGGTGCGGTTGTCGCGGTATTCCATGATGTTTTGATCGTTCTGGGCGTTTTCTCTATTTTTGGCAAACTGATGCCTTTTAATATGGAAATAGATCAAGCCTTTATTGCCGCCATACTTACGGTAATTGGCTATTCCTTGAACGATACGGTGGTTGTTTTTGACCGTATTAGGGAAATAATTTCCGAACGTGGCTGGAAAGGTGGTGAGAATATAAATTCTGCCATTAACAGTACCTTGAGCAGAACCTTGAATACTTCTTTGACTACCTTAGTCGTGTTGCTTACCATATTCGTTTTTGGCGGGGAATCGTTAAGAGGCTTTATGTTCGCAATGATTATTGGTGTTATTGTGGGTACCTATTCATCGGTCTTCATTGCCACACCTGTAATGTTCGATGCATTGGGCAAAAAATTAAGTTTAGGTGGCGAAAAGGAATAAATACATCAACTAACTCAAACGTAAAAGCCGTTATTCTTTAGGGAATAGCGGTTTTTTTTATGGTTTAGAGGCAATAATAGCTTTTGGACGGGGTATTTTTAATTCATTAATTACCTTCAGGCCATTTTTCGTAAATTGAGTTGGCGACTTAAGGGAATATGTAAATATTCAAAAGGTTGATTTGTTGTATTCCACTTTTATTACTTTGAGATATTTAAAGTCCTATCTGTTCGTTTATAATCCAAGCTACGCTCCATTAGCACTACTTCCCGTGGAACCATGGGTATGCATTTCCAACCTGAATATGGATTTTGGCAGTAAACCGGGCTCTGTGCGATGCGAAACAAAAACAATACTGGTATCGGTTTCCGCTGCAATTTTTTTCACCAAGGCCACTAAAAGTTGTGCCGATGTGTCGTCCATGCCCGCTGTAGGCTCGTCCAGTATCAATAAGGGAGGATGTTTGATCATAGCCCTTGCCGTCATTACCAAACGTTGTTGACCTAGGGAAAGGTCTTTGAAAAGGGTATTTCGCTTCTCCCAAAAATTTAGGAGTACCAACCATTTTTTGCTCGTACGCTTTTGGGCTTCGCTAGGTTTGGTGTAAAGGCCTATGGAATCTGTTAATCCGGAAATGAGCATGTGCTCCACGGTATGCCTTCCGGTAAATTTATCGGTCATATTGGAGGAAAAATACCCAATCTTTTCCTTGATGTCCCAAACACTTTCACCACTCCCTTTTTTCTTCCCAAAGATATAGATGTCCTGTCCAAAGGCTTTTGGGTTGTCCCCAACAATCATGGAAAGCAGGGTCGTTTTTCCGGACCCGTTTTTTCCGACCAGTTGCCAAAACTCCTTTTTTTTTATTTTCCAAGTAATGTTTTTGAGTATCGGTTTGTTGCAGTAGGAAATGGAAACATTTTTGAATTCGATCAAGGTATTTTGTTCCATATTAATCTGATGTATGGGCTTTGGGATTTGGCCTTGAAACGGGGTGGTTCTGCTAATACTGGTATCTTGGTCTATATCTTTAACAACGGTAAGCTGTCCCTTATTCAGTATAGCAAAACGACTTATAAATGGGAGTAGATCAGCTTTTCGACTGGCGAGTTGTATGAAATTAATATTTTTTGACTTTTGTGTAAGCAACTGTTTTAATTCGGCCTGAAAATCGGAATCCAGATTGTCAAACGGGTTGTCCAATATCATATAATCGGGTCGGGTTTCCAGTACATGAAAGAGCAAGGCTTTCTTTTGTTCTCCGCTGGACAAACTTTTTAAAGGCTGTCCGGAACTTTGTAAAGCGGAACGGCCATGCCGCTCTTCTTGGTCAACGAACTTGGTTAGGGCCAAAGGGGACAACAAAGCCCCTTTTTGGGTGTCAAATTCTTTAAAGTCAGCGTGACTTTGGTTAAG
>Ga0208768_1000558_pt1 | contig 24131 bp, 24 predicted proteins | sample AntAceMetag02UK1_FD_184760 | JGI IMG/M metagenome (GOLD analysis project Ga0208768, IMG submission 184760) | Saline lake microbial communities from Ace Lake, Antarctica - Antarctic Ace Lake Metagenome 02UK1 (SPAdes) (version 2) | ecosystem: Environmental > Aquatic > Non-marine Saline and...
CTACAATCATGGGGTACATGTTCTCCGTCTTCATCAATAAAAATGGTAGAGAATCCAAAATCGATTAAATACAATTCCCCAGATTTAACCATAATATTTTGAGGCTTTATATCACGATGTATTACACTATTATCATGCACTGATTTCAAAATTGTTACTAATTGATATATAATAGAGCTTATTTTAGATACAGATAAATTTCCCTTGGTAATAACATAATCATGCAAAGAACACTCATATAATGTCATAACAAGGCAGGTATAATGGTTATGTATACCAAACCAAGAAATCGCAGGTATATTGCGTGTATCTCGTTCATATAGATATTTAAGTATAGTTGTTTCATGGCGTAGTAATTTAATATTCGTATTTGTATCTTCAAATTTGATAGCTACTTCAGTATTATTTTTGTAGTGTTTCCCTTTATAAACCGAGCCAAATTTACCAGTACCCAATCGTCCACATATATTATATTTTTTTCCTATTAATTCATTCATCTACTATTTCTAATGCAAAATGTTTATTATATTTACGTAATATATAGTATTCATAATGGTATCACATATAATATTGGATAATATAACAGACATAATAGGTAAATATTATGGAATATTACCGACTATACTATTAATATCATACGGACTCATATTTATAGGTGTAATCTACATTACTCCTGAATATTTATATAGGTTTAAAACCATGATGCAAGTGTTGGTTTGTATATTTTTAATTTATAGATTTCATCCTTATCGTAATCATGTACTACAAAAATATGACGCAAAAATTATTTTTAGCAGTGCGATGTTTTTATTAGTTAATATACCTGCTGTAGCAGTAGCAAATCAGATAATAACACCAATTGCTGATACGTTGACGATTGTGTCAGACCTTCCATTAGATGAATTGGCGAATGTAGTGGAAGTAATGTAAATGATATGAAGATAGCATACTTTATATCATTAGAATATAGAATGGAAAAAACAGATAGTCTGAATATTAATCAAATATTTGAAGATGCCTTAACCGACCCTTCTTTATTATCTACATTGGATATAGACAATTTATTAGAATCTATTGAAAATACAAAAAATGATTATCTGGATAATAAAACCACGAGTGATATAACAAGTGAAATACACGACAAATTGAATGAGATAGGATTATCCGATGACGAGAAAGAAATAATAATAGTAAAATTAAAAGAATATAGGTTTGTAGATGAAATACATGAATTACATAAAGGAAAAATGGTAAGATGGGTACGAAATGGAACAAATAGATTAACGAATGGAGGTATTGTAACAGACATCAAATTTTTAGATAATGGAGTCCATGTTTTATGTATGAATAGTCAGAGAAGGTTTATACAATATAAATACGATGATTGTTATACATTTCAAAAAATGAATGTTGAAGAACAACTGATACTTATGGCATATGAAGAATTATCGTAAATTTTTACGAGTAATATGACCTATATTTACTTTCTTTTTCTGTGTTCGTCTACGTTTCGTAGTCAAATAAAAAAATTCTTTTAAATGATACATTATTTTTTGTGCGACAATAATGTCACGTTTTAAATCTCGAATCAACGGATTTCCATTTGTAATATGATTGCGCGTTATAAAATAATCAGCTATAAATTTATGAAGAACATGTGGTTCATTCGCAAGGGTATTATAAATATCGGAATTAACAAATCGTTTTATAATATCTTGAGTAGATAAATGATGAGTATATGAATATGGTTGAATGTAATAAACGCGGTCAGATTTCATATTTTTATATTCATAATTATCTATAAAGCATATCTCCGTTTTTACAGGGAGCAACGTACATTTAATAAAATCAGAAAAAGTTTTTGAAGTACTTGTTCTGTTTGGTTCTATCCTTGTATTGCCGATTCGAAACGCTCGTATAATTTTATCAAAAATGGGCGTACTTGTCTTTAATTTATAGTCAAAATAGGAGGAAATTAAATCTACCCAATTATATTTACATTGATTGTTGGTATATATGAAAATGTGTTTGCATTGACCGCTCTTTTTCTTTTGTATTAAAAATTCCATAATATGTTCTATGCCATATCTTAAAAATTCGGGATATAAATCTAATAGGGTATTAAAGTCAATAGGAACATATTTTTTTGTAAAATGTTGTAATGCCGACCATAATATTTCTAAATCAGTAAACGAACCCATGGTTTCATCCAGGTCAAATGCGATTACCCTACCAATTGTTTTCGTTCGGTTTTTATTATAATATTTTCCTTTGTATAATTGTATTTCGGTTACAGTTTCTTCGTCATATATCATATACAGTAATTATTGATAAAAATGAACTCATATATATTTATCAATAGGATTTTTATTTGCCAGTAGAACCAAATCCACCACTTCCGCGTTCAGTAGTATCATCTATTTTATCAACTACTTGAATATAAATCGGACACAATGATGGATGACAAATCTGAAGGAGTCGTGTATATTGAATAACAGTATATGACGTATCTTCACCCGAAGGTAACCACCTAAATGCCCCAATAAGATTTCCTCTATATCCAGAATCTATGACCCCCGTATGATTAGCAAGCATTAATGGTGTCTTTGAAATACTTGAACGATGATGTGTATAGAACCCGCAGCCAATTATCGACATATTTGTTGTGTCATGATAAACCATCTTTGTTTTTATCTGCATATCAATAAATTTAGATTCAAAATGTGTATCAAATGTTACATCGTCTGGAACATACAGGTCTACTCCAGAATCAGGATAAACTGATGTAAACATTTTGTTGTTATGTGCCCGACTTAGAGAGAAGTATTTCTGACGTAATTCGGAATTATCAGTACTAATATATAGGATAGCATAATTCGGCACGCTATTCGTCGGGAGTAATTGTTTTCGGTATGGTACTAAATATATCACCTACATAAGATTCATAAACCATATTATATGAATAATTAATTCAATTTAAGTTATGAAAACAATATAAAGAATCGTTATATTATATTATATTATAATGTATACAGAAGAAACTTATTCTGACAAACATATTTCGTTTGAACCCGAAATGCGAGAGGAACGAAAACAACAAAAAATACTTAGCGACCAGTTAAAACTCGATTATCCAGATATTCCATTCTCTATTCTAGAAAGGGATACGTCTGGTTGGTCCACCAACGACGGTCTTATACATTTTGTTCATCGTCAAACAAAAGCGGTGTATTCTTGGCATCAAAGGGATAACAAATGGTCAATCAGAGGACCATCTGGTGCAATCGTAGGATCATCTGGTGCAATCGTAGGACAACCTCCTATCAGCAATGAAATCGCTATTATTACAAACTACATTTTACGAGATACCGTTATAACACCTGAAACCAAAAAACAATTATTGGACTATCAACATAGTCTGGTTGGTAAACCAAATGTGGTTGGTAAACCAAATGTGGTTGGTAAACCAAATGTGGTTGGTAAACCAAATGTGGTTGGTAAACCAAATGTGGTTGGTAAACCAAATGTGGTATATAAAGATTTAATATATAAAGAAGATTTAATATATAAAGATACAGTTCAACCATTTTCGTGTCAACAACAAACTAAATATTTTCAATAATTATTTGGTGTATACCGCATCTATACTATAAAAACATCATTTTATAGTATATAATGGAGCCGTCTGTAATATAATTCATTTCATTACTTCTTCAATCGTGTAATATAAGCCATTATCAAAGTCGGACATGATTATAATAATATACATGATTTTACGTCTATATTACACCGACCGAAAAGAAAAATGAGACAAGATTAATCCTAAAATAAAAATTATCAGTCATATCTCCTTCTTTATTTGATAAAATGAATTATCAAATCAGTGGGGTAAAAGCACCTTTTTTCATAGGCATTAGACTACATTTGACGACATCTACCTTTTTTATTGTATATACACCGTTCCATATCACCCAGAAACCAATGCGATTGAGGAATTTTTCAGTCAGTTAAAACATTACATAAAAAAGGAAAGTCCAAACACATATGAAGACATCGTAGATGTGATTACAAATATAATAATTAAGAAAATAACAAAGACCCATCTAACAAACTACTTGAAACATAGTTATAAAATATACAACTCATAACTGCGTTTTGTCTCATTTTTCTTTTCGGTCGGTGTATTTCAATAAAATTTATTTCATCTGCTTAAATTGTTTCCACGAAATAGCTTTCCCTTCAGACATGGGCTCTTTCTCATGTTCCTTATCCAGATTATCTAATCTTTTGGTAGCACTATCAACATAAAGCTCCTTTAATATTTTTCCGACCATAACTGAACCTTCGTGTTGGTCGACCTTAGAATCTTCAATAAGTTTTAACACAGTAAGGAGTTTAGTCATAATAGTTAGGTCTAATTCGTCCTTGACGAGTTTGTTGAAAATATCGGTATAATTAGCATACAAAAATTTACAATCGTTTTGACATAGCACAATAAAGTCGTCATTTTTGTTATTTTTCATATCGGCATGAGTATTTTTTAAAGTATCCAACTTGCGAATATCATCCCTCATCAATACACTATGTTTAAGACGTCGAATATTGTCTGTGTTATCATCACAATCTGATTCATTAATCATCTTTTTCAAGTTAAGGCGTTCATCGTTGGTTAATACTGACATTACTATATATTGTTTATTATTGAGTTTTTATGTCGGTTTATGACAAATAACTTTAGTACGCAAAAAAAGTGTATGTAGTATGTATAAAATGAATTGGGGATATATCTTTCTTGCTGTGATAATATACATAGTTATCGTAGGTTGTTTATGTAGTTCTATACGCGTAGTACCTTATACAAAGGGTCTTTCATATACGAATGTATCAGAGAACTTTGATGTCAGAAATGCTACAAATAATTTTGCTACTTCTCTTGGAGTAGAGCCTGAGCCGGTGTTATGTAAAAAAGTCCATGGTTTCAAAGATTTACAATGCTGTCCTAACGCTAAGTCACAAAAAATAGATCCTTTTGGATTATCAAAAGGAAAACCTGGATGTGATGGTGTAGGATTATTTAACTCTTCTGGACCATTATGCTTAAACGAGAACCAACGTAGATTATTACAAACCCGTGGAGGTAATATGGAATTACCTGACTCACAAATTGGTCCATAATCGTTATAGTTTACACCATGCTAAGTAACATGGTATAAAATTGAATTTTTTATATAACTTATATAGTCACAATAATTAATATAACCAAGTCAAAATGACAATTACTCGTGATACCAAATTCAAATTAGCGTTTGATAGTTTTATAAAGGATGTAATTGGGATTACCGATTATGCTTTGGAAAATCTCACAAAAAACAAGTCAGAATCAAGACATATATATCGATTTAATATTCCCGAACAAACAACGGTGATTGGATTTATTGACCGTGATGGAGTTACTCATACGGGTAGTGATATTGCGAATATGAATATATCATCCGATAAAGAAGAAATAAAAAACGAATATATACCAGAAAAAGAAACATTTGAAAAACAATTCGCTACTACGTTCGACCCATACAAAGACGAGGTAACCATCCCGACTATTTTACCAGGACAACCACCTTACGTATACGCCCAAAGTTATGTTGGTATAGATAATTGTGAAGTGAATGATGAAACTGGTGATTTGGAAGGTAAAATATATGTGGTATATCATAAAAAACATATTCCTTACTATGTAGAACCAGACGATGGTTTATATGAAAAGAAATATAGCGTACTACTTTGTAGGTTTAATAACGTTCGAACTCAATTAAACAATGCCTACAATGATATAGATGAAATACAAGACGATTTGTTATATAATGAGCGTCAACTAAGGAAGGCTAAGCGGATATTATATCGAGAAACAAATAATCACATATTGAGTGAGACCAATCTAATTAATAAACTGCATGCTGCTTATATAAAGTCAGATACAAAAGAAGAATGTCCTGTATGTTACGACACTATTGAAAATGACAAATTAATAATTCCAAGATGCGCCCATTATATATGCGATTCGTGTCATCCACGATGTGATGAATGCCCTATATGTCGTATGAGTTACACGCCGATGGATGTGTAAAATACACCTTGAATATTGAGGTGTAAAATGTATAAATTGTATTTTTTATTCGACTTCTCTCCATGTCATGATTTCTTCCTCGGATTCTACATCAGACAAAAAAGGGGAATACGGTATATTCCAGTTATGTAATATTCTACATAATACACACATAGACATAATAGAAAGAGATACGCACATTACCGCCAAAAGAAGTGAGACAAATTTTTCCATATAGGAAGTATATACAGTAATCTTTATGTTTTTTACATATTTACACCACATTGATTACAATATGTAATTTTTTGTGAGGTTTCATGTGTAATATCAATATAATCTTCTATTATATCCTCATGTTTACAATACAATTTTAAATAGTTATTGATAGAAGATACAATCGCATTATAATCGGTTGTTCTCTGTTCTGTAGCTAACCGTTCAACGTGGATTTTTGCTTCAGTCATATGTATTATATCTTCAGATGGCTCCATGGTTACTATTATAACACGCGTGATTTTTTTATATTATTGTATTATAACATAAATGGCATAAAGTTTTATGAATATATTATTATATTCATAATGGCATCATCTATCAATGGAATGAGACCAAAATCTGAAAATTGGTCGGTAGAACAACTCGTTAATTTAATTAATCAAAAGCGCATTCGAAATCCGAAATGTCAACGGCAAAAGAAATGGGAGAAACAACCAATTCCCAATTCTAAAAAATCAAATTATCATGATTATATAAAATTTCTGTATGACACATGTTATTCTGTAGAAGCAATAACTATTGCGAAATATATTGAAGATAAAAACGAAATATATGTAAATATAGATGGTAATAATCGTATAAATGCTATAGTATATTTTTATAATCACCCATTAGACATATTCCGTAATAATTTTCATGAACTTCGTTATTCAGGAACTAAGCATAGCGCATTTATAGATATGTTATCAAACATAGATTATCCCACCTTCATGGGAATAAGAAGAATGACTCGTTATATAAACCGTTTAAAAAATGAAGAATTAAGTATTTACTGGAAGAGTTTGGAAGATGATATGGTTGAATATATTGAAGATGAAGTGGAAATAGTACAAGCTGTATTAAAAATATCTGGGGGTGAATTTTTCCATACCAATGTTTTTATGAATCTGGTGATATTTAATAATCCATCAACCGACCAATTATCTCAAATTTTTTCAAATATTAATATGAATAGTAATCCATTATCATCGAATGATATATTAGCAGCAACCCTACTATGTGCGAATGAGTTTAATCTTGATTTTAATCCGGTTTTACAAACAAATCTACACAAACAATTGAATAAATATTACAACGAACGTCAAGAAGATGAGATATTAGAATGCTATCACCCAGATAGTAGTGTTGAAAAAATGAACGGGACGGAGTTTTTGATATCATTTCAAAACTACTGCAGTGAAAAATACCAACTAATACCTAATTTTGGTTCAGATACAACCGATGGGTTAGGTGTATTTCATAAATTATTTGATTTAACCAATGTGTTTTACGGATTACAATCGGATAATTTTACAACAGATAACATACAGAATTTCAGTGAATCAATTATAAAATCATTGGAAGTATTAAGTTCAATTGTGAATAAAATATGCCCTCCGACAATTGATTTATATCATTTCAAACAAGATTCGCAATTAACCTTGAAAAAGACACCATTAATCGTATTAATTGTAACCACGATTAAGCTATTGGAATTGATGAACGATAATAACATATCTGAAAAGGAGGTACATAATATATTAAAACGAACAATATGCTACCATTATTTATTAGATTATCTACCCAAAGACAAACGCGATAAATATATAGTGAATGATGATATTCGTTGTCAAGTGGGTGGTAAAGCAATTCAAACCAAGGTTAATAGTATAATACAAGCTCCCGACAAAGTCGGACAGACTATTACAGACACACTAATGACGTCTTTGTTTAAAGACATAGTAGAATTGTATAATCAACCATATAAATATGAGGACCGTCCAAAACGTCGTCGTGTATTATCATTTCCTTATAGGTTGTTATTAAGTTTATACTACAATAATAGAGTTCCCTATGTTTATACTCAAAAGAAACAGAATATAGACCATGTGTTCGTATTTTCATCTAACTGGGAAAATGACAATGAAATAGATTTGGACCGCATTGGTAATTTGATATTAATTGATGGTGAATTGAATAACAAGAGGAGTAACAATTCTATTCAATATTATTATGATACTGTACCGGATTTGATGAATTGTTTGAACTATCCAAATATAGAAAGTTACAATAGTGTAGTAACGCATGATAAGAAATCAGTCACAATTCAAGATACTGAAAAATTTAAAAAAATAACGAATAATATAGAAAATATGTATATTGAGAACGCAGTAAAATGTATATTTGATATGTAAATCGTATATTTTTATTGTTTATTCATCTTCATCCTCACTTTCATCGCATCCATTGCCGCATAGGGTATATACGACTGTATTTCAATTTTATCACATTCGCAAAAATATTACCTTGCGTCCGCTCTATACATCTTCAGGAGATATACATATATTTTTCGATTGAAAATTATTTGTAATAATTCCTTTTGGACAATAATATTTTCTTGTTTTATTATTTGTTTTTCGTATGTTATTATTTCCTCCACTCATTTCAAGCGGAAAATGAATTATCCAATTTTCATTATAAAATACATCTTTTAGTATGAATTTCATGAATTGTTCAATCCACGACCCAACTAATCTACAACGATGTTGTTTTGGTATAGATTGAAGAAAATCATTAAAATTATTTGCATTCTTATAATATTGATATAATTCAGTCATGTCTTCTTCTCTTTTATCAAATAATGAAACAAATCTATCAAACTCTATATTTGTTTTAAATTCTGGCGAATATAAAAATTCATCTATTCTGGTTCTATATTGTTTATGTTTACACCCTTGAAGATTTAAAACGCCGATTTTAATATATATATTTGTCTCATTTTTATTTTTAATCTGGGTAACAATATATATATTAGAATGGAAAAAATAACTAAGACATCATCTAAAAACAGAAGTAAAAACAGAAGTAAAAACAGAAGTAAAAACAGAAGTAAAATCAGAAGTAAAACCAGAAGTAAAACCAGAAGTAAAACCAGAAGTAAAACCAGAAGTAAAAACAGAAGTAAAAACAGAAGTAAAACCAAAAAGATAATACGGAAAAGAGGAGGAGGGCCAACTTTCGGAAAACCAATACGAGAACCGATGGTATTTACACCAACCACAAACAAAGAATTAGTCGACGCAGTTATGGTTTGGGTGAATAACTCGCGATGGAGCATATCTAGACATAAATTAGGAAAAATATCAGAATGGGACACTTCCAATATCACAGATATGAGTAATTTATTTTATAGAACATCGTTTAACGATGATATTTCTCAATGGAACGTATCGAATGTGACAAATATGGATAATATGTTTAATGTTGCTCAAAAATTTAACCAACCCATAGGTGATTGGAATGTATCAAAGGTGACAAGTATGGTTGATATGTTTAGGACTGCTACAAATTTTAACCAACCTATCGGTGGTTGGAATGTATCAAAGGTGACAAGTATGGTTAATATGTTTTATTATGCTACAGCCTTTAACCAACCTATCGGTGGTTGGAATGTATCAAACGTGCTAAATATGTATGGTATGTTTTCTTATACTAACACCTTTAATCAACCTATAGGTGATTGGAATGTATCAAATGTGATAGATATGTATGGTATGTTTCATGATGCTAACGCATTTAATCAACCTATAGGTGATTGGAATGTATCAAATGTTACAAATATGAATGGTATGTTCGCTAATGCTAAAGCATTTAACCAACCGATTAGTAATTGGAACGTATCAAATGTGGCAGATATGGGTCTTATGTTCGCTGGTACTGAAGCATTTAACCAACCTATAGGTGATTGGAATGTATCAGCTATAGTAAATATGAGTGATATGTTTCAGTCTGCTAAAGCATTTAACCAACCGATTGGTGATTGGAATGTATCAAACTACACAGACCTAGAAGTACAAATCACACCATCTAACAAAAAGTATAAGAATACTTCAAATTTAATAGAAGACAACAATGGAATATCATTTATAACAATTCCCAAAGGGACTGTTCTATTTCGTAAAAGTAAAGATATAAATAGTGATTATTGTGGATATCCTGATGGAACAAAACCAAATCATTATAATGCTCCACCAGACACTAATGTATTTTTTTACTTTTATCCATTTTATAGTGATACTGTGGAGTGTGCGAGAGGAACAAATAAAATGTTTACTCTGACCCAAGATGTCAAATTATTAAATTTAACATATCCTTCTACCATAAATAGAGAATCGGTGACCAATAACACAGATCATGATGATATAGCGGTATCATGCGACCAAAAAAGCGATTTTGGACACCGTTACGACCCATGTATATCAGACGTTCTTTTGCGAAGATATCCTGATGTTATGGGAATCCTGGATATAGCCAGGATTAATGCGGAACAACATGTTGAAGTATACTATAACAAACCTTTGCTACCATTTTATAGTGTTTTATGGGAAGATAGTATGATGAAAGGCTCTCCTGAAATAATATTATATCCATTCCAGGAAAGATTTATGACAGAAATCCACCATTCAATAGAAGAATGTGAAAAGGTTCCAAAAAATTATGAGTTATTAACCGAATGCGCGCCGGATAACTCAATTGTATCTCAATTAAATGAATATTTACGTCCGGAAGGAAAAAACAAAAAGCATATAACAATATTCACTCCATTAAAGTTGTTTGTTGTTTATGAAGAATTAGATGATAAATATAAAAAGGATTGTGTTCCATTAATAATGGATATAAAATCGAAACTTCAAGTGTTTCAAACTGACGACTTATATAAAGATGATATGGTGCCATTTCATAAGCGTGAAATAAATGAAAACATAAATAATACCATAATAGAAAGTCTTCGCCCAAAATGATTGGCTCATATACTTATGTTGTGAAAACGGCGTTTTAAATCTTCAAGGGTGTAAACCCTTGGTATTTTAAAAACGGCGTTTTACACCCTTGAAGATTTAAAACGGAACAAAATAACTCATATGAGAACGATGGAGAAATAGTAATAGTAAATGGGTTAAACATATCATATCATATCGTATCATAATGTATTCTATTATTGATTGTAATAATGCTCTCATCGAACCCACACAGCAAGTTGGTGATTTGAAACCCAAATGTATTGATAAAGTGGATTGGACTAACTTGTCTGGAAATCCAAATGCGATTCCTATTTTGGAACAAAACTTGGATAAAGTTAATTGGAGATATTTGTCTCGAAATCAAAATGCTATTCATATTTTGGAACAAAACTTGGATAAAGTGAATTGGGATTATTTGTCTTCTAATCCAAATGCGATTCATATGTTGGAAAAAAACTTGGATAAAGTGAATTGGGGTGGGTTGTCTTATAATACAAGTCCAAATGCGATTCCTATTTTGGAGAAAAACTTGGATAAAGTGAATTGGAGTGGGTTGTCTTATAATACAAGTCCAAATGCGATTCCTATTTTGGAAAAAAACTTGGATAAAGTTGATTGGATATGGTTGTCTTGTAATAAAAGTCCAAATGCGATTCCTATTTTGGAGAAAAACTTGGATAAAGTTGATTGGTATAGCTTGTCTGGTAATCCAAATGCGATTCCTATTTTGGAAAAAAACTTGAATAAAGTGAGTTGGGGTGGGTTGTCTAAAAATCCAAATGCGATTCATATTTTGGAACAAAACTTGGATAAAGTTGATTGGTTTTGGTTGTCTCAAAACCCAAATGCAATTCATCTTTTGGAACAAAACTTGGATAAAGTGAATTGGGAAATGTTATCTAAAAATCTAAATGCGATTCACATCTTAGCCAAAAACTTGGATAAAGTGAATTGGTATTGGTTGTCTTCTAATCCAAATGCGATTCCTATTTTGGAAAAAAACTTGGATAAAGTGTGTTGGAAAGAGTTGTCTTCCAATCTAAATGCGATTCCTATTCTGGAACAATCATTGGTTAACTAATATTCGTTAGTATTATTTATCACAAAATCCATTATCATAATCACATATGGTTATGATAATTGAATAAAAACCCAATTGTTTTACGGACATTTTGTTCCGTTTTAAATCTTCAATGGTGTAAACCCTTGGTAATTTAAAACGCCGTTTTTTAATATATTTATTCGTAATATATACTGAATGCCCTCACATAAAAGCGAAGATTATAAGATTACATCAGTTAAGTTTCATTTAGAAAATGAGAATATCTTTGTAAATACATGTAAATGTAAAAAATTGATCCTAAATATACAAATGGAGTGTATAGTATATTACAAGACTACCTCATAGTAAAATGACGACAGCATCTAATAAAGGAATCCACTTTATGAAGTTGTGCGACTGGATTCCTATTGATAAACTGGATTGGACTAGTTTGTCTCAAAATAAAAATCCAAATGCGATTAAACTATTGGAACAAAATTTGGATAGAGTGAATTGGGGTGCGTTGTCTTTGAATCCAAATGCGATTCATATTTTGGAAAAAAACTTGGATAAAGTGAGTTGGAGTTATTTGTCTATGAATCTAAATGTGATTCATATGTTGGAGAAAAACTTGGATAAATTGGATAAATTGAATTGGTATTGGTTGTCTTCGAACCCAAATGCGATTCCTATTCTGGAAAAAAACTTGGATAAAGTTAGTTGGCATGCGTTGTCTTCCAATCCAAATGCGATTCATATTTTAGAAAAAAACTTGGATAAAGTGGATTGGAATGGGTTGTCTAAAAATCCAAATCCAAATGCGATTCCTATTTTGGAAAAAAACTTGGATAAAGTTGATTGGCATATATTGTCTTTGAATCCAAATGCGATTCATATTTTGGAACAAAACTTGGATAAAGTGGATTGGAGATATTTGTCTCGAAATCCAAATGCTATTCATATTTTGGAACAAAATCTGGATAAAGTGATGTGGGATTGGTTGTCTTATAATCAAAATGCTATTCCGCTGTTGGAGAAAAACTTTGAGAAAAACTTGGATAAAGTGGACTGGTATTGGTTGTCTATGAATCCAAATGCGATTCCTATTTTAGAAAAAAACTTGGATAAAGTGGATTGGGAAATGTTGTCTAAAAATCCAAATGCGATTCTTCCTATTTTAGAAAAAAACTTGGATAAAGTGAATTGGGAAATGTTGTCTAAAAATCCAAATATATTTGGATACGATTACAAGGCTATGAAAAATAGAATGTTTAGTAATGGTGGGATTAAGGAAGACTTGGTGAAAAACCGGTTTCATCCAAGAAATATTCGCAAATGGAAAGGGTGGGGACAGTGTGATGATGACTTGGTTGATGATGATGATTGGGATGATGATGAATGGTTAAAACATTAAGTAATACAATAAAAATATAAAGACGAGAAAAACGGCATTTTAAATTACCAAGGGTGTAATAGTGTTATTGGTGCTATTGGTACCGCAGGCTCTAGTTGATGCCACGTGCTATTGTCGTTGGGCCTGCGATAGCAAGCGATAAATGGTTATGTAACCGATATCTGGCCTAGAGAGAAAATGATTAATTAAATGGTTGTTACTAACTAAGTTATGATTAATTGTGTATTTTCTCTCTATGTATCTATTTTGAAAGAGTATATAGTATTCTTTTTATAGTGTTACTGTTGCTGTTGCTGCCACAATCTTATAGGAATAATTATATCGTCGTGGGTGAACAATTTCAACGGAACAATTTCAACGGAACTGTAGTAGGGGACGGACCCCCACCCCAAAAAAAGAATATAGTGTATAATTATATGAATAAATGTAATATAATTATATTGACGTTCGTGATAACTGCGTTATGGGACGTAGTGTTGCGAAAAATGTCGGAGAATTATGAAGTGTTGCCATCGTATCTCCAGTTTGATTTTGTACGATATTTACAGCCGTATTTCGAAAAACACACGGTATTGTCGGCTGCTTTAATCGCAGGTTTTGTAGGGGCATCGGCCCAATCCATCATTTTATATTTTCATAAACTACCCACAAACAAAAGAACGTATTTGACGTTTATGGCGACAACCTTTATAATAAGCGCGCTGTATGGATTTGTGATAAAGTTTTCAAATCTATTTCCATATTTGGTAGAGACTTATTATAAAAATTTAGGAACGTATAGGAGTATGTATTTGGATGGTGTGAGTGGTCTAATTGCCCAATCGTCAGTATTGCTATTGTTGTTGCTGCCACAGGCTAAATAAATATTTGATGCGATAGCAAGCGGTAAATGGTTATGTAACCGATATCTGGGTTAAAGAGAGAAAAAGACTAATTAAATAGTTGTTAATATGTTATGTTGAATTAATTGGGTATTTTCTCTCTACGTATCTATTTTGAAAGAGTATATAGTATTCTTTTTATAGTGTTACTGTTGCTATTGTTGTTGCTGCCACAGGCTCTTGTCGGAATAATTATATCGTCGTGGGTGAACTATTATCAACGGAACCCCCTTAGTGAATCATTTAAATGCGTTTCTATAGTATATTAAAAAAGCATTTAAAGAAAAAACCCCGGCATTTGGGGGGCGAAGACACCCTACCTTAGACAGATGCTAGAGTATCATATGTTGAGTATTCGCTCTTTGTATCGTCATCTAAATAGGTGGCATCACTTAATCCCTTCATAAGTTTTGAAACATTCTTCATGTCATCTGTAAGATTGGCAAATATATTAGTACAAATCTCACAAAACGCAATTTGTAGCGATTCTATCGTGTCAAAATTCGGGTTCTTATCTTGCCACAACTTGACATTCTTTTTATGAATATAAGACAACTCTTTCATGTGTTTCATTATAATGTCGCAGCCTTTGGTATCCTTTTCCCATTTGTCATTGTCCTTTACATACATGACCTTTCTTTTCTGATCCGTACAATGTATGGGCCTCTCAATGACATCCAAATTATTCAACCCATCTACCATCATATTCATCAATGTGTCTGTTAACCCTTTGTCTTTCGTATTCTCATACTGCTGAACCGTTAACGGCAACGACTTTATAAAATCACTTAGGTTCATCGCATTCTTACAATGCTCGTTCAAAAACATCTGGATGTTAAATTGATTGTTGTTATTATTCGTGGTGATACTATTATGATTACCATTTATGCTAGGCAACATATGTACAATCTTTTCCATAAACACATTCATAAACTCTTGGTTCTTTGACATAACCAACTCTATCATTTTCTCCGTTAATGAAGCATGGTCTATTGGATCAATGGTTGTTATTTGTTTACTTTCAATTATTTTATTCTCATCATAATCACATTTCTTTTTATGAGCATAAAGTGTAGAAGAATGTTTATATACCTTACCGCATTTACAAATATGGGATTTTAATGTAATATCTGATGTATGATTTTGTAGGATTTGGTGCTTTCGAGTGGAATTATGCTTATTAATTTCACTTTGTTTGTTACATTTATAGTTACATTTTTCGCAAAAGAATTTATTGGAGATTTTTGGAGATTTATTTGTAGGAAACATTCCTATATATATCCTATATAGAAAATCTCCTAAATCCTTTCGCATAAATATTAAAAATTAACAGTAACGTTTTTAAAATAAAAAAAAATGTGTTGAGAGCATTATGGTCTCAATCACTTTTTTACAACTTTTTCAGTTTCACTTTTGAATAATGAAAAATGGACAAGAAATAAATGTCCAAAATTGAAAATTCAAATACTCCTTTGAAAATAAAAAGTTGTACTAGATGAGTAAAAAGTGATATTCATTTATATAATACATACTTGAGTATATGTAGTATAGAATTATAATAGGTAAATCCTATGTAGGTGGGCTGTATGTTTCCTCATGAGTTGTTTCAATAAGCCGTCGGCAGACAGATAAGCCGTCGGCAGACCTCGTTCAAAAACATCTGGATGTTAAACTGATTGTTAGTGTTATGACTATTTGTGTGAGTAGTATTATTACCTTGTACCTTGATACATATAATTTATACATACGGGTTAACTGAACCTGAAATTGAGCAAATAAATAAATAGACGCCTAATCATGAATATCACCAATTTGCGTATTTAGACTACATAGTGATTATATTTGAATATAAATTTATATCTATATATATTATAATGGCTTTTAAACCGACCGACAAGGATGTACTCAAAGACGCTGTAAATCTTTGGGTCGATAACAATGCTTCAGCTGTTTCTCAGTATGGTGACATCAACACATGGGATACATCGTTGATAACTGATATGAGTCAGTTGTTTCAATCTAAAAGTTACTTTAATAGTAATATCAGTAGTTGGAATACTTCCAATGTTACGAATATGGGGAGTATGTTCTATAATACCGCTGCATTTAATCAAGATATTGGTGGATGGAATGTTTCCAATGTTACGAATATGAGTAATATGTTCTTATTTAATGGGGCGTTTAATCAAGATATTGGGAGTTGGAATACTTCCAATGTTACGATTATGAATGTTATGTTCTTTGGTGCTTCCGTATTTAATCAAGATATTGGAGGCTGGGACACTTCAAAGGTTACGATTATGGATAGTATGTTCTCTTATGCTTCGGCATTTAATCAAAATATTGGTGGATGGAACACTTCCAATGTTACGAATATGTATAATATGTTTAATAGTGCTTCGGCATTTAATCAAAATATTGGTGGATGGAACACTTCAAATGTTACGGATATGCATAATATGTTCCAAAATGCCTCCGTATTTAATCAAGATATTGGTGGATGGATTACTTCCAGTGTTACAAGTATGAATAATATGTTTAATGGTGCTTCGGTATTTAATCAAAATATACGTTATTGGATTGTAGGTGTAGGTAAAACAACACCTTTATCAAGTATGTTCCTGAATGCTAACGCAATGACTAGCACATATAATGGAATATCCGGTTACGGACCCACCCCAACAACAAGTTTTTTTAATCAACCCATGCCGATATTGACGGAAGAAATGATAAAAAAGATAACAAGAAACGTGCCGTCTGGTGTAGCAGATGTGTCGGAGATAGTAGTACTACCTATAAACGTAGTTGACGCAGACTTGACAAGTGGAACGGCACTAGTGAGAAGTGAAAAGCGTTCGTTGTTTTTAAAAACTTTATTTGAGACCAATACAAATTTGGAAACAGCGGTTGGAAAGATAACGATGTCAAAGACAGAGTTATTAGGAAGTAGTTCGTCGATAACAAAGTCGACAATGGTTATAAGAAAGGCGTCGAATACAGATACGGCGGTGTCAACGTCGAGTTTAGGTGAGAACGAAGGCGTGTATGTGTATATGGGTTTGGGTGATTTCGCGGTATTTAATACAAGTGCGGGTGATTTAAAAGTAGAAAAGACAAGTGGGAGTGAATACATTATATATGAGAACTATGCAGATGTAAACACATTGGAAACAAAAAGAATGGGTGTGGGCGAGTCGAGTAGTTATGGAAGTTTTACATATGTAGTAGGTGGTGTGAGTGGGCAGGTAAGTGTAAGTACGTCAGGCGGAGTATCGGTAGCACCGATATGTTTTCCGTCGGGAACCCCGGTAGAAACGGATCAAGGAGAAGTGTCGATAGAAAAGTTGAATCCGGATATTCACAGCATACGCGGAAAGCGAATAGTGGCGATAACGGAAACGAGGCCGTTGTTTAGTCATATTGTGTGTATTGAAAAGGACGCGCTGGGAAAGAATGTGCCGTGTGAAAGAACAGAAATAAGTAGAGAGCACGGTGTATTTTACAAGGGAAAACTGGTGAGATCAGTAGACCTAGTGGGTAAATGTAAGGGAGTGTTCGAGGTCCGATATAATGGCGAAGCGTTGTACAATGTGTTGTTGGAGAAGCATGGTCATATGATAATAAACAAGTTAATATGCGAGACGTTACATCCTGAGAACATAATGGGAAAGATATGTGGTGGAAAATACAAGAAGGCGGAGGAAGAGAGGTTGTGCGCAGAGTTGAGTGAACTAATAAGGGAGAATGATTACCGCGGGTATAAGAAGTTGTATGCTTCTTTGAAGTAAAAAAGGGAAGAAGAAGGAAGAAGAAAGAAAAGATTATTTTTATAGTGTTACTGTTGCTATTTGCTTGCTGTCGTAGGGGACGGAACCCCCAATATATAAAATTGAAGATTTTATTGCCAAAACTGAATACCATAAAAAGTAAAGGTAAATCCTATCAAAAGTAAGTGAATAATGTTAGGGTTGCTTCTCAATCAGTATAGAGGAGAAGAAAGACCAGTATGTTTCAAACCAGCAAAAATTGGCGTTATACCTCGTAAGAGTGATAAGCGTCCAAAGGCGTGCGATTCGCCATTACAACCTTGTTGATTTTTTACGGACATTTTGTTCCGTTTTAAATCTTCAAGGGTGTAATAAAACAACCACTATTTGTCTATTTTCCACCAAAAGAGATGCTTTTTGTCTTTATCTCTTCCATTTGTTTCATTAGTTTCTCTCTGATCGTATCATCATCGACTTCAGAATAATTATAACTTTTAATATTATTACATGTTGCGTCTATCATTTTTATGTTGGTTTTTCCCAATACGTTATGAGTATAATTGATAATTTGTTCTAGTGTTGTTTTAAAAGTACTAGATTTAAAATACGCCTTAGAATATCCCTTATCCATCATATCATCAATAATACTCGTACCATTACCTTTATCATCAAACATCATAATATCCATTTCATAATCGCAACATGTGGTTCGATTCTTCTCCACTTGATTACTTCCAAGAAAATAATACTTATTTATTGTTTTTGTATTGGACTTGATTTCATAAATACGATATGCTGATTCTGCTTGATCCACATATTTACGAAATTCTACCACAAGTTCACGATATTTATCTCTTTCGCCATCAGCCATATCAGTAAATAAATCTTCGTCCTGTTTATTATACTCGTTTGACGAATTATTAATAAGTGTCTCGCGTCTGAGAAGCTTTACTTGATTTTTGAATTCCTCTAAATTAAGTTCTTTCATTGTCTTCAATTTAGGTTTAATGTTGGCCTTTGCCCCCGTAGGATTTGACTTAAACCACGTCTTAAACCCCTTGTATGGACCTTGACACGTAAATCCCATAAGTTTCCCCAATTCGTAGGCATATTCTCGCGGTTCACCAGAGAACGCTGTGAAGTTCGATACATGAGGTCCCACTATATTTAACTTATTCACTATAACATCGTCTGAAATATCCAACGTGCCTAAATCAATTGTTGGGTCCCATGAATCTAATTTTTCTTCCATATCGCCGTTTGACTCCATCTTTTCAAGGTCAGGACCTATACCACCGTGGATTGATATTAATAATACACAATCTTTATCAGTCATCAGTTTTTCCGTAGTCATCGTATTTATAGGGTTTATACTGAGGGAGCATTTAGGCTCAGAACCACTAGGCTTATCTCCACCACGAAGTCGTTTTGATGTACGTTTTCGTTTTGGCGTTTGTTTCGTTGTACGCTTTCGTTTTATTTTCGATGTTTGTTTCGTTGTACGATTTCGTTTCATTGTTCGCTTTTGTTTTCTGTATAAATTTACCGGCATATATATATATATATATATCCCATTTTAAATATTCAAGGGTGTAAATGCGTTTCTATAGTATATTAAAAAAGCATTTAAAGAAAAAACCCCGGCATTTGGGGGGCGAAGACACCCTACCTTAGACAGATGCTAGAGTATCATATGTTGAGTATTCTGTTTTTGTATCGTCGTCCAAGTATGTGGCATCACTTAATCCCTTCATAAGTTTTGAAACATTCTTCCTGTCATCTGTAAGATTGGCAAATATATTAGTACAAATATTACAAAACTCAATCTGTAGCGCTTCTATCGTGTCAAAATTCGGATTCTTATCTTGCCACAACTTGACATTCTTTTTATGAATATAAGACAACTCTTTCATGTTTTTCATTATAATGTCGCAGCCTTTGGTATCCTTTTCCCATTTGTCATTGTCCTTTACATACATGACCTTTCTTTTCTGATCCGTACAATGTATGGGCCTCTCAATGACATCCAAATTATTCAACCCATCTACCATCATATTCATCAATGTGTCTGTTAACCCTTTGTCTTTCGTATTCTCATACTGCTGAACCGTTAACGGCAACGACTTTATAAAATCACTTAGGTTCATCGCATTCTTACAATGCTCGTTCAAAAACATCTGGATGTTAAACTGATTGTTAGTGTTATGACTATTTGTGTGAGTAGTATTATTACCTTGTACCTTGCCAATGACATTCGTCATAAAATCCTGGTTTTGTGTCATCATTTGTGTAAACATAGCAAACATCTTTTCTAATAAAACAGGATTATTCATATCAGTTGTAGATACAATGTTGCTGGATTGTTTATTTTCATCATAATCACATTTCTTTTTGTGCTTCCATAATCCAGAACGTGTTTTAAATTCTTTATTACAATTTTCACATGCGAATTCTTTAATTTGCTCGTTTTGCTCGTTTTGCTCGTGTTTTGTTTCCAAAATATTTCCAGTTGTTTCCTTGATGTGCTTTGATGTCATTATATGTCTATCCCAATTAAATTTTTTACCGCATGTATAATGACATAATTCGCATACGAAAATACTATTGCTCGAATTGCTCGTTTTTGTTTCCAAAATGTTTCCTAAAGATTCCATAAGTTTACAAAAGAAAATATTTCTAAGTTTTAATTTTAAATTAACAATAACGATTTCAAAATAAAAAAAAATGTGTTGAGAGCATTATGGTCTCAATCACTTTTTTACAACTTTTTCAGTTTCACTTTTGAATAATGAAAAATGGACAAGAAATAAATGTCCAAAATTGAAAAATCGAATACTCCTTTGAAAATAAAAAGTTGTACTAGATGAGTAAAAAGTGATATTCAGTTATATAATACATACTTGAGTATATGTAGTATAGAATTATAATAGGTAAATCCTATGTAGGTGGGCTGTATGTTTCCTCATGAGTTGTTTCAATAAGCCAACGGCAGACAGATACGTCAACGGCAGACAGATACGTCAACGGCAGACAGATAAGCCGTCGGCATACAGATAAGCCAACGGCAGACATAAAATAAGTATTTGAAAGTCAATATATGTATAAAAAGTATACATATATTAATGAAGCAAATGCGCGAAGAGGGGTTTGAACCCTCGCATCGTATGATAGTGGGTCTTAAGTCCACCGCCTTAGACCACTCGGCCATCCGCGCATGTGAAAAGTTTACTGACATATTCGGGTCATTTGCTCAAATGCGGGTTCGAACCGCAGACCTTCGGCTCATAAGACCGATGCTCTAACCAACTGAGCTATAGGAGCATGGAGTTTCCCGCGCCGGGAATCGAACCCGGGCATTAGCCTTGAAAGGGCTACATCCTAACCGTTAGACCACGTGGGATAAGACACTAAGGCTGTCTTGGATTTCCGTAAATCACCCAATGAGGGGCTTGAACCCTCGACCACCAGCTTAAAAGGCTGGCGCTCTACCAACTGAGCTAACTGGGTAAGACTATATACATTATTTTACAAATTGAACAAGTACCGTTCCGGTACTATATACTAGTAGTGAATCGTCTTTATATAGTATATGGATACATATATTAAGTATTTGAACGAAAATGTCTCTAAATAAGTAGACAAAAACTAAACGCGAGAAATAAAGTAAGCCATGGTCCACCCAATAGAGGCATAAAACTGGTCTCCCAGGCTATTAGTAAAAGAATCAGCCTTGTCTTTACCGCCGGGCCAGAGTGTAATTCTATTAATCATGTCCATACCGAGTGTAGTATTTTCCGCGAGTTCATAAAAAAGATGTAAAACGGTCCATAATAAAAAAGACACACTCCAATAATAAGCAATAATTCCAGAAGCGAAATGAAGAAGAGAGAATTTATCGGTAAAAAAGACCCCCATAATTACTGTATAAACTATTTGAATATATTTTTATTTGTTTTTGAATTTTTCTCTATCTATCTATCTATTTAAAATGAAACGTTTATAGACTTAAATAGAACTCCCCGACACATTGGGCAATTGTCGTTTAGTTTTATATGTCGAATCATACAAGTTCCATGGAACTGATGTCCACACCGGGTGACAAACAAATCTGTTGCGTGTAAATCTTCCATACATATAGGACAGTCGTCTGTTTTACAAGGTTTTTTGACACACTGAGCCAGTTCTGTAGAATACGATACTTGAACCGGCTGGATGTCAAGCATCGATGTATCGTCTTCTGAATCCCATTCAGGAAACAATACATTTGGTCGAATAGGTGATATGTCATTATATAGGGATGTAACAACTGTATCAACTGTTTCTACGGTCTCAACAGTAACAACTGTATTTACCGAAGTGACATTTCTATTAACAGTAGTATGACGAACATTGGGGGTAGTAAATGACGTTGTAAAACTATGAATATGAGGTCTCTCATACATTTGCTGTGATGTAACTGGGAGAAGATTACTAGATGTGGTGTTTTGTCTATCTCTGTGTCTCTCTTCGAGACGAGTTGCTAAGAGTAAATCCCATCGTTGACAAGTGCGTCTATTATGGTGTGCCTCTCCACAAAGAGAACACGGCATATTAAATTTATTTTAACAAACTGAATAAGAAGTTTAAGGTTGTAGTTGATGTAAAAAGTATGTTCGGAGGAAAGCACTTCAATTTTATAAAAGAGGCGTAACATAAAAAAAGGAACTAAGCCTTATTTTTCATTGTTTATGAAGTATACATACTATCTATTTATCTACTATCTAAATTTTTCCAGTTCGGCACTGTTGTTCGCGAACATCGGAAGAACCAAGTTGTTCGCATATGGAACGAATGATATCAGCTCGGTCATTCTTTTCAGCCTTGGACTTCTCAGACTTCTTGGTCTGCTTGGACTGCTTGGCAGCAGCCTTCTCGTCATCCTTGGCCTGCTTGGCAGCAGCCTTCTCATCAACCTTGGCCTGCTTGGCAGCAGCCTTCTCGACATCCTTGGCTTGCTTGGCAGCATCCTTCTCGTCATCCTTGGCCTGCTTGGACTCCTTGGACTGCTTGGTATGCTTGGCAGCCTTCTTCACAACAGTCTTCACAGCAACATCTTCATCTTCAACGTTGTCGTCACTGTCAGTATCAGTTGTAACTACTCTGGCCTGTTTCTTGGCCTCCTTCTCAGCAATCTTGGCCTCTTTGACCTGTTTCTTGGCCTCCTTCTCAGCAATCTTGGCTTCTTTGGCCTGTTTCTTGGTCTCCTTCTCATCAATCTTGGCTTGTTTGGCATCCATCTTGTCTTGCTTGGCCTGTTCATTGGCAGCATTTTTCTCTAATTTAGTAAGCTCCTTGTCCATTTGGTCCGCGATTTTGCGCTGGCATTGGAGTTGCTTGACGCGGTTAGCCTTGTGAGCTAGCTTGGCCTTAAACTCCTTATTACTGACCTGATTCTCTTTGGCTAGGTTGCCCAAAGCCTTGAGGAATGCGGGAGTGGTGTAGGTAACGGAAGACATATTGAAAGTTTATTGAAAACGTTTAAGTTTTTGAATTTAAGTATCTCTTTTTTAGAAAATTGACTTCAATTTTTTTCCAAAACGTGGTTTTTGACAAAAAATATCAAAAATATCAAAAAAGCTCTATGAGAGTGCTTTTCTTGGTCTTGGTATGCCGACGGCTCTTGCCTGCCAATACCGTCGTAGGGGGGCGGAACCCCCAAAAAATACTATTAACCAATAATAGAAAGAATGAAGTATTTAGGAGGTAAACAGAGATTGGGCAAACATATATCTCCATTTTTACACGAAGTATGGGAAAACAACGAAAAGCTGGTAGGGTATATGGAACCCTTTTGTGGTTCTTTGGGAGTATTAAAAAATATGACGGAT
>Ga0208768_1000559_pt1 | contig 24113 bp, 24 predicted proteins | sample AntAceMetag02UK1_FD_184760 | JGI IMG/M metagenome (GOLD analysis project Ga0208768, IMG submission 184760) | Saline lake microbial communities from Ace Lake, Antarctica - Antarctic Ace Lake Metagenome 02UK1 (SPAdes) (version 2) | ecosystem: Environmental > Aquatic > Non-marine Saline and...
CTACTTCCCTGTTCTTCTACCTCCTACGACTCATAAATAGCTGGAAGCACTCGCAAATCTTTAAACCGATTTGCATCAGCTGATGGTCCGCAACTAAGTGTATATCGATGTGGTCCCGTCACTGCAAGTGTCTCCACACTCCCGGTCTGGGTAGTGATGGTAAATCCTGGAGGCAGACTTGAGCCGGTGAGGGTACAGTTACTAAAGTGATTTTCACCTAGGTCCCAGGTAATCTCTGTGGTGTTTCCTGTACGTACTAGCTCAGGATCTAGGGTGAGTGATTGAGAGTCAAGCGTGTTGTCTTGGCATAAGGTATCAGAGAAAGCTGCGGCGTTGCAGCCTCCTGCGCAGGAATTTCTGGTACCGGTGTTTGTGTCGCCGCAGAGTTGGCTTGCGGGTCCTTGGCAGCTGGTGATTACTGGCACACAAACGGGCGTACCATAATTATCAGTACCGCTACCGCCATCACCACCTCGGACGATTGCGTGCGTCACACCCGAAGTCGAGTTTAAGTCGTAGGTATCATACGTAATACCACCAGCTGTATACGAACCAGAGGGTATATCTCCGGCAATTCTAGTTCGTGTAATTGATACATTTTCCCCACCAATGGTAATACTTTGGTCACGCGAACTCTGACTGCCGCTGTTGCTACTACCTCCAGAGAAAGCATTTGAGACAGCACTTGTAAAAGAGCTGACCGCACTTGAAACAGCACTTGAAACAGAGCTGACAGCATCTGAGAACCATCCGGCTTCAGCGACTGGAGTAAAACTGAAAAAGACTGTCACAACCAGGAAGCATACTACGTATTTTTTTCTATTTTCTATGTTCATACATCTACTATCGTTAGTTGGTAATTCTTACTATTGTACATGAAGTACCTAATCAATCTTGTAATCGTTCGCCCACTTAGTCTAACCAGTCTTCCAGACTGATAGATTCACTCGTAAATTCCAAGAAGCTGATGGTGTCAATGACATCAGGACTTTCAAATGAACGAATCTCCACATCAATGCGATCATATGTTTTACTTTCCTCATCGTACAGAGCATCCTGAGCTGCCATCACTGCGTAGTACTGCCCATCAGGTGACACAACTGGATGACGATACCGTGTGTCTGGAGTATATATAATACTACGTTCTACAACAATCTCACCTTGGAGATCAAGCAGGAAAATAATATGTGCTGAGGGTGACGTCAGAATTATTGTATCCTCACCAGGGACTACGGCAATATCATCTTGAAAACCTAGATTCGTATATCTGTCAAAAATACGTATGGACACTTCAGTTGCAAGGCTATACAGATACAGCCCATCTTGTTTCATATATACCAGGTAGTCACCTTCACGAATCCATTCTGGTTCGCTTGCTGCAGGAATTCTGGCAACACTCCCAGTTTCAAAATTATGGATTGCAATATTTCTGTCATCAAGCAGTCTGGAGTTGCCAGCAGCAGAAGTTTGGTAACTATACGCGTAGTGTGTATTGTCTGGTGATGCAGTCAGATCAGTCTCATTGTATCCGTTTACATGAGGAAGAATTCCAAAATCTCCCGTTTCAGGGCTGTGCCAGCTTGGCTGATAATAATCAGGATCCTCTGTTCCCTCGTGATAGGCAACCATTATATCAAAAGTGTCAATTCCTCTACTAAACGACACCGCAGAAACATCTACTACATACCTTACAGATGTAGATTCAAAATCGTAGGTATATACATCAGGAACATAGTCAGCGTCACCCTGTACATCCGCACTAAAATACAAGGCTCCACTAAGTTGCTCCACCCCAGGCGTTGCATCGATACCATCATTTTGTTGACGTTCAGCTCCAGCTAGCTGATTTGCCTGGGTAGCTACGTATGTGCTGTAGATAAACACAAGTGCAAGGCACAGCAAAACAATACCCACTGTGAGTGCAAAAATTTTCTTGGTGGGCTTAAGCATAATAAGTATCAATGCTAGTACATCTTTCATGTACATATTCTACCATTAGCCCCAGTGGACATACCATACATTCTTACAAATCACATGGCACTAATCCCCCATACACGTATTGATACAAAAAAAAGAGAACGGCTACGTTAGTCTCCAGTAACGCGCATATCTTACGTGAGCTGACACTGCAGGATAAAATGTACTATACTAAGACCATGATTCGACATATACGTGGAACAATTGCTGATATCTCTGAAGGACAACTCGTGATTGATGTTGCAGGCGTGGGGTACCTTATACACACAGTTACCACTACCGACCACTTCAAGCTCGACACTGAAGTGAAGTTCCATACCTATATGGCAATACAGGAACGGGCGCAGGATTTATATGGATTCCTCACTCGTGATGCGTTAGCCCTGTTTACCATCCTTCTTACTATCCCTAAAGTAGGTCCTAAGTCTGCTATGCAGATTATGCAGAAAGCTGATACGGAACTTCTTAGAAGCTCAGTCCTCAGCAACGATGCTGCGCACCTTTCTAAGATGTCAGGTATTGGTAAGAAAACTGCGGAAAAAATTGTGCTGGAACTAAAAGATAAACTCGAAAATTTTTCAGGATCATACACAAACACAAGTGGCGACAACGTCCAGCAGCCAACATACACAGCCGATGCTATTGATGCGCTGATTTCCCTTGGATATCCACAGTCTGATGCGCGACAGGCTATCCAGCAACTTCCTGATGAGATACAAACTGCACATGAGGCCGTACGAGAAGCCTTGAAAGAACTGGGCAAGGCGTAATACCATTGCACAAGCCCCCTACACACCTTGAACAACGTATACTTATATACATGAACACTATCTTATATTGGGTAAAGCGATGCATCCCCCGCTTCATACTTGAAAGACTTCGCCCACCGTATCACTATGCTTTGGCGTACATAGGTAATCTTGTCTACCGAAGCCCCTCAAAAGAAATTACGGTCATTGCCGTTACCGGCACCAAAGGAAAATCGACGGTAACAGAACTCATCACCACTATCCTAGAAGCTGACGGAAATAAAGTGGCGTCTCTTTCAACCATTCAGTTTAAAATTGGTGACGACGTTCAGAAAAATATGTTCAAGATGACGACACCTGGTCGGCTCTTTGTGCATAAGTTTCTTCGCCAAGCAGTAGATGCTAAGTGTACCTATGCAGTACTTGAAATGACATCTGAAGCAGCAAAACAGTTTCGTCACAAATTTGTGGAAATGGATGCACTGGTGTTTACCAATCTCACTCCAGAACACATTGAGTCTCACGGCTCATTTGAAAAGTACAAAGCAGCAAAACTTGAAATCGCCAAACAGCTGGCTTACTCAGCCAAGCAGCCAAGATACATTGTTTCCAATACCGACGATGAACACGGACAAGATTTTCTCGATATCGCGGTAGAGGAAAAGCTTCCCTACCAGCTAAGTGACCTCAAACTGCACACACTTCACAAAGACGGTATCGGGCTTATCTTCCAAGATGCTGATGAAGAAATGACCATACGAGTCCCACTGGTTGGTCTCTTTAATGTATACAACGCGCTGGCAGCCATCACTCTCACGCGCGCAATGGGTGTACAACTACGCACTATTGCAGAAGCACTTCGCACCCTTCCCCCTATCAAAGGTCGGGTAGAGCACTTTAGTACAGCCAAGGGTGCGGCCAAGCAAGTCACTGCCATTGTCGACTACGCCCACACTCCAGACTCGTTAGAAAAATTGTACCAAGCGTTCAAAGACCAGAAGAAAGTATGTGTACTGGGAAACACAGGAGGTGGACGTGACACCTGGAAGCGACCAGAGATGGCACACATCGCTGAACAATACTGCGACCAAATCATTCTGACTAATGAAGACCCGTATGATGAAGAACCCCGGAAAATTATCGATGAGATGATAAAAGGTATTGAGGACAAGACAAAAGTTGATGTCATCATGGATCGACGCATGGCAATACGTACAGCACTTGAAGAGGCTGAAGATGGTGGGTATGTCATTATCTCTGGTAAAGGGACTGACCCATATATCATGGGACCACACAACACCCGGCAGCCTTGGAGTGATGCCGAAGTAGTTCAAAAAGAGCTGAGTTTGATGCAGTAACACCTACTAAAAAAGATGCGTATGAGCATCTTTTTTAGTATATATACCTCTAAACACGCAAAATGGGGGCCATTTTGCGTGTTTATCACTTTTTAAATAAAACAATCCCTGCACTCACCGACACATTCAAAGACTCCTTCATCCCTGCCATAGGTATTTCCACCACTGCATCCGCTGCGTCAATCAATTCTTGGTGCACCCCTTCTACTTCAGCTCCCATAATGTACACGACTTTATCTGGCACCATAAAGTCGTAGACAGACACTGAATGTGGTACTTGCTCTACTGCGACAACCATAAACCCATCTGCTTGTAGTGTTGCGATAAGCGACAAGGCCTCAGACACAGACTCACTACCAGCGTCACCAATATGTTCCCACGGCATACTCTCACTGGCGCCAAGTGACGTTTTAACAATTTCAGGCTGCGGACGGCCAAACCTATCTACTGGCGTGGGTGTTGGACCTATAAGATATATCTTCTCAACCCCCGCCCCATCGGAACTGCGAAAAATAGACCCCACGTTATGGGCAGAGCGAATGTTGTCGAGGATAATTTGTTTTTGCATAATATATAAATGATTATGGCCCGTAACATACGGGCCATCCTCTTTTCTTTTTCACTTTGTTGGGAACTTCGGATAAATAAAGTACAGATTTTGATCAAGTTCACCTAGGGACTGGTCAGCACCTTTTCTTGATACAGCAACTACCCCTACAATTTTCCAGTGCTCCATGTAGGACAAAATAACATCCTCAGATATGCCACTCACGAAAAAATGGGCTTCTTCACAAAGTGAATCTTCCTTAAGACGATTTTCCATCTCCAAAGATGCTGACCCAGGAAACTCCTCCCGATGGCGCCATAACCTTAATGCAACAGGCCTTGAAGTGCAGAACAAAGTTTCTACCGTTAACGAGAATTCCTGCTCCACAGGAGACCTAACTTCAGATACATCTAGACTTGCATGAAGTGGTGACAGTGGTGCTGTCATGAAAAACATAACAGTTGATATAATCCCTCGCATATTCTTCTCCTTCCTTAGCGTGATTATTAGTATACTAAACTAATAGGTTCGAGATGTCATCTTTTGATGACATAAAATGTGCCACCACTGCTCCAGTACAGAATGATCAGTCCCTGACTCGATGGTTGCTAGAGCAGATACTAAAAGAACACACCACCTAGGACATTGAATGTCCTAGGTGGTAGTTTAGTTTATGTTTGTCCCTGACTCGATGGTTCGCAAGCTCACAACATCTCGTCACGGACAAACGCCGTAACTGCCTCAAGGCAGTTACTAAAAGAACACACCTTCAAACTTTCGTTTGAAGGTGTGTTCTTTTGCGCTTGTCCGCCCTCGAGGGCTCGAACCTCGGACCATCTCCTTAAAAGGGAGCCGCTCTACCAACTGAGCTAAGGGCGGATATAGTAACTACTACGGCTACAATGAGCGAAACTATACCATACCAAAAAGTAAAAAACGAGTCCTTGCCACGGATTTTGGTATACTTGGTTGTATGTCAGACTTCCCCGCCAACATCCTCTGTGCCACCTCAACTCGTGCTGATAGCAACATGTCATTTCGTATCGGTGATACGCATAGTTCTCTAGCGAATAGAAAACAATTTCTCCTGAATGCTGGTGTAGATTTTGCTACGCATGTCAGCATGAAGTGTAATCACGGAGAAGTGGTTACTATAGTACGCAAGGAGACTCTAGGGGCTGGTGCTAGTACGCAAGAAGACATGATTCTTGCTGAAGTCTTGGTCACGCAAGAAAAAGGTTTGGCGCTTATGTTGCTTACTGCCGATTGTCTACCAGTCTCTTTCTATGACCCAATAACCCAAACAATCGCCTTGGCACACTTTAGTCGAGAAACAATTTCTAACCAGCTTCCACAAAAGACAATTAGTTTTTTGAGAGAACACTTCGACGTTGAGCCATCCAATCTCCTGGTCAACATCGGTCCCTATATCCACACTGACTCATACTCCTTCCCTTCTGTTACACACACTATCCAACCCAACATACTCCCTTTCACAAAAGAAAAACAAGGACGTATTTTTGTTGACCTTATTTCTGCCTGCAACCAGCAACTTACCCAATCGGGTATCTCTCTTCAAAACAGCACCGTATCAGAAATAAATACTGCCACCTCATCTAATCACTTCTCTCACTACGCCAGTAGAACAAAAAACGCCCCAGAGGGGCGTATGGCTACTATACTTATGATACACTCATTACAGTGTAAGCATCCAGCGCTCTAGAGCGATGTCAGTATCTACTTTTCCTAAGTGTCCATCGTGGTAAACCGTAAGTAAGCTTTTTGAGAGTGTTTCAAGTTCTCCCTCTTTAAAGACCGATAGTGCTCGCTTGGCTTTGTTATATGGAAAGTCCTTCATGCCGGCTTCTTCAGCACTGTTGGTAGACTTCGCCAGACGCATACTTTTAAGCTGCCACCAGAGTGTTCCAATAATTTCTTCGGCGCTTAGACCTGCGTACTTTGCATCTTGGAGCTGCATCCAGAGTGTTTTCTTATCTTTTCTAGAAAGTGCGTCGGCCATACCAAACGCGTTAAAGCGTTCTGCTGCGACAGCTTTGTACTCCTCCATTGTTACTGCATATTTTTGAAACTTCTTTTTTTGTGGCGCTAGGAGCGCACCCTCAATAACTACAAACGTATTATCAGACGATGCGAATGCTTCGAGGTTCTCGATGAGTGCATCGTACATCTCAGCTTTTCCTGACAAAGTATCGATGATGTAGAGTGTCTTATCTCCAAACAGTGACACCGCACCTACAATGTCCGTGAACACTCCTTCTACATAATTCTCAACCTCAATGTGCTCCACCTTCATCCCCTTTTTTTCTTCTACTGAAGAAAAATCATGAGCTTTCTGTCGCACAGTAATAGTATCGTTTCCATAAAAGAGATGTAGCATGCATACATTTTACACGATTTACCCCAAAATATCGAAACTAAGCTAGGTCGGTCCTGTCCTGATTTAGAAATAAACTTGTTGACTTCTTTATGTAACTCTGGCTATATAGTGAGTGAAACAGTAAGGATACACGCACATGAAAATATTAGTTGTAGACGACGATGAGAGACTTGCTCAAAGTATATGTACTTACCTCCAAAAGAAAGGTCACAAAGTTCAATTGGTCAATAATGGAAGGAGGGCATTACGTGTCTTAGAAGAAGAGATGTACGATGGGGTTATTTCAGACGTACGAATGCCTGGAGGTAACGGTATCGAGCTATTACAGTCAGCCTGGCGCACCTTTGATACACCACCTCCCTTTTATGTACACAGCTCAGAAGACACACTCCTCTGGAATGGTGAACAATGGAATCTTCCAGAAGTAATCTCAGGGGGCTTTAAAGGGTTTGCAATCTTTAAGAGCAAAAAGATACCCAGAATACTCGACGAAATACAAAAATGGCTTGATTCCATTGAACCAAAATAGCCAACAGGCCCGTCGCACATGCGACGGGCCCGTAATTTATTTATGTTACAAAACTCTAACCCGATTCAAAGACGTGGAGAAATAAGATGAGAGACGAAGTAGGTGAGAAAATTATAGTAAGGCGTACTTTGGGTACGGTGAAATATAATTTTTGAAGCGTACTGAAGTAGATCGCTTATTTCAAGATTCTTTTCAAAGACGTCTAAAAACGAGATGAGGTACGAGGTAGGTAAAAAAAGAAAGCTAAGGCGTACTTTCTGGTACGGCGAAGCTTTCTTTTTGAAGCCTACTGAAGTATATCGCTTATTTCTCCACGTCTTTTAGTTCGGCCCAGTTGGGTCCGGTGGCCACATCAACCAAAATCGGTACCCCACTATCATCAACCCCTTCAAGTACGCCTTCCATAAGGTCCTTAAGTTTTTGTGCTTCTTCAGCTACATCTTCATTCTTTATTTCAAAAATAAGTTCGTCGTGTACCTGCATGAGCATATGGATAGACTCCTGTCTCTTACCCTGTTTGATGTAGGCGTATACGTCATTCATCGCAATACGCATAACGTCAGCTGCAGTCCCTTGTACTGGGGCATTAATTGCCATCCGTTCAGCCTGTGCACGGATGAACGGTGCGCTTGATTGAATTCCTGGGAAGTGACGACGGCGTCCAAAGAGAGTCTGGGTATATCCTTCAAGGCGCGCGTAACCTTTTGTCTCTTCTAGGTACTCTGCAAGGCGCGTGAAGGTATTAAAGTAGGCATTGAGAAACTCTTGGGCCTCTTCCTTAGTCGTCCCCTCCCCTAGGTTTGCCCGCAATGCATTTACACCCATGCCGTAGAGAATACCAAAGTTAATAATTTTGGCTTTTCGTCGCATGTCGCTGGTGACTGCATCTGTTGCCACCCCAAACACTCGTGACGCCACTCCGGCATGCACGTCTTCTCCATTTTTAAAGATTTCCACCATCTTTTCATCTTTAGATAAAATGGCTGCAATGCGTAACTCAATTTGAGAATAATCGATAGACACAAAGGTGTACCCGATGTCTGCAACAAAGGCTTTGCGAATCGCCTTACTTTCTCCTGTACGTACGGGGATGTTTTGCAGGTTTGGATCACGTGATGCCATGCGTCCTGTAACTGTCCCTGTCTGTAAGAGGGTTGATCGTAGTCGTCCATCCTTACTCACCATTTCTGGTAAGTTGTCGATGTAGGTAGACACCAATTTCTTCAGTTCACGATATCGAAGAATGTGCGGAATGATTGGATGTTCGTCACGCATTTTCTCCAGTTCACTTTCTTTGGTAGACCGTTGTCCGCCAGCAGTTTTCTTTTGACTCTTTGGTTTTAGTTGCAGGGTGTCAAACAACACATCCCCTACTTGCTTTGGGGAATTGATATTGAACTCAAACGTGGCATGCGTATAGATACTCTTCTCCAGAGAAGTTAGTTCGGTATGCATCTTGGTTGAAAGGGTTTTTAGATAGGCTGTATCGAGAACCACCCCTGTCTGGTTAAGCTCTTCTACTACCTCCATAAGCGGGAGCTCAATATCTTCATACACCCGTTCCATTTTTCTATCTTTTATTTTTGCATGGAGTTTTTCCTGGATCTCATCAAATTTCACCGTCTCAAAATACGTGCGCCCATAGTCGATAATATCGTCATACGCTGCGTTAGTCCGATCACTCTCAAGTAGCCACAGCATGATTCCGGCTTTTTGCACTTCAACGTCGGCCACCCCACTATCAGACTGATCAGGAGTTATCTCTTCGGCGAGCTCAAAGGTGTTTCGGATACGAGCTGCCAATGTTCTAAAGCCAAGCTCAGTAAAGAGCTCAAGAATTGCATCGGTGTCAGCCGCTTGTTTCCAGTGCATGGTCGGAAGCTCATAGGTAACTGGTACATCAGTACGAATAGTTGCAAGCATTTTTGAGAACTGGGCCTCCTCTTCGTACTCCTTAAGTAGACCTATCACTCGTGGCTTAATACCAGCATCTAGAAATGGCTGCTCATCTTTTTTAAGCTTGGTATAGATTGCATCAATAGAACCAAATGTCGTAATGAGGGTTGTCGCCCCTTTTTCACCAATACCAGGAATGCCCGGGATATTGTCAGACGCATCACCGCGGATACCTTTATAGTCAGGCACCAAGTTTGGACCAAACCCAAACCGGTCTTTTACCGCCTGCTCGTCATACATAATCGTATCTTTAATACCCTTACGCATGGTGTACACCTGCACCCGCTTTTTATCCACGCACTGCAGTGTATCCATATCACCTGAGGCAATAATAATTTGAATGTCTTTATTATCTTTAAGTTGCTCTGGGATTGTTCCTAGCAAATCATCAGCCTCAAACCCAACTTTTTCGTAGATAGGAATATTAAACGCTTCAAAAATATCTCGTGACCGGATAATTTGCTTTATTAGTTCGTCATCAGTTTTCTTTCGTCCGCCTTTATAGTCTTTGTAGGCATCATGTCGATAGGTAGGTTCAGGCAGGTCGTAACAAGCAGCGATGTAGTCTGGCTTTAGGTCTTCAGCAATCTTGAGCAAAATAGCAATGACTCCATAGAGGGCACCAGTTGGTTCACCGGTGGTAGAGGTAAAATCAGGCAACGCATGATACGCCCGGTGCAGAATTGCGTGAGCATCAAGTAGTACGAGAGTTTTCTTCTTTGACTCTTTTTTAGTATTAGTTGTTGGCATATTCAATAGTTATAATTCGTTTTTCACCATCAAGGGCAAAACGGATGTGAATAGTATCTTCTGGTAGCAGCGACCCAATGTTCTCTGCCCATTCAATACACATAATAGTACCTTTTTCACTCAACAACTCGTCAAACCCCAAGACACGCATCTCGTCAATTTCTTCAATCCGGTACGCATCAATATGTACCAGTTTTTCAAATGATTGTTCGGTGAGCTCATAGCCTTTCATGATGACAAACGTCGGACTGGTCACAATTTCTGTCACCCCTAGCATCCGCGCCAGTGTTTGAGTGAAGGTTGTCTTCCCTGCCCCTAAGTCCCCATGCAGGGCACAGACCACTGCAGCTTCACTCTTCTGTACTGATGCCAGCTCAAGCACCTTCTCTGCGACAGCCTCTAATTCTGAAACCTCTGTAATAACCATCTTTTCCATAATGAAAACATTGTAGCATTGTATAGGCACTTCTTGACTGCCCACAACAAAGGCCCGTAACTGTCGTACGGGCCTGAGGTTTTTTATTTAAGATATGTATCTACCTCTGCAGTGCTCTGTTCTCAGCAGAGGTCCAGTGTACGGACACTCACGTCGGACTGGACGTTGGTAGTCCCACTGGTGGAGATGATTAATCTCTAGGTAGATTACTCGGCTCAGCGGCATACGCTCACTAATGTCCGACTGGTACACAAATGTAATCTGCGCCGACGAGGGCAATGTCCAATACCACGAAGGTATACACAGTGCGACGTCAATACGACCTTTTGGGGTTGTAATCGTTCGGTCGCGACACGAGTAGTTTTCTCTCATCTCCCGATTGAGCAGATTCTCCTGCGGGCGGGATTTGTTTATACCCAACTGAGCCAGCGTCAGCGTGATTGTCCGCATAGAATCAGCTCGTTCCCGTATCTCCTCATATGAGATTGCGCTCGAGCCCCTTTGTTCATACGGAACTTCAGCACAGGCACCCAGAGTAAGAAGCATTAGTATTACTAAGAACTTGTCCATTATAATCCCCTTTCGAGATTTTAAGGTTTCCTTTACAACAAATACTACAATAATATAACCTTTTGTCAACACATCAGAGTCATTCCTGGTAGTGATGTATGGGAACATACCAAACTTTTCTCCCTGTGCACCTGCTACAATAGAGACATTATGGCGCATTTTGATGACACATTTGATGACGAACGAATGGACAGTATTCGTCGTAAGGAGGAGGAGCACTTAATTAAGTCCCTGGCGGTGGAGTATGGTCATGATTTTGTAGACCTGCGTGGCTTAACGCTTAACCCAGACGCTATCAAACTCCTGCCTGAAGAGGAAGCCAAAGCAGGCAACATGATTATTTTTGAAACCGTGCGCAAGCGTATCTCGGTTGCCATTCGTAATCCTAATAATGAAAATACGAAGAAATCCCTCGAGGCTCTCAAAGCCCGTGGCTTTGAGCCAAAAATCTACATGACTTCAACCAACAGCCTCATGCACGGCTGGGAACGGTATCATGACCAGAAAAATACCACTGCGGTAAAGCAAGGGGTACTCGACATTGATACTGATGCTATTGCTACCCAGATAAAATCCTTCAAGACTCCAGAAAATGTTGCCGCGCGCATTCGTGACATCAGAACACTCAACAGTACCCGCCGTATCTCAGAGACTTTAGAAACCATGTTTGCTGGTGCAATCGGACTGCATGCGAGCGATATTCACATCGAACCAGAGGAAGGGGGTATCCGTCTACGATACCGACTTGATGGTGTGTTGCGCGACATCATCGATATAGAACGAAAGCTGTATGAACGAATCTTGTCACGATTAAAACTTTTATCTGGAATGATTCTCAACATTCGTGACGAAGCCCAAGATGGACGTTTTACGTTTACCCTTACCGATAAAGACGTCGAGGTGCGTTCTTCAGTTATTCCCGGAGCATCTGGCGAATCGATGGTAATGCGACTACTAGACCCGACAGTGGCCAGCTTTACCTTAGAAAAGTTAGACCTCAACGCAATCCTACATAAAGTTCTCATAGAAGAACTACTACGATCAAACGGAATGATTGTAACTACTGGTCCAACCGGGTCGGGTAAAACTACAGCCCTCTATGCATTTTTACGTGAGGTACATAAGCCTGGTATTAAAATCATCACCATTGAAAACCCCGTTGAGTATAAACTTGATGACATCGTTCAGACTCAAGTAAGTGACGACTATACGTTTGAGTCAGGTCTACGCGCCATACTCCGACAAGACCCGGACGTCATTATGGTCGGGGAGATTCGTGATCGAGAAGTGGCTGAAACTGCTATCCACGCTGCTCAGACTGGACACTTAGTATTTTCAACTCTTCACACCAATAGTGCCGTCGGTGCCTTCCCTCGGTTGATTGACCTGGGGGTTGATTACCGGATGATTGGGAGCTCAGTAAACCTCATCCTGGGACAGCGACTAGTTCGTGTCCTTTGTACACATTGCAAACAGTCACACCCACTCACAGACGCTGAACGTAAGATAATCTCAACGGTCTTAGCAACGCACCCTGCCCCACCAGTACTTACCAAGGAATCAGTACTCTATGACGCTGAAGGTTGTGACCACTGTAACCACACTGGCTTTAAGGGACGACAGGGAGTGTTTGAAGCGGTGCGCGTAGATGCAGCAGTAGAAGAAGCAGTGATTCGTGACCCTCGAGAGAACATCATTCTTGAAGCAGCTAAGGCACAAGGTATCCCATCGATGGCGGAAGATGGTATTGAGAAAGTACTTTCTGGCACCACCTCACTTACTGAGCTGCAGCGTGTAGTTGACCTTTCATCTGGAAGACATACCCTGACTACAGAAGATGATGCAGCTAGTGCGGACGACTTTCTGTCACACGTTGTATAGTTAGACCATATTGGACACCTCAGAAACAAAAAAACTACTCGGTCAAGAGTAGTTTTTTTGTTCTTGTGATATCCTTAAAAATAAGAAGCGAAGACACACATCAGGTAGCGTACACAAGAAATTGTTCCAGTAGATAATCCTCCAAGCAGAACTTCCGGAAAGAAGAGATTTCAAAACTAAGGGGTAGCACAGCATTCTCACTCGATGGTGAGCGCCACACTATACTCGCAATGAAACCTTTTGTTGTTTAGAGGATTATACACTTGAACACAATATAAGACCGCACACATTTGTGTGTTTTTTATTTGTATTTTCTTGTGGAGAGCTGCATCTCTTTGATGCGGGAACTTATTAATGAATATATTAGCACAGTTGATACTTTTGTCAAGTGTTTACAAAGCGTCCCAACTGTTGCGAACAAAACTCTCAATATTCCCTAGATTGGAGGACAGCTACATCATGCCGCAAGTATGCGAATACACCTTTTCCAGATACAATAGAGGCATCATGAGTGACTCAGAAAAAACTACTACCTTCACTCGCGACGGTGCAGGAAACCTCGACCAGACACTTCGACCCAATACATGGGAAGAATATGTAGGGCAAACAAAAACCAAAGAGAATCTGCGCATTCTGCTTACTGCAGCTCGTGAGCGTGGTCACGCTGCTGAGCACATTCTTTTGTATGGACCTCCGGGCCTAGGGAAGACTACGTTGGCACACCTTATCTCGAAGACACTGGGAACCAACATGCGCACCACGTCAGGCCCTGCCATCGAGCGAGTTGGTGACTTGGCAGCCATCCTTACTAACCTCTCCCCTGGAGATGTGCTCTTTATCGATGAGATTCACCGTCTTTCTAAAAGCATTGAAGAAGTCCTCTACCCCGCTATGGAGTCGGGGGTATTAGACATCATCATTGGGAAAGGTCCTTCCGCGCGAACAGTACAACTCGAGCTCCCTCCCTTTACACTCGTATCGGCTACTACACGTATCTCACTTCTGTCTGCCCCCCTTCGTTCTCGGTTCTCTGGGGGGACGTTCCGACTTGAGTTTTATAAAGACTCAGAGATAGCCCAGATTCTTCATCGCTCTGCTGAACTGTTAGGCATCTCTACTTCAGAAACAATCATGAACAATATCGCCAAGCGATGTCGGGCCACACCCCGTACCGCAAATTATCTTCTGAAACGATGTCGTGACCTGGCACAACTCGAAAAAGGTGAGCTTACTACCGACATCGTCGACCGCACCTTTGCACTCTTAGAAGTAGATATACTCGGACTTGGCAGTCCCGACCGAGAAGTACTTAAGGCAATCATCCACAAGTTCAATGGTGGCCCAGTGGGACTCAACACCATTGCAGCAGCAACTGGTGAAGAGCAATCAACTATTGAAGACGTAATTGAACCCTACCTCATCCGCCAAGGCCTGCTTGAACGAACTCCCCGAGGGCGTATTGCCAGTGCTACTGCGTATAGCCATATTGAAAACATGGAACTATAAAGGCCCACAACAATGTGCGGGCCTACAACATCAGACTTATTTTTTGCGGAGTGATGGAATCAGTGTTCCGCCTGCTGGCCTTGATCCATATAGACCCTGCCATATCTTTCCTCCAAAATCCACACAGCACATATCCTCTGGTTTCAGGGTTCGTTCAAATAAACCATTTGAGTATTTCATTTCTCTCTCCCATTTGCTACAGCTAAATAACTGTAGGTACACTATACCTACTTATCCAAAGCTTGCATAGACCAACCTAATCTCATACACTTTATACATTACTCCCTTAGTTTATATATATGTCAGGACATAATAAATGGTCAAAAATAAAACATAAAAAAGGAGCGACTGATGCGGCCCGAAGTAAGGTGTTCAGTAAACACTCAATGTTTATTGCTATGGAGTCACGCGGAGCAAATGGTGATGTCACTTCCCCACAACTAGCGGCAGCAATCGTGCGAGCAAAGAAAGACTCGATGCCAAAAGAAAATATTGAGCGGGCAGTTGCTAAAGGCTCAGGAACTGACGGCACCGTCCTGGAGGAAATTATGTTTGAAGGATTTGGACCAAGTGGTGTGGCGTTCCTTATTCAAACAGTCACTGACAACAACAACCGTACTGCACCACTGATTCGCAACGTTTTTAGCAAAGCAGGATTTGCACTTGGTTCTCCCGGTTCAGCAGCTTGGGCGTTTACAAAAACAGCCGATGGCTACACCCCAAATACACCAATGGAGCTTGATGATGAAGCAGGTGAAAAGCTGGCAGGTTTTATTGAGAAGCTGGAAGAGGAAGATGATGTTATCAACGTCTACACCACCGCCGATGAATAAAAACTTTAAAATACTTCGTTACACTTCAAGTGATATTCGTCACCGTGCCCATGCACGACTCCTCATATCACATTCGTGTGCCTAGTATTTTTTTGTTTTTATTCATCGGTACCAAGTCTAGGGTCTCAGATTAATTCTTGCTCGCCTTCCATTTCATCTCATTTTATTCTTCTGAATATTTAAGTAAGTTGGGAAAAAGACCAATAGATACTTTGTATCTATTGGTCTTTTTCTTGGTATACTTTGGGCATTATGAAAGTACTGGCAGTAGACCCTGGATATGATCGGCTTGGGGTGGCGGTTATTGAGAAGCAGGATGGAAAAGAAGTGTTGGTGTACTCAAGCTGTGTTGAGACCGATAAGAAAGCTGAGCTCAACGACCGGCTGCATGTTCTGGGGGTTGCATTTCAAAAACTGTTAGATGAACACTCCCCTGACGCAGTTGGTATTGAAACCCTGTTCTTTAACAAAAATGTAAAGACAGCTATCGGGGTTGCACAAGCTCGGGGTATCATTATTTACCTCGCAAAAAATGCAGGATGCGCCGTGTATGAACATGGTCCCCAGGAAATAAAGGTTGCTGTTACAGGCTACGGCAAGAGTGATAAAAATGCTGTTACTGAGATGGTTAAGCGTTTAGTTACTAATGTTCCCGACACAGCGCTTGATGACGAATATGATGCAATTGCTGTTGGTGTCACAACCCTTGCACACTACCGATAAATTGATACAATCTTCATTCAAAAGCTCGAACAGACGGGGTTGCACATCAGCAAAAATTTTGATAAAAAAGTACTAGCATTATCGTAATCAACACATATGATTTTTTTAACTACACCACCTGAGGAAGAAGAGACAACCGACGAGGAACCTGATGATTCTGACGTAAGTGTTGATGATTCTGTATTAGACGAACTATCTAAGGAAGAGGAGGATGATGACGAGAAGGAGGAGGAAAAGACCGAAGAAGAAAAAGAAGGATTTGGCGCAATTGACGAAGAAGCTGAAATACAAAAAGCAGAACGAGCTGAGAATGGAGAAGATGATGAGGAAGAAGAAGATGATGAGGAAGACGCAGACGACACCGACTACGATAGCTTCGACGACGTAGACGAAATGTAGCCTGAGCAAACGAGCGTAGCGACTATTGCGAAGGTTGATCAGAATTTGTTCTGCCCTTGGGCAAATTCTGACAAAGTGAAATCAAAAAACTACCACCTATACTAGGCGGTAGTTTTTTGATTTCACTAAACAATGAAACTGCTTAAAAAAGCTCAATCAAACTCACATTTTTCTTTCCTCTTTTAAGAAGAACCAGTACACCTGACCCCTCTTTAGTTAAGATTGTATCTACTACTTCAATCTTCGCACTATTTACCTGCACCGCACCACCTTCAATAAACGTTCGTGCTTCACGATTACTAGTGGCAAGCCCTGACTCTACTAGCGCATCAACCAATGTAGTTTTATCAGTAATCTTTGTCAGTGGTGCATTCTCTTTTAAGATACCAATCTCAGCCCCAGACAAATCCTGAAGCATCACCTCCCCAAAAAGAGACAGCGACACTCGTTCAACAGCTTGTGCAACTTCTGGAGTATGAACAAAACTAGTCACCTCCTGAGCAAGTCGCTTTTGCGCATTTCGTGCTCCAGGATTTTCTCCATGTTCTTTCTCTAGCTCAGTAATCTCTTCAAGAGCAAGAAATGTAAAGAGCTTTAGATAGTCAATTACATTCTCATCTGAAGTATTGAGCCAAAATTGATAAAAGGCATACGGTGAAGTTTTTTCTGATGCTAACCAAACAGCATTACCTTCACTTTTGCCAAACTTTTTACCTGTAGCTTTATCTGTAACAAGCGGGACAGTAACAGCATGGACTGACTTCTGCTCCTTTCTTCGTATCAAATCTACCCCAGAAACAATATTCCCCCACTGATCTGAACCACCTACCTGTAAATCACATCCGTACTTTTTATGTAGTGTTAAATAATCAAACGCTTGTAGCAATGGGTATGCAAACTCAGTATAAGAAATACCAGTGTCCCCTTCTAACCGTTTTGAAATCGCATCTTTTTTAATTAACTCATTTACCGTGAAATGCTTACCAATATCCCGCAAAAAAGTAATGAGACCCTGTTCAAGTAACCAATCTTTATTATTTACAAATTCAATCTGTGCATCTTCAGAACCGATAAGCCGCTGCGCCTGTGCTTTTATTTTTTCAACCTGTACATCAATATCTTCGACAGACTGAAGTGTCCGTTCTGCATCAGGCTTAGGGTCACCAATCATTCCAGTGCCACCTCCCACAAGGAAAATTACCTTGTGCCCAGCATTAGAGAGGTGCCGGAGCAGCATCCAGATAACCATATTACCAGCATGAGCAGAGTCAGCTGTTGGGTCGATACCGTGATACACAATACGTTTTGTATCATCAACAACTTCAGCTAATGATTCTGAGGTATGTTGGTGTATAAACCCTCGCTCTTGTAATTCTTCCGATAATTTCATACTATATTTCTCTTAACTAAGTCTTAACTAAGAGAAGCTGTAAAAATGAGTGCAGTTCTAGGAACTAGCTAAAAATAGAGTGAGCCATATATCTATATGGTGATCGATATTTTTCGCGCAGTGCCAGCGAAATGTACCATTTTTACAACTTCTATTTGAAATAACTTTACCACACAAGAGTAATAATAAAACATAGACAAAAAGTGATAGAATGGCAACATAACAACCAACATATGGCACCTAAAAAATCTTGGATAAAAAGACACGCAAAAGACATCATTATTGATGTTTTTATTGCTATGTTTGTATTTGGACTAGTAGCCGTTGGCGGGGTATTTATCTGGGTCTCAACCCTCGAAATACCTGACCTCTCCACTTTTGAACAGCGAAGAATCCTACAATCAACAAAAATTTACGACCGCACGGGTGAAGTTCTACTCTATGACCTCCATCAAGATGTGCGCCGGACGATAGTGCCGTTTGAGGATATCTCATACCACATCAAAAATGCCACCGTCGCTATTGAAGATGACCAGTTCTATAATCATTACGGTATCGACCCGCGAGCAATTGTGCGAGCAGCCCTCTCAAACCTAACAGAAGGTGATCTTCTGGGTGGACAAGGCGGGTCAACTATCACACAACAAGTAATTAAGAATTCAATTCTTGAAAATGAAAAACGTCTAAAACGTAAAATAAAAGAGGCTATCCTCTCAATAAAACTTGAGCGAATTCTTACAAAAGATGAAATCCTAAGTCACTACCTCAACGAATCTCCTTATGGTGGAACCATCTATGGTGTAGAGGAAGCATCTCAATCATTTTTTGGTAAATCAGCCAAAGACATAACCCTCCCTGAAGCAGCCTATCTCTCAGCCCTTCCCCAGGCACCAACCCGTCTCTCACCCTTTGGAAACAACAGAGACTCACTTGATGCGCGACAACAGCTTGTCCTGCAACGAATGCTCATCAATGAGTTTATCACTCAAGAAGAGTATGATGCCGCAAAAGATGTTGTTGTTGAGTTTCAACCACAAGCAGTTACGGGAATACGAGCACCTCACTTTGTGATGTATATTCGTGAACAGCTCGTTGAAAAATACGGAGAGGAAGCACTATCAGACAAAGGGTTCCGAGTTATCACCTCGCTTGACTGGGAACTACAACAAGAAGCTGAGAGAGTTATTGCAGAAAAAGTAGCTATCAACGTTGAAAAATACAGTGCTAGCAATGCCGGACTTATCGCCCTAGACCCACAAACAGGTGATGTTCTGGTAATGGTTGGTTCTCGTGATTACTTTGATGAAGACATTGAAGGAAACTTCAATGTAACCCTCGCTCCTCGACAGCCGGGGTCGTCCATAAAACCAATGGTGTATGCATCAGCCTTCAGTAACGGGTATACCCCCGAGACCATTGTCTATGATGTTAAAACACAGTTCAGTACCACTTGTGATGTTGGGGACATAACCTCAATAGCTCCCTGCTATTCACCAAACAACTACAACAACAAATTTAAGGGGCCTGTTACTCTCCATGATGCACTTCCTCAGTCACTGAATATTCCTGCAGTAAAAATACTGTACTTAACGGGACTTACCGAGGCTATAAAACTTACTGGCGACATGGGAATCACAACCCTTAACGACCCAGACAGACTTGGGCTCACACTTGTACTTGGTGGAGGTGAGGTAAAGCTTATTGAGCACACAGGAGCATACGGTGTGTTTGCAAACGAGGGAATCAAAGCAGACCGACGAACAATCCTTCGTATTGAAGATAGTAATGGCGTCCTATTAGAAGAAACAAAAGTGCAGTCACACCGTGTCCTCGACAGAGATGTTGCCCTTATGATCTCAGACATTCTATCTGACAATACTGCTCGGGCACCACTGTGGGGATTTAACTCTTTAGTACACTTCGCTAATCGAGACGTCGCTGCAAAATCTGGTAGTACCAACAACTTGCGTGATGCATGGATCATGGGATACACACCAAACTTAGTAGTTGGGGTATGGGTTGGAAATAATGATAACTCACCAATGGGTGGCGGTTTATCAGGACTCATCGCAACCCCAATGTGGCGGGCGTTTATGGACATTGCTCTGGAGAAAGTTGAAGTCCAAAACTTTGCAGAAGCACCTGTAAGTGACACCAATGTAAAACCAATACTCCGGGGGGAAACACTCGACACCACGGCATTTATAGAGAGCATCCAGTCCGGGAGGACTACAATGGACCTAGCAGGCATTGCTTCAAACATGCATTCAATCCTGCATTACGTGACCAAAGAAAATCCGCAAGGGCCCTACCCAATAAACCCAAACGACGATGTGCAATATAAATACTGGGAATATGGGGTTCAAAAATGGAAAGATGAAGAGTATGCTGGAATCACTCCAGACTCAGATGAAGACCCGGAAGATAATTAAGATACCTAAAAAAAGACACATTCATATTGTGTCTTTTTTTATACTACAACAACACCTTAGGAACACTCTGTTCACCAATTCTCCCTTTCATGTGGGTAAGTATCTCTTTTTTCTTTAAAAGAATCTCTGTCTTCAGAGGGCCTGAAATTCGCATTGTAAGCGTTTTATTGTACACAGAGTATGACACACGCTCTTTAGGTATTTCAATGCCTACAAGGTCAGCTACAACCTCAATAAATGCCCCTGTCACAATCCCCTGGGGTGCTCGTAGGGTATGTTTATACTTTTCAAACAAATCACCCACCTTCTTAACATCACCACCTCGTAATTTTTTCATATGTATATCAAACTCTATTTTGTAAATAAGTAGAAATTTTTAAATATATCGAAATGGTGTTAAAAGCACAACGAGTCGTACCTCAGTACGGTGAGGAAGTGCTTTTATAAGCCACTGAAGATATGTGACGAAATCTCTACTTATTCATGGGCATTACTAGGTAACGTAGGGAAACATCATTAACCCCTTTAATAACCAACGGGCGACCAAGACCAGCAAAATGCATCACGATACTATCACCTGCAATATGACTCAATGGTTCTGAAACATATCGCTGATTAAAACTAAGAGTTAAATCATCACCTTCTGTTTGAGCAGAGATAGATTCAGTTGTTGTTCCAACCTCCCCACTGTTTGCTGAAACAGTGATGGATTTTTCATTTACATGAAGGGTTACTTGCATAAATTTATTTAAGAAAATATTCGTCTTCTTAAACGCATGCGCAAGATCATTTTTCAACAAGGTTGAGTGGGTACTGTATTCCTTTGGAATGATTTGTTCATAATCAGGAAATGATCCTGAGGTAAGTCGAGAGGTTATATACACTCCATCGGGAAACGAAAGTGCACACTGATTTTCATTTACTTGAAACTCAGGCTCTCCTTCACGTGTATCACACACTCGAGCAAGTTCTAAGGCATTTTTCTGGGGAATTAAAATTGGCTCACTGAGCACAATACCTTTTTGAGGGACAGTCTTTTCCATTAACCGAAATGAGTCAGTACATACAAAAGTAAGTGAGTGCTCCTTTTTCTGCAACACATACACACTTCCAAGTTCAGGCTTAATAGACGACTGACTCGCTGCAAAAGCAGCAGTCTTAATTCCAAGTGCAAATAATGACTTATTGATAACCTGACCCTTTTCCTCAATCCTAGGGATAATCGGAAATTCTTCGTGTGGTATCGCTTTTATGTTTGTTTCTGAACCTGCTCCCTCAACAACCAACACCCCCTCCTCTGCCCGAAGAGTAATGTCTTTTTGTGACATGTATTGAATTGTTTGGGTGAGTGTATTTGCTGGTATTGCAATAAGACCCTCTTCAATAACTTTTACTTCCACTGTAGATTCAATCCCTATCTCTAAATTTGTTGATCGTAAAGTAAGGGTGTTGTTTTTAGCTTCCAATAATACACACTGCAACACTGGCAGTGACACATGTTTGGTACTTACTTTTCCAACTAATTCAAGTCGGTCAAGTAATTGGTCTTTTGAGATTGTTACGTGCATATTATTTATTTATTTTTAATTATTTTACTCTTACTATTAGGGGTGTGTATATGTGGAAATCTGGAATATATGCTCTAGTATATACCTTATTGAGAAGTGTAAATGGTACTATCTTGTTGATATACCCTGCTCGACTTCTGTATATAACTGGGGAGAAGTGGCAACTTTATTTTTTCTGGGGATTACTCTGATGTTACCCACAGCAGTTGTTCCCTTTTTGTACAGTTCTTCCTTGTTTTATACACAGTTACTCAACAGGTCTACTCTAACTAGGTTGGTATCTATACACAGTATTGTACACAAGTATTGGGTGTGTTGTAAAAGCCACCCAGTAAGTGGGTGGCTTTTACATTACTTAAGAAGGAGTCGTATTTGTGTCACCTCCTCCTCAAGGTCGTTATCCCCCAAGAGTTCTCTCTTTATTTTTTCACATGAGTGAATGACTGTTGTGTGGTCTCGTCCTCCAAGTTTTTGGCCAATTGCCGGGTATGAAATCTGGAAATCTTCTCGAAGAATGTACATGATTAACTGTCGTGGTTTTACAATTTCTTTACGACGAGTTTTTTCGTAGATTGATGAAGGGTCGACGTCGAAGTATCGAGCCACCTTCTCCACTACGTCTGAGACAGCCAGTGTCTTACGTGGGCGGGTACTGTTTTTAATGATTTGTTTCACCTCATCTAGAGAGAGGGTTTTTCCAAGTAGTTGTGATTGACACATGATGGTGTTTAAAGCACCTTCAAGCTCACGAATGTTTCCTTCGATTGTTTTTGCTAGGTGATCAACTACGTCCTCACTTAAGAGAAGACCATTTTGTGATGTTTTCGCCCGTAAGATGGCAGCGCGTGATTCCATGTCTGGTGCTGGGATGTCAACAATCATTCCTTGAGCAAATCGAGACTGGAGTCGTTCTTCAAGACCAGAAAGAAGGGTTGGGTGGATGTCACTAGAGAACACAATTTGTTTATTGTGGTCATGAAGTGCGTTAAACAGGTGAAATAATTCTTCTTGTGTCTTCTCTTTACTCGCTAAGAACTGAACGTCATCCATAATAAGGATGTCGTACTGTCGGTACTTATCTTTAAAACTGTTGGCCGTTCCATTTTGTAGGCTGTTGAAGTAATCAACGGTAAATCGTTCACTAGTTACATAAAACACCTTCCTACCTTGGTTTTTTAGGTGGTTCCCCACTGCTTGGATAAGGTGTGTCTTACCATGCCCGGTCTTACCGTAGATAAATAACGGGTTATAGACGATACCAGGTTTTGCACTTACTGTTTTAGCGGCTGCGTGTGCGAGTGCATTAAAGGGACCAACTACAAAGTTTTCGAAGGTATACTTCGGGTTAAGGTTATCGCTCTTGTTGATGTAGTACTCCTCAAGCGGAAGGGCTGCGTTAACTGTTTGTGGCTTACTAGTCTCTTTCTTTTTGTCATTTCGTTGCACGACGCTGTATTCGATACTTCGTACGTAGGGAGTAAGCTCACGCAGGGTCTTCAGTGTCATTGATTGGAATTTATCAGACAGCCAGTCTCGTACAAATACACTTGGTACCCCAAGGGTCACTGTCCCATCCTCAAGAGATACGATGTGTGTATCTCGAAACCAGGTCTTAAAGTTCGCTGGAGTAATAGAGAGTTCAATTGTAACTAATGCATCATCCCATAACTTTTTAACATCAATCTGCTCTGTGTGCACAATGCTGTTTGTTGAAGGATGAGATAAAGGATTCATAGTTGTAATATTGAACTTAGTGATGTCATTATACCTAGGTATAAAAAACTGTAAACTCTTTAGCGATTTACTCGTTTGGTTATGGGCGATTTTATTTGCAACCCATACTCGTTGTGTATAACCTGTGGATAAATATGTATAAGTTGGGGTTACTGCTAACTCACCTTCTGGAGGTAGGAAGTGCTTGTGTAGTAAGTTGGTAGATAGGAGATAAAATCAGTATCTCAGTTTTTTATAGTGAGGAGGGTGATGTGCTGTGGAGCAAGAGAGTCGTACAGAAATGTACTGTAACCTCCCTAGAGGATGGGGTGACATACTACACGCACCTTGGTGTATAGCTTGCGTTACTAAAACAATAGTGTATAGTTACGCGCATT
>Ga0208768_1000564_pt1 | contig 23983 bp, 22 predicted proteins | sample AntAceMetag02UK1_FD_184760 | JGI IMG/M metagenome (GOLD analysis project Ga0208768, IMG submission 184760) | Saline lake microbial communities from Ace Lake, Antarctica - Antarctic Ace Lake Metagenome 02UK1 (SPAdes) (version 2) | ecosystem: Environmental > Aquatic > Non-marine Saline and...
AACAAAGAATAAGGAACTCCAGGTAGCCAGAGATGGAGCCGTGCAGGCTATGGAGGCCAAAACAAACTTTTTATCCACGGTTAGCCACGAGCTTAGAACACCCTTATATGCAGTTACCGGCCTAACACATTTGTTATTGGAGGAAAATCCGTCCGAAAATCAAAAAGAGCATCTTAAAGCACTCAAATTTTCAGGAGATTATTTACTGAACTTCATAAATGATATACTACATATAAATAAAATAGATGCCAAAAAATTGGAGCCATTAAACATGGAATTCAATTTAAAGAAAGTAATAAATGAGGTCATAGATTCACTCCAACAAAGCGCAAGGGCGAACAAAACAAAACTGACCTTGGATTTTGACCAGAACATTCCGGGGCATCTCATGAGCGACCCCATAAAACTCTCGCAGATATTCATGAACTTGATCGGTAACTCCATAAAGTTTACCAAAGATGGAAACGTAAAGGTTTCTGCCAAAATGCTGAACAAAAGCAATGAGGACGTCAAAATACATTTTGAGGTAAAAGACAACGGAATCGGCATATCAAAAGAAAAACAAAAAAGTATTTTCGAAGGTTTTGAGCAAGGGTCTATTCAAATAAACAGGGAATATGGCGGCACCGGACTTGGCCTTACCATTGTTAAAAGTCTATTGGGCTTGTTCAATAGTGAAATAAGTCTGGAAAGTACCCTTGGAGAAGGAAGCATATTCTCCTTTGAAATAAACATGAAGAGCGTGGACGACATGCCGGACGACCTTAGCTTTGAAATTACCCAGCGCGACTATGACTTTAAGGGACTGCACCTCATGATCGTGGAAGACAATAAGATCAATCAGGTAATTACCAAAAAAATGTTGTCCAAAAAGGAAATTACTAGCGATATTGCCAATAATGGCGAAGAAGCGGTTACCTTGGCCAAGGAAAATATTTACGACGCTATCTTAATGGACATACACATGCCCGGTATTAGTGGTGAGGAGGCTACCATACAAATTCGAAAATTTGACCAACGTACCCCAATAATAGCCCTTACAGCGATTTCACTTGACGATAGTTTGGAAAGCTTTTATGCAGCTGGTTGTAACGATGTGGTCACCAAACCTTTTAAACCGGAAGTCTTCTATCAAAAAATCGGCGAGAATATATTTGACAAAAAGCCTAACATGGGCGATTCATAAGGCGTTCTAGCCATTGTTCCAAAACCGCCTTCCCATTACCAAAAAAAGAGTGCGCTACTGGAAGGTAGTATATATTTGCCAAGTCTTCCTTCAACCTAACAAAATCCTTTTCCGTAGTCAGTATACACTCTTTGCTCCTCAGAACTTCCAGTTCTTTTTTAGTGAAAAAGTGATGGTCTTTATACGCCAAATGCTCAAAAAGAATCCCATTATTTTTTAAATACGATACCACGGGTTTTGGATTTGCAATACCGGTTACCAAGGTTACCTCTTTATCCTTAAAAGCGTCCAAGGTTAAGCCGCTATGTATTCCTATCACCTCATCGCCGTAGGACAAATAAGCAAACAATATGGTTTGGTGCTCTTTTGGGGCTATTTTTTTCCGTATCGCTACTTGTTCCGCTTCGCTCAGCGTTTCGGGACACTTGGTTACAATAATACAATCGGCCCTTTCCGCGGCATACTTCGCATCCCTTAAATCGCCCGTAGGCAGGTACCAATCGTCTACATAAAGCGTATCATAGGTAGTTAATAAAATAGAAAAATCCGGATTTACCCTTCTATGCTGAAAAGCATCGTCCAGTAAAATAACATCGGGCTTTATCTCCCGCTCCAAACGCTGTATTCCATTACGCCTATCAGCATCTACCGCAACGCTGATTTTAGGAAATTTTGTAAAAATCTGAAAGGGCTCATCCCCTAGTTCCTGAACCGAAGTTGTATGGGTCGCCATTACAAATCCGGACGACTTTCTCTTATAACCCCTACTCAGCACGGCCACTTTATAATGGGGCGATAAGGAACGAATGAGCAGCTCCGTCATAGGTGTTTTTCCTGTGCCACCAACACTTAAATTCCCTATACAAATGGTCGTTGTAGAATAAGATGTAGCCTTAAAAACGCCCCAGTCGTACAACCGATTGCGCGCAAACACGACCATACCATACAGAAGCGAAACGGGAAAAAGAAGTTTTCTTAACAGTTGCATTAGAACGAAATTATAATAAATTATCTTTGATAACCTTACAAATGACCAAAAATGACAGTAAACGCAGTAGCTCAGGTTTTAGAGGAATTGGCTCCATTGGATTACGCCGAGGGTTTTGACAACGTAGGCCTTCTAGTAGGTGACGCCGACATGGAAGTAAACGGCATACTGGTAACCTTAGACACTTTGGAAAAAGTGGTAGAGGAGGCCATGGCGAAAAACTGCAACCTTATCGTAAGCTTTCATCCTATTATTTTTAGCGGCCTTAAAAAGATTACAGGGAAAAATTATGTAGAGCGCACCGTATTAAAAGCGATAAAAAACGATATCGCCATCTATGCCATACACACGGCTCTGGACAATTGTTTTACCGGCGTTAATGCCAAAATATGTAAAATCTTGGGTCTCGGCAATACAAAGATCTTAATTCCACAAAGGGCAACTATAAAAAAACTGGTCACGTATGTCCCTTTGGTAAATGGCAACCAGCTAAAAAAGGAATTATTTGCAGCGGGAGCTGGCGCCATAGGCAATTATAGTGATTGTAGCTTTAGCGTTGAAGGCACAGGAAGTTTTAAAGCTGGCGAAAATGCCAATCCCGTAAAGGGAAACATAGGGAGCATTCATTATGAAAACGAGACCCAAATTAGTGTAACGTTTCCTAAATCGGTAGAAAAACAGGTCATCCGATCCTTGCTAAAACATCATCCTTATGAAGAGGTAGCCTATGAAATTACCAACTTAGAAAACCTAAACCAGCATATAGGCATGGGAATGATCGGCGAATTGGAATCCCCGATGTCGGAAACAGTATTCCTGACACACCTTAAACAAAAAATGAACGCCTCGGTTGTGCGCCATTCCGGTTTCAGGAATAAAGAAGTAAAAAAAGTAGCCGTTCTGGGCGGTAGCGGCGCCTTTGCCATTGGTGCGGCAAAAGCTTCCGGAGCAGACGTTTTTGTTACCGCAGATGTCAAATATCACGAGTTTTATCAGGCGGAAAACCAATTGGTAATCGCAGATATAGGGCACTTTGAAACTGAGCAGTTTACAAAAAACCTTTTAGTTGATTATCTTACGAAAAAAATTCCTAATTTTGCAATTCGTTTATCGGAAAATATAACAAATCCCATCACCTATTTTTAAATTATGGCAAAAAAAGAAGATTCGACAGTAGAAGCAAAGTTAAGGGCATTATTTGATTTGCAATTAATTGATTCTCGAGTTGATGAAATACGCAATGTTCGTGGCGAACTACCGTTGGAAGTTGAAGATTTGGAAGATGATGTTCTTGGCCTAAAAACTAGAATGGATAAACTGAAGACAGATTTAGAGACCATTAACTTTGAAATCGGTGCAAAGAAAAATCTTGTAGACGAAGCCAAGTCCCTTATTAAAAAATATACGGAACAACAAAAAAACGTTCGGAACAGTAGGGAATTCAATTCTATTAGTAAAGAACTGGAGTTCCAAGAGCTAGAAATTCAACTGGCCGAAAAAAACATCAAAGAATACAAAGTACAGATCGAACAGAAGAAGGTGGTTATCTCTGAAACAAAAGAGCGACTTACAGAGCGTGAGGCACACTTAAAGCACAAGAAAAGCGAGTTGAACGCTATTTTGGCAGAGACCGAAAAGGAAGAAAAAGCCCTATTGGAAGAATCCCTTAAATATCAGGAAAAGATAGAGGAGCGTTTGGTAAAGGCCTACGCAAGAATACGCCATAACGTAAAGAACGGCTTGGCCGTTGTGCCTATCGAAAGAGGTGCTTCTGGTGGTTCTTTCTTTACGATTCCGCCACAGGTACAGGTTGAAATTGCGTCAAGGAAAAAAATCATTACAGATGAGCATAGCGGTAGAATTTTGGTGGATCCTGTACTAGCGGATGAAGAAACTGAAAAAATGAAAAAGATGTTCGCTAAATTGTAAGCGAAACAACAACATAAGAGAAAGCCATCTATCTTTGACAGATGGCTTTTTTTATGTAGCTTAGAATCAAATGCGGTATCCAAAAATCATAACTGTTATTCTTTTCTTGACCCCTGTCCCTATGCTGTACGCCCAGAACATAGCCGATTACCAATGGAAAAAGCGACTTGTGTTTCTGGTTGATGAAACTATGAAAACACCTGCCATGTGTTCCCAACTCAAAATGTTCTCAACGAAAACCAAGGAACTAGAAGAACGGGAAACCTTACTTTTTCAACTCACACCCAACACTATAGTTTTATCCAACGAAGAAAAAAGCACACTTTCTCCCAAGGAAGTTTACGCCTCCCTATCCATATCTAAAGATTTTAAAGGGGTCATTCTTGTTGGGAAAGATGGAGGCGTAAAGCTGAAAAAAGATTTTGAAGTACCTCCCGACGCTGTTTTTAGTTTGATTGATGGTATGCCCATGCGAAAGTCGGAAATGAAAGGGAAACGGAGAAACTGATGCAAATAGGATAAATTACTTTGCTGCTGGTATACAAGGTGTCAAATTTCAAGAAGAAAAATTCTAAATTCTACAACATGGAGAATGGGCTACCGATTCATCACTATCTGTTCAAATAAAAATCATGAATGTAAAATATGTTTTAGGTGCAATTCTTTCCTTTCCGCTCTTGCCGTTACTATATGTTCACTGTAAAAAAATAAAAGCCAGCACTCCAAGATTACCCTAAAGTAAGCGGATTTCATGACCTGTGCTCCGTTTCTTCCGAAAGAACACTAAAATACTCACTATTGGCGAAAGCACGATTACCGGGGTTGGTGTTCGTACCCACCAAGAAGGTTTTACGGAAACTTTGGCAACTGAATTGGCGGGGGAATTAAAAATAAATATTGATTGGAACGTTTCTGCAAAAAGTGGGGACACTACCAAAAGAATACAGGAAAAAATTATTGATACTATTCCTAACCAACCAATTGATTTCATTTTAATAGGCATTGGAGGCATTGATGCTTTTGAATTAAGTACGCCTAAAAATTGAAAAAAAGATGTTAGTGAACTTATTGAAAGCATTCGTTTAAAATTTAAAACAGTTCCTATTCTTTTTCATTAATATGCCACCAATCAAGGAATTGACAGCGTTAATTTCCCTGATAAAATTTACGATTGGCAACCTCTCAACTATTCACGGAGAGGAATTAGAAAAATTAATGAAGATTTTGAACACGTCTACTATTTTGCACAGGAGGTTACTTGCTTAGATTTTATTACTAAGTTTGACCTTAACATGAAACCGGCGGATTTTTTTAATGACGGCGTACATCCCTCAAAAATAACCTATCATTTTTGGGCAAAGGACGTTTCAAATTTTATAATCCGATAAAATGAAATAAAAAACGACTTACAAGTGTAACCAAATACGAACCCAAAAAGAGATAAAAAATGAAGCCCAAATTTACTACAATAGAACTGGTATTTCTCGTCATGGCCATTATAGGTCTCGGTGCCACCTGGTATTTTAATGCGCTATTTTACTTAGAAGCAGAAGACACCTCCATTACCAATTTTATAGCACAGACGGTAACTACGCTTCCGGCAAAATCTATAAGTGCGGACATAAGTGTTGTAGCCACCACCTTCCTGATTTGGATGGTTTATGAAGCCAGAAACATAAAAATGACCTATTGGTGGCTGTTTATTCCCTTTACCTTTCTGATCGCTATTGCCTTTACCTTTCCCCTATTTTTATTCTTTAGGGAGCGTAAACTTAGAAAGGATAGTCTACTATCCCAATAAGGAAAGTATCTTTTCCTCCACAGCTTCACTATCCCAAAGCTCTGCTATATTGGGCATTTGCATGACCTCTTGCATCAGTTCCTCTTGGGCATCTCCAATAGCCAAAGCTTCCGAATAGGGCCGATCGGAAAAAGTAACCCTACTGTAGGCCGGAATCCATTTATCCGGATATTTCGCCGCAAAGCGTTTTTCTATTTTCTTTTGAAGTAAAAATTGGGCATCGGCAGTTTTGCTGCTCATTTCCATAAAGTTACGGTAGCTTAATTCCGCAATGGCATCTGCGTTGGGCTTTCTGGATTTTTGATATTCCAAAAAGATGGTCTCCCAATCGTTCTTATGTTTTTCAATGAGCTGATTTAGCACAAAAATATCCTCAAAACCGGCATTCATCCCCTGACCGTAAAAAGGTACTATGGCATGGGCGGAATCCCCCACCAAGGCTACCTTATCCCAGTAGGTCCAAGGATAGCACTTCATGGTGACCATGGCACTGGTAGGGTTTTTAAAGAAATCCTCCATGAGGTCCTCCATAACCTGCATGACATTTGGGAAGTAGGTGGAAAAAAATTCCTGTGCCTGCGGCTTGGTTTTAATATTCTCAAAAGAGACCTCCCCTTCAAAAGGCATAAAAAGCGTACAGGTAAAGCTACCGTCAAGATTGGGCATGGCAATCAGCATAAATTTCCCCCTGGGCCAAATATGAAAGGAGTTTTTATCCAACTTATAGCTTCCATCGGCATTGGCCGGTATCGTCAATTCTTTATAGCCAACATCAATAAAATCTTGGGAATAATCGAACCTACTGCGCCGTTGCATCTTATGCCGTACCCTTGAAAAAGCCCCGTCACAACCAAAAATAATATCGTATTGGTATTCCTGCCACTCACTTTTTTCGGTTTCCCCTGTGTAAATTTTGGCATCGGGCAAATCCACGTCCCAGACCTTTTCGTTAAAACGGAAAGCGACTCCCGCATCTTCGGCCAAGTCGATCATCTTTTTGTTGAGCACGCCTCTAGAAATAGACCAAATAGCCTCTCCTTCCTTCCCGTATTTCTGATAGTATTCTGGTTGGCCTACCACGTGCATGGCGCGTTTATCCAGCGGGATTCCAATTTTTCGTACTTCGTCCTCAATACCAACGGCTCGTAAGGCGTTCCATCCCCTATTGCTCATAGCCAAGTTTATGGACCGACCGGAAAATTCGATATTCCGTATATCGTGCCGTCTATCAAAAACAGTGATATCATGTCCATGTTTTTGTAGATAAAGGGCAAGAAGGGAACCTACGAGACCGGATCCAATAATGGCAATGTTCTTTTTATGTTGCGGCATGCGTCAAGGATTTTAATCCATTTTCTAATTAGGGTACAAAAATAATAAATAATAACGGACGAAGAAGGCCAAAGAAAAACAGCGATATACTCATGCTTAATGAAAACCCGAGAATTTTAACAGTACAAATTAAATTTACTATTTAGAGCTGGCTTAATGTTTAGCTTTTGCATATTTTTGATAGACAAAATAAAATCACTTTGAAACATTTCGATACCTTGTCCCTAACAGAACTACCCAGTAGGTACCGTGCCAATTTAATGAATAGTTGCACCGGATATAAATCATGTAACCTTTTGGGCACTATTTCACCAGCGGGAAACAGCAATTTGGCCATTTTTAACTCCGTAATACATATAGGAAGCAGTCCTGCCATGCTAGGGTTTGTTCTAAGGCCGCTGACCGTGACAAGGGATTCCTATTCCAACTTTAAATCATCCGGACATTTTACCGTAAACCAAGTTTCTGAGCAGATGATAAAACAAGCACATCACACCTCGGCCAAATATGATGAAACTGTTTCAGAGTTTGATAAAAGTGGACTTACGGAAGAATTTCTGGATGGTTTTGAAGCGCCTTACGTCTCCGAAAGTGCCATTAAAATAGGCTGTAAGTATATCAACGAATACGAAATCAAAGAAAATGGTTGCCTGTTGATTATTGGTGCCATTGAACATATTTATCTGCCAGAAGATATTATCTCACAGGACGGATGGGTGCATTTGGACAAAGCGAATTCCATAAGTGCCGTTGGAATAGACGGGTACGCCCTACCTAAAATCATAGCGCGTTTTGCCTACGCAAGGCCAGAAGAACCTAGCAAATCTATATTGGATGGCGCATAAAAAGCCAAACCTGCCCCACAAAACTTGTCCGGTTTGCGGACTCCCTTTTGCATGGCGGAAAAAATGGGAAAAGAACTGGGATGGGGTCAAGTATTGTAGCGAAAAATGTAGAAAGGGGAAGTGAGGTTGTAGTGGGTAGACGGTAGAGGCTGGTTTGTAGTACATAAAGCAGTGAAAAAGTAAACAGTTGGTAGAAATTAGTAGAAAGTTGGTCTTTTTGTCTTTGCGAGGAGCGTGCCTAAAGATGAAGGCATATAATATAATTCCCGAGACATGGCGATCTGTTGAAAGAAAGAGGGTAGTTTGTAGTTTTTTGAGGGTAGTAAATAGTAATCTGTAATAGCACTTATGCCATTCCTCTCCTTGGGAGGGGGTTAAAGGAGGTCTTTTCGAGGAGCATGCCTATAGCTGAAGTGATGAACGAGGATTATCGCGACGTGGCAATCTGCTGAAATAGGGGATAATGCGTAGTTGAAAGTAAAAAGTAAAGCGATTGGGGCAAACCGAACAGCCTTTTTTGTATTTGTGTTTGAATTGATTTTTGTATTTGAATTTGGACTTGACACTTGAACTTAAACTTGAACTTTTACAACCGGTAAAGCGAACAGCGTTTGGCGCAAAGCGAATAGCTTTTTTTGTATTTGTGTTTGATTTTTGAATTTAAACCCGAACACCCCAAATAGAATAATGATGAAAAATCTGATATGGTTTAGGAACGACTTACGGGTAGCGGACAATCCTTCCTTGGCAAATGCTTGCAAGGGCGATGAAGTGCTGGCCGTCTATTGCTTTGACCCTAGACAGTATGCCTTGGGAGATTTTGGCTTCACTAAAACCGCCAACTACCGCGCTCAATTTCTAATTGAAACCGTTACGGAATTGAAGTCGGCCTTAAAAGAGTTGAATATTACCCTATTGGTCCACCACGAAATACCCGAAGTAATTATTCCTCAACTCATACGGGAGCACGAAATCCAAACTATTTTTTTACAAAAAGAATGGACACGCGAAGAAACAGAAGTACTGTCTGGCGTTACTGCCAATGTTCCCGCTCTTGTGAAATTTGAGCAGCACTGCGCACAATTCCTGTTTCGCCCGGAAGATATTCCTTATAATTCGATTGCCGAAATACCCCAGGTGTTTACCGAGTTCCGCAAGAAATGTGAAAAGTATGCGGCAATACGTGTATTGGAACCTGTTCCCAAAGCGATGTCCAAAAGCAACCTCTTGGCCAAGGAAACCGAAATTCCGTCGCTGAAAACCTTAGGAGTCGCCGATTTTACGATGGATTCCAGAACCGCCTTCCCGTTTAAAGGTGGCGAGCAACAAGCACTGGAACGGATACAGCATTATTTCTGGGACAGCAAAAACTTGGCCTACTATAAAAAGACCAGAAACGGACTGGTAGGTCTGGATTACAGCTCCAAACTTTCGGCTTGGCTGGCGAACGGAAGTATCTCTCCAAAAACCATCTACTGGGAGGTAAAACGCTTTGAAAAAGAGGAAGTCAAAAATCAGGATACCTACTGGCTTATTTTTGAATTGATCTGGCGCGATTTCTTTAAATATATTTCCCTAAAACATGGCAATGCCATTTTCCATCAAGGTGGAATTTTGGAAAAAGACTATGAATGGGAGTATTCACAAAGCAAACTGAACAAATGGATTACCGGATCAACCCCAGAACCCTTTGTAAACGCCAACATGAAAGAATTGGCACTAACAGGATGGATGAGCAACCGCGGCCGCCAAAACGTGGCCAGTTTCTGGGCAAAGGAATGGCAGCAGGATTGGCGCTACGGCGCCGCTTATTTTGAAAGTCTGCTCCTAGATTATGACGTACACAGCAATTGGGGCAATTGGATGTACAATAGCGGTGTTGGCAACGACCCAAGAGACCGTAAATTCAATATTGCGCGCCAAGCGGAGATGTACGATGGGCAAGGGAAATTTCAGCGTTTGTGGTTACAGGAATCCTTGTTTTAAGGCTTTGGTTAGACGGTAGACGGTGGAAAAAAAGTAAAAAGTAAAAAGTAATTAGTAAAATATAGGAAGAGGTCTTTGCTAGGAGGTACAACGAGGCAATCTGTTGGTTGTAATGGGCAAATGTTCAATACCCCATGAAAAAGATTGTATTTGAATTTGACACTTGAACTTATAAAGACGTTAGACAAAATTATTCCATATTGGTAATATCAAAGCATAACCGACTATGTAAAAGGGTTGAAATCCTCCGTAATGTATTAAAATTTGGTAAAAAAAGATACTGTTAAAATGAAAACACTTAGGCTCATATTAGGAGACCAACTTAATCAAAAACATTCTTGGTTCCACACCATAAATGATGATGTGATCTACATTATGGCGGAAATGCGACAGGAAACCGATTATGTAAAACACCATATTCAAAAAGTAGTGGCCTTCTTTTTGGGGATGCGCAGTTTTTCGGAAAACCTGACAGAAAAGGGACATAAATTTATCTATCTCACGATTACCGATGAAAACAATCCTCAGGATTTGGAGCAGCTCATAAAAAAATACCTACAAGAAACGGGCGCTAAAAAATTCGATTATCAGCTGCCGGACGAATACCGATTGGACGAGCAGCTAAAGCATATTTGCACCAATTTAAAAGTAGAATCACAAGCGGTGGATACGGAGCATTTTTACACGGAACGCTACGAATTGCAACAGTTCTTTAAAGGAAAGAAACAATTGATCATGGAATCCTTTTACCGGATGATGCGCAAGAAACATGACATTATGATGGTAAACGGCCAACCCGATGGCGGCAAATGGAACTACGACCAGAGCAACCGTAAAAAATGGAAAGGCCAGCCCCGAATACCACAGGAACGCAGCTTTAAAAAAGACGTTTCCGTTATGGTTCAAGAATTAAAAGATGCCGGTGTATTAACTTTTGGGGAAATTGATGAAACGAATTTCCCTTGGCCCACAAGCAGGACAGAATGCCTTTCGGTACTCCACTACTTCTGCGAGGAATTACTGGTACACTTTGGGGATTACCAAGATGCCATGCATACACAGCAAAAGTATCTGTTCCACTCTCGACTGTCCTTTGCCATGAATGCAAAAATACTCTCTCCAAAAGAAGTCATCGATTCGGTTTTGGATCAGTATTACGAACACACGGATCAGATACATATTTCCCAAGTGGAGGGTTTCGTTCGTCAAATATTGGGTTGGCGTGAGTACATGCGGGGAATCTATTGGAAAGAAATGCCGGAATATGCGAAGCTGAACAAACTAGAAAACCTTAATCCCCTACCCGATTTCTTTTGGACAGGAAACACCAAAATGAACTGCCTAAAACACGCCATAGGTCAAAGTTTAACAGATGCCTATGCCCACCATATTCAAAGGCTAATGATCATTGGTAATTACGCCCTATTGACACAAATAAACCCAGATGAAGTGGACAAATGGTACCTAGGCGTCTACATAGACGCCATAGAATGGGTAGAAATTACAAATACGCGGGGTATGAGTCAGTTCGCCGATGGCGGCATCGTAGCGACAAAACCCTATGTGAGCAGCGGAAATTACATCAATAAAATGAGCAATTACTGCGGCGATTGCTCCTATAAACACGGCGAAAAATTAGGCCAAAATGCCTGTCCGTTCAACGCGCTCTACTGGAACTTTTTGGAGGATAAAAAAGAACATTTTAAGAACAATAACCGTATGGCGATGATGATGAACTTACTCCATAAAAAAGAGCCAGCAGAGTTGCGAAATTTAAAGGAGCGTGCCCAAGAGATTATTCGGCATCCGGATAGGTTTTAACTGATTTAGGCTCTTAGAGGACATAAATTCACATCTGCCTTAACGGAACCGGTACACTAACACCTTACCAAAGCTGTTCTAAATCAATCATCGTTTACTGCCACCTCAGAAATACGTGCAGGGCAGTTCCAATACCGATCATGTTGCTTCCGTAGCGGTTAATACACCGGAAGCGTTGATTTGGCAGCTAGTATTACTTATTAATTTTTTTTGTTGCCGTTGGTTAGGGCGCAAAAGTAGGTTTCGTTATTCAGATAAGTACGATTGGCCAAACCATACCTACGGAAAGTAGCATAGATGAAACCTTTGCATCTATCCCCAGCAGGTTTTGTGGTGCCAACAGCAATCTTATGGTTGAATTTACTCAGGTCCCGATAACTGTTTTTGTGATCTGTTGGCCTAGTTATTCAGAATGAGCCTTCTCCCGCATTTATCGCAATTATTTTTGTAGATGATAATATCAGTATAAACGAAGCTAATAGAACCGCAACTTCAGAAGTTATTTTCAATGGTAACTTATCTGGCGGATTTACGGCCGACTTTTCAAGCCTCACCAACCCGGCCATAGCACCGGAAGATTTTAATTTGACCACTTGCATTTGAACTTCAATATTATTGATGGCGACTCCAAGAATATTAAATACCGATTTGAACGATGGCGAATTTGAAGCTTTGGAACGAAACAGTTATTATGGTATAGGGGCTTTGTTATGGATATTTCCCGTACTACAAAGTTTAGGCCCACGGTTATTGCCAAGATTACCAATGGGGAACCTGCAACATGAGATTTTACGGCGCATCCTACAGGGTAAACGATGCCTCCAACTTTGGCGCTCTTATGGATTAACAAATCTCCAGGGATTTCAGGGTGGGTTACGCATACGACTTACCGACCGCGACCATAAGGCCATCTACACCGGAGGCACACTCGAAATCATACTCATTTTTGAACCACTACGAAAAAGGAAAGGCGGTGCCATTAAATCCCCAAGATATTTTTAGAAGAAGCGAATCGATAGGATAAAGGTACGATCATCAAACAGGTATTCAATAAAACAAAAAAACCTTTGCGACGCAAAGGTTTTTTTGTGAAGAAACGTACGTTTTTATTATTCCAATATACCATCTACAATGCCATATTCGATAGATTCTTGGGCATTCATCCAATAATCCCTATCAAAATCCCTAAGTACTTTTTCAAATTTCTGCCCGCAGTTGTCTGCCAAAATCTGCGCACTTAATTCCTTGGTCTTTATAATTTCCTTTGCCTGTATTTCTATATTTGAAGCTTGTCCTCTTGCACCACCGCTGGGCTGATGTATCATTACTTGGGCATGTGGCTGTATAAAACGTCTTCCCTTTTTTCCTACGGATAACAATATAGATCCCATTGAAGCTGCCAAACCTGTACAAATAGTAGAAACAGGACTTTTTAGTGCCTTAATAGTATCGTACATGGCAAAACCAGAGGTAACGTAACCGCCAGGACTATTAATATATAATTGAATTTCCTTGTGGTTCTGCATATCCAAATACAGCAACCTATCTATTACATGCTTGGCAGAGTTATCATCTACCATGCCCCAAAGAAATACTTTTCTTTCCTCCAACATTTTCTCGTCGATAGCCTCTTGTATCTTTCCTTTTCTAGAGCTCATATTTTATTTTGTTGTTAAGCCTCAAAATTAGTGAAATTATTGATAAGGAAATAGTCTCTTGTTCCGGTTTAATAAAAAACATCAGTCGTCCAACTCTACGGTATTCTGGGTTATTTCTCTCATGGGTACCACAATTTTACCCTTTTTAGTTTTTACGACCATGGAAATATGGTCTATAGCCTCAATTCTGCCCTCTATATCCCTTAACCTAATCCTATCCCCTACCTCGTACATCTCCCTTGTATAGAAGGTTCTTAGCAAATCACCTACAATTTCTTTGGATCCCAATCCAAGGGCTAGGGAAAAGGCCAACAAGAAGGCCCCTAAAACAAGGCTAAAATTACTTGTGATAATCTGTGTATCTACCCCAGCTTGGTTTAACGCCGTAATGGATACAAAAAAAGTAATTAAATAGAAAATGGCGCCGCTGACCATTTTTATTCCTCCAACACCTATAGATTCCATTAAATCGATTACCGCCTTTTTTACAACCGTTACCAAGTAGAGATCCCCAATAAGAATCAATACCGCACTTACTAATGTAGGTAGGTACCCGAACAGGGAATAAATGGCATCAGAAATAGCTTTCAACTCAAATATTTGAGCCAGTACGACCGTAAACAATAAAATCAACAATACTTTTACCGTAGTCAATATCACTCTTAACAAGTCTATTTTCAACTGTTTGTCCCCGAACAGTTTTGAGTCGGCCACTTTTTGTGAAAGCACATCTATTTTGGCAGCTTTTAGCATCCTTTTAAGGATAAAAAGCACCAATTTTATCAACAACCATGAAATGAGTAAACCAATTAACCCAAATATTATTTGAGGTACCACCTGGGTCACAGATGATAGCAATCCACCAAAACTGTTCATAAGGGTATCCTGTAATTCACTAAATGTTTTCATCGTATAATTATTTATTTTTAGTAGTGGTTTTCATAAGTCCGGCAATCAAAGAGGCATAATCGGTAGTGAACACGGTAGCCATTTCCAAAATAAGCTTCGCCATAGCCACATCGTTCATTACTTTTTGACGTAGTTCTGGAGGAACATCCTTAAGATCTCCCTGAATTCTTATAAAAGGATTTGTATTCTTTTCTGATATTCAGGGTAATGAATTATAGGTTTCTATTACTCTAGCTTTCGCTCTTTTTAGTCTCATTTTAATGGCACTACTGCCTATTTCCATAATGGACTCCAATTCTTTTAGAGAGACACCGTCCTGATATTTTAGGAGCAGCAATGTCTTTTCTTCAGGCAAAATAAGCTCTAGGGCTTGTTTTAACTTTTCTACCTGTAAATCGAACAAACTATCGTCAGTTACTTCAACAGATAGCTTATATTCGGTATCATTTATACTATTTGTCTTAAGTACAAGGAATATAACCATGTAGAAAATTTAGACTTCCCCTTAAAGGAACCCAGTTTCACAAAAAGCATCAAAAAAACATCCTGCGTTAAATCTTCCGCTTCTTTTTGGGATTTTGCAAAGCCGTAACACTTGTTGTAGACCATTTTGGAATACCGATCATACAATACCCCGAACATCATAGAATCTTTCGGCTCTAGTTTAAAGTAGACACGGTACTAATTACTTGTGATTTTCGGCCTTTTTTTCTCCCTTTAGGGCCGGGGAAAGAACAAAAGGCCGAAAATCCGATCATTTTTTCCCTGACCCTAAAGGGAATAATCGGATTTTCTGATTTCTAGCAAACTGAAAACCCTACTGTTTTTGATTTTAATAGAAAAAGCAACACTAAATTAAACTAGAGCCAATCTTTTTTATCTACTATTTTCCGGACAAGGTCCTCATCGGTTATGTCTTTATAAGGATCATCTGGGGCAAATTTAGTTTTGAATTGGTTGCTTATGATGATAAGACACAATTTTCTTAAAAAGGTCACTCTCAGGTTGTTTTAGACTTGTACAAAAATAGGTCAAAGTATCAGCAATTGATATCTTTACACAAAACTTGAACACATATGAAAAAGATTTTAGTAGTCGGCATAGTCTCAATGACCTTATTTTTAGGTTGTAAGGAGGAACAAAAGACAGCAATAGAACAAGTTGAAACCCCGGAAATAGAGAAGAGTATCCCGGAGCAGATTGCGCATGCCAATGGCTTTGCCAATTGGAAAAAAATTTCGAATATAAAATTCACCTTCAACGTAGACAGGGATTCCTCGCATTTTGAGCGCACCTGGTCTTATGCTCCAAAAAGTAATGATGTTGTTTTTATGACCAGGGAAGACACCCTCCAATACAATAGAAAAGCCGTAGATACGGTGCTAGCCAAGACAGATGCAGGCTTTATCAACGATAAATTCTGGTTATTGGCGCCCTACCAACTAGTTTGGGACAAAAACAGCTATACATACAAACATGAAGCTTCTGCAATGGCACCTATGTCCCAAACAACAATGCAAAAGCTAACTATAGTTTACGGGAACGAAGGTGGATACACGCCAGGTGATGCCTACGATTTTTACTTTGGGGACGATTTTATGATCAAGGAATGGGTCTTTAGAAAAGGAAATCAAGAAGAGCCCAATATGGTAACCAGCTGGGAAGAATACCAAGATTTCAACGGACTTAACATTGCCACCATGCATAAAATGAATGAAGGAAACTTTAAACTTTTTTTTACGGGAATAACTGTAGATTAATATTTCCTTAAAGATACTGTGGGAACCCTTTTGTTAATTCAAAGGGGATTTTAGTTTTAGAAATACCAAGGCTTCTTTTTAATTGTTTGACGCTTAGATGAATCCTATTGCCAGTAACCCTATCAAACCTTTACTTCTTTCTTTTTAAGCACAAAAGTAATTCCCAAAATAAAAACTGCACAGCAAAGGAGTGCAATGAAGCTCGTCTTTAAGCTAGAAGTTTCCGCCAAAAACCCCAATATGGGCGGAGCACATAGAAATCCCGCATATCCCGTACCGGCAATAAATGCGATACCTTGGGATGAATCCACGCCTTTAACGTTACCGCCTATTCTAAAAACCTCCGGTATCATTACGGAAAAACCCAAACCGCTCAAGGAAAACCCAGCAATGGCCATATAAGTGCTTTCGCTAAGCACCAGTCCATAACCCAAAAGGGCCAAGACCGTTCCTAAGGCAATCATCTTCACGGAGCCTAGTCGTTCACTTACGGCATCGCCCATAAAGCGTCCTAAGGTCATGGTGATCTGAAATCCCAAAAAGCCCGCTCCCCATAAGGCTTCGGGTGCTATACTTACTTCTTTTAGGTATAGGCCGCTCCAATCTACAATGGCACCTTCGCTTCCCATGGCTATAAACGAAATAAGTCCCAGCAATAATAGCGGTTTAAATAATTTTATGCTGAAGGTTTCCTTTTCGATGGCAGCCGCAGTAACATTTACATATTTTTTATAGAACATTAAATTCACAATGAATACCAAGGCCACTGCCAACCCCATATGCAAGGCAGGATTTCCTATAGGCCCGATAAGAAAACTACCCAAACCGGCCAGCACACCGCCCAAACTAAAAAATCCGTGGGAGGCCGACATAAATTTTACCTTATCCTTCTTTTCTATCTCTGTTATTAAGGTATTCATGGAAATGTCCGTAAACCCATTGGAAGCCCCGAACAAAAAGAGGGCACCCATTAATGCGTAATAATTTGGAGCCAACAAGGGCAACATGGCGGCAGCACAACTCAAAAATACCCCATAAAAAGTAGCTTTACCCACGCCCAACTTATTTACCAAGGTAGAGGCAAAAGGAAATACGGTAAACACGCCCAGCGACAAAAAGAAAATGGCGAAACCAAGTTCCGATTTATCAATGCCCAGTGCGTCCTTTACCTGAGGAATATAAATGGCCCACGTACCAAAAAGAATATTCAGACTTGCGAACACCCAAGAGGGGCCAAAATAGTTCGCGTTCGTTAGTATTAAGCGTAAAGATTTCATTTTATAAAAAGGAGGTTACAAGAAGCATTGTACTTCATTACAAGCTGCGAATATCGGATTTTAATTCACGCTTTTAACAAAAAAAAGAACAGCTTACTTGGACAGAATACCTTGTTTTAAAATTTGCCCAAAACGGTACATATCTTCAAAGGAACAGTAAAACGGTGCCGGCGCCAAACGGATGACATTCGGTTCGCGCCAATCGGTTATCACTCCGTTTTCCATTAGGTAATTGAACAGCGCCTTTCCTTCTCCATGTAAAAAAACGGAGAGTTGGCAGCCCCTCTCCTTGGGGGTAATAATCTCGAAAGAGCTATCGACCTCAGCATCGATTTCCTTTAAAACAAACTCCAAATAGGCCACTATCTTTTCCCTCTTCTCGATCAAGGCAGGCATACCCACTTCTTCAAATAGTTCCAAAGAAGCCAAATAGGGCGCAACGGAAAGTATGGGCGCGTTGCTAATTTGCCACGCATCCGCATTTTCCATAGGTTCAAATTCGGGCTTCATTAAAAAACGGGTTTCTTTCTTTGTTCCCCACCAGCCCTCGAAACGAGGAATATCGGTTCTGTCTAGATATTGTTCGTGCACATAGATACCGGAAGCATTGCCAGGGCCACTGTTCATATATTTGTAACTGCACCAAGCGGCAAAATCGGCCTTCCAATCGTGTAGTTTTAGTTCCACGTTGCCAACACCATGCGCCAAATCCCATCCTACCTTGGCTCCTGCCGCTTTTCCGGCGTTTGTAATGGCCTCCATATCCAGCACCTGTCCGTTATAATAATTAACTCCACCAATGAGCACCAAGGCCAACTCGTCCCCTACTTCGGCTATCTTCTCCAAAAAATCTTCCGTACGCCATGCATGTTCCCCTTCCCTTTTTTTTACTTCTACAATGGCTACTTCTGGATCCAGACCATGAAAGCGAGCCTGACTCTGCAACATATACTGATCGCTGGGAAAGGCTTTTTCCTCGCAAATTATTTTAAACCTTTTGGTCGTGGGTGTATAAAAGGAAACCAACAATAAATGGAGGTTTACGGTAAGCGTATTCATTACCGACACTTCTTTTGGTAAAGCTCCAACTACTTTTGCCAAGGGTTCGGCCAAACGTTCGTGATAGTCCCACCAAGGTTTTTCCGCATAAAAATGACCTTCCACCGCCAATTGTGCCCAATCGTTCATGACATCATCCACGTATTTTTTGGTACGTTTTGGCTGTAACCCCAATGAGTTTCCCGTAAAATAGATGACCTCTTTTCCGTTGACCTTGGGAAAATGAAATTCATCTCTATAGGAGCGCAACGGATCTTGTTTATCCAATTCTTGGGCATAAGAAAGCGTGTTCTCAAATATCATAGCTTTGTTTTTGTGTAAAAATACTCATATGGCTGCAAACAATGGGCAAAGCAGCGAATAATGCAAACTCAATCTGTTATCGGCCAACGCATTTCAATCATGTGTCTTTTAAAACCTACCTTTTCATAGGCACGCAAAGCAGGTGCATTCCCATCGTAAACAGTGAGCCTAATTTCGGTTAGTCCGTTTTCTAGCGCCCACTCCTTTAGATTTTCCAAAATCATGGCATTTAAACCCTTTCCCCTATACTCGGCAACGGTAAACATAAACCCTAGATAGGCATAGGTTTCATGATTCAGATAGGGTTTTGCGGGCTTCTCCAAAGCATAGCCACAGCTCACGATAGCCTCTTCATGTGTTGCTACCAATACCAAAGCTCTTGGATTTGCCATCAACCCTTCTAAATCGTAATAGTGAATGGAATCGACTCTTAAGGTAGGGTCAAAGGGCCGTTCCGCTCCAATAACGCCTTGTTCTAGGGTTCTCAGGGTTTCCAAATCGGCTTGTGTCGCTTTTCTTATCTTTATTTCCATAGGTTTTTCTAAACTTTTCAAGGTATTAAATTAGGGTATAAATAGGTACTTTTGTATAAAAAATAGATGCATTTTCTATCTACCCAATTGGAAACCTATATTGCGGATAGTTCACAAGAAGAACCAGAAATCCTAAAGGCCCTTACCCGCGAAACCCATTTAAAAGTCCTACAGCCTAGAATGCTTACCGGACATTTTCAGGGTAGGGTGCTTAGTTTATTGTCCAAGATCATCAACCCAAAATACATCTTGGAAATAGGCACCTATACCGGGTATTCCGCATTATGCCTGGCGGAAGGGTTACAAAAAAAAGGAGAATTGCATACCGTAGATGTGAATGCCGAATTATATGCTATCCAACGAAAGTATTTTGATCAAAGCGATTATGGCAAACAACTGTTTCCACATACCGGAGACGCGCTGGAAATTGTACCGAAACTCAACCATACGTTTGACCTCATCTTTATAGATGCCGAAAAAAAAGATTATCTAAACTATTTGGACGCTATACTTCCCAAAACGAAATCTGGTACGGTAATCCTTTCCGATAATGTATTGTGGTCCGGAAAAGTTATCGAGGAACTGGATTCTAAGGACCAAACAACCAGACTATTACTGGAATACAATAAAAAACTGGCGACCCATCCATTATTGGAAACCGTGCTACTGCCTATACGTGACGGACTAACCCTAAGTAGGGTAAAATAAGCCTAGCGTGGAGCCAGTAAAAAAACAAGGCCGATAGGACACCTATGAGCGCACCTATCATCAAGTCGATAGGGAAATGGACCCCTACATAGATCCGGCTCAGGGTAAATAGTAAGGGCCAGAGGTAAAAAATACCCGCCCACTTGAATTTTTTTCGTAAAAAGAGGAACACAATCGTGGTAATCGAAAAAGATGATGAAGCATGGCCAGAGAAAAAACTGTAGCCCTTAGCGCTTTGTAAAATACGGATCAAACTATTGATTTCCGTATCGTTATTAGGTCTTAACCTAGCAACCACCTCCTTTGTAAGGTCTGTAAGGGTCGTTACGAAAAGAATCATCACCAGCACGGTAAGTATGCTAAACAATGCCTGCTTTTTGGGGAAGGCTCTAAAAAACAGAAAGAGAAAAAGGAAAAATAAAGGTATCCACGTAGAAATCGTTGTAACGGTAGACCAGAAGAGGTCGTATTGCTCTATTCCAAGGCTGTTTAAATGGATGAAGGTTTCCCGGTCCCATTCCAATAGCTTTTCGAACATAGGCCTACTTTCGTTTTACAGAACCGGCGGCATCCCCAATAGTTTTGCCAATATCACCAAAACCCTTTTTTACATCTTTGGCTATACCGGTATCTATACTGCCCTTAACATCATCGATATCTTTTTGGATATCTGTAATAACACTGGTATCGATACCCTGTTTTTTGGCACTTTTTTGGATTTCCTGTTTAATGTCCTCGGTGGCATCCTTTAGCTGTCGCATACCTTTACCAAGTCCTCTGGCAATATCCGGAATCTTATCCGCACCAAAGACCATCACCACAATAAACATGATGAAAAATATCTCACCTCCGCTAATGAATAAAAAATGCGTTGAAATCATATTACAAATATACTAGAACATTAATTACTACATAAAAAAGATACAAAATAACTTATTCACACGAATGTAAGAACAGGTTTACTATTTGTAAAGAAGCTCCAAAAGCACAAGTAACCGCTCCCTAAAAATATGAACATCACAGGAACACCGTCAAAACATACCAAAGCTAATCAAAAACAGTCTCCAAAATTAAAAAGCCCCGTAAAATTACGAGGCTTTTTGCATTAAAAAAGAATTTAGGTTAATCCTTATTTTGCTTGAACTGATCAAAAGCATTTAATTCCTCTTTCTTGGGCCAGGCATTGTTTGTGGTATCAATATCCGCGGTCTCCAATTTTGGGTCTACCACAACCCCTGTTAGTTCAGTTCCCGAAGAAACCACAACCTTTACCTCAGTGTCGTTTTTTCTCCAAATTTCCGCTGGGTAGGTTATATTTTTAACCGTACCGTCTGCATAGGTATACTCTACGATCAGGGGCATAGGAAGTCCGCCTGGTTTATCAAAGGAAACCTCGTAAAAATACTTAGGTTCTTTAACCGCTGCCCGCTCTGTGGCAGTCATATTGTCCATCATAAACTCCTTAAGCGTTTTGGAATTTTCGGAGGGCGCTTTCCCTTTTAGATTTTGGTCAAAATCATCACTTTCCTCATCGGCCAAATACACTAAGGGGGGCAGATCAGCCTCCGTAATATTACGGGCGGCCATATATTCTTGCATCTTCTTTCCAGGCTTATCGCTTACATAATACCTTTTAATATCCTTTACGCCTATATCTACATAATCCGTTGTATAGAACCAACCTCTCCAAAACCAGTCCAGATCAACCGCGGAAGCATCTTCCATAGTTCTAAAGAAATCCTCCGGGGTGGGGTGCTTAAACATCCATCTATGGGAATAGGTCTTAAACGCATGGTCAAAAAGCTCCCTTCCCATAACCGTTTCCCTTAGGATATTCAATGCCGTGGCAGGTTTTCCGTAGGCGTTGGGCCCTAATTGATATACATTTTCAGGATTGGACATAATGGGAGATATCGTAGTTTGGTCGCCACTCATATAAGGAACTATATCTGCCGGATTACCTCTGCTGGAGGGATACTTGTCATTTGGAGCAATAGCCTCCGGAAATTCAACCCCGAATTCCTGTTCCGCCATATACTGCATAAAAGTGTCCAGACCTTCGTCCATCCAGCCCCATTGACGTTCATCGGAATTTACGATCATAGGGAAAAAGTTATGACCTACTTCGTGTATGATCACACTGATCATTCCGTATTTAACCCTATCGGAGTAGGTGCCATCATCGTTTGGCCTACCGTAGTTCCAACAGATCATAGGGTACTCCATACCTTGGTTTTTGGCATGTACGGATATGGCCTTAGGATACGGATAATCAAAGGTATGCGAAGAGTAGGATTTTAAGGTAAGGGCAACCGCCTTGGTAGAATACTCCTCCCATAACGGATTACCTTCTTTAGGGTACATGGATATGGCCATAATGTCCTTCCCTCCTATTTTCACGGCCTGCATATCCATAATGAACTTCCGGGATGTGGCAAAACCAAAATCACGTACGTTTTCGGCCTTAAGTTTCCATGTCTTTGTTTTATCGGAAAAACCTTTTTCCAATTCCTCTACTTCTTGTTGGGTAACGATGATCACAGGTTTGTCATAGGATTTTTCGGCCTGCTCGTACCGCTTCATCATTTCCTTGGAATAGACTTCCTTCCTATTTTGAAGCACACCCGTACCATCTAAAATATGATCGGCAGGAACGGTAATGTTCACCTCATAGTTTCCAAAAGGCAAGGCAAATTCGCCACTGCCCCAAAATTGATGGTTTTGCCATCCTTCCACATCATTATAAACGGCCATTCTAGGAAAGAACTGTGCGATAACATAGGCTCTGTTCCCATCTTTCGCAAAATACTCGTAACCAGATCTGGCCCTATTTACGGTATGGTCCGGAATATTATAGTCCCATTTAATAGAAAACGAATACTTTTCGCCGCTCTTAAGGGCGGTGGCCAAATCTATACGCATCATGGTAAAGTTTACGGTGTAGGGAAGTGCCTTCCCGGAAACGTCCTTTACATAATCAATATTAAAACCGCCGTCAAAAGGCTGTCCCAAATATTTTCCGGCAAAACTTCCGGCCGGCTCTGCAAGGGAAACGCCCGCACCATCTTTTAAAAGTGCTTTGGAATCCTTTGTCCTTACATTTTGATCCAATTGCACCCATAGGAATTCTAGGGCATCGGGAGAATTATTGGTATAGGTTATGGTCTCCTCACCAAAGATTTTGGCATTTTTATCGTCCAAACGAATGTCCATCACATAGTCTGCCTGCTGTTGATAATAATCCGGTCCGGGGGTTCCGGAAGCAGAACGATACGTATTTGGCGTAGCGAACTCCTCATACAATTGTTTGAATTTGCTTTGATTGTAATGCCCGGGTTCTTTTTGTTTTTGCCCGTCTTCCTGTGCAAAGGAAACTGCTGCGAACAAAAATAAAACCGAAGCTAAAGCGTACTGGAATCTTTTCATTTTGTTTCTTATTTTTAGTCGTGGAAAATTAAAGTTTTTAAAAGGATTTCTTAAGGTATGTTATAAATTTAACATTCCTTTGGCATCGGATTTTATCAGCACAAAGCTCTTTTTTTTGCCATTGATGTCAAAATGAACGACGTTTTGCTGCTCCTCAAAAAGATCTGTCAAAATTTCGTTTTCTATAGCGATACTGGAAACCTTGGGGAAATCTACCTTGGGCACCTCTACGTAACAGATTACAACGTCCGAATCATATTTTTTACCTAAAAAGGTATAGTCCACCTGTTCCCCGTTAATGCTAACCATAAACTTTGTCCTAACATACTTTTGCAGATATTCCACATCCACAGCGGTTTCCTCATTGGTGCCCAGTTTGGCGTCTATACCGTAACGCTCCGTTAAAACGGCGTTCATGTCGTCTATAAAAAGTCGGGTCGTAATCTGTAGTGCATCATCCTT
>Ga0208768_1000565_pt1 | contig 23933 bp, 23 predicted proteins | sample AntAceMetag02UK1_FD_184760 | JGI IMG/M metagenome (GOLD analysis project Ga0208768, IMG submission 184760) | Saline lake microbial communities from Ace Lake, Antarctica - Antarctic Ace Lake Metagenome 02UK1 (SPAdes) (version 2) | ecosystem: Environmental > Aquatic > Non-marine Saline and...
ATCGACAGAGAGCGATGAAACATATACAGTCGCGTTGTCGGGTCTTCCGGGTGGTTTTGTATTAGGAACACATAGAATAATAGCGGTAGACACGGGTAAGGGAGGTATATATTGTGAAACAACACCTTCCGATTTTGTTCCTGTAAGTCCGCTTATTTTCAAACCTGGGAGTGGTGGATGGGGACATAGTTCTAGGGGATATAAGTTCAGACGACAAGAAAGGGTATTCATAATATATATGCTAACCTGGAATAATGATGAGTTACATGATATCCAATATGACACAAATAATAATATTTGGGTTGACCGGGGGGGTAGCAACCCTCAATATGTTATCGAACAAGGCGACGAGGTTGTTGTGAGCAATGATGATGGAGTGTTAGGTATTTTCGATAATCCGTATTACACCGCCCCAATTAATCATTTACAAAAAGTATTCCATCACGGGAGCTTTGACAATGTGTACAGTGATGGTTCTGTAACGACAGCAGCATCGAACGGGCATATGTATGCTGATACCCCAGTTGGAACTTATGGATTTTTCAAAATTAAAACAATTATAAGTAATGATTTACAAACAACGTATATAATACAGCCTTTATATTCGTTTAACGCTGATGTACTGGTTCTTGCAGGGGGGGGAGGAGGAGGACATACACGTTCGGGTGGTGATGGAGCCGGTGGTCTTGTATATAAAGAAGGTCACAATTTCGATTCAGATGAAATACAAATAATTGTGGGTAATGGTGGAGTGAACGGTGGTGGAATTAATGGAAGTACGGGAACAGGGATAGAATCGGGGACATCTGGTAATAATTCATTTGTAACAAATATTGACGAAGCTTACGGGGGTGGTGCGGGTGGTGACGAAGTAGCTGGCAGAGTCGGGGGGTCATCAAGTGGTGGTGGTGGTAGAAATACAGAACCCTCAGCTGATCCATTTCCACCTGGTCAGGGGCACAGAGGAGGAAAAGCAGGAATTGATAACTTTAATGGTGCAGGTGGTGGTGGAGCTGGGGGAGTTGGTAGAGACCAAAGTTCTGGGGTAGGTGGTGTTGGATTAGATTATTCTTCACAATTTGGAAATAAATATGGAGAAAATGGCTGGTTTGGTGGTGGTGGTGGTGGTGCGAGGGCACCTGATATAGTATCACAAGGTGGTAATGGTGGGGGAGGTAATGGAACTTTCTACAGTAATTATTTGCAAGTAGATAAAATGGGCATGAATCATACAGGTGGTGGCGGAGGAGGTTGTCATTATCATTTACAACCAAGAAACTTTGGAGGACGCGGTGGATCCGGTATAGTAATCATAAAAAGTGCACCTGTGAATCAAGTCTACTTTGTTCGTGGACAATGGGTTGGATCACATGACGGATATGAATACGAAAGAACAGAGGCAGATAACCTTATATATTATCGCCAAAATAGCTTTGGTAGCCCAGATTACAGTGTCTTTTACAATAAAGAAACCGACCGGTCGATGGGAACAATACGCAAATAGCAAAGATTACCAATACCAAGTTATTCATTATAGAGACAAAGTGACAGTTAGACAACCTTATGACAGTGGTGATGTCTATGGTGAATTTTTTGACCCTTATTATGTTAATGTAAACTATATACCCTTTGATAGTGGACAGTCAAGGTACAGACATAACCTTACCCGGAGCCTACGAATATATGTATGATTTAACAAAAGGGATTGGTACTTATTGATAAACGTTTGGAATGAGGAGAAGATAAAGCAAGTGATAGGACGTGCGGTGCGATACGCATAAGCGGATGGAACGAAGTAAACAGAGGGTAAAAGTGTATCTTTTGTACAACCTAAAGCTTCATTGTGTATATAAAATATGAAGCATGCGTCTCAATAGTATTATCACAAAAGCTATTGACAAGCAACACTCTTATGTCTTTGCACATGAAACTGCACAAGGTCGCAAATTCGAATCTTCTGACGTCGTATTGTGCTCTAAGACTGATGCACACACATACGAAGTGTTATGCTTCAACGTAGGTGTGTATTTTTACATTGATATTGATACACATGTCGTACTACAGGATGTATTACAATATCTCACGAATATATGTTTTCAATTTTTCAAGGTTAACATAACCATTCAAGTCGCATCTGCTTGTACCTCAAATAAAACAAGCTATCATATCGTTACATCATTGCCATTGCGAAGTATTAAAGATGCTTCACAATTCGCACAACGTATACACATCGACAACCCGTCTGTTCCAATTGACATGAACGTTTACAAAACACACCAAAATTGGCGTATGCTTTACCAATCAAAATTATCACAAACCGATCGCCCGTTTCTACCTGTTGGGTCTTCTATACACCCCAAAGACCATATGATTGGCATATACACAAATATTATAACATTTGAATGCTCATTCACTGTTCCCAGACAATGCACAACTACAACCGGAGCTTCTGGTATTGATATTACCCACTATCTCGATAAATCTCTTACACCCCGACCAAATTCCCTCGCATCTGAATCCATAGAATATCTCATGTCTTGTATACCCAACACCGATAAAGGACAACCATGGATTACATGGCTCTATTTGGGGTTTGCACTCAAAAATGCTGGCGCTGGTATTTCTACCTGGATTCAGTGGTCTAATACTTGGTCCGGAGATGACCAGACAAAAACGTGCGAACGCATGTGGAATACCTTTGAAAAAAAAGACGACGGGTTTAATATAGGTACCATCATTCGATGCGCCACATCATACGTTGTAAACCCGTTTGGAGATTTCATCAAGGCCGAAATTACTGACATTCATGAAATCCAAGGAGTTTTTACATATAATAATCCCTATGTGTTACCATACGTCTTCCCAGATAACACACGATGTATCCTCGAACGTTCTCATATGGGCACCGGAAAAACATTCCAACTCTTTCAATACATAGATACACATGCACCTCTACGAATTATTCATCTCGCAGCTAGACAAGATTATGCAACATCCATACACGGTGAATACACCTCACGTAATATACACATGGATAATTACCTCTCTATTACAAATCCAGAATCGTCCGACCGTATCATTATTCAAATGGAATCTCTCTGGAAACTTGTTGGTGATAATACTTTCGATCTGGTTATACTTGATGAAATCGAATCTCTTCTCAAACAATGGTCATCCTTGAAAACCATGAAAAACCGTATTAAATCAAATGCCCATGTCTTTGAAATCCTTCTCAAAAACGCATCCCGTATTATTGGCCTCGATGCCTTCCTATCGAATAAATCATTACAATGCTTATCTGATATGAACATTCATCCTTATGTTCGACATAATACATTTCAACCTTACAAACGTACCGCCATAAACTGTGGTTCTAAACAAGCACTCGTATCTACCCTTATAAAAGAGCTTTCTCTCGGACGAAAATGTGTTCTCTTTACCGCCTCACAACGCTTCGGCCTCGACATTCAACTTACCATCAAAACACAAATGGCATATAAAACAACCCGGTTTTATCATTCCGGTTGCAATGATGCCACTCGTACTGAACTACACGACGTTCACCTCCATTGGAAACTTCTTGACCTACTCATTTATACCCCATGCATCACAGTCGGTATTAATTATGCTCTTGATACTTTCGATACATTATTCCTTTACGGTTCTTGTATGTCATCTAACGTTCGAGACTGTTTTCAAAGCTCTTTGCGTGTCCGACACATTAAAACCAACATATGCTATTTCGCACTGCATACCAAATTGAACCAACAATATATCCCGACCTCCACCGCTGATATTAAAAAAAGTATCGCGTCAAATACACTCATTTTCGATTATGATGAACTCCACAAATGTCCTGATTGGCTCCTACACATCCACATTTCTAATATCCGCGAAGATAATTTACATAAAAAATATTATAAGCACGTATTCCATATGTTTCTCGACTGGTGTGGTTATTCTGTTGTCGATTTTCAATCAAGTCAAAATTATGCCATACATCAAGCAACCGACACACACTATCATGACATTTCTGACGTTGATAATGATGAATTTGATATTCTCTCTCAACAAATCAGTAACCGTACCGCAACCTCTGACGTTAAAATGACGTACTCAAAACATCTGTTTGACCAATACATTGTTAACCCTGATGCATCACTCCTTTACCGCGCTTTCATGTTTGATGCTTTCTACACAAAAAAAAATAAACAACACATTATACGAAACCTCCGTGATGAAATTCACTCATCTCCTGAAACAGTCGCAGACGTCGAGCTCTCAAACGCCTCTTATATTGAGCTCGCAGCTACCGGCGCTCGTTCACCAGCCTTTCACTCACTTACACGTGTCCTTCACACACTCGACTTACCCCATACGCACTACACACTTCATGTTTCTGACACTACTGATAAATCTAAAGCAACACGCACTATTAACGAGTGGTCCGGTTCATCACTCGTCAAATGTAAAAATGGATTGAGGATTAAAAAATCTCATAATATCGTATCGTGTATCTAATTGGATCCTAATTTTTTTTATTTCTATTTCTTTAATGAATAATAATGGTTCTCGCAATACTCGTAACAGCAACTCAACTAATAACCAAAAACCAGCTAATAACCAAAAACCAACTAATAACCAAAAACCAACTAATAACCAAAAACCAGCTAATAATCGAAAACTTGCTGAATTCAATGAACCTGCCATGAAACTAAAAAATATAATAGTGCAAGAAAGATCTAATATTGCAACCGGAATCAACTATACTCCTGGGACTAAAGTTGTACAATTCGAAATTACATTAAAAGATGGAAAAAAACGATATACATATTACTCAACACCGAGTTTAATACGTTTAATAAAAAATCACATTGCAAAGAAGAAGCAAAATACAATACTCCCACTGAACTTATTAACATTTTTAGAATTAAACCCAAATAATATGAAAACGGTTCGATTTCCAGGCAAAAAAACAGGTATAAATAACAACATGTATACCAACAACGACTACAACGCAACAAATGTAAAAACAATAATCAATGGTATGGTTACTAGGGATCATCCGTATCGACCTCAAGCTTATGATGTACCTAACGATTATGCACAAAAATCACCATATGAACAGGAACAATTAGCAATCACTCACCTAAATAAAGTGTTCGGTAAAAATACAATAACTTTTACGATGGGAGCGTTCGGGAACCAGGGTCTTGTCCAGGATTTTGTTACAGAGATAAAGATAAATACAGTGGTAGACCTTGCTCTAATTAAACAAATGGTCAACATGAATCGAAGCAATATGTTTCCTACAAGTCTTAAGGCATTTAGTCGTCTTGAGGTGCTTGACATCAAATACTTTCCTATAAAAATTCTACCTGTTTGGTTAAACAAACTATCATCCACTTTGAAACACTTAACATTTCAAAATTGTGAAATAAACAAAATACCTAAATTTACAAACGATTCAATTTTAAAATGCCATCATATAAATTTTAGTATCAACAAAATTTCAGAAATTAACGGTAAATTTAATTGCAAAACAATAAATTTTCAAAGCAACAACTTAACAACTTTTGATGCTAATGCGTTTAACATGTGTACAAATATTAATTTATCTGCTAATCCACTTTCAACGTTAGAAAATATTAATTGTTGTACACAACTAACATCCTTGGTTGCAAGTGCTTGTAACCTGAAGAGTATTCCTGTTCTACTTCCATTAAGTTTACAATTTCTCAAACTGAGTTATAATAACTTTGGCATGATAACAAATACATTATCGAAAAATATTAATATTAACACATTAAATCTTGAAAATTGTTCGATTACAGTTGCTAATATTCCGGTTGAATTAGTTAAACTAAAGATATTAAATTTGAAAAACAATAAGATTGAAACACTTTCAGATAGCTTTTCGAAACTAAAAAGTCTTCAAGTGTTAGATTTATCATCAAATATGATAAAACTTCCTGAAACTGGTTATGACTCATTTACTACACTTACTCATCTTTATCTTAAGAAAAACAATATTTCAAAATTACCAAAACAGTTTATAGAACATTTCGTATCACATAAACTTATGAAACTGGATGTAACAGACAATCCAATAGCAACAAATAGAACAATAGCAATGCAAATTTCAAGGATGCAAAAAAATATACAACCCTTTACCTTTATGGCATCAATACCGAGACCACGGTAATTCCAATAATAAATGGCACGACCAGTCTTCCCCACTACAACTCGTTTGTTAATTACAACTTTTTCGACATTACGTAACCATCTATGCTACATGATGAAATATTTTTACAGCTCTTATTGGATGTCAATTTGTATTTAACAAGGACAGAAAGTAACTTTCGAAACGCCTTGTCTGACATTGCTTGTGTCATATCTTTAAAACGCAATGATTTGTTTGCTTCTGCAATAACACGTATAATTTCCGTTTCCGATTTACAGGATTCTGCATGAATGAATCCTTCCTTTCTATAAAAATTTATAACATGAGGTAGAGCGCTCAAGGTTATGCATTTTATATTCAAGGCTCGTGCTTTATTGTATATTGTATGCAATATCCTCTTTCCAACACCAATTCCACATATCACATCAATATACATCACACTCTTGGTTTTTTTTATAAATGCAAATCCATGGATATTGAACGAATCACGTAATGATCGGGTTCCTTTCTTCGCAGTATACGCGACAACCATCATGTTTGCACCTGAAATAGATTGCTCGCGTATATATGTATGCCTCACTTTCCCTTTGCATATGTTTGGAGCCTGTGATGCTATAAATGCAGACATCATATCAAACTGGGGTCCCTTTTCCATTACCTCAATATTCATGTTAATTATAATTGTATAATGTCTATTCATCCAAATAATAAAAAACACCTAAACATAATAATGTATTTACTATTATAATACCAATGTATTGCAAGGCAATCACCAAAAACGGTTGGCCGTGCATACGGTCACAGCGTCTACAAACAACAAGTATTGCAAGTCGCATAACAAGAAATATGATCAATGTCCGATATGTTATGATGATATGCATCTGTCGTCAAAGCTCTCATGTGGGCACGTGTTCTGTGTTAATTGTTTAATTCGATCAGGTGTCAAATGCGCACTATGCAGATGTAAAACCAACGTTACAATACCAGAAAAAGCAAAACAACTCCGTTTAACCATGGATCTTCATTTTCGAGCTATTGATGATGAAAAAGATATCCACGCAGTATTCTGGCCAATTCTCCAAGCATATGACTATTTTTTTACTATGCACATCTATTTCATGCACGACAGCAAGTTCATGTCTGAGGTACATTCATATTTATTACAGCTTGTAGGAAAAACAGGTAATAGTGTGATGTACGAAAAATATCTTAAATATTTTACTTCTCTTTTGCAACGTGAAAAGCACATTAACAGTGTGCCTAAAAGTAAAAGTGTTAGTTTGAAATAATACGTCATTTTTTTTAACCTAAAGAACTCAAATTGTATAGTATAACCAACAAACACACACTACAACAATGAATATGTCCACCAGCGAACTCGTGGATTTCCTACGCAGCCTTAAGCCGTCTGCTTACATGTTCGGCGACCAAGTCCGCGCCGGAATGCTCGAACTATCAAAAAAAGATGTCGACGAAATCATCATTACAGGAGGCCTGGCAGTCACGGTGGACGTCCTCATGTCCAACATCAACGACGGCCCTCTTCATATGCTGGGCTTTAAGCTGCTTCTGAAGCTGACAAATAAATATTCCCACCTCGTTAAGCTGTCAGGAGCTGACCAGGTGGCTGAACAAGTCATGCAGCTTCACGACGACAACGTGGTGGAATTAGGTGACCAATTGATCAAACTGCTTAGCACCAAAAAGGTTAAGCAACCCAAACAGGTGGCTGACACACAGCTCATGAAGGACTTCCATCAGCTTTGCAAGGAAACGAAGACGTTGCAAGAAGAAAACAACAGACTAAAGTCTTTGTAGATGCTTAAGATACTATAGATTAGTTCATAGCACATTTAATAATAATTTTTTTTATTCATACAAACCTGATCTCGTAGCCGCTAAAATATCCGTTCGCGCCGTCCTCCGCTCTAAACCCATCACCCTCGTGTGATGTGCCGACTTCTCTTTATCACCAGAATCATTTATTACATCTTCCATATTCACTATCGCCTCTGTTGTCGGTCTGCAACGTTTGAACGCTTCCTCGTCCTCGTTATATGCATCATCGACTCTGTGACACATACGTTTGGTTGCCTCGTCAAGTACCATCTGCCATGGTACCTTCTTGAACTTTCCGTCTTGATATACATCTATGTGTTGTCCCCTCATATTCGTGCACCTCAGATTTGCGTGTTCGTCTCTGTGAGCAAGTTTGGGAAACTCTGCAAAAAAGTTTACTGGATAATTACAACACTTTGTTGATATTAACCGCGCAATCTCTTTCGGTGTTACATGATCATAACACTCATCCGACCAACTGATAACATTTATGAAGTTATTTGTTGTGTTATTATTAGTTATACTGTTGTCATTGTTTGTTGTGTTATTTATTGTAATTCCAGGGGCAATTTGAGGTTCTTTCACAAACGGTATACACCTCACTTTTCGCTTGTGATAGCTTTTACTATCCGAATTCTTGAATTCCTTCTTACATATCGGACATTGTAGAATATGACACCCGGTACACTTTATAATATGTCTTTCACAATGTTTCTTGTTACAAAAACACTTTAAACATATACTACATTCATGTAGTTTACCATTATGTGTTTCTTTTTCATTCTTTGGTTGATTCCGTCCGTTATTTGATTGATATTCACTATTATCGAAACTTGAGTTTTCAGAAGGCTCATTTGAAAAACATGGAACTTTATTAGATAAATGCCTCACCAACAAACTATTATACAAAAAGGTTTTGTTACATAATTCACAATTTATCATTGTTATACATGTATATTTAAATTGTCTTTAAACTATACGCAACTGATGTAATTCCGTGATTCTATTACGACTTTTGGTTACAATAAATTACTTGAACTATATATCATATTTACAGATTCATTGTTTAATCGGAATTGTCCAGGCATATTTTAGGCTTCTTCTCGATTCCTATATTTGGTTTATATATATTCCTATATTTGGTTGATTCCGATATTTCGTTCACATATTTTACGGTTTTTGGTTTGATTTATAACCATATTACGGTATTTCGTTTATTTAGATTTGAGTATTTCTTTTGGGATTATGTAGGTATATCTTATAGTAATACATATGTTTAATTAATCTCGTTTGTTATTGGTTATTTTTATAATCACAAAGTACTATAATACCGTTGATAAAAACCATATCTCTTATAGTTTTAAATTTGTGAACGTTTACATGTTCAATTGTACATATAAGTATATATTTACGTAGGTATGTTTAGAAAAATATGTTCATAATAGGATTGTCTATCTATATATTTTTTTTCTAGAGAGAGAGAGAGACACTATATAAAGGTCTTCTCTACTATAGAACAAAAAAAAGCTTTTAAAAAATTATTAAAAAGTTTCACATGTAAAAAAGTTTTGAAATATCTATCTTTTATACAACAATCACTTTTTATTCACCTAAAATATCTTTAATGGAAGTTGTATTACTATAGCTTAACAAAACAACACAAGGTAATGCACAAACAATTGAATTATTTTAATGTATCACAAAATTGGTTATTTGGAATAATATTCCTTTAAAAAGTAACACCATGAACTGCGTTAATAAAATTACTATACCACAATTTGGAGGAACCTGTTGGCTCAATTCCTTATTAACCGTGCTATTCTTTTCAGATGGTATGTCAGACTACTTAAAACCAATTATAAAAGAACGTTTAAAAAGGAATATAGGAAAAAATACGAAAGAAATCCTTACATTATTTTTAACGCTTGTACACACTAAAGAGTCGAACAAAAAAGAAACTTTAAAATTTCTTTATGACAAATTGACTCCTGAAAATATTATACAATATCTTTACGAAAGAAACAAGAAACGTTTCTTTTTCAATATCCGAAAACCAAAAATAGGTTATAATGCCGAATGGTACCTTATTTCCGTTCTTGACTTTTTGAAAATAAGAGATAAGTTTCTTTTTGTCTCACTCTCAAAAAATACTGGACTTTACTATTTCAATAGGGTAAATACACGTAAATATAGTCCGGTATGGGATCCAAAAAGTGGTGAATACTCATATATAATTGACAAACCGAAACTTACATACAAGGAAGCATTTAAAAAATTTAAATTTAACAAGGTTGAAGTTGTAGTTGTTTCGGGTGAGTACGACTTTCGTATAGAAGAACAAGAGATTGTCCCCAATCTTCATTCATTATTCAATAAAGAAACGTTGAAGTTAAAAAAAAAAGAATTCAATGTTGATTCTATGTTATTTAGGAACATTAACGTAGATGATTGTCATAAATCCCATCAAATTGCTGGGATTTCTTGCAACAATGAACGATATATATACAATGGTCACAGGTTCCGTTTATTGCAAGGCAAAATGGTACCATGTAAAATTATGAAATACGATTGGGTTCAAGAAAAAAGGAACTTTTGTCTCGATAGAAAATGTGTAATAACAACACAAGGTAATGCACCAACAACTGAATTGTGTTACAGGGTTGGCACAAATACCACTCAGTTTTTCGTTTTAAGTAAAAAAATTGTCAAAACGAATATTATTGATAAACTCAAACAAAACAAAATCAAACGATGTCCTTTTGGAAAACAGCTTAACCCTGAAACAGGCAAGTGTATTAACATAAAAAAACCTGTTCAGAAAAAGGGTTGTCCTATTGGAAAGGTACTGAATCCTAAAACAGGAAGGTGTAAGAATATAAAAAAACCTGTTGTGAAAAAGGGTTGTCCCATTAGAAAGGTACTGAACCCTACAACGGGAAGGTGTATAAATAAGAAAAAGGGTTGTCCTATTGGAAAGGTGCTAAACCCTAAAACCGGAAGGTGTATAAATATGAAAAAACCTGATGTGAAAGTGGAAAAACGATGCCCAGTGGGAAAAGTGCTAAACCTTAAAACAGGAAGGTGTATAAATATGAAAAAACCTGTTGTAAACGTGGAAAAACAATGCCCAGTGGGAAAAGTGCTAAACCCTAAAACCGGAAGGTGTATAAACAAGATTTATGTCGGTTAATTTGACTAATGACTTGCTTCCCATAGTCGTTTAAAACAAATCTAAATACATCTTGTAAATGTACTGATTTCATGTATTGCAATATGGATTTTTTATACATCTAATTTATTTCTTAATTGTACTCCTCTTACATGTTTCCATATACAGACAGCAGCATTAGTCAAAGCTACACGTAAAAATCGCAATTCCGATATGTCGTTCTTTTTTTTACGATATTTGATTGATTCCGTCATTTCGTTCCCATATATTACGGGTTTTGATTGTTTAAATTAATATTACGGCTTTTGGTTTAATTCGAATTATTATATATATGCAAGTCTTTTTTACTTTATGTTGTCAATATCTGTATTTGAATTATTATGAAATAGGTGTTTATCGGAAAACGTTTAATTATCAATGTTAATATACATAGTTTTAGGGTATTAAAACTATCTTAGATAATATATGGATATACACTATCTAAGTGTGCTTTTATGTAGGTATATTACTAAATCTTTGTTAAAAATAAGATTGTCTATCTATATATTTTTTCTAGAGAGAGAGAGACTATCTATAAAGACCTTCTCTACTATACAAACAAATAATAACTTAAATTAATAACTTTAAAAAGTTCGACATGTAAAAAAGTTTTGAAACGCGTATCTTAAACCCTAAACGGTAATTCTTTTTTCGCGTTAAAAATAATGTTATTTTGGAGACCGGAGGTTGCCTTTTTGATATTTTGGTCTTTTATTATAGCAACCATGATTGCTTTACATCAGTTTGGTATTTTAAAAACGTTTTTCCGTATAGGACCAGCGAAGAAGAGCGATGTGGATATGACAAAGCATTTACCACAAGGCCATAAGGATAAAATAGAATACGCGAGATTTTTGGGTATTGATGTGGACAGTTGGAAAAAGGTACTACTTTTAGTTGCTATATCAGCAATGATTTCACTCGTTGAATCGTATTATGGTACTGTTGAATGGGACACAATAAAAAAGTTTCTAAACCAAAATAAAGATGGACTGAATGGGGGTGGTATACCTACTTCGCGTGGGGCTGCTACAGTAATAGAGATATTTAATGAGCCTGGATTTGCGTTTATGGGTATTCTCAAGTTTTTTCTTTCATCGACCTTTGAGTTTCAGTTTATCCTTCCTTCGATCCTTTCTAAAATGTTAATAGACGTTCCATATGAATTATCGAAGATTTCGAAAAGGAAGTTTGCACTTTAGCTTCACATGAATTTGTTGTGCCAACCAGCATACCTATGCATATTATCTTTTTTAGGAAAATTATTATTTGTTTTCGAAATGGGATGTAACTTTTTAATAGCGGCTTTTTTCGCGTGATTTCCGGCTCGTTTTTTTAGAATACTTTTTTCATTTTCATTTGTAATTTTGTTCATTTCATTTTTTAATTTTGTTTCTTCTCTCACATGATTTATATTGTTATTCCTATAAACCATCAACTTTAACATAAAATCGGTCTGAATTTGCTTAAAAATCACGGATGTCATCGATGATGTAAGAGTTTGATAATTTAATGATATAGGTCGTTTTGTGTTTAGATTAGGTTTCAAAAGTTTTAGAATAACTCTTCCAACAAATGTACCTATTTTGTGCATTTCTGTAAGAAGGCCTGTATGTTCGTTTCCTAATAAAATCGCGTTATATAATTTCTTTTTAGGGATAACCAACAAGTGTATGGCGGACATGGCACCTGGTCTTTGTTGATTATTTAGAACTACGAACATTTCTTTGTTTTGAAAGAGAATATGTTGTCTAATTCCTTCGAGCTTGTGATTATTAAGATTATTAGTTGTTATATAATCTCCTTTAAATTCACCTTTGGCTTCTATTTCATTAACTGGTGTCTGCTTTCTGTTTACAAGTTTGAGAAAAGTTTTATTGATTTGTGATAGATATGTTTTGTTGTTGGATATTGAAGCCTGGGTTGTCGAACCCTTTAGAGCTTTGATAAGTTCTTTGGTTTCTATAAATTTGCTTGGGTCTGTATGAGTTTTTAATGATGTTTTATCAATAAGTTGTTTATGTAAACAAACGACGTGCATGTGAAGAAAATTGACAGAATGGGACGGGTGCACATGAAACCCTGAAATGAATTGCATTATATTACGCGTATAATAATAATTTACGCGTATTCAACCTAAAGCGAGAAATTTGGATTATAAAACAGAAGAATGGCTGATACACGAAACCTATCGTTTGAATTCCAGGTTCGGATAGATGGTGATGATGGTGAAAATCCTGTACTCGCAAAACTCACTAGACATAACACAGTAATAGCAGGCAATACTCGCGAACGTGATGAACGTATTGAAACATGTTTGAATGAAATGTATAAGGGGAAAGACAACATTACTGTTCAAATGATGGGATTAGACGATTTTGAAAATATTAATTATTCAACTTTGAGTGGCTTTTATATCTCAAGGATAGCAGGGGCAGTGATGCTTGCAATGAACACACACGAACGTTGCAGAAAAATACAGTTCAACGGAACTAAGATTCTTTCGGTTTTTGTTCAATGTTTGGGTGTTAATAACTTAAAGTCATTATACTCACTTTTGCATAAATCGTTAAAATTACATTCGAACGATATACTCATTCAGGAAGCTATGGAATCATTACAAAAAAAGGTCGATGGAATTTATAATTTATTTAATGGTAAATATAAGGAATGATAATTATTGACAGAATGTTCAGGTTTTTTAACAAAGATATCTTTCTTCCTAAAATATGTCACGCCGACATAAGTCGACAATGCGACCCGTGTTTGTCTTGTAAATGTAAGATTTTTTGTAGAAGAAATTCGGGGAAACCAGGGTATGTTACTATACACCCTGGACAACTAAAAATAAATAGACCTTGATAGGTGCAAATGTGTAAATAAATTAACCTAAAGACGTCAGATTGCAAGGTAAAGCAGACGAAACAATGGAGCTACAAAGAGACGCGAGATGTTGCGAGACGATATACAGGTGCAAGGATGACGGTCTGGAAGCGATACGAGCGTTACAGAAAGATATTGGTCAGTTTGTAGCAATCAGTGCAATGAGAACGTTGCACGGGGTTGTAAAAAACATGACAGTGGTTGATGAAATAATGTTGGAAAGTGGTGCAAAAGCAGTAATGACGTATATGGTGATGTATCCATGGGGTGAGGCGATAAACATGTTTGGAATTGGGATATTAACGAATGCGATTCGTAATTATCCTAAAATTGCAGATGACGTTGTCGACACGGGTTTGTTATCGCATGTAACTTCTGCAATGCATGCGTTTCCGAAAAACTTTTTGTTACAGGAATGGGGGTGTGCATTGTTACGAAACATGACACTACGTGGATATATTGTTGAGGTGAAAAATTCGGGGGGTGCTGCGGTGGTTTTACTGGCTATGAATATGCACGGTTTCAAGGTTTCACGCGAGACGTTGCAAGTGAATGCAATGATGGTATTAGCTGCAATTTCGTCAAATCGCAATACTAAGCTCGGACCAAATACTGTGCGCGCAGTTGTCAAGGCTATGAGGGATTACGAGTGGAGTAGACAGATACAAAGTGCAGGTATTTGTATCTTGTATAATATAGGAGCTTTTAATCCTCAACGCTTCGAGTTTGCACGTGCGATGAGTACTGCAATAAAGCGGTCGATACAGATTTGGGTGAAAATTCTTGAAGTAAGGCACTAAGTCGCCTAAACCGTAGCAATATTAGCATTGTAATAAAGACAAAGGTCGCATAAGCTGCGAATGAAAAATAATTATCAAGAATGGTTATCGGAACATAAAAAAGTAAACCAATTTTTTTATTCAGTTTTCCGATGCTTGCTTTTCTTGTTCATATTCTTGTCAGATTCATAACTCATTCTTAATATCGTAAAAAAAATGGTGTTGCCGTACCAGTCCATGATGATTACTTTATCATCAAGTTAACATATTCAGTAGTAACCTAAAGACATCCGATAGTACAATATATACCGACAACACAACAACAAGTCAAAATGGCCGATACATTCGCTTCCAAAATCCAAGCAATCCATGATTCCTGCTCGCGTCATGAGCTTAATGGTGTCAGTCTATTTCATTTTACAGACCCACTTCTGAAGGAAACAACCGTGCGCACCATGTATTTTGGAACTGGGTACGGGTCAAGAAATAATGAAGATCTTGATTTACCACCACAACAAGTTTTCATCGAACTTCCTCATGCTCGACGCAAGCACTTCAGCTACAAGGGCCACAGAGTGCTATATACCAGCACGAATGCAGGGGTTCACGCCCAGCGAATTTTCACATTCAAGAACGATGACTTAGATGGTTGGAAGAACGAAATAAAGCGCGAATATAAACCGGAGGTCGCCGAAAAAATATTTAATGTGGTGCACATAGTGAAGGAAGTCAACGACGTGATAAGTGCATCTGGGTCGACGCGCGATAAAACGTGGACATCATTTCATGATGCATACAAGTCCTATGCCGCAGATGTTGCAGAGACCTTGTTCAGCGGACAGAAGCGGTATCTGACAATGGACACGTTCTGTGTGGATGATTATTTCAACCACTCCGATGGTATTTAGGTCTACTCGCCTAAAGAGTAGCAATATTAGCATTGTAATAAAGACAAAGGTCGCATAAGCTGCGTTTAAAAGATACAACTGTATTAGAAACATGGAGGCTATTGTGATTACTGGTATCTCTTATTTGGTTGTAATAGTTGGTTGGAACATTTGAAGTTGTTTTAATTCCGAAAGTGTAAAAGAAAGTACATAAATATAATGAACAAGGCGAACATATCGGGTAGGTCTTTTGAGAAGCGTTATGATTTTTGCACACATCATAAGTTGACCATGCAGACAATCAAGAGCAAGGGGAAACGAATCCAAATGTATAGATTTGATGATACGGTTGTACTGAAACAGGGTCATTTCAAGAAATATATGGAATATCGTCATGGTAAGAAGCGTGGGAATGACAAGGATTGGAATCCTGACACATGTTTTGTAAATACTGAAAGAAATATAATTCATGTACTTGAAATGAAAAATCAGACATGTAGCGGGTCGGTGGATATTAAATTGTTGGCAGGACGATCCATACGTTCATTATATCAGGATATGGTGTATGATTATGGACAAACGTATCGTGTTGAGTACGGGTTTGCGTTAGCGCCGTATTTTAAATTACAAGAGTATGAAAGATGGTTAAAAATGATGGGTGATGACAGTATACAGCACTTTTTTGTGGATGATGACGAATATTACAATAAGATTAGGAATTGGCTACACGAGTGAATATGTATTTAATTTAGTGAAGTTTATGGCAACCATACGAAAGCAGGAACTCTATGATACACCAGTTTTTGAATGGAGTATTTAACCTAAAGAAAATCAAAGGTATGCTTGTATAGTCATGACTTACACGACACTTCAAGAAGAACATATTGCTTGCAGCGATGCGGTTGCAGAGTGTCAGCAAAACGTATTCGAAGTGGATACATTATTAAAAAGAAATAGAATACAACAAACGCACTTTGAAGAAGAATTCGAAAATGCAACACAACGTTTGAAATGTGCGAATTTAAAGTTGAAAAAAGTGAATGAGAGTATGACAATCATAGCTTTATCAACACAAGTTCAAACTTTGACGACGGCTTTATTGAGTCAGGAGTCGAAATATGACGAACTGTCGAAACAATTCACAGAATTGAAATGTCGATGTGAAGAAAAGCAACCTCAACCTGTCATCAAGACACAAGAAGGGTTAGAACTGTATCACGAGAAGTGTAGTAACATCAATAAAAACGAACCTGTTATAGAAATGTGTAAAATTCATGAATGTTTGATTGGTCTAGACAAAGGGGTAATGGATAAGCTCGTGCAATACAAGGGATTTAGAAAATTGGAGGACCTTCATTACAATAATGTAACCCAAACTCAATTAAGGTACATCGGAGACATGGTATTAATAGGGATGATAAATCATAAACATGATGAGTGGATACAGAACCACGGATGTTTGATTTTGTTAAAGGTGATACCATTAGATAACAGTTATTTTTTATTATATTTTGACAACGGTATTAACGGTGTTAATTATGCTGATTCGAAACGTGAGGCTTTACGTGGTGTGTTAGACGTAACCAAAAAGTTGCATGATGGAAAGGGAACTTTGACAGAAAATATAAACGAATTATTGAATTACATGAACACCCGCATAGCTTCAATGGTGTTGGTTGGTATATAATATTAAGAATTGGCTATACGAGTAAATGAGATTAAAACTTCCAAAGTTTTAGCGTTTGGTTTTTTACAGTTAATTAACCTTTTGGCTTCTATGATAGTTGTATTGTAATTTGTAAATGCAGTCGTAACGAGCGGTACGTTTGAGTTACTCATGAGAAAAGAGAATCGATTAGACTTGCATAGGTTAAAAAGTGTTATATGAGTATTTTCATCAAATACAGAACGGTTGTATCCGACGAACGAGGTTTTATTTTCTGGTACATATGGTGGGTCGAGATAAACAAAGTCTCCGTCTGATACGTCGTTTATAGAATCAACAAAATCTGCTTGAATAAATGTAACTTTTTGTATAAGTGTACTCACATTTAAAATATGTTGCCATGATGCAATTGATGGGTTTTTGTTGTGTCCGAACGGTACATTAAATCCGTTCGGTCCTTCTCTGTAAAGTCCTCTGAAACACGTCTTATTAAGCATGACGAAAAGAGCGGAACCGACCTGAGAACATTTGTCGATTACCGACATTTCATTATATTTATTTCTACATGCGTAATAATGTGCTTCTTTGTTTAACGATACTGTATACGCGTCAATGCATGGACGCATTTGTTCCCAGAATGCGCGTGGGTCTGATTGTATATTTCTGTAGACATGTATAAGAACATTGTTATAATCATAGGCTTTAATGAATTGAACATTTATAGAACTTTCGAGTAATGCGAACAATACACTTCCACCACCTAGGAATATTTCATGATACGTATGTATATGCGATGGAAAGCTACTCATAACATGGGGCAAAATCTGTGTTTTACCTCCGACCCATTTAAGGAATGGCTTCATGTAGTAGATAATGAAGATGATTTTAAGTCTTTTGTTTCGACTCGCGAGAGCATACCCCCGTTTTTGAAATATCTATAATGCACGTGTGGTTTCAACAGTACACCGTTAGGGGTTTTGTATGCACGAGGCGGTCTCATTCGCAATACTGCTACACCTTCAGAGTTACTTGTAGTGACACCAGCATTTTTGTATGTGCCATAAGCTTGCCACGGTGTTTTCGCGATATTTCCTGGTTCGGATGCCCAGTACACGACAGTGACTAGCGGTGGAATATTAATACGAACTGTGGTATTTGCTCCTGCTGGTAGACGTTCAGCCATGATCACTGATTTAGGTATAACGGTGTCACCAAGGAATGGAAGATATGTATCACGGGTTGTTATAAGACTGATAGCAGCGAGAGCAGAAACGATTGATATAATTTGATGAATAATCGGATGTGTAACGAATCCTAAGGAGTGGGCTCCGGCGAAAATGGAACCGAATAATGCGAGTGTTATTTGAATAGTATATATATATTTATCATGGTATATTTTTTTCATTATTATTGAAAAGATATTTTAACGGGTTCCATAGTGATAATATTAATGTAACCGAAATCTTGGGATACGATTTGTGCGTTAGGTATATCAGACAATTTAGCAGCCCTTGATTCCCATATGGGTGGTACAAAGATGGTGGAAGCCTGGCTTAATAAGCATGCCCACCAACAGAAAGTACTGTTGGAGCATATGATAGTGTCGAAGGATCGTATAAACTCAAAATCAGAACGTGCGTCACTTGTGACAATGATAGGGTCATATTTGTCGAATGCAGAAAGATAGGATTTTTTATCGTTACGTTGTTTTCTCCATATGTGTCCGCTTTTTGAATCCATAACGATAAAAAGTTTAGCATTTTGTAGGTTTAATGTATTTAAAATAGATATATACCATGCGGGTGTAATAATATGACTATTGTGTCCTCGATGATTGAATCCGTCGAGACGAATATGCATAACAACATCTTGTGTATTTTTTATAATTGGGGGCATATCGAGGATATGAGAATGTATGATATCTATATTGGGTCCGTAATGGTGTGCGTGCTGAAAAAACCCTTTTTTGAGATTTGCGTGGATGATAGAGGATGAATTGTCAATATTGCCATGACCCCAAACTTGTTTTCTATCCTTGATATCTGGGACATTATCATTAGTTGGTCTAAATGTAACGAGGCCATTTGCTGGCATACGGATAGCGAGATTCTTTTTGTGTGCGATGAGGGCTGCGTGTACACATATAAATAGTTGATTACCGTGTTGTCCAACTTTATGATTGAAAGTAATACTCATTATATAATAATAGTTAATATTGAATAAAAACACACGAGAATAATTGACTTAAGATGTAAAGTGTTTGAGTATGTAATAGTATGTTAAGACATTTCCTCGACAAACATCGCGTTTATGAAGGCGACTTTACACACACAGGTATGAAGGCACCGGTGAATGGTAGTTATAATATAAGTGACGATTTAGTACCCGAGTTTCACAAATTGTATACAGATGCGATGAATAATGGAGAGCTATTATCGTTGACAGAAAAGCATAAATCATTTAGTCCAATATTAGTTGATTTGGATTTGGTATTTCCTCTTGATATAGGTTTACAAAGAAAACTGAACGATAAGAATATTGATGCAATATACAAGATGTTTTTGTATGTGTTTGGGATATTTTTTGGGGAGTCGATTGGGGATAACTTGAAGGATGTGTATATATTTATGAAACCCAGTCCGATTGTATGCAATGGGAACATCAAAGACGGCGTGCATATGATATTTCCTGATATGGTTATAGATACGAAAATACAACTAAAAATTCGCGAACGTGTGGTTGGTATGTGTATTGATTCGGGAATATTCAGCATAATCGGATGTAAAAATGAGGCGAAGGACATCGTTGATGAGGCGGTGGTTGCCCGGAATAATTGGTTGATGTACGGAAGTAGTAAATGTCCTCCGGCGAATATTTATACAATGACGCGTCACATGTCATTCAAGAATGAGGCGGTAATTGACAATAAGATAGAAGTAATAGACGATCCGGTATCATTCTTTAGTATTCGTAGGTGCAAGAGTGAGATTGGATATACGTTAGAACAGGATGTATCAAATGAGGAACCTGAGTACCGCGCGAGTGCGAATGTGTCGGATTTGTTTGTGGCAAAGAATTTGATAGGCATGCTGAGTAAAGAGCGTGCAGATACATATGCACCATGGATTGAGGTTGGTTTTTGCGCACATAATGTAAATGCGTCTGGATTGTTGCATGCATGGATAGAATTCAGCCGACAGGGTATATCATTCAAAGAGGGCGAATGCGAGAAGATTTGGAAGGGGTTTAAGAAGGAGGGGCTTAACATTGGTAGTTTACACCGCTGGGCACGTTTGGATGATGAACCAAGGTATAAGGCTTTCATTCGAGAGCACTGTAAAAATGATTTAATCGAATCATTGAGTGGTACAGAGTATGACGTGGCGAAGTTACTTTATTCGCAATATAGGTATGATTATGTATGCGCGGATCATAAGAAGAATATATGGTATAAGTTTGAGAATCATCGATGGCGTGCGATTCAATGTGCGATTGATTTGAAGAACATATTATCGATTGACTTATCGATGCAATATACCCAATTGGGTATGTCGTACAAGAGGAAATTGATAGATGCGGAGGATGATGGGAAAAAGAAGGAGCTCGAAGGGCGTATAAAACACTGTGAGACGATGCGAAACCAGGTGAAAACGACACGATTCAAGGGGAATGTGATTGAGGAGTGTAAATCGACGTTTTACAATAATACATTCGAGCAATCACTTGACAGTCGTAGTCATTTGATATGTTTTGAGAATGGTGTATATGACTTGAATTTGCGAAAGTTTCGTGATGGTCGACCGGATGATTACATATCATACAGTACAGGAATTGATTATATAGAGTATGACAGTTCGAACAAGTATGTACGGGAGGTGGAGGAGTTTATACGTAAGGTGTTCGTGGATGATGACATCCGAAAGTACATCATGACATCTATGTCGACATTTTTACATGGTGAAAAGGATCATCAGCATTTCTACATTTTGACAGGATGTGGTTCAAATGGAAAATCGACGATTATTGATTTTTACGAGAAGACACTTGGTGATTACTCGACACCGTTGCCGATATCAGTATTAACGAAGCCAAGAGGCAGCAGTGGAGCTGCAGCGCCTGAGATGCGTGTGACGAAAGGGAAGCGTGTTGCACACATGCAAGAACCGGAGAATAACGATCAAATCTATGTGGGATACATGAAAGAGTTGACGGGTGGTGACAATATCCAATGTCGAGGATTATATGAAAATCCGATTACTTTTCGTCCGCAATTTTCATTGATGTTGTGTTGCAATGAATTACCGTTGATTTCTGCGACTGATGGTGGTACATGGAGACGTATGCGAGTTGTACGTTTTTTGAGTAAGTTTGTAGATAATCCCAATCCGTCGAGCAAGTATGAATTCAAAAAAGATTCGAGCATAATCAAAAATATACACAAGAAGGAATGGCAAGAGGCGTTTGCGAGTATGCTTATTCATACATATAATGGGTACAAGGAAAAGGGTATAGTGACACCAGAGAGTGTATTGACCCATTGTCGTGAGTACGAAAAACAGAGTAATATATTTCTGGAGTTTATTGACGAGTGTTTGGTTAGATTGGATGGTACAGGAAACAAGATGCAGATTTCTGCAGTGTATAATGCTTTTCGGGCGTGGCATCTTGATGCATTTGGTGGTAAGCCTCCATCTCGTAACGAGTTAAAGAATGAGCTGGAAAAGCAATTTGGACTCATGCATCGTACGAATGGGTGGAATGTATTTTCGTTTAGAGATGATGATTAATAAATAATAACATCATAATGAAACTTGTGCTTGGTGGTGGCGGGGTACGGTCGTTGGCGTTTGTGGGTACATTGGAAGTGCTAAAACGTGATGGCTATTTGGACAGCATAGATGAAATAATAGGGATATCCGCAGGATGTTTATTAGGTTTGAATGTATTACTTGGTATAGGGACGTGTGAGAGTGTAAAGTTGTTACATAAGACATATCCATTTGTATCAAGTGAATTAAAATTAACGAATTTAATAAATGTATTTGGCTTATCGAGAGGTGAGATGCTTGGTGATTATATAAAGAGTATTTTGAAAATACGTGGCATTGAACCGGACATAACGTTTGTTTCATTATACAAGTTGTTTCCAGTACGTTTTACAGTGGGTACCACAAATATAGTGACAGGATTGGGTAATATGTATAGTGCAGAAGATGACGTATCAGTAGTAGATGTAATGATGGCATCATGTGCGATTCCGTTTTATTATGTACCGGTAAAAATTAATGGACATTTGCATATCGACGGTGGGATAGCGTGGCATAATTTGCCTGTACAAATGATGACAAATACGGATGATATAGGAATAAATGTAGATACCACGATAGAAGACTCTGTCCCGAATAGTTTAAGTGGATACATAACACGTATAGCGGGTCTCATGTCTCATAGATTAATTCATACAAAGGCGCATAATTATGATCCTCGAATAATATATGTGGATTCTAATGTGGGGAACATAATTATGAATTGTATAAAGGACGAGATGATGCAGAGTATACTAAACAGTGGTCGAGAAGCTGGCGAATTATATATAAAAAATCATCCTAAAGAATGTGTACATTAATAGTATGAGAGTATGAGAGACATAAACGCGGAACGATTGTATTTAATACATTTAGATGACAAAAGAATCGATGAATCTCGAATGGAATACTACGAACCTGCATCAGAGGTGAGTATGAACGATCGAATAATATTCAAAAAAAACACTATTCTCCGTACATGTGCGGTATGTATCGACCATATAAAGGTGGGTAACACATGCAAAGAGTTTTTTTATTGTAAACACGCTTTTCATTCAGATTGTGTGAACCGCTGGTTATGTAAACACACATCATGCCCCTTGTGTCGGCATAATATTAAGACATTCCAGGTTGTTTGATAGGGTTAAACTGTACGACTATAATATCGTCGGATTCAATTTCTTTGAATATGTTATCATTGCTTACAATGACAACACGTTCATTATTGTTTATAGCTTTTCCTGTTTCGAATATGATTCGAGCATCAGTCGCGTTTTTGTTTTGTGTTTTGCAACAACGAAAAATGACATCGAAATCAAGTTTGGACTGATATTTAAAAATTTGATTGGATTGACAGAATACAAGCGGGGTTACTGAACAACCTGTTATGGCATATACATTGGGTTGTATACAATTAATAAAACGTTGAATTGGTACATTATCACCATCTATAAAGACGTTCCAAATCATTGTATAAACAAACAACTAGTTATCCTTTTAAATGCCTGATAATATTTGTATTTACGGTATTTGGTTGATTCCTATATTTGGTTGATGGGTTTTACGGTATTTGGTTTGATTCCTACTTTTCGTTCCCATATTTTACGTGTTTTGATTCGTTTATATTGTGATTACAATATTTGGTTGATTTAAATTTCCGTAAAATATGTAGGTTATATTTA
>Ga0208768_1000578_pt1 | contig 23619 bp, 32 predicted proteins | sample AntAceMetag02UK1_FD_184760 | JGI IMG/M metagenome (GOLD analysis project Ga0208768, IMG submission 184760) | Saline lake microbial communities from Ace Lake, Antarctica - Antarctic Ace Lake Metagenome 02UK1 (SPAdes) (version 2) | ecosystem: Environmental > Aquatic > Non-marine Saline and...
CTTATGTACATATCTTATTATGCTATTAGACAAAGAAGTCTTCGAGTGTCTGCTTATCTTCAAGCGACCACTTTACCGCGTCAAGAATAAACATAAGCGGATCAATGAACGTTTTATTAAACTGTAAGTCGTAGTTAATATAACGATGCAAACCAAGCTCCTTAGGCAAATGATCCGGAAACGAAATTACATTTTCTTTGATATGGTTTGGCATCCGTAGATATGCAAACTTGATTTTATCACCATTACGAATAAGCTCGTACTTTGAATCAAGGCTGAGATCCTTTACTGCTTTGTTATACATAAGCGATCCACGAACGTGGATCGGAGTGCCCTTTTTAAAAATAGTCTGATTATTTTTCCAGTCAGTAATATTACTTACGCCGCGGGGAAAGGCAACCGCTTCTGGAGGTAATTGTTTAAACTCTTCTCTGAACTTATTAATAAACTGCCTAGTATCTTCTTCGTTGCCTTTGATGATAATTTTAAATATTTCTTTAAACTTATCACGCACTACTGCTGGCGTCGATGATTTAATAGCTTCAATGCCCATGATCTTAAGCTTTGGTTCTGCGTATTGCACACCTTCGCTGTTATGAACATTTAATATATAACGCTTCTTAGCAGTCCAGATAGCACGGTCAGCGATCACTTCACGTTTCATGACCATTCGATTTTTATGGCCGTTCATGTTTTTAAACAACTTTTCATAGGCCTCCTCAAGGACAGGCTCAAAATGCTGACTACATACTTTATCTAAGAATGCTACCTTTTTATCTGTGCCATCATCAGGTTTCCATTTCATAGTATCAACAAGTGGGCCAAAGTTTACATACAACGAATCTGTGTCAATCGCAATAACATAATCCTTATTTTTAGTTTTAAGGATTTTATTCATAGATTCATTCATTGCTTTTTCAGCCCATTGAATTGCCAACTGACCCGTAAGTGTTACACCCTCAGCCAGACGGATATCAAAGTATCTGAAGTAAGCATTACCAAGCGCACCATAAAGTGAGTTGAGTAGAATCTTAAGAGCCATTTGAGTGTTCTCAAGCCGGTTGATTTCTTTCTCAAGTTCAAACGTCTTGTTTTTCTCATACGCACGTTGTGATGCAAGCATAGCCTTTTTAGTAGCAGAGCGTTCATCATAATAATCTATGATGATACCAGGAACTACGCCATCGATATCTTTACGATAGGTGGAACCATTTGCAGCTGCAGCATATTCATCAACATCTGCTTTATTGCCATCAAGATAATAATCTACGCCAGATTTGATAAACTTGTCAGTCACAGTCTCTGGCGACATATTATTCTGCACAATGATATTTGGATAAAGCGAATTCAAGTCAAAGGATACAACCCAATTGTGAAGTCCAACTTTAGGATCCTTGACATAACCACCAGCAAATGCAGTCTTATGATTGTTATCATTGCCAATCGGAGGCATTGTTTTCTGAGACTTAAGTTTTCGGTAGATGATTGATTCCCAAATCGCAGTCACTCCAAACGTATCCTGATAGTTCACACCACCCTTATATGCCATTGTCATTGCAAGAGTAATGAGTCCCATTTTATCTTCAAGGCGGTCAACTAGTTGCACGTCTTTCATGTTATAGTCGATGTACTTTTGATAGTCATCTTTATAAAGATTTTTCAATGAGCCTGATTCTTCGAACGAAAGCTTTTGGTCACCTAGTACCACATTAGCAATGTGATTTAGTTTATACGATTCTTGGTTGCCGTACGTGTATCCAAACTTCTGAAAAAGCTCTAGATAATCTAAGGTTTGTATACCTTCGATATTATAGGTATCATTAACTCTGTTCAACCGAGTGACCTGGCGGTAATTCAGCATACCCCATGGCGAGAATTTCTTGGCCCAATCTTCGCCTAATATTTTAGTAACACGATTGACCAAATAAGGCATATCGAAGAATCGTGCATTCCACCCAGTAATCACGTCTGGAGAGAACTGTGGTGCTTGCCAGTGTGTAAGGAACGACTTAAACAGGTCTGCTTCAGATGAGCACTTAGTATACCTCACTGGTTTAATTAAAGCCTTCTCTATGTCGTAATCACCATAACCCCAGACATAATACATACCATCAATATTATTTTTAATGGTAATGGCAAGCACTTCATTCTCTGCTTTGCTTGGCTCTGGAAAGCCATCATCGTATGCAGTCTCAATATCGATCGTCGTTACGTTAATACGATCACGGTCAAACTTAATATCGCCTGGAAACTTCTCTGAGATAAACTGATGGATTTGATTAGGGTTTCCGTAGATGCTAAATCCAGAAACGTCCTTGTACTTCTCCATCCATTCTTTACCTTCACGCATGCTATCCATCTTGACAGGACCAATCACGGCGCCATCAAGCCCGCGCCAACCTACATCTTTCTGTGAAGGGACATAGTATGTAGGTTGGAATGGTTCTTTGCGTTGATAGCGACGGCCTTGGTCATCATATCCACGGAATAGGATACTGTTGCCATAGCGAAAAACTGACGTGTAAAAAGACATAAACTCTCCATATTATTGTACATTATACCACACTTTATGCAATATGTAAATTAAACAATAATATTACTACGAGGAGTGATTACGTGGCCAAACATGGTTTGGTATTGTTCCCGAAGTGCGTCAACAGGTTCTAAGGTGAACATAATATCTTTCATATCAAATTCGATGCCGTTATTCTGTAGAGCATAAGGCATAAACGGCGCTAGGCCTAACTGATTTTGTTGTGTTGGAATTAGCACCGCAATATCATTTAGCAGTAGACTATCGGATCCACGGTCTACTGCTGCCAATAGTTCTTCGCCTGAAGTAAGACGCACGATTTTAATTTCACTCATAATATATTCCTCTTTATGTGATACTTGGTTATTATAACACACTTATTCAATTTTGTAAACAACTATTTTAGGTTATCAGCGTTATCATGATAACCCATTATTTTTAAATAATTAATGGCTCTCATCTTACCATAGAATTCAAAGTACTCAAATATTTTTAACATCATATGATACCTCGTCTCATCAATTCTTTTTGACGATATTCTAATTCTGCATGGGAACCTGATTGACTTAAATATTTTTCAATTTGGCTTCTATCAATATAGTATGACGTAAATAACTCGCTACAAAACTTCCATGCGCTGTTAAGCTGTCTTTTTGTTTTTAACATTTTTTACCTTTTGGGTTTAAACTAAAAGCCAAGTATAGGATCACCGTACTTGGCTTAAATCGGAGCACTTCTGGTTACTTGTGGTTAAACCAGGCTTCCCATTTTTTGTCTGATGTTATGCGCATGATTAATCCTTCTTAGATACAAAGGAATACATCTCTTGTGCTTTTTTCATCAGGTCTTCGGTCGAGTAAAATTGAGAAGCTTTTTGTAACTCTTCAACGGTCTTCTGGCCAGCTTCAACCATTTGCTTTGTTAATTCCATATTAACCGCGTATTGTTTATCCATATAGTCTTTAGCTATAGATAAAATGTCAGCACGGATTTCAAAGGGATTTTTATTACTCATTGTGGTTTTGGCAAGGCTGTTGCTTTGTCCCAGAGTAATTTATTGACAGTGATACTGTTGTCTACAAGCATCTTAGCAAATGCTGTTTGTGTATCAAGAAACTTTACTGCTACTGCTTGTAGCTCTGGTTGATCTTTAAAGATTTGATCTGCGACAATTTTCTTTGTCAATTGAAACTGATCGATATAAAAGTTGGGTGTGAACATATTAGTTCTCCTATGTGTGTAGTGTGTGTATAGTAATGGAACCGATTGCTCGGTATCCACTTCTATTTATATCCTGCTTACTTAATACAGGGACAACTAACGAGTGCCAGTCCAATTGTTCGGATACATTTTTACCGTTTGTATCACGACGGCCCTAAGGTGGGTTCTTTAATGAGGCTTGTTTCCAATATTATACTTCGGACACAATTCCCATTCATTCTTTTCCTTGTAAGGAATGATTTTAATCTGACGCATTGGCGCCGTAGGGTGCGCATTAGCCAGGTTCTCAATACTGAGAAGACCCCAATCGCTCATCAACACTGCTACAGTATTACGCCTAGCGATATCGTTTTCTTCAAGATTTGATTTTTTACCGTCAAGCAAAAACAACTCTTTAAAGTGTACAATAAAATATCGGCCTTGTTTGTGTAAGATGTGGCAAGACTGATACAATTTCTTGTCTTTACGAGATGCCACACCGATGCGAGTTAGTGTTTCCCGGATCTTTAAAAAATCATCTGGCTCATTCAAGGCAACTTCCAACATTGAGTTGGGTGTCCATTCAATCAAATTACTTTCTTCCACCTTTGTTCACCTTTTTATATAGTTGTTCTAATTGTTCAGGCGATAGAAGGCTAAGTACTTGACGAGCTTTTAAATCGTTATAACCATAATACTCTTTGATAACATCCACATCACCGTCAGCTTTTTTCTTTTCCCATTTCGAAAAGCGCTTTCGTTTTCTAATAATAATATTTATACAAATTAAAATCTAACAACTTTTTGCCCCACCTTTATAAATTTTAGTTTTTAATAGTTTAAGTTGTTCGTCAGACAGTAACGGCAGTACAGATAACGCCTTTTGGTCGCTATACCCGTAGTATTCTTTTACTATCTCCATGTTGTTATTGTCTATTTTCTTTTCCCATTTCGAAAAGCGCTTTCGTTTTCTAACAATATTGAGTAAAAAATCAAATTGCATTTTTTTGTCAAGCTGGTGGTTGACGTTCATTTCATTAGCAGCAAGGACGGTGTCTGGAAAGTAAGATAATGACCTGTTAATCATATAACTATTATAAGCTTTCTCAGTTATATTATCTGTTATTAGGTTTTCTTTGCTATAGTTAATAGCATTTACAAACTCAAATGGATTCATAATTTATTTGCCAATTCTTTGGTAGCAACGCGTTTGCGCAAGTCACTAGATGAAAACCGGTGGTCACGTTTATTAAAATATAGTTCGATGCCACGGTTACGACATTCATCTTTACCCGTGAAATCTTTTTGGCGGTATTCTTCTCCAAGTATCCGTACATTAATAGGATACATGTTTATTATATCAAGTAAATCAGATTCTGTACAATATACTACTACTTCATCCACATATTTAACAGCATCAAGCTGGACCTGGCGCTCAACAATGCTTTGGACCGGAGCATTTTTTTCTGTACGATCCAAGCTAGGATCTACCTGCAATGCACAGATTAAGTAATCACAAGTAGATTTAGCTTCTCTCAGCATAGCAATATGACCGGCGTGAAGTAAGTCAAATGTGGATGCTGTAAGGCCGATTTTCATAATATAGTTTTTATTTTGCTTTCTTGCCTTTAGCTCTATCACGATCTGAAGCTGCCGCGGCTTTACGGCGATCTGCAGCAATTTCCTTAGCAGACTTTTTCGCATGTACTTCAGGAGCTGATACAGCTGCTTTGTCGAGCGGAGAGTTGCGTTTACGTTTCATAGGTTCTACTACGGGTTTTGGACCTGTAGGAAAGGGCCACTTTACTTTTGGCTTTAGCGTAGTTGTCTTAACTGGCACTGTTTTTGGCTTAACTGGCACTAATTCCTCAACCTCAGTTGGAAGCGGATGCACTTCTTGGTCTACAACTACAGGTTGCTTATTAAATAAATTATTCCAAATTGTTTTTAACATATCAATCATACTATTTCCTTTATTGATTTTTTTCAAATACTACTAAATCTTCCATATCAGTGTTAAATGATATATTTTCGTAGTTAACTTTTATAAGACCTTTTCGTCCTAACGATGCGCCAGCAATCATCATTTTAAACGTTGACAAGTGGTCAATCACGTCATCTTCACATGCTACAATAGTGCCTTCTGCTTGCAATAGCATAAGAGTTATAATCATCAGTTCTTGCGTTTCTGGATCGGAGTCTCCTGCTTCAGTAAGTCCTGACATATAATCCAAATCAGCCTTTGACAGGTTTGTAAGATAGTTGCCAACACTCATGTACGGATTATTCATTAGATTAGCTGCAAGCAATCTAGTGTGGTTAGAAAATTGCTTTTTTGCTAATACGTCAGGTAACTGCACATAGTAATATTTAGGTTGTTTTTCGGTCATGATATATCTATATTATAAAACGTTTTGGCGCACTAGATAAACTCAACGTTGGCCATGATTTCTGTCATACACGCAACCACGTTTAGTTCGTGGTCAGCAACAAAAGAATTTTTATATTGATAGTCGGCCAGAATTAAAATTAACTGAGGCAATGATTCCGGTTTCACACGGGCAGTAGCTCTATCGTAAATGGCTCTAAAAATAACAGAAGCATCGGTGTCAATATTATTGGCAACCCACGAACGCATTTTTTTAAAGTCTTTGTCCTTTATAAGCTTTAACAATGTATCATAGTTATCATTAGTTAAGTTTTTAGTGACACCAGAATCAATAAAACCAGTCATCGAATACCGCTGACACTCATTAATAACACGACGCCAGTCTGGAGCAAACTTCATGATTAAGTCTGCAACTGCCATTTCCTCATAGCTTACGCCTTCTTCCTCAAGGATAAACTTCATGCGTTTCATAAACTGAGCCGCAAGTTGTGCAAGGTCTTTCTTAGTTGTATTAAATTCATAAACACCGCAGCGAGAATGCAAAGGCTCAATGATTCTGTTTTTAAAATTACAAGTAAGAATAAACCTGCAATTCTGACTAAACTCTTCAATGAACCCGCGAAGTGCTGGTTGAGTAGATTGAGGATTCAAGTAATCAGCCTCATCAAGAATTACAACCTTGTATCCACCTTGCAGAGAGATAGTAGATGCAAACTGCTTGATCTTACCTCGTAAGGTATCTATGTTTCCATCTTCAGAGCCATTAATGACAATAAAATCAAGGTCAAGAGACTGGCACAAAGCACGAGCAACAGTGGTTTTACCTAGCCCAGCAGTGCCAGTAAAAAGCATATTAGGTAAATCCCCTTTAGCGACAATTGCGTTAAAGGTATCTTTTAACTGTTGTGGCAGAATCGTATCATTAATTTTTTTAGGGCGATACTTTTCGCACCATAGAAATTCATTAGACATTTGATAAGTTACTCCATACTTTAATAAATTTATTCACATTAACTCGATCAATTATCTGACGCATTAACTATTCATTGCCTTGTCTTGCTGAAGTTGCTCAACTAGCTGAGTAACCTGGACGCATTGATCTCGCAACTGACCGATGGTCGACAGCTCTTCACCTTTAAATCCCCCGCGTGTAGTGATGGCATCAACTACTGCGACAGTGCTGCGGCCGATGCGGTTTGAAAGTTCATTGATTTTTTCTTGAGTTGTTTTTTCTGTCATATTAAGCTCCAAATGTAGATGATTTTTCTAGTGCAATCCAATACTGCACGTTGAGTTTTTTGTGTTGAAAGTGTGAAATAAGTTTAGAAGAAATCGAAACATCGTAATCGCCAGGTACTATTTTAAAATTACTAATACCCATGATAAAGTTAAAAGATTTTTCAGCGTCAAAGGTGCCATCAACATCAATTGAATACGCATTCGATGTTGAATTAGCATTATCAACTACTGCAAAGTTTAACACACCATTCTTACCGGTAATTGAAACATCGCTGTGCCCCAATGCAGATGCTGCACGTTTTAGCTTTGTAAGTGTATCAGTAGTAAGTTCAAATGTTACTTCAGCCGCGGGCATTTTAATATCCTTACTTGGTGATGTAAGGGTTTCCTCAGGCGAAAAGAAGTATTTAACTTTAGATCTACCAGCGGTATCGCCGACTACAACATAACCTTCATTAAAGTTCAGCTGTGGCTTATCAACCAGGTCAAGGACGCTGATGAATTCATTCAGGTCATAAACGCCAAATGCTTGCGGAAAAGATTCTGTGACATCAGCTGATGCCATGATGTTACGTGCCTCAGACATTGTCTTAAGTGTGTTACCTTCTCGAACCATTATATTTTGGTTAATACCAGAAAAGTTCTTGAGAATCGTGAGAGTGCTGTCGCTTAGTTCCATAATAGGTTCCTCATAAAAAATGTGTATGGTGTATTATACCACGGTTTCGACTTCTTGTAAACCTTTTATTTTACTGAAGTTCTTATCTTTATAAAATTCAAGCTTGTTTTCAAACTTGCCGTCTAGAATCTCCCCCTTATGAGAGATAACAAAAATATTCGAATCGTCAGGGAGAGTATATAAAATTTTAAGTAGATTTTCCACCCCGTCAATGTCAAGGCTCGAGTCAAATGTTTCATCTAAAATGAGTAGGTTAGTTGCAATAGAATTTTTCATCTTAGCAACCTGGCGCCAAGTGAATAATAGTGAAAGGTCAATCCGCTGTTTCTCACCTTCAGAAAACGATTCATAACTAAATTCATCACGGTGGCGTGAACGAATAGTTTCTTGAAATGATTCATCAAGATCAAAGTGCACAAAGAAATCAAGGATTTGTAAGTACTGGTTTACAAGCTTATTGATAACAGGCAAATACTGTTTAATAATTTTTGTTTTAATGCCAGTGTCTTTTAGCATCTCAGCAAGTACGTTATTATAAGATAAATCTTCATTGAAACTTAACTTACGTTCCATAGAGCTGTTCTTTTCGTTACAGTACTTGTCAAGTTCTTCTTTAGCAGTTTTCAAGTCTGCCACATCTGAACTGCTTATTTCGCTGTCAAGAGCCCGTATTTCATTTTGCAACCTAGAAATTTCTTTATTATTAACAAGCATATCACGCTGCCACTGCTGTATTTCAGAAAGCGTTGTAGTCGCATACTCTAGAGCCGCTGCAATGTTGGCTGATTCTTTATTGGCAAGGTCCATGGCTGACTTAAGTTCTTTGGCTTTTGCCTTAGCACTTTCTAGCTTTTCAGATCTAAGATCTGCGCCAATATCCTGTGAGCATGTCGGGCACGTGTCGTTAACCTCATAGAATTTTGCATCTTTAGCCACTGCTGCTACTTGCTGCTTAAACTGAGCTTGGTATTGCAATAAAGTCTTTTGCTTATTGGTAAGGCTATCTGCTTTAGCCTGAGCTCCTGTTAAATCATTTTCAACTGATTCTGTCAATGTTGCATTTTGGTCAACAAGATCTTGAATTAAAGATTGATTTGATACGATTTTAGATTGTTTTGCACCAATATTTGAATTTGTAAGTATCTGTACATCTTTAATGTATTTTCCTTGGGCTTCAATCCGTGTCTTTGTAATATCAATCTCGTAACTAGTCTGTCTAATATTTTCTTTTAAAGTATTTGTCTGCTCACGCAGCAAAATATTCATCTTTGAAAATATGTTAATACCTAACAAGTCTTCGATCACATCACGTCTATGCCCTCCTTGGAGTTGCATGAATGGAACAAAGGACGAAGATCCTAGAACCACTACTTGATGGAACGATTTATGGTTTAGTTTAAGGATGTTTTGTTCTAGGATCTTCTGGTATTCTTTGGAGTGTGATGATTGGTTAAGCATTTGGTCGTTCTTCCAAATCTCAAACACGCCGGGAGAGATGCCCCTAACAATTTTAAAATTATTACTACCTATTGTAAATTCAACCTCTACAACACAATTTTTGCCATTTACTGAGTTAACTAGTTGTGGCTTATTAATGTTTCGGTGTGGTTTACCAAACAATCCAAACGAAATAGCATCAAGCATGGTTGATTTACCAGCACCATTCTGCCCAACTACTAACGTAGATTTGTTACGCGTTAAATCAATTTTAGTAAAAGAATTTCCAGTTGATAGAAAATTCTTCCATTTTATTTTAGTGAATTTTATCATGCAATTTCTAGTGTTTGCGCTTCAGCCATAAGTTCGCTGATTTGCATTTTAATACGTCCTTTATCTAAGTCTGTATCTACCGCCTCAACATAACTGCTAAGGAGTTCGTCGGTGTCTTCAAAAGAGATGTTTTCATCATTCACATTTTCACCGATAAACTCGTTAAATGTTTCAGCAATTTTCAACTCATGGATTTGTCGTTCTTGAATTCTATCCACAAACCTATCAAAAATAAATGCGTCGGTCTTATTGTTTACAATAATCTTGACAAACTTATTATCAAATTTTGACACGTCATAGGTATTATAATCTATTTTGCTATCGTCGTACACTACTTTTTCAAATAAAGTATTAGGATTTTTTACAGCGGTTAACTCACGAGTATCAGTGTCTAACACATGGAAATACTTTGGGTCACCCGCATCAGACCAAAAATACTCTAATTGCGAACCCAAATAATGAATATTATCCCTTTGTGATTTTGTGTGATAATGGCCTGATAGAACCATTTCAAACTTTTTAAACAAGGATGCATCCATGCCGTCTGTAGCTTTTACACCGCGCATTAGATCAAAGCCATTTAACTCTAAGTGAGCACCAAGAATATCAGCCTCGCAGTTACGAATAAATTCCATTGACTTATCATAGTTATCTGTGCATATCCACGGCAGCAGCCCGATTTTTAACTTATCATATTCAAGCACGGTTGGTTCCATTACAATATGAATCTCGTTCATAAAATGGCCAAAGAGTTCTTTCAATGAATTCAGATTGTTGGTATTTTTATAATAGGTATCATGGTTACCAGGGATGATATCCATTTTAATGCCGTGTTTACGCAATGGCTCAAGAAAGTGTCTACGGTTATGATGCATCGCTTTAAAGTTAATAAACTTGCGGTGGTCATAGTAATCACCTAGGTGAATTATTTGCGTGATATTATTTTCTAACAAATACGGAAAGAACACATTATCATAAAAGTCCTCATGATTCTTAAGAAAAATATCAGACGCATTGCGTATTCCGCAATGCGTGTCCGAGATGATTGCCAATTTCATAATATAGTTACTTTATTATTTTTTTTAAGTAAAAATTTTGATTTACCGGTTGCTCTTTCTAATTCAGACCAACCACGGTATATTATACCACAATATTCTAATTTTTGTAAATTATTTTTTCGTGCCTCGTATGCAAGATCTAATTTTCTCCGTTGTTCCGATAGCCAATATTCACAATTGTCATTTTTCCATTTAGAAAATCCGGTACGCATTTTTAATGCCGCAACACTTCTATCCCTAGTTTCCCAACCTTTTTTAGATGCAGTTGATTGATCTCTATCTTTATATGCACCATCTTCCCAGGCTTGTTTAGTTAATTGACCGCCAAAATTTGGATTTAATTCTTTTAAACCAAAACCCCATGCAGTTATCGATTCATCATCATCATCATCTATTGGATCAATAGATATTTGATATTCTGATATAATGGGTGAAAATTCCAACCAAGGTTGTGGTCGTGTAGAGTAGAATTCTACTAGAGATTTTACGGTTGTATATATACTATTGCTGGACATGTAAGTTTACTCCTTATGTCTAGAGCTAGTAGATGTTCCCGCATCGTGACTAGCACCTTTGTTATTGACATTAATATTTATATCTTTTTGTTTTTCAAACATTATCTTGGCTAAAACAATTGGATCATCAGATTGCACAGGATACCGACTGTTAATTAGGTCGTGCGCTTTATCTAAATAATCTTCCCAGGCAATTTTCATTCTAAAAAGTCACTTAAGTCAGAATCAAGGGAGCGAGATTTGCGTGCTTTTTTATCTTCTTTAATCACTTCTTTAAAATGATCATCAGCAGTTCTTACACGCTCAATTCTTTGACGAAGGGATTCAACGATTTGTTCCCCGATTTCAAGATCTTCAGTGCCAAATAGTTCGCTTAAATCAACTTTACTTAAATAAGCCATCTTTATATCTTGCTGCTTTTTCTCCTTAGCAATTCGACGTAAAAAAGCGTACCAAGTGATTTGTGTAAAATACGCAAATGCATTTGGTTTACCTGTCCGGGTGGCTGCTTCTAAGTTATAGTTGTGAATTGCCTTTAAACAATTTTCGACAGCATCCATTACCATTTCTTCACGGTACGTATACCGAATAAAATTTGACTTGTGAGACAGTCCTTCGGCGATACGCAAAAAGCATTCGGCAATATAGTTAGTGACAACGGGCGCTTGTACGTTTTCTTCACCAGCTTTATTAGCTGCAGTAACGTATTCAACTACAGCGAGAGAAAATTCGCTGTTTTTTACATAGTGTGGTTTTTCTGTTTTAGACATCCATCACTCCTTTCAATTATATATTATAACATGATATCACTTAAAAGTGTTTATTATTTACTATTCTCAATATAGCAAATAGTTATGTACAAGAATCCAAAAACGTGATATAATCCTAGTATGAACGCCGGAGGGGAAAGGAGTACCCTATTAATGAATCTTAGTACCACTAGCAACAAGATGCAATTCTTCACTTTCCATTAATTCTAGCTCATCCTCAGACACTGTTATTCTATTTTCTACAGCCAATGATGCATCTTTAATTGCCTCTGCATAGTGTTCAAGCATTTCAGCTGTTGGAATGCCTTCTGCAATAATATGAGAACTATTAATTTTTTGTTCTGACTGTTCTTGGAATACCATAAAAGGTCTAAAATAGTAGTACTTTAAACCGCGTTTATCGTCTTCTACATTTATAATTTTAAATGTATCTACTGTGATGAAATATCCTTGAGCGTCATGGGAAACAATAGAACAAATGATTTCATCATTATTACTAAGCTTGAACTGTTTTACTTCCATATCATTAAATCCTGACATTATTTATTATCTTTAATTAATACTTATTTCATAAGTTTTATAATCAAACTCTTCTGCTTTATATATCTTGAGTCTTTCAAACGCATGTAACAAACAAAAGTTCTTTTTAGCATGATAGGATAAATCATCTGTGATATCAAAAAGCTTTGTGACTCTGCCATCATCACTTTTTCTTAAACCGCGGCCAATACTTTGCAATACGCGTATTTGTGATTTTGATGGAGATGCAAATACGATATTGTGTAAGTTCCTAATATTTATACCAGTAGAAAACGTTCCCATCGATGCAACAATAATTGCATCACTTTGTTTTTCAGTGATCTTACGGATTGCTTCCCTGTCAGCAGTTTCTGTTTGACCGGACACAAAGAAAACTTTTCTATCTTCGTGAGCCTTGGTTCTTATTATATCATATAATACCTTACCATGTTTCTCTACATACTGAAACAGCACAAGCGTATTTCCGGTTTGATCTACTACTAGGTTTCTAATAAGATTATTTCTTTTCTCATTAGTAACTATAAAATCAATCTCATCTTGATATGTCAAACCATTACATGCTTCTCTGGTAGTGTTGCTATAATTTAACACAAGCCGCGTGATTGCCAATTTAGCAAGGGTATCATTATCTTGCAACGCACGAGTCGTGGTGACCTTAAACACTCTTCCAAAAAGACCTTGTAAGACCAATTCATGTGTTAGTGAGCCGTCAAGCGTACCTGTTGTACCAAATCTATATTCAGCTTCAGTGCACTTTTCCATAATTGTGGTAAGCGATTTAGATTTAAACCCATGACACTCATCACCAAAGACAGCACCAAATTGTGAAAACCAATCTAATGGAAATTTATAAATCGATTGCCATGTTGATACATACACCTTTGCATCTGCATTCTTATCTTTACCAGAGTAAATTCGGTGCACTTCATTTTTTGAATCAAACAGATCATTAGTTGCATAATCGTTGAAGTCACCATACATTTGCTCTACTAATGACGTGGTTGGCACAATGACCAAAACCCTTTTATCCGAGTTAGCAATAAACCAACGAAGCAATGTATAGATGATTAACGATTTACCAGAGCCTGTAGGCGATACTAATACGCCTTTCTTTTTATGAATGGCATTACACACTGCGTCAAATTGGTAATCTCTAATTGGAAACGGTAGATTAAGACCCTGGACGTAATCCATAATATCAACTGGCGATACTTTGTTGCTTGACTCCGGAGCGCCATAGTCACTTGCATGTTGATCTAATTCGTATTCGCGCTGTTCACAGAATTTGAGTAAGTGGTAAAACAACCCGCCAGGTAATGTACCAGTCCGAGCATTATAGAGACGAATTTTACCATCCCATACTTTATTCTTAAACGCTGGCATAAATTTATAACCAGGAACAAAGAACGAAAAATGCTCATTTAACTCTTGGCCGATTCCCTGATCACATTGTAACCCCATGGTAGCGTGATTTATTTTCCAGATTGCTATTTTTTCCATTAACTTCCTGCTTGGAATTTCTTCCATTCAATAATATTTTTGACTGTCTGGTGTCGCCACTTAATGTTCTCTATGATTTCATGTAAAGTATCTATAACAGTCTTATAATATTGGATTTTCTCTTCTGACCGTTGTATGTCTGGATCTGAATCATAATAATAATCCATCTCGCCTTTTAAGACTTTCAAGCCATTAAATGGATCTAATGCCCAATTCTTTTCTTTGATTTCCTCTGACGATAACTTACCGTTATAGTATAACCACTTGTCCTTAAGTAGTTCTTTTTGCTTAAACTCTGAACGCTTAAGCATTAACTTGTAATTAGATGAGAGGGTTAGATATTTTGCGTGTAGCTTAGGTGAGACTCGTGAAGCCTCATCTAAACGCATATCATTGATTTCGCAGTCAGTCGACCACTCGCTTAGAATGTCTTGTAATTCTAACATAATATAGTTCCATTTCAATTATAATGTAGTTGATACTGTAAATGATTCGGTGATTTCACCTGTTGTTTTATTTATATTCATTAATTCAAAGTATGAAAATCTGAATGAAGCAGCAAAGGAAATAAACTCGCTACCGCTTCCAGTTGATTCCAATTGAATGTCGCCTAATGATGTAGGTACACAATCCAAATAACGAATTTGCTTTGTAACATTATTTGCACTTGATAACATATGCAGTGTAATATCAGCATACGTCGGTGGGTTATTAGCCGATCTATTCAATGCTGACGTTGCCGGGGTATCCAACAATCTACGAATCCATTTATACATCTCTTCATAAGAAGACATATCTTCATCTAGAATAATATTTGCAGTAAGTTCATTGAATGTTATTTTATCACCAGCAAATGGAATACCTGCAATTTTTCTAAATGGTACTTCAACAGAGTTTAACAACATGCCTGGATGCGTAATACTCTGACAGAAGAATTCCAAGTTAGGATAGTTCTTCCGATCAAGACTAATCTTGAACGAAGTAGGTTGTAGGTAATTAATGTTATTAGTTAGTGTTGCCATATACACCTTATTTATACAATTTAAAAGTCAAAAAAAGGGAACCCCTTTCGAGATTCCCTTTAAAAGGCCCGGTTGACCGGGCTCATTTTTATATCAAGGCTTAAGCCAAGATATTGTCTACTCTAAAGACGCGGTAATATTGGTTGGTACGAGCAGCAGCCAAACCATTTGAAGCAGTTGAACCAACGAATGGGTTTGAAGCCATACCGTAGCGAGTCTTAAAGCCAATTTTTGGCTGGAAAGTATCCTCACCAACCGCACGAACCATGGTCAATGGAACGTATGGGCAGTAGAACATACCAGCATCATATGGGTTAGTACCCTTGTAACCAACTGTAACGTAGTCAGCAGTTGCATAAGGATCGATATAAACCTTAGTGCGACCGTTCATTACACCAGCGAAAGTAGAACCAGTGTCATCAACATTCAAGTTGGTAGACATAGCAGGAGAGTAGTCCAACATACCTGAAGCGGCCAAAGCAGAAGCGACGTCAGATGAGCAAACAATGAAGTTGCCCTTACCGCGACGTGTCTCTTTAGCAATAACGTTAGCTTCGCGTTCGATTTGGAGGATCAGACCCTTGAACTTCTCAACTGACCAACGACCATCGGCATCGGTAGACAAGTTGAAAATACCCTTCACTTGCAAACCGTCTTGGCGTGCGCCAATCTTAGCTTGTGAGTTCATTGTGCGGATAACTTCACGGTTGATTTCAGCCAAGATCTCTGTAGAGAGAATGTTAGCCAATTCCGTTTCAGCATCCAAGCCATGAATTGCCTTCAAGTCTTGTGCCAATTCCAAGCTGTATTCAGCCTTCAAAGCACGTGACTTAGCGGTAACCGTAGCCTTTTCAATAGTGAAACCCATTTCAGCGAATGCTTCAGAAGCACCACCAAGGTTTTCAGCTTCAGCTGTGGTGTAAGCATCGCCGATGCCAGGAACATAAGATGCTCCTGAGTCAACAATTGAGCTATCGCCGTTAGTATCGCTAACGCCTTCGAGACCCGAGGTGCCACCCTGAGAGGCCGTAGAAGAGTCGCCAGAGAAACCGATAGCAGCTTCGCCAAACAAAGCTTCATCACCACTAGACACACCAGCTTTAGTAGTCTTGTACTGACTCTTCATAGCGAAGATCAAACCGGTAGGACCAGTCATTGGTTGAACACCAGCGATGTCATAGGCCATCAAGTTAGGCATTGCACGGCGAACCAAAGCAATAAGGACGGGATCCCAATTAGCAGCGGCAGAAGTACCGTTGGTAGGTGTTTCCATCAACATGCCATTTTGAGCTCGTTGCTCAGAGAAGGCACGTTCTTGGTTTTCCAAGATTTGTGCTGTGACAGCACGACGGTGTGAATCTTTAATAACGCCAGCAGATTCTTCGTTTAGAACTGGTGACCATTTTTCGACAAGTTTGTCATATGATTGTTGCATTTTAGGTATTCCTTATTTTGCGGTTTTCTTGAGAGCGTTTAAGTACTGAGCCATAGAACCAGAAGCTACAACGGCGGTATCGCCATCTTCGTCTTCAGTGATCTCTTGGGTATTTTCAGTAACTTTCTTGGTAAAGTATGATTCTTTAACGGTTTGCACTTTCTTAGCGAAAGCTGCTGCGTTTTCAAAATCAATATCTTCAACCAAGGACTTGAGTTTTTCAACTTGGGTTGCGGCGAGGCCTTGTGCAGATTCGCGGATGACAGCATCACGCTTATAAACTTCAAGCTCTTCGGCCATGGCGATAGCATCAGCAGTTGTTTGATTGAGTTTAGTCTCAAGCTCTTCAACTGATTCGGCCAAATCGTCAACCAGATCAACCTTGCTTTCCGGGATTTCGATGTAAGATTCAACAAATAGATCTTTCAATCCAGTCATGAACTTTTCAGCGATTTCAGCACGGAGGCCAGATTGAATAGCGACGCGGTTATCGTCCATCCACTTTTCAACTACGTAGTTGAGGTAGCTGTCAACTTTCTCGACCAATTCTTCTTTCGTTGAACTGATTTCCTCAGACAATTCTTCATTGTACCGAGTTTCGAGACGGTCAATTTCTTCGGATAGCTTAGATTTAATCGCAGCTTCGAAGATAACTTCAGCTTTTTCTTTGAACTCTTCAGATAGAGTAGCTTCTGATTGAACCAAAGCTTTCAAGTCAGATGAAAAATCTACGTCGTATTCGAAGGTAGCATTTTCAGCTACTGCTTCTTCATCTTCGGCGTCAATTTCTTCTGACATCAACTTTGACATCATCATAGCAAGATCTTCTTTTTTCATGCCATTCATTTTTACATAAGCAGCATTGATCATGCCAGCCTTTGTTTTAGGCATTGGATCTTGCTTAGTGACGTCACCTTTACGCTTTTTAGCGCTTCCGGTAGCATCACCTGCCTTATCCACTGAATCCACGGATTGTGCCTCAGCATTTTTAGGATCATGAGTAGCGGCTTCCACGATATCGTTCTCTTCATCGTGGAGTTCGACTTGATCCATTTTCTGGTCTTTAGTCATTATGACTCCTATTTTTTTGATTTGAGTAACGAGAGGAAATTCTTGAACTCACGCGTCTGTGTCTCATAGAGATCAGTTCTTGATGCTTTCTTAATTTCGGTCTCCATCTTCTCAATAGTCCTAGCTTCAATAATACCATTATTCCAAATCCAATCAACACCTTCCATTATCCCATTAACAAATGCTCCAGGTGCAGATGGATCTTGTACAATATCAATTGCATTAAGAATAAAATCTGATTTTACAACCATCGCGCCATTATTACGCTCTAGACTTCCCATACCACGAGTTGAAACCCCAAGTTGAACGCCACCCTCAAGCAGACCCTGTACGATCTTACCCATTGGTGTATCCAAAATAGCGGCTTTTCCGACAATATCATTACCTTCCCACTGGAGCTTGGTAATAAGATGCGAAACTTTATCAAGGTTGACTGTTGGACCCTCAGGGTGATTTAACTCACCAACAGATCTACCTTTTAAAACCTGCTCAGTAACATATTTACCGACAGCAGATTCCATAATTTGTTTTGGATAGACTCTACCATTGCGATTCTTTTGCTCGGCTTGAGCAAACACGCCTTCAATATAGTACTTCTTACCGCCGTCCTTTTTGGCCTCGGTAAGAACACACAAATCTTGGTCGTGAAATTCTGCAATAAGTTTCATCTTAATCCCTGTACTGTTTTATAAATTCTGATGCTGCCTTTACAGCATCATTTTGGCTTTTAAAGCTATCTAGCAGATCATGATCCACATAAGCTTCAAATCGGCCAGAGTTTTTTCTAACCTCTACACTAAAACCGTTCACCTCTTTTGAATAAACAGGTTTTTCTTTTTTAGTGCGAACGTCTTTAAACTTTTTCATAATTATTTATATAAAAATCGATTTTGACAATTAATTTGTGTCATCATCAGCATCTTCGTCGTCTTCAACATCATTGTCTTCGATATCTTCGATATCATCTAAATCAGCGTCGTCAATTTCAACATCTTCGTCATCTTCTTCACTATCTTCAACACCGTTATAGATGCTATTAGCCACTTTAATTTCTTCTTGATTCAACAAGTCAGCGGTTTTAATGGTCATAATTTCACCAAATACTTGGCTTGCCTTATTATAATCTTGATCCAAAGCATGTCTAATTAGATTTTTAATCTCTTCACTCATTGTATTCTCCTAAAGCCTATATTATTGAGCATTTGGTGTGTTACCACCGGGCCCGGTTTCATCATCTGGTGCGATATCACCTGATTCTTTTTCGTCATCGATTTGTTTCTTAATATCCTCTACTTCATCTTCACTCATCAATAAGACTTTCTTATAGATGTATTCCTTAGAGAAGAACTCACCGACGTAATTCTGCATTTGATCTAACATCGTGATTTTTTCACGAAGCATCTCTGCATCACGCAATTCAGTAAAATGATTATCACGTATGTAATCAATAACAATATCTTGTTTCCAGTCATCCCAATCTTCTGCAGTGATAAGACCTTTAAGGATAAGTTGTTTCTTGAGAATGCCCAAGAACAAATGCGAAAACCTACGACGTAATTTATCAATAAACTTCTGGAACTTTAATTCGTCCCTACTAATTTCAGTTGATCTACCTAGACTAAAGTTATTCTCTTGCTCTAATCTACTAATGGGAACATTCAATGAACGATATAGTTTCTTTTGAAAATATAAGATATCATCAATCTGTCCTAGGTTTTCACCACCTGGTAGTGTAGTAATCTCAGTACCACGTCCACCTTCACGGCGGGGCAACCAAAAATCTTCAAGCATAGACATATGCTTACGATCATCACGGATCTCACCTGTTTGTGCATCATACACAAGCTTGTTACGATAGCGTGACATAATGTTTTTCATATATTCTTCGGCCTTACCTTTGGGTAAGTTGCCAACGTCAATATAGAAAATACGGCGTTCTGGTGCTCGGGCCAAACGATAGATGACTAGGGAGTCTTCCATCATTCTCAACTGGTTGATTGGTTTCAATGCTTTGTGCAAATAAGAAACAATCTTTTTACGATCCTCAGACAAGAGTCCAGATGTAACATAGCTCACCGAATCATCAGTAAGTTTTACACCACCAGTTCTTGCGCCTGGTTTCTCTTGGTAAATATAGTACTCATCAACATTTTCAATAAGTTCGACTCCAGTCGCTGGGTCTTTTTTCTTTTTAATCTGTTTTACTTTACGAATCTTTGAAGCATCGATAGGTCTAATTTCCTGAATGCCTGCTTTTAAATTAGATTCATTTACCACCAAGTGATGGTATAGTCTGCCGTCAACATACCAGCGACGGAAAATATCATGCCCATACTCACCAAAGTCAAGCATGTTGTAAACAATATCAAATTCAGCCTTGATTTGTTTTTTAATAGAGTCAGAAACATCTTCAACATTATCTAAATTAATATCAATGTTTTGTTTGAGTTCTGATGTAGAAATTGCTTCACCAGTAATGTCTTCAATCGCCATATCAACCTCAGGCTGATAAGCTACACCACGGTATTGCATAATTAATTGATGGTTATCTTTTGTCTCATCGCCATCAATATTTAAATATTGTCCATAATGCATGGAACCAGCTGTCACATAACCAGCGCCATCATCATCTCTGGCAGGAACAATTGACGGGGTCTTTGAAGGATCATCACCTTTAGACTTCTTTATCTCGAAACCAAATAGTTTAAAACTTTTTTCATCTGCCATTTAATTAATCCTTAGAGTAAGGGGGTGGTGATTAAACCACCCCGTACTCTTATATATATTTAAGTTGTAGTATCGGATTCAAAGTACTGATACGCAAACGTAACTTGGAATCTTTCGATTTCATCAGCCGATGCATAACTTAAGTCAATTGCTGATAAATCCGTAGGGAATGACCCACGGAAATTATATCGCTTAACTGACTCCCCATTTCTATCTAATTGGTCAACAAACAAATCAGACTCGTATGCAATTGGTGCTGCAAGACCAGTATTTGCCGAATGTGAGTTGATACCATTCATCCAACGTTCAAAGGAATTCCGAATAGTAAAATCAGTATCATTGATGATGGTCACTGTCCATTCTGGGAATGTACGGTCGCCAGCCATCTTTAAGATACGACCACGGAAAGGAACATTAATAATTCCAAAGGTTGAGCCAGGTAACTGAGCCGCTTCACATAAGAATGAAGTTAGTTCAGCATCACCATTGGCATAACCAGGAAAGTTAATTGTTGCCTTAAAGAGGTTAGGCCGTGCGCCACCACCTCTGAGTTTTGATTTAAAATCATCTACGCCTAAAATTGCCATTTTTTATTTCTCCTTAAACTGTGCCAACGACTTCATCAAAGTCGACGCCAGTTCTAACGGCCACAAAGTTCAGTGTGACAAAGTTGATGGAACGCGCAGGCTTAATAAAGATACTTGCAATGAATTCATTTCTGTCAATCACTGCTGATGTATTATTAGTTTCGTCTGCTACAACGCGGAAGGCCGTAATACCACGTCGGCCTTGTACTTCACGAAGCACAGGCTCAACAATATTAACGAATTCAGCACGCGTAAATTCATCGTTGAATTCAAACAAGACTTGTTCCGCTGCTCTACCAATTGCTCTTTCTAATACCAAGAACAAACGTCTTACGTTAATTCTATCAAAGGCAGACACACGGCCGAGGAATGTTTTATCACCAAAGAGCAATACGCCTTGTCCAGGAATATTTGCAATCGGGTTAACACCAGCTTTATACAACTGATCGCGTTGACCTTTTGTTGGGCTATATGCCAAAGCAGTTACACCTAACAATTGACCACGTCTTGAACCAGCAGGTGAGAACCAAGGAGCACGGTTAAAGTCCGTAGCAGCCATGATACCAGCAACCGTTGAAGACGCAGGAACATATGCATAAGTGTCATTATACTTGTCATATACTTTCAAGAAGTTATTATCTACAACCAAGTATGATGAACGAGTGAATGTAGCAACAGTGGCAAGAGTATTTGTAACTCGAGTTGTGTCATTAGCAGTATCTAGTACAGCAGTCCTGTCGGGTGATGCAACAACAATACAATCTTTACGTGCAGTAGCAATTCCAACCAAATGATTTACAAGGGTCGTTTGTTGTGTCTGTGTAATACCACTTTGTGATATGATAAAATCAACTTCAACTTGATCTTTATCTGCAAACAGATCATAACCTCTGATAAGGTCACTAGTTCCAATGAGTGCAGTATTATTACCATTAACAAAGGAAAGTGTCGATGCTGCTCTATCTGCAGAATCGACAAGATAAGATGTGTCCAATGAAGTTAAATCACCGCCGCCAGCAGAATCTAAAGCTGATGGGAAATTTAAGAATTTTACATACTCAGATCTAGCATTAATTACATCCTTAGCGTAAACCGTAGAACCTGTAGCATCCTTAGCATCTCTTAAGATTGACAAGTTAGGGAATGTCTCAAGGACCGCTCCTCTGGTGCCTGAAAACTCACCGTCTTGATCAATAATAGCAATGTGAACTTCATCACCTGTTGAGCCTTTGCTTTGTGCAAATACTGATGTGCCTGGCCTAGCATTAAAGCTACCAGCATATGTCCAAGCATCAAACTTGGTATCAGTTGTATCGGCAGGCAGAATAGAAACTTGTAAACTATTACCCAATGCACCAGCATACTTGGCCATAAATTGAATATTACCAGTAGCGCCGTAACCATCACTATCAATTGCTGCTAATGAAGCTTCCAAATTTCTAAATTCTTCTTCATTCTCAACTTGATATTTAAGAAGTGTATTAGGTGTGCCATCTGACCACGCAAGCGAATTCGTGTCACCGCTGTCGACGCCCTCGCGCCCTTCGCGTACAACTTGAAGCGTACTAGAATATTTTAAAAATTGAGTAGTTGATAAGAATGAAACATTGGTATCAGTGTTTGGTGCTGCAAATGTTGCTACCAGTTCTGATTCGTTTGCTATAATTTGTCGTTGTCCAATTGGACCCCAACGGAATTGCCCCACAATTGCGCCTGTAGTAGACTGAACATTCGGTACGCCGCCTGTTAAATCAATTTCTCTAACTACAACCGCAGGAGATTCGGTAGGTGCTGAAAGTGCCATCTTTTTTTCCTTTTAGGTTAATGATATGATCTCATAATACGGTTGTTTTCTCAATATACCATTATTTATAAATTTATAGATTTGGGTCATAGTCAACAGCCCATTCGGTACCTCGCGGTGTTTCTATTTGCGCAATGTGATCGCTGCCATCATCAATAAACCCAAAGGGCACTAAATCATTATCAATCTCTTGCATTCGTTGGTCAAAGAGCATTTTTTTAAGATCGATATTTGTCATATCATTAAAATACTGCGTTGAAACAAAGAATCCAAACATAACTAAGTTCATCATTAAATCATCATGGTTACCATTACTGGCTTCATATGAATGGCCTCTTGCTTCAAACGTAGAAATTTCTAAGATGGTATCTTCATCTACAATCTTAAGTTTATGATTCTCCAATACATCCTTAATCGCAGAACACCCAAGACGTTTTACTTTACGTGTCATCTCAACACCAAGAGCATTTGCTTTAATTGCAGACTCAACGTGCATATTTTCATATTCTAAATCATGATATAATCCATTGCAGACAACACCGCCTTGATCGTTGGATTCAATTACAACATATGCTTCATTGTAGATTTTCGCATACTTATATATAATATTAGGGAAGAGAATAGGAGACATAACATTATTGCGATATACTGCAACCTGTTCAAATGGGCTAACACTAATATCGATCACGTTAAACGTAGAATAGTCCTGTCCTCTTCCCTTACTTACATCTACAGTCATGATATAATCATGGCCCTTCACAGTCTCTTTATAAATGTTGA
>Ga0208768_1000583_pt1 | contig 23519 bp, 20 predicted proteins | sample AntAceMetag02UK1_FD_184760 | JGI IMG/M metagenome (GOLD analysis project Ga0208768, IMG submission 184760) | Saline lake microbial communities from Ace Lake, Antarctica - Antarctic Ace Lake Metagenome 02UK1 (SPAdes) (version 2) | ecosystem: Environmental > Aquatic > Non-marine Saline and...
GATACATCGTAGATTTTTATTGTAAGGACCTTAAATTAGCTATAGAAGTAGCTGGGAGTATTCATTTTAGGGAAGGCCAAGAAGACAAGGATAAGAAAAGGCAAACCCGATTAGAATCTTTAGGGGTAACCGTAATCAGGTTCTCCGATACGGATGTAAAAAATAAGCTTTCCTTTATTTTAGATGAGCTTAAAGTACAGATTGAGAATGTAAAACCAAAAACACCCACCCCTAACCCACTTCGGCAGGCTCAGCACGGCGCCTCCCAAGAGGGGAACAACTTATAGCTATGATAAAACTCTTCCGGAACATCCGCCAAAACCTTCTCGCAGAAGGCAAAACCACCAAGTACTTCAAATACGCCATTGGCGAAATCATCCTCGTGGTTATAGGTATTTTGATTGCCTTGCAGGTCAATAATTGGAATATAGAAAGGCTAAATAAGATAGAAGAGCAAAGCTATCTTAAAGCTATTAAAACAGATCTAAAAAAGGATGTGCTACTTTTAAAAGATTTAGTTCATGACATTGATATAGAGCTTATAACTCTAGAAAAAATAAAAAAAGGATTAACTTCTGATAGTACTACTATTAATCAAAATGTAGCGTTTACAAATTCCTTATTAACTACGTTTTCTTTTCTTCCTGAAAAAGCCACCATAGAAGATTTAAAATCAAGTGGGAAGCTAAATCTTCTTGCAAATAAGATAGTAAAGGATACACTTCTTTCCTATTACAATTATGTTGACACTAGAATTAATGCACTCAACACGTCAATTGTTACTTATGCTAGAGATATTATTGCACCTTTTTTAATGACGGATTATACCTTAGAATATAGTTATCCTGAAAGTCTGATTACTAAAAAATCAAAAATTGTAAGCCTTAATTCTGAACAAAAAGAAAATCAGTTTCTAAAAAACGCAGTAAAATATCGTATCGCTCTTTTAAGTAGCCTAAAGGCAAATTATGAAAAGATGATCATTAATATAAATCGATTCCAAGAAACACTCGATAAAGAAATTAAGACATAACGAACTCACAAACTACCTGCAATGATAAAATTTTTTAGACATATCAGAAAATCCATCATCAAAGAAAACCGGACTTCAAAATACCTACTCTACGCCATTGGCGAAATCATCCTCGTGGTTATTGGGATTCTTATTGCCCTACAGATCAATACGTGGAATACCGAAAACGATAACAAAAAGATAGTGCGCAAAAACAGTAAAACGCTAATAGAGAATTTAGAAAAAGACAGCGTCTATATTATTAATGCGCTAAAGGTTATGAAAAAACAAGAGAAGGAGTTATTAGACTTTGAAGAACGCCTATCTAAACCTACAGCAACAATAGATACCATAATAAAAATTGCGAGATACGACTTTAATCCTCGTGTTCAAACCGTTGAGTTTCCTAATGAAAATGCGTACAAAACGATGCTGCTTTCTGGAGAAATAAATTTATTTAAAAGAGAACTAACACAATCCATTTATGACCTTTATAGCCAACACGAGTTTCGTGATAAAGTGTCTCAAGAAAATTTTGAAAAATATGTACGGGCCATAGAAACTTACAACGATAATTATTACTTAAATGTACCTACTAACACCATAAAAGGTCATTTACAAAATGAATTATGGCAAAATGTAAACGCCAAGGATTTGATTGCGAAGTTCAATAAAGTTCTTGTTTATAAACGAGTACAGTATGGAAGGCAAGAAGAGCTTAAAACCATTTTAAAAGAAACCAGCGTGTTACTAGTAAAACTGCGTAAAACTGAAAATCAATGATTAAACTCTTTAGAAATATCCCCCAATTAAAATAACCAATAGACCTTAACTACACCTATCTATGAAACGGAGAGATTTTATGATTAAAACAGCAGTAGCCTCTGCCACTACGCTATCCTATTCGCAGTTATATGCAAACATATATAAAGAAATGGAGCGCACAAAAGCGGGAACCAATTATGACGTTATCGTTCTTGGTGTTGGCAGTATGGGTTCCGCAACCTGTTACCAGTTGGCAAAAAAAGGCTATAAAGTGCTTGGATTGGAACAATTTGATATTCCGCACGAGTTAGGTTCCCATGCCGGGCAAAGTCGCATCATTAGAAAGGCGTATGGGGAGGCATCGGACTATGTGCCCTTGTTGAAAAGAGCCTATGAAAATTGGAACACCTTAGAGTCGGAAACGGGCCATCAAGTTTACTACAAAACAGGATTGGTGTATTTTGGGGCCAAAACCGAACCATTTTTAGAAACGGTAAAACAATCGTCCTTACAATATAACATCCCGGTACATTCGCTTACGGAACAAGAATGCCGCGAAAAATACCCACAGTTTCAACTTCCACCAGATTTTGAACGCTTGGAAGAGCCAGATGCCGGTCTGCTTACACCAGAACGCAGTATTCTTTTATTTGTTCAGCAGGCATTGGCCAATGGTGCCATTATCCGCACAAAGGAAAAGGTGTTGGAATGGATCCGTAAAAACGGAACCATTACCGTGAAAACCGATAAAGGTACCTACCAAACAAAAAAGTTGGTTATTACCGCAGGCCCATGGGCAGGCCAACTGATTCCCAATCTCGCACCAAAATTAAAAGTAACACGGCAGGCCTTGGCATGGGTACAGCCCAAAACCTGGGAGCGTTTTGAGCTTAATACATTCCCATGTTGGAACCTAATGCACAACGGACATGATTTTTACGGATTCCCCATTCTTCCCGTTGGCGCGTTTGGAGCACCCTTAGGTTTGAAACTTGCCCTACATTACCCCGGAGGAGATGTCACCGACCCGGATATGGTAAACAGAAACACAAAAGAAGCTGATGAAAATGTGCTGATTCAATTTTTGAACCAGTTTATACCGGATGGCTATAAACATACCCTTGAGATGAAAACCTGTTTATATACCAACACACCCGATGAAAATTTTATAGTGGATTATCTGCCCGGTTTTGATAAGGACGTTGCCATTGCTGCCGGTTTTAGCGGCCACGGTTTTAAATTTGCCAGTGTCATAGGGGAAATTATGGCAAACCTTGCTGTGGAAGGCGCATCTACGTTACCTATAGATTTTCTAAATGCCCAAAGATTTGATACCTAGCTTATTTTAAATAGACCGCAAACACTTTAACCAAGCATAGAAAATAAAAAAGCAATGCTAAAACTCTTTCGCAAAACCCGAAAAAACCTTCTCGCAGAAGGAAAAACAGCGAAATACCTTGAATACGCCATCGGCGAAATCGTCCTTGTGGTGATTGGGATTTTGATTGACTTAAAGTTCACAAACAAAAACGTATTCCTCCCCTCTTGGGAGGGGACTAAGGGGTGGGTGCTACGATGAAAAAATCACTAAAGCAAAATCAAATCAATGACTTTTAAACAAAAGCCAACTCGGACTTTACGGAAAATCAAATGTGAAATAATCCACACAACACCCACCCCTAACCCCTCCCAAGAGGGGAAAACCCAAGAACTATGATAAAACTCTTTAGAAACATCCGCAAAAACCTTCTCACAGAAGGCAAAACCACCAAATATTTCAAATATGCCATTGGCGAAATCATGCTAGTCGTCATTGGTATTTTAATAGCCCTACAGATTAATAATTGGAACGAAAACAACAAATTAGAAAAGGAGACCTATAAAGTGCTGTTACAAATGCAAGATGAATTTTCAAGAAACCAAACCGAATTACAAATTAAGTTAGAGCAACATAAATTTGTGAAGGCGAGTATTGATGAATTATCGAGTTTAGTAAGCCCTAATCCAAAAGAAATTGAGAAGAATAAACTGGATTCAATCATGTTTTCCATGATATACGTGCCAGAATTTAATGCATCCACGGCTATATCATCATCAGAAAAATTAGTACTTGTTGATGATGAACTTAAAAAGTACATAGCCGATTGGAAATTAAATTATGACTATTATAAGTACAGCATAAAACTTACTTATGATAACCAAACGCAACAAAGTTCGTTTATGATTGAAAATTATCAATCTAAAAATCTCAAAAATGCCTTAATAGAACCCAACAAAAGCGCTTTTGATAGCGATAGACAAAAAATTTTATCAAGTCCCATTTTTGAAAATTACGTAAATATAAGAAGCCTGAACACAGGTTTCCTTGTCAAACGAGCTACTGCGCTTTATGAAATACAAAATAAAATTTTACAAAATATAGACGCAAAATTATCGAACCATGATTAAATTTTTTAGAAATATCCGCAAAAACCTCCTCAACGAAGGTAAAACCGCTAAATACTTTAAATACGCCATTGGCGAAATTATCCTCGTTGTTATTGGGATATTAATTGCTTTAAGTATCAATAATTGGAATCAAGAACGCATCTTGAAAATTGAAGAAAAAAATATTGTAAAAAACTTACATAATGAATATTTACAAAATAAGAAGATAGTCAAAATGAGTATTGAAGACTCCGATTCTTGCATACATACGCTTAAAAGTCTAATGGGCCTAATGGGTAAAGACGAAGAACTCATAAAGAAACAAAATAGCGATAGCTTAATTTATCATGCATTTGACCCTCCAATTTTCAGACCGTCCGAGAATACAGTTTCTGGACTTATTCAATCGGGACGTTTAGAATTACTTCAAAATCAAGAGTTAGTAGATTTAATTTATGAATGGGGAAGGACCATGAAAGCCTTAACTGATAATTCAGAAAGAATACTCATTAAAGCTGATGACGAGGTATTACCCTACTTATCAAAAAATTATTCCTTAAAAGACATGGATAGTTACGGTGAGCTAAAATGGAAAAACAAGACTATCTTGGAGGTAGATAAGCTCAAAATTTTTCAAGATATTGAATTTGAAAACATTACGGACGATTTCTTGTACAGATTGTTGACCAGCAAAAACAAACTGATGGAATTAGAAACGATTATCGACAAAATTCTAAACGAAACTGAAAATGATTAAACTCTTCCGTAAAATCCGCCAAAACCTATTCAATGAAGGCAAAACAACAAAGTACTTCAAATACGCCATTGGAGAAATTGTACTCGTTGTTATTGGGATTTTGATTAACCTAAAGTTCACAAACAAAAATGTATTCCTTCCCTCTTGGGAGAGGACTAAGGGGTGGGTGCTACGATGAAAAAATCAATAAAGCAAATCAAACCAATGACTTTTAGACAAAAACCAACTCGGACTTTACGGAAAATCAAATGTGAAATAATACACACGAAACCCACCCCTAACCCCTCCCAAGAGGGGAAAAGCTAGTAACTATGATAAAACTCTTCCGAAACATTCGCCAAAACCTTCTCGCAGAAGGCAAGATAACAAAGTACCTCAAATATGCCATTGGTGAAATTGTACTTGTGGTGATTGGAATCTTAATTGCCCTCTCCATAAATAATTGGAACGAAAGCAGAAAGGATAGTATTGCTGAAAACGATTTCTATTGTAAACTGCTAGAGGATTTTGAGTTGGATCGGCAGAATGCCATTAGATTGTATAAGGAATCTGATTTCAAAATAGAAACTGCCAAAAAATTGCTGCTACAGCTGCCCCAAAAAAACAAAACCAAGGAATATCTTATCAATACCTATATCCAAGCCTTGCGCACCAATGCTTTCGCACCCAGCAAAGTGGCCATTTTAGATATTACCTCCTCGGGTAAATTAAGTCTCATTTCAAATGATTCCTTAAAGCAAAACCTCATCCGTTATTATACCCTATTGGATAATTTACTATATCAATTGGAAATAAATAGAAGTAAAATTCTGGAAAAAGCCTTCTCGTATGAGGATGATATAGCCATTGGATTTCAAGATTCAGATTACGCAAAAGAAGCCCTTGGCTCCGAAGTCTTGGCCACCCTTCCCAAAAACGCTTGGCACTTGGATACGGAGTCGAAGATCTACAAACAGTTCCAGAACGACCTCGTGTTTTTTGTGATGATGAGCGACCGCGAAAAACAACATTTCAATAGTATTCTAAAAGGGATGGAACCCACTTACAAACAACTGCAAAAACTTTGTGACACCCATGATTAAATTTTTCAGAAAACTCCGCTACAACCTTATGGAAACAGGAAAAACAAAAAAATATCTACTCTACGCCATCGGCGAAATCTTCCTCGTGGTCATTGGGATTTTGATTCACCTAAAGTTCACAAACAAAAACGTAATCTTCCCCTCTTGGGAGGGGACTAAGGGGTGGGTGCTACGATGAACAAATAAAAAAAAGAGAAATCGAACCAATTGTTTTTTGACCGAAAGTCAACATGAGTATTTAATGGTACTAAAATTTGAAATCGATCAAACAAAACCCACCCCTAACCCCTCCCAAGAGGGGAAAAGCTAGTAACTATGATAAAACTCTTCCGAAACATCCGCCAAAAACTTCTCAACGAAGGCAAAACAACAAAGTACCTCAAATACGCCATTGGAGAAATTGTGCTCGTTGTCCTTGGGATTTTGATTGCCTTGCAGGTTAATAATTGGAACGAAAACAGAAAAGCACAAAAAGAACAATCGGTATTCCTAACCAATATTGTGCAAGACCTCAAGGAAGATTTGACGCAAATCAATAAAATTATTGAACATCAGTCGAACAAGCTGGAAAAAGTAAATGCCTTGACCATTGAATTGTCAAAAACAAATGATAAAGATTTCAAAACTATAGAGACCCTATTTTCCCAACTTCAAGCTACTGAAAATGATACCTTTTTTGCAAATATGGGAACCTACTCCACCTCAAGTTCTGAAGAAGTCATTGGAAACTTAAACCCCGAATCGCTCAAAATTGCAATTACCAATCTATACGAACGATTTTATTACCGACTGACCTATAATGGCAATTTATATGATGCCGATGACCAAAAGGTAGCTTTTGAAAGCGGAAAATTTTATAACAAAATCACTAAAAAACTAAAAGATAAAGATGTAATTGAGAACAGCGAATTTTCAAATCTCATCAGCATTATTTCCTATGACAATACATTCTATTTGGAATTATGCCACAAAACAAAAGAGGAAATCGAAAGAGTTACTCCTCTCATCAATCAGCGTTTAAAAAATTGACCAATGATAAAATTCTTTAGAAAAATACGCCAAAACCTTCTCGCAGAAGGCAAAACCACCAAGTACGCCATTGGCGAAATCTTCCTCGTGGTGATTGGGATTTTGATTGCCCTAAAGTTCACAAACAAAAACGTATTCCTCCCCTCTTGGGAGGGGACTAAGGGGTGGGTGCTACGATGAGAAAGGTTATTCCCTACAATCCAGAAGCGGTTGACCTAGCAAAAAAGCCAAGGAATACTATGACCATCGGTGAAATTGCCCTTTGGCTAGAAATCAAAGGTAAAAAGCTGGGTGTGAGGTTCAGCAGACAAATTCCAATTGAGCGATACACCGTAGATTTTTATTGTAAGGACCTTAAATTAGCCATAGAAGTAGATGGGAGTATTCATTTTGAGGAAGGCCAAGAAGACAAGGATAAGAAAAGGCAAACCCGATTAGAATCTTTAGGGGTAACCGTAATCAGGTTCTCCGATACGGATGTAAAAAATAAGCTTTCCTTTAATTTAGATGAGCTTAAAGTACAGATTGAGAATGTAAAACCAAAAACACCCACCCCTAACCCACTTCGGCAGGCTCAGCACGGCGCCTCCCAAGAGGGGAACAACTTATAGCTATGATTAAACTCTTCCGGAACATCCGCCATAACCTTCTCACAGAAGGCAAAACCACCAAGTATTTTAAATACGCCATTGGTGAAATTGTGCTTGTGGTCATTGGGATTTTGATTGCTTTGAACATCAATAATTGGAATGAAAACAAAAAGGCAAAAACAACAGAAATTTATGTTCTAAAAGAAGTATTGAGCAATCTTAATGAAGATGGCATTATATTAAATGAGATTATAGAACATAGGCAAAAAGCGAAATCATCTATTGCAGATATGCTCAACTATTTACAAACAGAAAACATCAATAAAGACATTTTAGAAAAAGATATGTTACGTTTTTTGACCTTTGAGCGATACTTTCCAATAAACAACGCTTATGAGGTTCTAAAATCTAAAGGATTGCAACTTTCTAATAATAAATTAACAACCCAAATATCTCGCTATTATGATTATGAACAAAAAAAGATGAATGGAAGTATTTTAGACATCGAAAATACTATTCTGAGTATTTTAGAAGACAGATCGGGAATTGCCAGGTTCATTGAATCGCTGACCTTAAATGAAACTATAACTATCATGAATTACGACGATGCTCACTTAAAAAAAGAAATCTATAGGGAAATTGTGCCCTTCAAAAACAATAACATAGGAACACTAAATAAATTAATTGTGTTTTACGAAAACAATCAATCCCTTAGAAATGCTATTGAAAAAGAGCTTAAATTATTAGATAAGTAGATATGATTAAGTTATTTAGAAACATCCGCAAAAACCTCCTTTCAGAAGGCAAAACAACAAAGTACGTCAAATACGCCATTGGCGAAATTATCCTCGTGGTGATTGGGATTTTGATTAACCTAAAGTTCACAAACAAAAACGTATTCCTCCCCTCGCCTGTGCTGAGCGCAGCCGAAGTTTGGGAGGGTAGGGGGTTGGTACTAAGATGAAAATAGCAGCAGAAGCAAAATATTTTTAGCAGCAAGTAAAAAAAAGGAACGTTTGGACTGTTAAAGTTAAAAATCTAAAACTAGACCTCGAGTCATCTTATATTGATAAATCGTAAAAAACCTCGGGGCAAGCCCTGTTCTGTAACAGGACGAGCTTATGAAGTATTAAACCTATTCTTTTCCAATTTACCCTTTTTTTAAGTATATTTAATTTTCATTCCCCGGACAATTTTTTTTTAGAATCATATCAATTTCAACCCTCGGTAAACCCTTGGGCTATAACCGTATACAAAAAGATGAAGTCAAAATCCTTTAATGCAAAAACTAGTGATGCCGTTGACCAAAAATTAAAACAAGCCCTTTCCGATGGCTTCACACCCACTTTGGCCTTTGTTTTTCTTTCCGTGGCTCAAGATCGAAAAGCCATCACGGCGCTACTTAATGAAAAAAACATCGAAGTTTTTGGGATTACCACTAACGGCGAGTTTATAGACGAAGAAACAGAAAAAGGTACTACGTCTATTTTATTGCTGGACATCGACAAAACCTATTTTGAAATCTATTTTGAGACCTATCCCAACGGAAATTATAGGGAGGTGGCGCAGTCCATAGCCAAAAAAGCCAAGAGTAAATTCAAACAACCGGCATTCATCTTAGGTCTCAGCAATACCGCCGTGGACGGGGAAGAAATCTTACACGGAATCGAAGCTATTGCAGGTGAAAGGGTAAATGCCTTTGGTGCCTGCGCGGGTGATGATATGACCTTTACCGAAACCTTTGTTTTCACCGATCATAAAGAAAGTAATAATGGGATGATCTGCGTGGTGTTGGATGAATCAAAAATCGAGGTTCAGGGAATTGCCACCTGCGGTTGGAAAGCCGTAGGAACTGAAAAAACCGTTACCAAGAGCGAGGGTAACCACGTCTATACAATAGACGATGTTCCAGCCTTAGACATTACCGTGAAATACGGTGGATTAGAAAATATTACACAAGATAATAAAGATATACTTATGGAAATCGCAGCTAATTTCCCTCTGCAACTGCAAAGAGAGCAAGGAGACCCAGTTATGCGTCCGCCTTTGGTGGTAGATTGGACAGATCATTCTTTTCATACAAGTGGCACAGTTCCACAAGGTTCAAAAGTGCGCTTTTCATTACCTCCAGATTTTGATGTCATGGAAAAAGTAGTGAAAGGGGTACAACAGCTAAAGGATACCACAATGCCCGAGGCAGAAGCGCTTATTGTGTTTAGCTGTGCTGGAAGGATTTCCTTTTTCGGCCCCATGATGACGGAGGAGATAGAGGGCATCAAAAACGTTTGGAAGGTACCTATGGTGGGCATGTTCAGCAATGCCGAATTGGGAAGGGCCACTGGTGGCAATCTGGAAATGCACAATCTGACCACCTGCTGCGTGGCACTCAAGGAAAAATAACAGGTACGAATACAAATTCAAATTCAAACTTAAATACAAATACGATGCAAAAAATTACGGTACTGTAGGGACATCCAAAGGATGAAGCGGCCTTCGAAAGCTATTACAAAACAACCCACATGCCCCTTGTGGGAAAAATGAAGGGAATCGCCAAAGCGGAACTGACCAAGATAATAGGCACGCCCGATGGAAAAAAGGCCGACTATTACCGCATGGCGGAACTCTATTTTACCGATGCGGAACAAATGCAACAGGCCATGGCGTCTGCCGAAGGTATGGCCACGGTGGCCGACCTATCCAATTTTGCCACCGGTGGGGTAACTGTCATGGTGGGGACGACAGATGCCTAAAAAAGTATATTATGAAGTCAAAATCCATAAAAGGGAAATCGGTAGAAGACATAGAACAGGCTATCCAACATAGTCTGGCAGACGGTTTTTTGCCAACGATTGCCGTGGTGTTCATTTCGGTAAAACAAGACAGAAAAGCAATCTGTGAATTGTTAGATGCCAATAACATTGATGTTCTAGGTGCCACGTCATGCGGCGAATTTACTAATGGCCATCAGAGCGAAGGAGAAATTGCACTATTGCTTTTAGAATTATCAAAAGAACAGTACTCCATATTGTTTGAGGATATTGGTGATGGCAGCCTAGATGATGCCGTTAATAGGTTGGCGGATAGTGCTTTAAAACAATTTTCCGACCCATCCCTTATACTTTGCAGTACAGGTATGAACATGAAAGGAGAACTCTTTGAAGGCGAAAAATTAGTAAAGAGTCTAGCACAAAGACTTGGTCCGGATAAACTATTCTTTGGCGGCATGGCAGGTGACGATTGGACATTTAAAGGAAGTTTTGTGTTTACAAATGGGAAAGAAACGGATTTTGGCATAGTTGCCTTAGTCCTAAACGCGAATACAATTGCTTTGAAAGGAATGGCCATTACAGGCTGGAAACCCATGGGAATTGCAAGAACCGTTACCAAAAGCAAAGGTAATTTACTCTATGAAATCGATGGTAAACCCGCCATTGAACTGTACCTGAAATATTTAGGGATGTCAGATAAAATAGCCGAAAACAATTTTGATGTATTTGAAGAATTGTCAATGGAATATCCTTTCATCGTAGAACGGGACATAATCGAAACCGTATTAAAATCACCCATGAAGATCGATAGCTCAGAAAAAGCCCTCGTCATGGACATCCCTATGCCAGAGGGTTCAAAATTTTGGTTTACAAGCCCACCAGAATTCGATATCGTTGAAGAAGTTCTCGAAAAAGCGACCCAATTAAAAAAAGACTCCAACGAGGAAGCAGATGCTTTATTAATTTTTTCCTGTGCAGGCAGGCAACCCATACTCGGTCCTATGGCAACCGACGAAAATGAAGGTCTCGCCGAAGTCTGGAAGACGCCAATGGCAGGTTTTTTCACCTACGGTGAGTTTGGACGGGTTTTACATGGCAAGCAAAATTTTCATTCAGGTGCCTGTTGTTGGGTCACACTTAAAGAAAAAGGATGAATCAAAACTTACAACACATCTTAGATCTTATCAATCAATCGTCGCAACTCTCAGAAAACGATAAAACAATAGTACGCGATGCTCTTAAAAAAGCGGACAAAGACCTTGTGATATCGGAATTCAAACTGGAGCGCACCAACAAAGTAAAGCGCACCACGGCTATTTTATTAGAAGAAACCATTGAGGAACTTGAGCAAAAACGAGCTGCCATAGAAGAAACAAATATCGCTTTAAACACATCATTAAAAGAATTGAAAGCAGCGCAAGCCCAATTGATCCAATCAGAAAAAATGGCAAGCTTGGGAGAACTTACCGCAGGTATCGCGCACGAAATCCAAAACCCCTTGAACTTCGTGAACAATTTTAGCGAGGTCAGCAAGGAACTTTTGGAAGAGATGCTGGAAGAACTCAAGAACGGCGATATGGAGGAGGTAAACGCCATTACCGCGGACGTCATACAAAATCTGGAAAAAATACTGCACCACGGCAAACGTGCAGACGGTATCGTAAAAGGGATGCTTCAACACAGCAGAACAAATTCAGGCGAAAAAGAAGCCGTAGATATTAATGTTCTGGTAGATGAATATCTGCGATTAGCTTATCATGGTTTAAGAGCAAAAGACAAATCCTTCAACGCTCATCTAGAAACCCATTATGACGATGCAATGGGTAAAATAACTGTTGTACCTCAAGATATTGGGCGTGTGGTTTTAAATCTCTTGAATAATGCATTTCACGCCGTAATAGAACAAAAGAAAACTTTCGAAAAAGACCTTTCAGGCTTTAAAAACCTGAAAGGTCTAACTGAATATAATCCAACCGTGAGTGTCAGTACAAAAAAAGAGAATAATCGAATAGAAATTAAAGTAAGTGACAACGGAAACGGTATTCCAAAAGAGATCATCGATAAAATATTTCAACCCTTTTTTACAACCAAACCAACAGGACAAGGAACTGGTTTGGGGTTGAGCCTAAGCTATGACATTATTAAAGCGCATGGAGGAGAATTAAAGGTAAAAAGTAATCTTAGAGAAGGAAGTGAGTTTGTAATCCAATTACCATTAAACAACAAAGAAACCAAAGAGCCATAGGCTCGGTATATATAATGACCACGGAATTCATTCCGTAATAATAAAACCATGGCAAACACATACCACCAAATATACCTGCAGTTTGTTTTTGCAGTAAAATACAGAAGAGCTGTCATCGATAAATCGTGGAAAAGCGAGTTACAAGGTGTTATAGGAAATCTAATAAACGAAGCCAATTGCAAGACCCTAATTGTAAATGGTGTAGAAGATCACATGCATTGCTTGGTTGGCTTACGACCAGCAGTTTCGCCATCGGAATTAATGAAAACGGTAAAAGCAAAATCCTCAAAATACATTAATCATAACAAGTTAACCGCAGAGCGATTTGAATGGCAAGTAGGCTTTGGCGTTTTTTCTTATAGCAAAAACGACATTCATAAAGTATATAAATATATAGAGCGCCAAGAAGAACATCATAAAAAAACGACATTTATGTCAGAATATTTAAAATTATTAAAAGAATTTGAAGTCGAATATGATGAGACATATATTTTTAAAGAGATGATATAAATAATCTAAATGGATCGTGCCGATGGCACTTTATCCCCTAATGCTTATGTTCCGCAACGAATTGAAATCCGTTGGTACAAAATAAAACGAGCCTACGGCTCTGAAACGAAAGAAAACATAGAAGCTCAGCTAATGAATAAGACATAATTAGATGGCAATAAACAAAAAATTGTAACCAAAAGAATATAGCAACAAGAGCCATAAGCTCGATAAATCATTGAACGCCTGAATTCATTAAGGTGTAACAACAAGAGAGAACAAACCAAAGAGCCATAGGCTCCGCACATATTGTACCGATGGAATTCATTCCATTGAAGAAAAGAGCCATAGGCTCGGCACATATTATACCGATGGAATTCATTCCATTGAAGAAAAGGGCCATTGGCGCAACACCTATTATTATGAAAGCAACAAAAAAAATAGAAACCAAAATACTAAAAATCTACGATAAGTGGCTACACAGCTATTTAAATGGTGACGTGGCTACCTACGATTCTTATTTGGACGATGAATTTCATTTTATTGGCTCTGCAACTAAAGAAGAATTTTTAAACCGAAAGGATACCACTCAGTTTTTTGCAAATACAGGCGATCAATTTGCTGGAAAAACCGAATTGAGAAATGAAACAAAGACCCTAGAACACTTTGGCGAACTCATTTTTATCACCCATGTTTTTGATGGTTGGTTTCTTCATGAAAAAGAATGGAATTTCTATAGTAGATTCCGTTTTTCAAGTACACTAAGAAAAAACAAAGATGGATGGCGCTTTATCTACCAGCATTTCTCCATACCAGATGCAAAAACTAACGATGGAGAAACCATAGGCTATGATAAGATAAACGAAGAGAACTTAGAGCTACGCGAAGCCATACAACGCCGCACGGTTGAATTAGAATCAAAAAACAGAGAGCTAGAAGTTGAAGGCGCACTAGAACGCATCCGCGCACAAGCGGTTGCCATGAAACAATCAAGTGACCTACTTGTTATCGTGGTCACCATGCGTACCGAATTCATTAAGCTAGGTCACGAAGCCCACTATTTCTGGCACATGATGTGGTTGCCAGAAACTTATGAAAAAGCAATGACCTCGGGCGATGGCACTAAAATAGGTTTTGTGATGGAATTACCAAGACACATTCACGGAGACATCCCATTATTAGCCAAATGGGAAAAGAGTAAAAAACCGATTGTCGTGTATGCAATGGATACTGAAGCTGCTTTAGCCTATGTAGATAAAATGGTCACGTTAGGCGATTTTCAGAATATAGATCCTCAAGCACCTACTGAAGATGACATTCGTCATATTGGTGGATTAACATTTATTATGGCGCGTACAACCCACGGAGAAATTGGGTACAGTTTACCGGGTGTAGTAAAGAAACCGCCCAAAGAAGACCTTGATATATTAGAAAAATTCGCTGGAGCTTTCGACCTGGCACATCGTCGATTTTTAGATTTACAAAAGGCAGAGAAACAGGCAAGGGAAGTTGAAATAGAACTCGCTTTAGAAAAAGTACGAAGTCGTACTATGGGTATGCAACGCAGTGAGGAACTAAAAGAGGTTATTCTTGAAGTAAACAAGAAATTACAGGATTTAGGCATTTCCATGGTGCAAAGAGCAACTGCAATATTCACATTTGAAGATGGAAATAAAGATTACAAACAATGGGTTGCATCACCAGAATACAATTCAATAATAAGTTTTCTCACCCCTTATATTGACCACCCTATTCAGAATGATATTTGGAATGCACGCCAAAACGGAATAGAGTTCTATGCCAAAAATTACTCCGCAGAAGAAAAGAATTCACTCTTCAACTATTTATTTAATCTGCCAGCCTTAAAAGACATGCCAGAGGAGGAAAAAATAAGAGCGCTACAATTTAAATATTACGATATTTCAATAGCTTTTAAAAGGAATGCGGCAATCTTAGTGGTCAGTCATTCTGGGGTTCCCTTAAGCGAAGCTGAAAATACAATTGTAAAAAGACTGGCAAAAGTATTCGAACAAACATACACCCGTTTCCTAGACTTACAAAAGGCAGAGGCACAAGCTAGAGAGTCAGGTATTGAACTAGCATTAGAACGCGTTCGAGCACGAACTATGGCAATGCAACATAGTGATGAATTGCAAGAAGCATCATTCTTATTAGATGAACAAGTAAGAGGATTAGGTATTAAGACTTGGGGTTGCGCTTTCAATATTTATGGAGATAAAGAATCTACAGAATGGTTTGGAAATGAAGCAGGTGTGCTTCCAACATATACAGTTCCAAGAACTGGTATATTTAAAAAATATTACGACAAAGGTCAAAAAGGAGAAACACTTTGGATTGAGGAATTTTCGGGAAAAGCATGTGTAGCGCATTATGAAACGATGAGTGCGCTTCCTGTAATTGGAGCTGTGCTTTTACAATTAAAGAAAACAAATAATGGGTACCCAACCTATCAAATAGACCATGTGGTTTATTTTAAATATGGATACTTATTATTTATTACAAAAGAACATGTTCCCGAAGCCCATGATATTTTTAAACGTTTCGCCAAAGTCTTTGAGCAAACCTACACCCGCTTTCTTGACCTTCAAAAGGCAGAAGCACAAACCAGAGAAGCACAGATTGAAGCGGCCCTAGAAAAAATACGATCAAGTTCCTTAGCAATGCACAAGACAGATGACCTAGGGGATGTAGTCAGTGTATTATTTGAACAGTTGCAAAGACTTGATGTCGATATGGATTTTGGCTCGGTGAGCATCTTTGTATTTCAGGAAGATTCCAGAGATTTGACTCAATGGATTCAGTTGCCTGAAGAGGTCGTTCCCATCTCTGTTCCTTACTTTGAGCACCCAATTCTGTCGGATTTCTTCGATGCCAAAGAACAAAACAAAGATTATTTTGAAAAAGTATATACTGTAGAAGAAAAGAATTCTTGGGCCGAAATGGGTTTTGAATTTACAGATTACAAAAATCTTCCTGCTGCATTCAAAACATCCGTAATGGAGGCTCCTGGTTATGCTATGTCCATAGCTCTAAAAAAGAATTCTGGGATCTGTATTCCCAGTTTTGTGGGTAAATTACCACCCAAAGAGAATATTGACATTATGAAAAGGGTGAGTATGGTCTTTGAGCAGGCTTATATTCGATTTCTCGACTTGAAAAAAGCGGAGCTACAAGCTCAACAAGCCACAGAAAATTTAAAGATCATTAAAGGGGCAAGAGCCAAAGCAGAAAAAGCGCTCAAGGAACTAAAATCGGCGCAATCCCAATTAATACAATCCGAAAAAATGGCTTCGCTTGGAGAACTGACGGCAGGCATTGCCCATGAAATACAAAATCCGTTGAACTTCGTCAACAACTTCTCGGAAGTAAGCAAAGAACTCTTGGAAGAGATGCTAGAGGAAATTGAAAATGGCGACATGGAGGAAGTGAAAGCCATTATGGCCGACGTTATTCAGAATCTAGAAAAAATCAACCACCATGGCAAACGTGCCGATGGTATTGTAAAAGGAATGCTACAACATTCTAGAAGTAGCACGGGTAAAAAAGAGCCTACAGATATTAATGCCTTAGCGGATGAATATTTGCGTTTAGCCTATCATGGATTACGCGCAAAAGACAAATCTTTTAATGCAGAATTAGTTACTGATTTTGATGATAGCATTGGCAATATTAGTGTCATACCACAAGATTTGGGCAGGGTTATCTTGAATTTGATTACCAATGCTTTTTATGCAGTCAATGAAAAGGCTAAATCCGACATCGAAGGCTACCAGCCTACTGTGACGGTTTCTTCCAAACGAACTCCCCTCCTTGGAGGGGCTGGGGGTGGGTCTCAAGTTGTGAAAATAGCTATCTCCGATAACGGCAACGGAATCCCTAAAGACATTGTAGACAAAATTTTCCAGCCCTTTTTTACCACCAAACCCACTGGGCAAGGTACAGGTTTGGGTTTAAGTATGAGTTATGACATCGTTACCAAAGGGCATGGTGGAGAATTACAAGTAGAAACAAAAGAAGGAGAAAAAACAAAATTTATAATAATTTTACCTGCATAATATTAATTTAAATTAATCAAATATGAATTTTGATTTTATACTCTTACTAATTGTCTTTGTTTATTTGCGGAAAATGCTGCAAAGCAAAATAGTATTACCTAAAATAGACACGTATTTATTTGCTGGTTTTTGGTTGTCCTTAGTATTGCTCATAACCAATAGTATTTTTATTGAGATTAATATAGTTTCCTATTGGTTTAGCCATGTGCTATTTTTTACGCTAATCTATATTTGTTTTACACATAATGATTTTAAACCCGTCAAGCCTTTTATTTACAGTGTTATACCTTTTGCCATTATAAATTTTACCTCCGATTTTACTAAACTAATCAATTCAAAGTTCCATTCGGAATGGGAAAGTTATTTTAACATTGCGTTACTGTTCTCAATAATATGGTTTTTTGCAATGTATTTTATTAGTAAAAAACAGCGCAAAGAAATTGCCAAGGAACAACTTAAAGCGATAGAAATAGAGAAAGAATTTCAACAATCAGAAGCCTTAAAAGCCAAATTAGAAGTACAAGTAGCAGAACGAACTGCAGAATTATTGGGACAAAAAAACGAACTAGAAAAAGCACTTGACGACTTAAAAACAACTCAAAAACAATTAATTCAATCCGAAAAAATGGCCTCGTTAGGAGAATTAACGGCTGGCATTGCCCATGAGATTCAAAACCCTCTAAACTTTGTGAATAATTTCTCAGAAGTCAGTAACGAGCTCATGGATGAAATGAACGAAGAACTAGATAAGGGAGATATTGAAGAAGCAAAAGCTATTTCTAAGGATATCAAACAAAATCTTGAAAAAATCAACCATCACGGTAAACGTGCCGATGCCATCGTCAAAGGCATGTTGCAACATTCTAGAAGCAGTTCCGGAATTAAGGAACCAACTGACATCAACAAACTGGCAGATGAATACTTGCGCTTAGCCTATCATGGCCTTCGTGCCAAGGACAAAAGTTTTAACGCGGAACTGGTAACCGATTTTGATGAATCCGTGGGTCTGGTCAACGTGGTAACACAAGATATGGGACGCGTTATCTTGAATTTGATTACCAATGCTTTTTATGCAGTTAATGAAAAGGCTAAAGCCAATATCGAAGGCTACCAGCCTACTGTGACGGTTTCTTCCAAACGAACTCCCCTCCTTGGAGGAGCTGGGGGTGGGTCTCAAGTGGCGCAAATAGCTATATCCGATAACGGCAACGGAATCCCTAAAGAAATCATAGACAAAATATTTCAACCCTTTTTTACCACCAAGCCAACCGGGCAAGGAACAGGGTTGGGTTTAAGTATGAGTTATGATATTGTAACTAAAGGCCATAGTGGAGAATTGACTGTGGAAAACATCGAGGGAGGAGGAACAGAATTTATTATTTCGTTACCCATTGTCTGAATCACGGATTTATGGGATTAAACAATTACACTGATTAAAGCAGTTATGGAGTTAAAATATAAAGACATAACAGAGAAAATAATAGGGGCATCAGTTGAAGTCCATAAATTTCTAGGTAACGGTTTTCAGGAAGTAATATATCAACGCGCATTGGAATGGGAATTTAAGCAAGCAGGTCTAGATTTTGACAGAGAGATAGAACAAGACATTTTTTACAAACAACTTGTAAAGCCTATTGGAACCAGAAGAGCCGATTTTGTTGTAGAGAATAAAGTATTGGTAGAGCTAAAAGCCGTTATTCAACTAGAGGATGTGCACCTGGCCCAAACATTAAATTACCTTAAAGCGTATCGTCTTGAAGTTGGTTTGCTCATCAACTTCGGGTCAAAAAGCATGACATTTAAACGACTTGTACTTTAAAATAAAATCTGTGAAATCTATAAATCCAATAAAATCCGTGATTCAGACAATTTACGATATTGTAACTAAAGGCCATGGCGGAGAATTGACTGTGGAAACTATAGAAAATGAAGTCACAACGTTTAGCATCATCTTACCAATTAATACTATTTGATATGAAAAAAATTAGCTTCATTTTACTTTTTTGTTTTTCTGCTTTTGCTGGGTATTCTCAGATAAAGAATTCAGACAGCTTAAAACTGCTGATGGAAAGCCACGATGAAAAGGATACCACCCAGATTAGAAATATCTATAACTACGCAGAAAGTATTGCAGATAAAGCACCCGATAAAGCTAATGAGTTATTCTTAGAAGGGATGCAATTGGCAAAAGAAATAGACGATCAAAAAGGCATTGTATATATGTATATCGGGCAAGCGGACATTGAAAGTCGAGAAGAAAATTATGACGCCGCAGTTGCAAAATTACTTCAGGCCTTGAAAGTTGCAGAAACAAATCACCTTCTTGAAACATATTATTTTTTACATATTGATATTTCTGAGAATTATCGATTAATGTATGATGATGAACGTGCTCGTTATCATGCCAAAAAGGCACTTACTATAGCCGAATCTGAAAGAAATGATAAAAATATAGCTATAGCTGCTATGTTATTGGGAAGTTCTTATATGAGTAATGGACAATGGGATAAAGCCGAGCCTTTACTCGACAGAGCCAAAAAAATTGTCCTCAAATTAAATTATAAAGATTTAGAAGCAAAAGTGAACTCAATAATGGTTCATCAATTTATTAAAGAAAAAAATTACATTGCTGCCATTGCAATTTATAGAGAAGCTCTGTTGTATCACAAAAAAGTAGATTCTAAGCAAATGATTGCTTGGGATTATGCTCAAATGTCATACATTTTTACTCAACTCAATAGTAAAGACAGTTCATATTACTATGCTAATAAGGCATTAAAAACGGCCCAAGACAACAATCTTGTCAAAGAATTAAGAGACGCATACAGGGTCTTGTTTAAAAGTCGTGAAAAATTCGGCCAATATAAAGACGCTTTTCAATATAAGATGATTCACGACTCACTCAATCAAAATGCACTTACTGCAGCTTCAGGGAAAATTGCCGAAAGGGCACGAATGGAAATAGAACAATCTCAAAAAGACTTAGCAACTAAAACTGAGTTATTACAACGAGAAAAGAAGATTGCCGAAGAAAGAAATCTGATGTACAGCATCATCGTAGTAATTTCACTGATATTGATTTTCTTGTTTTGGAACAACAGGCAAAAACAAAAGGCCAAACGAAAAATTGAAGAAGCGTTTGCAAAACTTAAATCCACCCAATCCCAATTAATTCAATCGGAAAAAATGGCCTCGTTAGGAGAATTAACCGCTGGTATCGCCCACGAAATTCAAAACCCGTTAAACTTCGTGAATAACTTTTCAGAAGTCAGTAACGAGCTCATTGATGAAATGAATGAAGAACTTGATAAGGGAGATATCGAAGAAGCAAAAGCTATTTCGGTAGATATTAAGCAAAACCTAGAAAAAATCAACCACCACGGCAAACGTGCAGATGCGATTGTCAAAGGAATGTTGCAACATTCTAGAAGCAGTTCTGGAATTAAGGAACCAACTGACATCAACAAACTGGCAGACGAATACCTGCGCTTGGCCTATCACGGGCTTCGTGCCAAGGATAAAAGTTTTAATGCGGAACTGGTAACCGATTTTGATGAATCCGTTGGTCTGGTTAACGTGGTGCCGCAAGATATTGGAAGGGTAATCTTGAATTTGATTACCAATGCTTTTTATGCAGTTAATGAAAAGGCTAAATTCAACATCGAAGGCTACCAACCTACTGTGACGGTTTCTTCAAAACTAACTCCTCTCCTTGGAGGGGCTGGGGGTGGGTCTCAAGTGGCGCAAATAGCTATCTCCGATAACGGCAACGGAATCCCTAAAGACATTGTAGACAAGATATTTCAACCCTTTTTTACCACCAAACCCACAGGGCAAGGAACTGGTTTGGGATTAAGCATGAGTTATGACATCGTCACCAAAGGCCACAACGGAGAATTGAAAGTAGAAACTGAAGAAGGCCTTGGCACCACCTTTACCATTCAATTACCAAATAACGCCAATACCAACTAAGCAAAAAATGAAAAAATCAAGATCAATGACCTATCGTATTCTTTTTACCGGCCTTATAAGCGGCCTGCTTCTTTTTTCTTGTAATACAACCAGCAAGTCCGAAACAGAAACAATTGTGGGCGATTACAAGGTTCCAGAAACCATACCGCTGCAATTTACAGATCCCGAACCTTTTGAGTGGGAAACCATAAGCTCGGATACCTTGACAACCCCGGTAACCTACAATTTAAACGTGGATGCCCTGCCCAGCAAACCGTTTGAGCTGAATACCTTCAAGCCCCTGAAAATTCCCATGAAAGAATACAATCTGGATTGGAACGGTTTTCCAACTGAACCGTTAAAATTTGATTCCGTTCCGTTTACGATTACCAAAAGCACTATTAAGAAGCCTACCATTACCAAAATGAAACCACCGGGCATTATGGATGGCACGGATGCCAATCTTCTGCAACTCTCTACAAATGAGGGATTACCAACTAATGATGTTACTTCCTTTTTGGAAACCGAAGATGGATCTGTTTGGATAGGGTCCACCACGCGCACAACGCCCTTAACCCGCTATGATGGTGAGAACGCCTTTGTATATGACTATACCGGGGTCTATAAAATGACTTTTGATCAAGAAGGGAGGCTTTGGTTGGTGAGCCCAGGGCGTTTTTTAACGGTATTGGATTTTAAAAACGATACGGCATATACCATTACCAAGACCGACAGTTTTATCCCCTTCGACATTCTGTGCGACCATACAGGCACCCTCTATATGGCCTCCCTTAACGAAGGATTTTACCGCATGGATCCGGAAATGAAAAGTCTGCAAAGAATAGCAAATGAAGGTAGTAATAGACCTTGGCGACTTTTGGAAGATAGTAATGAAAACTTATGGTTGGGTTTTGTAGATGGCATCAAGGTATTGGACAAAGAAAGAAGGGAGCTTAAAACACTTCCGCGAATGGCAGATATTGAAATGAATTCCGTTGTTACCGATATTACGGAAGATCGATCGGGTAATATCTGGTTGAGTTTACCTGATTTTTCTCAAACGAACAACATAACTTCATCTACCCTTTTGCGACTCTCCCTAAAAGAGGCTACTGTAAGGGTATTGGATGCTGAAAATGGCTATAACAGCACAGGCACCGAAATAGCAGAAGACAAACAAGGCAATCTATGGATATTGGGAGCTAAAGAGGCGTTTATTTTAAGTGAAAATCGGGAAAAGCACAAAACGATAGCCTTGAACAGTACACTGCAGGCCTCACTTAGGATACCCAGACCATTAAAAAGGAAAGATGGCTCGCTATGGATCGCCACTACGGATAAAGGCGTTGTCATCGCCAATGATTTTACCCTAAAAACGGAGTATTTTGACACCTCTAAAGGATTAATAAATGACCAAGTTTGGGAAACGGAAGAGGATTCAAGAGGACAGGTATGGCTCGGAACGATAGAAGGCATCAATATTATCGACCCAAAAAATAATACTATTAAAACGGTACCGCATGAACTACTCCATAGCACCAATAAAAACACCGTACTTGTTATTCAGGAGGTTTCCAAAGATGTCTTTTTTATTGATGCGGTTTTCGGCTTTTCTATATTAGATAGGCAGAAGAACAAAATAACCGTATATGCAGGTAAACCAAGCTTTAGTTTGCGGGTATGGGACGTAGAATTTATGAATGACCATACTTTTTTAATAAATACTGAGTCCGGAGTTTTAATTTATGATATTGAAAAGAATACGCTAAAGAAAATTACATCACAGAATGATCCGGATATTGTTAAGAGTGGTAATCAATCGATCATGTATTATGACCAAAAGGAAATCCTTTGGTTGCCCACGCAAAATGGTCTGGCAAAAATTAATTTAACCTCAAATACCGTTAGTTACCTAAGGGAGGAACAAGGCCTTTGTTCCAACCAAGCAAATGTGGCACAGTTTACAAAAGAAGGCGAGTTATGGGTCGCTACATTGGACGGTATTGCGATACTAAACTTGGAAGAGAACACCCTCACCAATTTAAAAGAGGAAAACGGACTACTGCCTGCTGAAATATATGATCTTATTGAACGGGATACTTTAATGTATGCTGCCAGTGTAAATGGTCTCATCCCCATAGAAAAATCATCTGTCAAAACCACGAACCAAGGGTTCTATAATTTTAACGGGGGACTAGGTTTTAAGATGAACGACTATTTAGAAGGTTCCGCCAAGTTCCTTAAAAATGGTCAGTTTTGGGCAGGGGTCGCCAACACGTCCAGTGAATTTAGGCTAATGGTCATGGATGCCGCGCCCAAAGCCGATAC
>Ga0208768_1000587_pt1 | contig 23447 bp, 19 predicted proteins | sample AntAceMetag02UK1_FD_184760 | JGI IMG/M metagenome (GOLD analysis project Ga0208768, IMG submission 184760) | Saline lake microbial communities from Ace Lake, Antarctica - Antarctic Ace Lake Metagenome 02UK1 (SPAdes) (version 2) | ecosystem: Environmental > Aquatic > Non-marine Saline and...
GCGTATTCCAAATTTCGAACGGCCTTTGTCGGGTTCGTTGTCGCGTTGCAGATTTTTCTGTTGCCGGCAACGCATGTGCTGCATCTTGGGTGCCAGCATCCGACAGGTCACGTTCACGCCTCTGATAGCTCGGTCTTCGATTCGCTCGAAGACGCGTGGGCGTGGTGTTTTCGTTCGCGCTGCTGCGACCATGACTGCGGTCGTGGTGAGAAACTCATTTTGGTTTCCGGAGAACCGCGTGATTCGGACGCCCCGCAGCAACAGCACCCAGCGGAACCAGCGCACGATGAGAATTCGTGTCCGGTGTGTCAGGCCGTGTTTGCGGCTCGCATTGCGGCGACTGTTCCGGTGGCCGTTTCCGTTACGTCAGCGAAAACATCGACCATGGCCTGTACCAATCACTGGCCACCATTCGGGGCGGCGAAGTGGTGGGTGAATACTAACAAGAGGCATGGACGGTGACTCATTGTCGAACGACCGCAGAACTCTTCGGGTCCGACCAGTCCTGAGAACTGCGCTGTCGCGCCGAGATTCCGGTTCTGTCTGCACCGTCTCCAACAAACTCAAATTTCGAATCTGAAATTAAAAATCTCAAATCGCCCTCAAAAGTTTCCCTGATGAATCCACGTACAAACATCACCGCTGTCCCCACGGTCGACACTTTTGATACCGATACGCGATCGACATGGCAACGACTCCAGCAACGCGCGGCTTCTATGAGTCGTCTGCTGTCCATCGATTTCTGCCCGTCGGCCAATCGCTGGGTGTACTGGTTAAGAAATCCGTTCTGGGTGCTGACCCTGGCAGTTGTTGGGTCGGCGGTTTGCGGCTTTTTTCTGAATCCGTGGATCTTTGCTCTGACAGCCCTGCTGGTGACTGTTGTCGGTGCCGGCACGGTGTTGCCGTGGATTGCGATGCGGGGTATTGCGTGTCACGTGATGTTTGATGTGCGTCGAGTTCGTTTTGGTGAATCAGCGCTGGTGCGGCTGCGAATTCGCAATCGCTGGCCGTTGTCGGTATGGGGTCTGTCGCTGATCAATGGTTTTGCCGCATCGGATTTGTTCGATGATTTACAACGGCCGAATAATCCGCAACTGACTGACGGGCGAGATGGGATCGCGTTTGCTCGAGTGCCCGGCTGGTCGACGATGGAATACACGTGGCCGTTTGTGGCCAAGCGGCGAGGTCAGTATCCCATCAACGGAATGGCGGAAGTAGAAACCTCGTTTCCGTTTGGGCTGTTTCGAGCTCGCCGGCCCGCGCAGGTGGAAGGTCAGCTGACTGTCTGGCCAGCCACGACATCACTGGTTGGGCTGCCCGATACTGCCGAATCGCAGATGTGCGACGATGCATTTTCGGAACGGCGAGTCGGCGAATTCGGCGACATGCTGGGAACACGGACGTTTCGAGAAGGCGACAGTCTGAGACGAGTCCACTGGGCTCAGACGGCTCGCCAGCAGACTCTGATCGTCACCGAACATCAGGCCCCGCTGACGACGTCGGTCCGCATTGTGCTGGAGTTGCCGTCAGATTCGCAGGCCTTCGCTGGCCGCAACAAACCGTCATTGCCGGTCCACGGTATGCTGTCTGGCGAACAATGTATTCGCGTTGCGGCCAGCTTGTGCGATTCGCTGCATCGACAGCATTGTCGAGTCGAACTGCAGGTGGGCGATCGGTTGTTTGCGGTTGGCGACAGTCAGGCCGGGCTGCAGCGAGCGATGGATGCACTGGCGACGCTGAACGTCGACAACAGCGCACTGGCCGAAAACGGCTGCACCAGCAAGTATCAAACGGCGACCACTCGAGCGTCCGGCGGTGGTCGAGGTTCTGAATTCGCCATCACCGTCACCACGCCGCAGAACGCTCGCCCTGATCGACGGCGGCAGATTGTCGTGACCGACGAAACATTCGGCGATGCCGTGACGATCGGCAACGCATGGATTCAGCTACACGCGACGCAACCGCTTTCCGAACTGGCGACCGTGTGGAGAAAGGCGTGTCATGACTGAAGTTCGTTCACGCATTGTGTCGCGCCGAAAACAAGCCAACGTCGCCTCAAAACGGCCGATGGCTGACGTGCGCGTCGCCGAAACTTCACGACCGCCAATCACCAGTCTGCGACTGCACATCATCTGCATCGTGGCCACGCTGATTGCCGCCAGCATTTTTACGCTGACCGAACACGACGATCATCGGCACACGTTGTGGTGCGCGTTTGAGATTTCGATGCAGGCACTGCTGGCAATTGTCGGCACGGTGTTTTTTCGAACTCGCATCCGCGTGCTGCACGACGCCTCTGTGGTGCAGCCAATTCTGGTGATGGTGGTCACGCTGACTTTACTGTGCGAACCTTTTCAGCGGTTCTTTCTGGGACACGGGCATCCGTTTGAAGTGCTGGTGATGCACAGTCAGAGCAACCTGATGCTGGCTCTGGCCGTTTGCGGATTTCGGATCACCTTTCAACGACTGGCGATGCTGATCGCCGTCTTTCTAACCATTTTCAGTTGCACCATATCCAATGCCACCGGCCTGCTGCCGCTGACGATCCTGTTTGCGATGGCGTGTCTGACATGGCTGGTCGCGTCATGGTGGGAAACCGTCGATTGTCGTCTGGTGCAAACCGACCATTCGCGGCGACCTCTGATATGGTTGACGGCGTCTCTGGTGGTGCCGTTGCTGCTGACGACGGCCGCCGGTTTCGGAGCCAACACGGTCACAACGGCGCTGCAGGGCTGCATGCCGAGTTCCGGCGGCACAGGACAATTCGATCCGTTTTCTCGCGGTGGCGTTAACGACGGCGATGCGCTGGTGGCGGGCAATCAAAACGTGAAAAGCTTCGCCCCGCTGGAAGATGCGCCGTTCATGGACAGTGACAAACCCAGCTTGTACGACATGTTTAACGACATGTTTGACGAACCACCAAAGAAGATTAAGGACCAGCAGCGAGCCATCGCGTTGCCTGCTGAAGAGTTGCTGCACATTCATCAGGAAATGGCTGAAGCGAAACAGGCCGGACGAGAATTCAGTTTGTTGCGCAGCGAACAGAAGGCGGATGAAAAGCGTATTCGAGATCTGGACACTCATGCGGCGTTCTACGTGGCTGGTCGAGTGCCCGCGCATTTTCGGATGGAAGTCTACAACCACTTCGATGGCGTCACTTGGTACCCGATTAGTGACCGTGATCGTGGCAATGAAAAAAATCGTCGTTCAAGAATCACGCAAGTTGAAGATCGCCACTGGCTCAGCATTCCGTTGTCCGGACGCGGCTTCGAAATGTATCCGGGTTCTGACACGCACAGCCTGAAGATTGCCAATTTGCAGGGCAACGTCATTCCGACACCGCCCAACACAGTGGGCGTCAGTATTGATCGCGTCGATCGCGAAGATATGTATCATGTGAGTTCCACGGGAATCGTTTCGCTGCAGCGCAAGTCGGTTCCGGAAATGACGCCCATTGCCGTGGCATCGCAATGCGTCCACCGAGACCGCATGGCTCAGAACTCACTGATTGCCAGCCGGCATCGCAATGCCGACGTGACGTCCGTGCTGCCGCTGGATGCCGACACTGACCGCATTCGCCAATTGGCCGAACGCTGGACCGCCGGTATTCCTCGCGGATGGCAGCAGATCGAAACCATCGAAGCCCGACTTCGCGAACACGCAGTGGTGGATCGAAACGCCAAACCGGCCGCGGACTGCAAATCGCCAGTGGCTGAATTTTTGTTTAAACAGAAACGTGGTCCCGAATACCTGTTCGCCAGCTCGGCCGCCTGCCTGCTGCGTTCGCTCGGCTATTCGACGCGACTGAACAGCGGCTTTTACGCTCATCTTCATAACTACGACAACCACAAACAGCACACCGCCGTGTTCGCTCGCGACGCGCACTTCTGGTGCGAAGTCTTTATCGGCATCGATACCTGGATCACCATCGAAGCCACTCCTGGCTACGAAATTCCCAGCCCGCCGCCGACCCTGTTTCAACGTCTGCTGGCGACCGCCAAAGGAGCCTGGCTGTTCGTGGTTTCTAACGCGCTGCTGATCGTGGGATTGCTATCCCTGATCGTGGCGATGTTCGTCTGGCGGCGCACCCTACAAGAACGTCTGCTGACGTGGCAGTGGCGCTGGCTGGTGGGTGCTACGCCCAGACAGCAAGCCGTCTCACTGGCCGCTTTGATTGATTTTCGACTGCGTCTGGGAAGACAGCCGCGTCCCGCCGGAACCACGTTATCGCGCTGGTCACGCCAAGCGAATCTGCAGCATGTTCAAGAACCTCTCCAACGTCTGGCAACAGTCGCTAACGCACTTCAGTTTGCCGCAGAAACCGATCCGGCACACGCGACAAGTCCATCCCACGTTCAGCGGAAAGAACTCATCACACTGGAACGACAACTGACCGTCAAAGCGGTGCGGCCTGACAAAACACTTTATACATCACAAACACAAACGGCTCTCGTTTAACCCCCTTGAAAGTTTGACGACGCTGGCCGTTCGTAGTCCCGCCTTCAGGCGGAATTTGTCCGGAACATTGCACTCTCATTCCGCCTACAGGCGGGACTACAAACACAAGTTGAACGAAACCACGACAACAGGAAAGCAACACGCAAGATGACATCCACTCTGGAACCAACTCTGGAAACAGAACCACACACCAACACTTCGCACCTAACCAAAGTCGACAGCATTCGACAGCGGCTGAATGAGGCTCTGCGAGGCAAGCAGGACGTCGTCGAAATGGTATTGGTTTGCCTATTATCGCGGGGGCATCTGCTGCTGGAAGACAAGCCGGGACTGGGCAAGACAACTCTGGCCAAAGCGTTGGCGTCCGCGATTGGTGGCCGCTTTGCGCGAGCTCAATGCACGCCCGATTTGCTGCCCAGCGACATCACCGGTTTCAATATCTTCAGTCAGAAGACTCATGAATTCCAATTCCGCCGTGGCCCCGTGTTTTCCGACGTGTTGCTGGCAGATGAAATCAACCGAGCCACCCCGCGTACTCAAAGCGCACTGCTGGAAGCCATGGCCGAACGGCAGGTGACTGTCGACACCCAACGATTTGAACTCAGCGAACAGTTTTTTGTGATCGCCACGCAAAATCCGATCGATCAGCACGGGACCTATCCGCTTCCGGAAGCTCAGCTGGATCGATTCGCTATGAAACTAAGCGTCGGATATCCGGAACCTCGCGACGAACTACACATGCTGCAGGCCGACGTGGGCAACGACGCGGATCGCAGCGACGCGCCCGCTGCCTTGCTGCAAGGTGAAGAACTGGCCGCGCTGCAAAAGGCAGTCAAGCAAATTCATGTGGCCACGGCCGTGCAGGAATATCTGATTCAGCTGGCTACGGAAACTCGCCGTCATGCCAGCATCCCCTTGGGACTCAGCCCGCGCGGCCTGCTGACGTTACAACGCACCGCGCAGGCTCAGGCCTTTCTGGCCGGACGACATTATGTCACCCCGGACGATGTGCAGGACGTCATTGTTCCCGTGTTAAGCGTGCGGATCGGGCTGGAACCGCATGAAGCCGACCGAGTCATCCAGGAAGTCGTGGATGCTGTTCCGGTGCCGGAGTGAACAGAGTTCAGCTTTGACAATGTTTGGATTGCGATCATGAAATTATTCTTCACTTCGATGTCCGTCTTTCTGCTTTGCTGCCTCTGCGGCTGCGGAAGTTCCGAGCACGCGGAAGCTCACGACGACGACCAGCACCTGGAACACTTCGTCCCGCATCACAAGTCTCCGAACTATGCGGAAGCGGTGGAACAGATTGCACATCGAGCCAAACACCTCAGCGACCATGCGGGACATGGACACGACGATGAAGCTCAGGAATTTCAGGAGCTGCTGGATATCGTCAACTGGATTCCTGAACTGGCGGCAGACAGCGATCTGAACGAAGCCGATTGGAATACGGCTGCCAGCGCGGCTCGCGTTCTTGGCCAGAATCTTGCCACGCGGAAATCACCGGACGGAACACTGGATTTGAAGCAATTACCCCAAGCCATCACGCAGGAAGTGCAAACTTTGCAGTCACTGGTCCCCGACGCCGGCAAACCAGAACCTGCGATTCACCATGACCATGACCATGACCACGACCATGACCACGACCACGATGACCCAAAAACTGAAAACTGAAAACTCCCCCCATGCTCCCAACACTCTTCTTCGGCTTTGCCGTTCGATTCGCGCAGTCGCTGGCTCAGGCCGCGCCGTTTATTCTGACGGGCTTCTTTATTGCGGCTGTCTTTCGGCGGTTTATTGGCTATGAGAAAACGCGACGGCTGTTTGGTGGTTCCGAACTTTCGGCGCTGTGCAAGGCGTGGATGATCGGCATGCTGTTGCCCGTGTGTTCGCTGGGCGTGATTCCGGTGATCGTGGAACTGCGGCGAGCCGGCGTTAAGGGCGGAACGATTCTGGCGTTTGCGATGTCAGCTCCGTTATTCAATCCGCTCTCACTGCTGTATGGTCTGACGTTGAGCGAACCCATTGCCATTCTGTCATTCGCCGCGTGTTCGCTGGTGATTGTGACCATCGTGGGCATGATCTGGGATCGCATTTTCCCGGACAGCGAATTGACCGGCATTGCCGACGAATCCGTCCAGCATGGCATTCGGCGGACGGTGGCACTGGGAGTGTCCGGCGGTAAAGCGGCCACCGGTCGTTCCATCGGACTGGTGTTGTTGGGACTTGTGGGAGTCGGCTTGCTGGGGGCTTTTATTCCTCACGCATCGCTGCAGCATCACTTCAATCACGATCAGCCGCTGGCTCCTCTGAAAATGGCGGCGCTGGGGATTCCGGTGTATGCGACTCCAATGCTGGCGATGTCGCAGATGGGCATGATGTTTCAGCACGCGAATTCCATCGGAGCCGCTTTTGTGCTGCTGGTGCTGGGAGCCGGTATGAACATCGGACTGATCATCTGGATGCTGCAGGAATACGGAATCAAACGCAGCGCGGTGTGGATGAGCATTCTGCTGTTGGTGGTGATCGGTCTGGGCTACGCGGTCGACAAGCCCTTATTTCCGAAGGACATCGACCCAGCCAATCACACTCATGCCTTCGACATCTACGGTCAGCCGTTTTCCGGAACGGCATCGTTCGGCAGACTTGCCACGCAGTCTGCCGAAAAGCTCAAACGCGACATCCTGCCGTACGAATGGTACAGCCTGGAATTGCTGGCCCTGCTGATCGCAGTCGGCTGCGTGGTGCGACTGGCCGATCGCAATGGTCGCTTCGAAAACTGGATTGCTCAGGTACCGCCACCGACCGAAATCGGCCGCATGGACATCGTGGTGCCGCCGTCCGTGTTGGGCGGACTGTCACTGGTCGGCCTGGTGATCTTCAGTGCAGTCGGTTGTTATGCGTACTACCCGCCCGCGAACGAAGTTTTCGAAGAAATTGGCATTGCCAAAGGCGAAGCGTTAAGTGCGGGACTGTCTGGCGACGTGACGCATGCGGAATACTGGATCGACGTATATCAGGAATGGACCAGAAAGCTGGAAGTCGGCACCTTTCTGCGCACCGGCCAGCTAAGCGACTACCAACGCTGGAAAGCTCGACTGGTGCGCGAACATCTGGAAATGCTGAAGCACACAGTTGAAGACGGCGAAAAAGAAGAAGCCCGCGCGTGGGTGGCAAAGGTCCAGCGCAGTCATAAACGCATGCACGCGGCGTTTTTGAATTCCGAAAGCTGACGTTCTCCAGACAAATCAAACCAACGGGTTGACTCTGCCATGCGTACCATAAACAATACAACCTCACAGGACTGGTCGCCTGGCTCAGATTGCTTACCACAAGCGGCTCTTATGCTTCATTGGCGACGATTCACAACATGGTCAGTCCTGACCGTTTACCTCGGCTGCATGCTGTTTGGTGAACAGGTTCATTTGTTGCAGTGTAACGCTTCGCACACAGGTTCCGCCGCAGTATCAGGGTGCCATTCGTGCGGCTGTCATGAGCATGCTCACCGCCGCCCCAGTTCCTCAACGCCGCCTGTTTCTGTGAGCTCTGATCTGCGAAGTGCGGACCATTCCCCTTCGCATGAAGAGCCTGCGCCGGGCCACGATTCCAGAAACTGTACGGTGTGTCAGGTTTTGGCAATTGCTCAGGATCCTGCCACGCTGCCGTTCGCTGTGGTCAGCTTCGACATTCTGCCCGAGGCGTTGATTCCGATTCGGGAATCCGCTGTTCCGATTCTTATCGGTGGCTGTCAGTCCCGTGGACCGCCGCTGGTTTAGGCGACCGGCAGAACCGCATTGCCGCAGCAGTATCTCTGACTGCTGGCGTTCGGTGGCTGCGTATCTGCACGCTGATTGTGCGTCGTCATGGCAAGTTTAGCTGCGGTGCCTAAGGGCATCCTGTCAGGGAAAGCTGCTGCGCGGGCGTTTGGATGTTGGTCCGACCAGTCCTGTTCCTGCGCTCGTGCAGTGGCCCTGCTGATGCTTGAATGTTTGTGCTCGCCTTCACCGCGATGTGCGGCAACTTACGACGCGGCAGTGTGTATCGCTGTGGCTTTGATATTCAGGAAAACTGGTTCGGAGGCGACATGATGTCTGGTCTCCAAAATGCGATGGTTATCGCAAGAGTTTGGCTGGTTTTGGTAACCACCAGCCTTCCGGAAAACGGTCACCAACTGTGGTGGTTTCAATGTCTGAAACCACTGTTCCTCTTTGTGTAAATGTTCAATTTGTGAAAGGAAGCGTAATGCTTCGTAAGTTTTTTGGTAACAAAAAAGGCCAGGGTTTGGTTGAGTACGGTTTGATCATCGCCGGTGTGGCTTTGATCTGTGCTGCGTCTGTTTCCGTCTTTGGTCACAAGACCAGCGACCTGATTTCGGCTGTGGCGACCGTTCTGCCGGGAGCTCATGCCGACGATAACGGTCCCATTGTCAGCGGGAAGCTGATTGAGACCACCGGTGCTGACAGCGGGGCAATCGCTTTGGATGCCACGACGATCTTGGCCGGCACTAACCGTTTGGACAGCAATGTCTTCGGTGAGGCCGCGGCTGGTGAGACCGACGGCTTCGGTGGTTTGGTTCTGGAACCGGGGGTGGAAGAAGGGTGACACGATTCGCCCCAGCGATTGTGCTGTCGACGGCTTCGGTGGTTTGGTTCTGGAACCGTAGTCTGACACGGTCGCTGGTCTTGATTCTGTGGTCCTCTGAGGAAACCTTCAGGGGGCTTTGAATCTATCGGCTTCAGTCGCCGTCCGCATCGTTTCGGTGCGGACGGCTTTTCGAGTTTCAACTGATGAGCGAATTGGTTCTATTGCTGCCATTGGTGCTTCTGGCTGTGGCAGCCGTGATCGACCTGAACACGCGGGAGATTCCCGACGGGATCACAGTGGCTCTGCTGTTGTTCGCTGCCAGCGGGGCGTATTTCGGCTGGGTCGGAATTCGCTGGTGGATGGTCTTATCTGGCTTGTTGCTTGGTTTGCTGATCGGGTGGGCATTATTTCACTTTGCCGAATTCGGCGGCGGTGATGCCAAACTGATTGCGGGTGTCGGAGCCGTTTTGGGACCGGTGGGGTTGTTGTTTGTCCTGTTCTGGATGGCTCTGGCGGGAGGCGTGCTGGCGTTGATTGCGATGCTTCGCGGTCAGCGCGATTACGCCTACGGCCCGGCGATTCTGCTGGGATACGTGGGCTATCTGATCTATCCAGCCGGTGTGTGGAAGACCATCGGCAAACTGTGGGAGTGACATGCAGGCATATCGAACATCAAATTTAAGCAGTTCAACATCGTGTCATGGCTGCTCGCGACGCGGGCAGGCATTGGTAGAGTTTGCCGTTGTGGCTTTGATGATGTATCTGCTGCTGGCGGCGATTCTGACATTTGGACACGCCCTATACGTGGCTCAGGGTTTGCAGACGGCGGCCGATCTGGCGGCTCGTGAAATTTCGCGCACTCCATTGGCGGCGGACGATTCCTTCGAAGATGTGCTGGCAGCCGGTGACTTGGATGACATCTACAATGATGACTTTCTGGTATTCGATCTGGACACGTTGGGCGGGCAGAACTTCTTTGCGGATATCGTGCCGACTTGGCCAGCTGTGAATCAGCAACTGGCCATGTTGATGATTGTCGATCGTCCCGATTTCAATGGCGACGGCACCGTTGATCGTCAGTTCATTCGTTATCCCGGAGCACTTCTAGAAGACGCTTCGATGCCAGCGGGCTACACCGTGGGGATTCCGCTGGTCAGCAGTCGAGCGGCAGACGGCGTGGAGACGATTCGCTGGGTGCCGGTGGTGGAAGAGATCGACACAGAAGATTCGCCCGGGGATAATACCGGAGACAATCCCAATCCGTTTCAAATTTCGTCATCGCAGCGCGGCTTGGTGGCACTACGAATTAACTTTCCATTTCAGTCGGCTTCGATGAGCAGTTTCCGACCGAATGCGGCCGGGCCGTTCGAACCGTCGCTAGGAAATCCCAACGCGGCCGATGACGGCGGCGTGATCGAAGTGAATCCCGATGATCGCCCAGGCAGTCTGAAGGAGGCTCCTCTGGAAGGTCCGGCACTTTATGCCGGAACATACGGAGGGAAATACGGACTTGGTGCTCAGGGAGCGATGGGCAGTCAGGCCTTCACCGGTCGCCGACCGGTGCGACCGTTTCGTCGAGTGATCTCGGCACAGGCGATTTATCGGCGGGAGGTGTTTGAATGACAACACGAAACAACTCACGAGGCGACTGATCGCCGACAGCAAGACACGGCACGGATGCAGCTAATGAACAACAATCCCAAAGTGACTCCATCATGCGTCCAATTCAACCGCACCGTCGTCGATCTTCTGCCGGGTTCTGGCTGGGGTTGTTGATAATTTCGCTGACAACCGTGGGTGGGATTGCGACCCTGCTGATGTTTATGGGTGTCACTCTGAACCCGTGGGCCAGTGTTGCCGAAGATCCGTTTCTGGTGCGAATTCCGATCAACAGCCAGGCCATACCGGCTTATACAAAGGTGGAACGCGAACACCTGCTAAACCCGGCCACACGCGTGCTGATGTATCAGAAGGTTCCTCCACGATCGGCAGTGGGTATGTCAATCAGCGGCATCAGTTCTGATTTGACTCCGGTGGAAGGCCGAGTGGACAGTGTTCGCGACGACGACGGAACCGTGATCTTCGTGGTCGGCAACAAAGAAGTTCCGCAGTCACAGGTCAACGAACTGGGCGGTGCGCTGATGAATATCAATTCCATTCTGGGGCGAGTCGTACGGAAAGATAAACGTGGGGGAATGGGCTTTCAGGATGCGACCTTTTTTCCGCAGGGCACTCGAGAAGGCATTGCCGGGGCGACTCCGCCGGGCATGAAGGCCATTACGCTGAACGCCACCAAACTGACCGGCATTCATGCTCTGAATTCCGGTGACCGCCTGGATCTGCTGGCCAGTGTTCCGGCCGGAGAAACGTCGGCCTTTCAGGCATCATCCGGTGGGCCGTCGCCGACTGCTCTGCTGACGGACACTTCGGGACGAAGCCGGGATTCGCAGATCACGGAACCCGTCCTGCTGGCTCAGAACGCTCTGCTGCTGCGGCCGGTGACGATTCGCAACGAAGCCACGTCAACATCGTCGCTGACATCAGGCAAGCGGTTGGTCAATGAACCGAAGTACGAAGTCACCATCGCGGTGACACCAGACGACGTCATTCCGTTGCAAAGCGCGCTGGATCGTGGATTGGCGATTACGTGCGTGGGCACATCAATGCAGTCGATTGACGCCACCGAGGCCACGCCGGCAACTGATCAGACTCACCGGTTGATGGCCCCGGTGACGGTGCGGCCTATTCCGGCGTATGCGGTGGTGACCCGGGAAGCGTTCGTCAATCCAGCAACGCGTCGCATTCGCATGGAACCGGTCAGCGAACGGCAGATTGATGAACTGCAACTCACCGTTCGCCTGGAAGACATGCTGGGTGGGGTAGCGCGGCACGATATTCCGGTCGGAAGTTTTGTGCGTGAAAGCGATCTGCTGCAGACTCAGCAGCGAAGTCGCCGCAACGCTGTTCCACAAAGTGCTGGTCCACAAGCCAAATCAACACCAGCGTCCGCCATCGACAAGCGGCTGACGGCGGCCACGCCTTGGCAGCCAACGTCTCTGGCAACCACGGCGCAGCAGGGCGAAGATTTGTCGAGCGGGGCGAATGCCACGACGGGAGCGAATGTGGTGGGAGACCGGCCGGCGGTGACTCGGTTTGTGCCGCCCGGCCACACGGCTGTCGCGATTCCGTGGAATCGCATGTACGGGGCCGAACATCTGCAGATTGACGACCACCTTGACTTGCTGGCCAGCTATTCGCTCGAACGAAAACGCGACGTGAGAACCACGGACACTCGCGGCGAACAAAACGTTGTGGCCAAAGAGTACGAAGAATTTGTCTCACGCGGAACTGATCGAACGCGAGACGAATCGCTGGCGGAACGCGGCGAGCCGTGGTTCATTGCCACAGACGCGATCGTGGTTGGGCCAGTCGGGTTTCCTCCGCCAGCCGCCGCCATGCGAGCCATCGGCAATGCCTCGCAGCGCGGCAACAACTCTGACAGCCTGTCGGGCCCCGCCTTGCTGATAGCCATTGACAATCGCGATCTGGAAAGTGTGGCCACGGTCTTGAACACGCCCGATGTGTTGCTGTCGGTGGCGTTTCGAGCCTCCTCAATTCAAGCGGTTCCTCCCGGATATCGCCAGATTGCGGTCGCTCCGTTGGCTCTGCCGGCGTTCATGGAATTTTCAGATCTGCACTGGAAGGGACTGCGGCGCGAAATCACCAGCCGGATGGTTCGCATTGATAACCCGCGATTCGAACAAGCGATTTCTGTTGACGAGATCGGTCAGTACTTTGGTCGAGTGTTGAAGGTGGCTCGCCCCCGATTCGCCGCCTTCACACCGGACAACTTTGCACAGGAAGGCGTTGAACCAGGCGTGGCCGCAGGCATTGGTCCCAACAGCGTTGTGATGACTGTTGTGGCGGATCAGGTGCAGGCGTTGAATCGCTTCCGAGACAACGATGAGGTTGCTGTGCTGCTGACAGGCAACGACAAAGTGCCACAGGGGTCTGTGATTCATTCCACTACAGTGTTGGAGCCCGGTTCGCGCGTTGTGGTCCAGTCGGCTCGCGTGGTGCAGTCGGCATCGGATGTCAGTGACGCGATAGCGCTGGAGATTTCGCGAGGCGATGTCGCAGCGTTTACTGCTGCACTGTTTGCTCACGATGCAACTAACGACGATGACAAGCACCGTCAACGACTGGTCGCCGTAGCGCTGCATCGTCTGCCCGCATCTCAGAATTTGCAGACCGATCAAAGCGACCGTGCGCCAATTGAAAGTCATCTACCGCTGCGCTCAGCACCTCAGGTGTACGAAATTCTGGGCAGCAAATTGACGACTCATTACTTTGCAGCAGGCGCAGAGGTTCACGAATGAGACGTATTCAACGAGTCGCAGAAAACGTTACCGAGCAGAAACGAGCGGGCTACGCGCTGGTGTTTTTTGCCATGCTTCTGTTGGGCATTATGGCGATGGCAGCGTTGGTGATTGACATCGGCTTCGCCCGGTTGACTCAGCGGCAGATGAAGCAGGCCACCGATGCTGCCGCGCTGGAAGCGATCCGGAAGTCTGATGTGGAAACCGCGACTTCCCATGTCTACGCAGGACGAACAGCAGCGACAGACATTGGACGACGGCAGGCAGCCGCAGATCTGGTGACCGCGTTGTTCGATGATGACTTTGATGATTCAGACGACGCTCGCTCATTCGGAGCCGGCCCGGCTGTCGACCTGAGCGGCGGAATTGAACTGAACGACGGTTTCTTTGCGTCGCAGCAAATGTCTGCTCCCGCCACGCCGGTTTACAAGCCGCAACTGCAACTGAACACTGGCGATGCCTCCGACGGCGATATTGTTTCGGCTGGAACGGAACTCACGGTTCGACTGCAACGCAACAGTTCAGGCGGCGTCGCTGGAGTTTCATCGAACGGTGGAACGGTACCGTATCTTTTTGGACGCGGATCATTGCTGGCTTCTGAGCTGAAAGCGACCGGCATCGGGTTGACCGTGACATCAACGGCTGAGATGCATCCAGTGGTGCGGATCGGCGTGCGTCAGAGATTCGGTGAGGTGGTCGTTGCCGGAGGAATTCCGTTTGCTGTGTCGCGATTGGTCTGGGAAGGCCTGCCGGTGAATTTGCCAACATCAGTTCCTCTGACGATTGGGTCCTGTGGAGCGACATCTGTGGTGCTGACTGAAATCGGTCAGGCGGCGGTGCTGCTGCCGACACCACTGATGGCAGACGGCTATGTCGCGGTCGCGGACTCTATCGGCGGCACGGATCGTGTCATTGGTTTCGGCTGGGCACTGATCAGGCCAGATCCGGGCAATCCAGCTAACGTGCAGATCGTCAAACACCGCGACGCTGAGGTTTCGCAAACTGTTGCCCCGGAGAACGCGACAGCTCGTTTGAGCGAAGCATGGACATCACTGAGTGAATTAAGCGACGCCGATCGGCAGACCGTGATCGACGCGAATCGCAGTCTGACAGATCCTTTGGTGTCACCAATTCTGAATCCGGAAGAGTAGGTCCAGATGTCCATGCCTTCCGAGATCCTGATCGTTTCTGAAGACACGTCGTTGCGTGATGAACTGCAGTCCGCCGCTCAGTCACTCGGTGACCAGCAGCCTCGCCTGCGACACGTCGCCGATGCGGCCGAACTGATGCAGGCTGTGCGTTCGCGTCCGCCCCAACTGGTGCTGGTTCCGTTTGGGGACGATCACCGCAATGTGGGTCGAGTTGCTGAGGAACTTCGAACCTGTCAGCCGCCGATTCCGGTTGTTGGCCTGTTTCGTCCGAACGGCTTTGCGGACAACGTTTCGGAAAGCGCGGTGCTGATCGATGCGCTTCGGTCGGGAGCGAAGGACTTTCTGCGGCGACCAGTGTCGACCACGGAATTTCGGACACTGCTGGAATCGCTGCACGAACATTCCGGCAGCATGGCTTCGGCAAGTGCGGCTGGTTCCGCGACGTTTGGTCGAGTTTACTCGTTCATCAGCAACAAGGGCGGTGTTGGCAAATCCACAATGGCGGTCAACACGGCCGTCGGTCTGGCGATGAAGCATCCGGGGCGCGTCCTGTTGATTGACGCGTCGCTGCAGATGGGTGTGGCCGCTGCACTTCTCAACCTGCGTCCGTCTGCGACTCTGGCCGACATCGCAAACGAACGCGATCGACTGGACGAAACGCTGCTGCGGCAACTGGCGGCGGTTCACGACAGCGGACTGCATCTGCTGGCGGCACCGAACGACGCGATTGCGGCAATGGATGTGGATGACACTTTGCTGGCACGTATCATCACGCTGGCTCGCCGCACCTATGATTTCATCGTGATCGATACGTTTCCGATGTTTGATCAGGTGGTCGTGGCGGTTCTGGATCTGAGCGACCGAGCATTCATTGTGGTGGAAAACGTGGTTCCGACGTTGCTGGGCGCGGTGTCGCTGCTGAACGTCCTGCAGCGAATTGGCTTTCCCGAGGAACGACAGAGCATCATTATCAACCGCCAACAACGGATATCCGGAAGCCTGTCACTGGCCGACGTGGCCACTCGTTTCGGCCGACCATTGGACTATGTGCTGCCGTTTGAAAAACGGGTGATGGTGGCCGCCAATTCGGGCGAACCCATCGCACGGCACGGGACTCGCTTCAGTGGATTCTGCCGCACACTGAATGAGCTGATTGCGTCCATCGAACAAGAATCCGGCAAATCCAGTGACGCGGTTTCCTCACCCCAAGCTTTCAGCCAGCGTTTGCCCGCCAATGATCTTCACGAAGACATCGAAGACATGAAAGAGCCCGAAGCATGGTAGACGATCCCGCGAAAACGCCGAGCCGTGATGCTCGACAGATTCTGACTCGCTCAAGACTAAGTCTGCCAGCCGATCATGTTCGGCAGCACACCAAGCGTTCGACCACCTCGGGTCTCGTGTCGACATCGCCCGCCGCGCAAACGGAAACCGGAGACGCTTCGTTTCTGCAGGTGAAGGGCGAACTGCATCAGCAACTGCTGTCGGAACTGGATCGTCGCGATCTGATCAGCGCGGGCGAAGATCAGTTGACAGAAATTATCGAGGACTTTGTCGCAGAGGCGCTGGACGAACAGGAACTGGCGCTGAATTCGGTGGAACGGCGGCAGATGGTGGATGAGCTGCTGGAAGAAACCATCGGCGTGGGCCCGCTGGCTCCGCTGCTGGCCGATCCGGCAGTGACCGACGTGCTGGTGAACGGGCCGCAACGGGTGTTTATCGAACGCTTCGGACGGCTGGAAGAAACGGACGTCCGCTTTCGTGATACCGAACATCTGGTCCGCATCATTCAGCGCATTGCCGCGCGAGTGGGGCGGCGGATTGATGAATCATCGCCCATGGTTGACGCTCGCCTGCCGGACGGTAGCCGAGTGAACGCGACACTGCCGCCGGTGACGATCGATGGGCCGACACTGTCCATTCGGCGGTTCGGCAAACGTCGACTGCGGCGCGATGATCTGATGGAACTGGGAATGTTTTCCCCCGCCATCCGTCAGTTTATGCAACTGGTCGTGCAAGCTCGCAGAAACATACTGATTGCCGGCGGAACGGGGTCCGGCAAATCCACGTTTCTGGGAGCCGTCGCCGAAGCGATTCCCGACCATGAACGCATTGTCACCATCGAAGACGCGGCGGAACTGATTCTGGATCAGCGACACGTTGTCCGCATGGAAACTCGCCCGCCCAATATCGAAGGTCTGGGTCGCATTGCCGCTCGCGATCTGGTGGTCAACTCACTGCGCATGCGCCCGGATCGCATCATTGTGGGCGAAGTCCGCGCGGGCGAAGCGCTGGACATGCTGCAGGCAATGAACACCGGGCACGACGGCAGCCTGACAACCGTTCACGCCAACAGCAGCCGTGACGCGATCGCTCGCCTGGAAACCATGGTGCTGATGGCCGGCCTGGATCTGCCTTCGCGAGCCATCCGTGAACAGATCGTGTCGGCCATTCAAGTCGTGGTGTATATCCGGCGGTACGAAGACGGCGTGCGGCGAGTGGAAAGTGTGAGCGAGCTGACGGGCATGGAAGGTGACACTCCGCAGTTGCAGGACATCTTTCGCTTTCGGCCAGGCGGTCGTCAAGGGCGGCGGATTGCGGGCGAATTTGTCGCCACCGGCATCGTGCCTCGCGTGGTCGATGCTCTGCGAGCCAACAATATCGATGTGCCCATGCATCTGTTTCAGCCGGCGGTGAGTTGACATGGGATGGATTGTCGGACTGATCTGGCTGTGTTTGGTGGCCGGCATCGCTGCCTGGTGGCAGTCGGTACGAGTTCGCGACGCGGCGTGGGAACGACTGAACCTGGCCAGCACTCAAAACGTCACACTGGCTGTGGCTGAGCGTTCGGGTCGACGTTTGCGCCGCCGCTGGATGTGGGTTCCGTGGGTATTGGCAGTGGCCACCGGCCTTTCGATGTGGCTGATGTTTCAACTGCGAGCCCCTTACGTTGTTGCCGCCGCATTGATGGTTGGCCTGCTGACCGCACAAGTGGAAGCCTTCCTTGCCGCTCGGAATGCCGCAAAGCTGGAACGACAACTGGCCGACGCGATTGACATCATGATCGGTGCGGTCGGAGCCGGTGCCAGTATCGGAGCCGCCATGGACGCCGCGATTGTCGAAGCGCAGCAACCGCTCAAGCCGTATCTGGAAGAAGTGTCGGGGCGAATCAGGCTCGGTGATAGTGCCTCAGCGGTCTTCGCATCGCTGGCCGAACGAATTCCGCTGGAAACATTTCTGCTGTTCACTTCAGCGTTGTCTGTACATTGGGAAGTCGGCGGAAAACTGACATCTACGCTGACCACGGTGGCTCGCACCATTCGCGATCGTATCGAAGTGCGGCGACGCATTCAGTCCAACACGGCTCAGTCGCAGTTTTCCACCATCGCTCTGATTGCTCTGACCTATTTTGTGGCGTTGATCGTTCGCAACAATGGTCCCGAACAGATGCGTGAGTTTGTAACGTCCACAGTGGGCAGTTACTTCGTGGCTGGCTCAGTGCTGCTGCAGGCGGTGGGCATCGCATGGATGAACCTGATCAGTAAGCCGAGGTCCTGACATGCAGAAGTTTATCGTGGGTCTGTTATTGCTGTCGGTGTTCCTGACCGGCATCGGACTGTTGCTGAAACATCTGTGGATACGCACGGTGGTGCAGCAACGATGGGACGATTTCACTCAGCAGACACCTGCGATGCAATCAACTTCAGTGGCGGGAACCGATGCGGAAGAACGCTGGTGGCTGGGTCACTGGTTGTTTCTGGCCGGATTCCGTCGCCCCGGTGCCGACGTCCTGTTTATCGTTGCAACTCTGGTACTCACACTGCTGGGAACGTTGGTGGCTGGCGGTTTCAGGTGGTCCGGCCTGCAGCAACTGATGGAAACCAGCATCGTGCAGGCTCCCGGTGGCGTGGGCGAAACCTTTCTTCCCATTGTGTGGGTGGCCCCGTGGGTGCTGCTGATTGTACTGGCGGCGACTCCGTGGCTGCTGATCCGAGCCGCTCGACGAAAACGAGTGGAACTGGTAGAACAGGATCTTCCGCTGGCGCTGGAGCTTCTGTCGACACTCAGCGAAGCTGGCTTGGGCTTCGATGCTGCTCTGTCACGCATTCTGAAGACTCGGCTGGCCGGCCGCCCGCTGGCGGAAGAATTTCGGCGGTTTCAGGCGGACCTGCTGGCCGGACGCCCCAGAACTCAAAGCCTGCGACGCTTTTCGGCGCGGCTGGAAATTCCGTCGGTGTCAGTATTCACGTCCGCGTTGGTGCAGGCGGAACAACTTGGCATGGGAATCGCTCGCGTGTTGCGACTTCAGGCCGATGACGTGCGATCGCGCCGACGAGAACGTTCCATCGCCTTCGCCAACGCACTCGCGACCAAACGAGTGATCCCGCTGGTCGTTTGTTTTCTGCCCGGTCTGTTCGTGTGGACTCTTGGTCCCGCGTTTGTGCAACTATTCAAAATGGCGGAAACATTTACTCAGGCAAGGTAGCTATTCAGACCAGACAGCAGTTTTGAGCGAACGGGATTTTTGTTTGTGAAGTCAGCAATGATGGGCTTTGCATTTGGGCTGCCCGCTTTTCCGGAGTACAATTCGGGACTGATTGACAGGAGTTCGCATGTCCACAAGCACACATTCAAATCCGCCTGCTTCACCACGCTGCGGTTCGCCTGACCTGCTGGAACCAGGCGATCGGATGAGCCGTCCGGAGTTTCTGCGCCGATATCGGCAGATGTCGGATCGTTCGGACATCGAGCTGGTCGAAGGAGTTGTTCACATGGGTTCCCCCGTTTCGTGCGAAGAGCATGCGGCGCCACACGGCGACCTGATGGCCTGGCTCGTTTTTTACAAAGCCCATGTGCCCAGGCTTGAGAGCGGCGATAACGGCACTGTGCACCTTGACCTAGAAAATGCTCCTCAGCCGGACTGTTACCTGCGAATCAGGGAAGAGCACGGCGGTCAGTCAACACTGCGTGACGGCTACGTGACGGGGCCGCCCGAACTGATTGCGGAGGTGGCTTCCAGCAGCGTGAGTTACGACCTGCACGATAAGAAGCACGCTTATCAGCGAAACGGTGTGCTGGAATACATCGTGTGGCGGACTCGAGATCGCGCGATTGACTGGTTTGTGTTGACGGACGGACGCTATGAAACGCTGCCTGCCACCGAAGATGGCATCCTGAAGAGCCGAATCTTTCCCGGCCTGTGGCTCGATGCGGCTGCGATGCTCAGCCACGACATGAAACGCGTGCTGTCTGTTCTGCACCTCGGACTTACTGATCGAGATGAATCCGCTGAGGCGGCAACGCCAGATCCGTGAGCCAGCCTGTTGACACAAGATATCAACTCATTAACCCAGACACCGCAGAGGTGCTCGTACCGCGATTGCAATTGGCCGCGACCTTCTGGACTCGCTTTCGTGGCCTGCAGTTTCGACGAGAGCTGCCGCCGGACGAAGGGCTGCTGATTGCTCCATGTCGATCGGTTCACACTCATTGGATGCGGTTTGCCATTGACGTTATGATGATTGATGCCGAAGGCACTGTTCTGCAGGTGCGCCACGCGGTGCGACCATGGCGGGCCTGCGCGGGGCCTAGACAGACACGGGCCGTTCTGGAACTTCCGGCGGAAACAGCCGTTCTGCGCGAAGGAGATCGAGTCTTGATTGTCGCACCCAATGGTGATGCGGTCCCGAAGTGTGTGCAATCGCTGTCCCGAGTCATCAACCAGAATTCGCAGGCCGCAGGCTTTTCCTGAATTCACTCAACCCTCGAACCGGAATAACCGATACAAACGCTATGTCTGGTCGGACATTTGTCAGCTCTCTGCGCGCTTGTGATCGCGCTGAAGACGGGTAGAACATATGTATTCCGGTCAGAAAATTCCGCGTTTCGTACATGCTACGGTCGTCCTGGCCGGCGTTGCGCTGGCAAGCCTGCTGCTGCTTCAGGACGTCCAGTCGCAGGATGTCAACGTTGGTGGAAACCGTTGGCAGGGCAATGGATCAGACGCCGCGGGCGTTGTGCGAATACCGTCACTGACGAACAACAGCGCGTTCGTGACAAATCGCCCGACGGCGAAGACAGCAAACACCCGATCGGTGATCACAGCTCCACAACACTTACAGCTGGCTGCCCTGGAGGACGAAGGCGGTCTCAGCAGCCAGCCGAGCCCCGCCGTGCCAGTGCCGCACTTGCCTGCACCGACACTTCCGCAACGCCTCAAGCTACAGCGAAACGCAGCAGCGGTCGAGGTTCGGCGACAGGCGATCGTGCCGCAAACTCAACGGCAGATGTCCTCGTCAGAAAGTCGTCCATCATCTAGGTATGTGCTACGAGAAACTTCGGCGGAAGAAGAACTGCAATTGCAGATCGGCCTGCCGCACATTCTCACGTTGCGACAGCCGCCGTTGCGAACGTACATTCCCGAAAGCGGCGCGGGGATCGTTGCCGTGCGTTATATCGACCCGGCCGCCCCTCATCGCCTGGCGATTGAACCTTTGGCAACGGGCACCACCATGCTGACCATGTGGTTCGGCAGCGACACGTCTCCGGATGGCGAAGAGCCCGTCAGTTGGCTGGTGCATGTAACCGATGCCAGCGGCGCCGACGGTCCAGCCTCACTGGCTCGCAATCGTGGTTACGAAATTCAACTGCAGGCATTGCAGCGTGAAGTGAACTACGCCTTCCCCAACAGCAGCGTGCAGTTGTCCTGGGTCGGCAGTCAGGTGCTGCTGCGAGGTAAAGCGAAGGACATCGAAGAAGCGACTCAAATTGCACGCATTGTTTCCAGCAGCATTCCAGGAAGCCGTCGTAATGGTGAAAACGACTTTCTGGAGCAGGCCGAGTTTCTGGCGATTGATGCGGATCTGATTCAGGAAGCGGGTTCACTGCTTGGATCACTGCGAGGCGACAGCAGCAGCGGCATCAATCAGGGACGCATCAATAATCAAGTCATCAATCTGCTGGAAATCGCAGGAGTGCATCAGGTGATGCTGAAGGTGACGGTGGCCGAAGTCAATCGCAGTGCCTCACGAGCCATTGGGGCAGACCTGAAGATTGGATCAGCAAGCGATGCTGTTCGGTTCTTCACAACGCTGGGAACACCGGCAGCGGGTGGAGCTCTGGTGCTGGATCAGAGCGACTTTGACCTGGCGATCTCGACGCTCAAACGCCTGAATCTGGCTCGATCACTGGCCGAACCGACACTCACAACACTGAACGGGCAACCAGCCAGCTTTAATGTCGGCGGAAGTTTCCCGGTGCCGGTCGTCACGGGCCAGACGGCCACCGGACTGCAGGGAGTCGAGTTTCAGAATTTCGGCGTGCAGTTGCAGTTTGTGCCAGTTGTGACGGACGGTAATCGAGTGCGTTTGACGCTGCAGGCCAGTGTCAGCACTCGTGACGAAACAGCGGGAGCTCAGGTGGGCAACACCAATGTTCCCGGTCTGAATACTCGCAACTTCAGCAACACGGTGGAACTTCGCGAAGGGCAGACTCTGGCCGTGGCCGGACTGATTCAAACCAATCTGGGAGGCACATCGGCTCGCGTTCCCTTTCTGGGCGATGTGCCGGTGCTTGGCCGTCTGTTTTCCAACGATGGAACGTCCTATGACGAACAGGAATTGGTCGTGCTGGTGACCCCGTATCTGGTTGGCCCGGTGGATACCAAACAGCAACCACTGGCATTACCAGGATCAGATTATTTCGAACCGGATGATGTCGAATTCTTTGTGCGAGGCAGTCTTGCTGGACACACCGCCGAAGACTATCGCAGTCCCGTGCGAACCGATCTGCGCAAGATGAAGGCCTTTCGACGGTGCGAACAACGCGTGATCATCGGCCAGCCGGGACATTCCAACGGCTTGCTGTGCCCGCCAGTTTCTGTTCCGGCAAGTGCTGAAGCAGTGCCGTCGAATTTCGTTCCGCCGTCGTCCGCATTTCCAGCGTCAGAACCAGCCTTCAACGAACCCGGCGTAAGCACTCTGCAGCCGTTTGAATTTTCGGGAGAGAACCCATGAGCGAACGAATGTGGCTTAACTTGCTGCTGCTGATGCTGGGAGCGGGGGCGACTGGCTGCGCGACGTCGTCGTTGGCCTGCCGTGATTGCGGCGAAACAGCCAACTGGCAACACGCAGAATCGCCCCATACCCGTGGAACCGCGACATGTGAGCAATGCCAGGCCTGCAACTGTCAGACGGCGGGCTTTCCGCAGAAAAGCTGTCGTCAGGGCGAGTGTCGTCATGCGGACTGTCGCCGAGCAAACGACTTCTGTCCGGATGCCATTCCCGTGAAACCGGGGACCTATGTCAACAACTGGAATAGCGCGATGCGGTGTGCGGCGAAATCGGATGAGTTCTTGGTTTCTCGCAACGCCTGGTTCAACGGCGGCACAGAACTGGGGCCCGAAGCAACTCGAAACGTGCAACACCTGGCCAGTCGCATAGCGACGCAGTCCCATGACCTGCTGTTGGAACAGGAACCCGTGTTGCCGACGTACCTGGAAACTCTGGCCGCAGCCACAACGCGAACTCAGCAACTGAATACGGCCCGTCGTTCTGCTGTCGTGGCAGCGTTACGGTCTGGTGGCGTTGTCGATGCTGAACAACGCGTTCACGCGACACCACTACCGCCTGTCGGCGTTCGCGGTATCGAAGCACCTCGCGTGTTCCAACAGTTGTTTCAGGGCGGCAATCGTGGCGGACAAGGTGGTCAGAATGCAGGCGGCGGCAGAGGAGGAATGGGTGGTGGTGGTGGCGGTGGCGGTGGCGGTGGTCGTGGGTTCTAACGAACATGCATCTCGCAAGCGCTCGGACGACACGTTACGCAACGTTTGATTTTTCGGCAGCAGGTGAAGCCCAACGGCGAAGAGATGTCA